>Ga0335081_10003363_pt1 | contig 25180 bp, 27 predicted proteins | sample Lox_Sample_35_FD_206713 | JGI IMG/M metagenome (GOLD analysis project Ga0335081, IMG submission 206713) | Soil microbial communities from Loxahatchee National Wildlife Refuge, Florida, United States - Lox_Sample_3.5 | ecosystem: Environmental > Terrestrial > Soil > Wetlands | place: USA...
CCCGAAGGAGATCGCGGCCACGCTCGACCTCCCCGTCGGCACGGTCAACTCCCGTCTCGCACGGGCTCTCGAGGAGCTGCGCGAGTCGCTCGAGGTGGAACATGTCGAGTGAGCTCGAGCGGCGGCTCGACGATCTGCTGCTCGAGGCTCCCGAGCCCGAGACGGACGTGGGGGAGAGGGCGCTCGCGCGTGCGCTCCGTGCGCTCGAGCTCCCCGTCGTGCGGCCGCGCCGGAGGCTGCGCGTCGTCGCGGCTCTCGTCGCAGCGGCGCTCGCCCTGCTCGCCCTCGCGGCGGGGTCGCTCGCCGCCGCCGGAGCGCTCCACGTCAGCTTCGGCCAGGTGAGAGAGCACGCGGGTCCGCGAACCCTGATCCTGCCCGGCGGTACTGCGGGCATCGCCGCCGTCGTGAACGGCCGCCTCTCCGTTGTCACGCGGAGCGGCTTCCGGCTGCAGGGCCTGCCCGTGTCGGCAGCGGCGCTGTCGCCGCACGCGCTCTACGTCGCGGCCGGGATCGGGACGTCGCTCGTGGCGCTGAAGCCGGACGGCCGCCGCGCCTGGTCGCATCCCGCGGGCGGGACGGTCGTGACGATCGCGTGGGCGCCCGACGGCTTGAGGATCGCCTACGTCGTGCGCACAGCCCGGCGGCTCGTCCTGCGCACGATCTGGGGGAACGGGACGCACGACGCGGCGATCGATCGCTCGGTGCGAGCGGTGCGTCCGTCGTGGCGCGCCGATTCGCTCGCCTTCGCGTACGTAGCGGCGGGCGGGAGAGCCGTGGTCTACGACGTCGGGCACCGGTCGCGCAGCGTCGTTCCCAACTCGCCGGCCGGCGTCTCGGAGGTTGCCTTCGCCCCGGCGGGAAAGCGGCTGGCGCTGCTCGACGGCAGGACGATCGTCGTAGGGAAGACCCGCTCGCGGGCGAGGATTCGGCTCGTCGGCATCGGCTGGGTCGGCGGCGAGCTTGCCTTCGTCTCACGTGGCGGGCAGGCCGAGCCGGTCCGGATCCCGGGGCCGATCGTGTCCTTCGTGGCGAGTGGGTCGACGTTCGCGGCGGTCGTCGGCGGCGAGGAGCCACGCGTCGTGGCAGGGACGACCGGGAACGTCGCGACGGTTCTCGCGCTACCGCGGGGGGCGCGGGTCGAGGCCGTCGCAGTTCGCTAGCGCCTCGGCCAGAGCGAGATCGCAACGTAGCGCGCGACCGGCGCGACCTTCGTCGTCCAGAAGCGCGTCAGCTTCCCGACTCCGAGCTCCGTGACCTCGCCGTCGAGGACCGAGGTCGTCACGACGCGCCCACCGAACGTGCTCAGGTTGAACGAGCCGTAGGGGGTCGAGACGGTGCGCAGCCTCCGGTACGTCCGCCACGACAGCTCCTCGAGCGAGGATCCGTAGCCGCTCGTGACGAGCGCCCGGGCACCGGAGAAGGCGATGTGCTGCGGTGCTTCGGGTGCGGGCACCTCGCGGAGCATCTTCCCCGTGGCCGCGGCGTAGATCATCACGAAGGGCGCCGACGCCGAGCTGACCCAGGCGACGCGGCCGTCCGGCGAGAACTGGACGTCGTGCGCGGCGGCCGGCGGATGGATACGGCCGATGACCCGCGGCTTCCCCGGGTTCGAGGTGTCGAGACGGACGACCGTAGTTGCGGTCTCGCCCAGGGCGACCCAGAGGCGGCGGCCGTCGGGGCTGACTCCGAGGTGGTGCGCACCCGCGCCGACGAAGACGCGGTCGATGACCTTGCGCCTCGCGAGGTCGATCACCGACAGGTCTCCCGTTCCGCCGTCCGCGACGTACGCAAGCCGCCCGCCCGGCGCGATGGCAGCCACCTCCGGCGTTCGGAACGAGTGGAAGACCGCGATGGGGCGGAGGCTGTGCCAGGCGAGGAGCGTGACGGTGCCGGTCGGGCTGACGACGACCGCCGGCCCGTGCAGCGCCGCGGCGACCATGAGCGGATCGACCAGATGGACGCGGCGCAGCACCTTGCCGCCGTGCAGCCCGAGCGAGACGGCGAAGACTTCGTTCGACGTCTCCGCGGTGACGAGGGCGACGGGGGAGCTGGTGCGGGCGGCGGCCGCCGGAGGCGTGCCGAGAACGGTCGCCGCGGCGAGCAGGACGAGCGGGAGTCGACGCATGCCTCGGATACGCGCGAACGGATGCCAGCGGTCCCGGTGAGCTACGGTGTCGCCGTCGGCGGGGCGTAGCGCAGCCTGGTTAGCGCGCCAGTCTGGGGGACTGGAGGTCCCGAGTTCGAATCTCGGCGCCCCGACTCTCTCGCTGGCGCTCGCCGCGCCCGCACAGGTGGGTCGCGGCGCGAAGGGGACCTACGCGAACACGTCGGCCGAGCAGCCGGCGACGAGGGCGCTGCGCCAGTCCTCGACACCGCGGAGCTGGGTGTGCGCGAGATCGACCTCGACCTCCGGCCACGCGCCGAGCCCGAGCGCGCCCGCGCCGCTCGCCGAGCCGATTGCGAGCAGTGCCTCGACCGGGAAGACGTCACGCCGCCCCGACTGCCGGCGCGCGATCCCGTCGAGCTCGCGCAGCTCCTCGAGCGGGTCGATGCGGACGTTCGAGTCCGAGCCGATGCAGAGTCCGATCCCGCGGTGGAGGAGCCGCTCGACCGGGAGGAAGCCGTCGCCGAGGCTCGCCTCCGTCGTCGGGCAGGCGCACACGCGCGCGCCCGCCGCCGCGAGCAGGTCGAGCTCGCGGCCGTCCGCGTGCGTCGCGTGAACGACCGTCGTTCGCGACGCGAGGCAACCGCACGCGTCGAGGAGCTCGATCGGGCGCAGCCCGTGCTCGGCCACGCACTCCTCGATCTCGCGCGGCTGCTCGTCGGCGTGGACGTGGAGGACGAGCTCCTCCTGTGTGGCATACCGACCGAGCTCCTCGAGCCAGTCGGGCGGACACGCGCGGACGGAGTGGGGCGCGACGCCGACCCGGAGGCCCTCCGCGCGCAGCGCCTCGACCTCGTGCAGGTATGCGGCGACCGACTCGCGACGGAAGCGCGCGATCCCTCCACGCGCGTAGGCGACGTGGAGGAGAACGAGCTCGATGCCTGCCTCGCTCGCCGCTTCGGCCGCCGCGCGCGCCTCCTCGAGCCCGAGGTAGTGGAACTCGCCGACCGCCGTGTAGCCGGCTGCGCGCAGCTCGCGGTACACGTCCGCGTAGCTCGTCCGGACCTGTCCCGGGGTCTGACCCCGGGCGAGCTCGAGCATCGCCTCCCGCCACTCCCAGAAGTCGCCGCCATCGACGCGGCCGCGGAGCGCGCGCTGGAAGGCGTGGCAGTGGACGTCGACGAAGCCGGGGAGCCGCGGGTTCACGGGGAGAGGATACGAGCGCCGCGGCCGTATCCTTCGGCGCATGGCAACCCGGGCCGTGTCCGCGCCGCTCGCGCAGCTCCCCAACGCGCTCACCGTCGGGCGGCTCGTCCTGATCCCGGTCTTCGTCGCGCTCATGGTGCGCGCCGGCCACGCGGCGAGCTGGCCCGCGGGAATCACCTTCGGCGTCGCCGGCGTGACCGACCAGGTGGACGGCTTCCTCGCCCGCCGCTGGCGCGTCGAGTCGCGCTTCGGGAAGGTCGCCGACCCGCTCGCCGACCGGCTGATGATCGACGCCGCCGTCATCCTCCTGTTCGCCTACGACCGGCTTCCGTGGGAGGGTCTCGCGGTCGTCCTCGGCCGCGACGTCGTCCTGCTCGCCGGCGCCCGCCTCCTCGCGCCGCGCGGCGTCGAGCTCGACGTCAACGTCGTCGGCAAGGCCGCGACGTGGCTCCTCTACGCCGCGATCGGGTTCCGCATCGTCACGAGCAAGGCGACGCAGTGGCCGCTCGACCTCTTCTGGGCCGGCATCGCGCTCGCGCTCCTCGCGGGGATGCTCTACGTCCGGACGGCCTGGGGAGAGATGCGCAGATGAAGGCGGTCGTCATGGCCGGCGGGGAGGGCACGCGGCTCCGTCCGCTCACGTCGCACCAGCCGAAGCCGATGGTGCCGATCGTCGGGAAGCCGTGCATGGAGCACATCGTCGAGCTCCTGAAGCGGCACGGCTTCGAGGACGTCGTCGTCACCGTCGCCTTCCTGCCGCAGGCGATCCGGAGCTATTTCGGGAGCGGCGAGAGCCTAGGCGTCGAGATCGGCTACTCGGTCGAGGAATCGCCGCTCGGCACCGCGGGCTCCGTCCGCCTCGCCGCGGCCCAGCTCGACGACACGTTCCTCGTCATCTCGGGCGACGCGCTCTGCGATCTCGATCTGACCCGGCTCGTCGAGGCCCACCGCGAGAAGGAGGCATCGGTCACGATCGGCCTCAAGTCGGTCGAGAATCCGCTCGAGTTCGGCATCGTCGTCACCGACGAGGACGGCCGGGTCGAGCGCTTCCTCGAAAAGCCGTCCTGGGGACAGGTCTTCTCCGACACGATCAACACCGGCATCTACGTCCTGGAGCCGGAGGTGTTGAAGCACGTCCCGAAGAACCGACCCTTCGACTTCTCGAAGGAGCTCTTCCCGCTGCTGCTCGAGATGGGACGCCCCCTCTACGGCCACGTCCTCGACGGCTACTGGCAGGACATCGGCAACCTCGAGCAGTACCGGCAGGCGAACTTCGACGCGCTCGACGAGCGTGTGCGGCTCGAGATCTCCGGCGTCCGCATCCGCGGCGACGTGTGGCTGGGCGACGGCGTCGATCTCGCCGACCTCGAGGCGATCGAGGGGCCGTCGTACCTCGGCAACTACTGCCGGATCGCTCCCGGCGCCCGCGTCGGCCCGTACTCGGTGCTCGCGACGAGCGTCACCGTGCGCGAGCGTGGCCGCGTCGTCCGCTCGATCATCGACAGCTCGACGTACATCGGGCGCAGCGCCGAGATCGAGGGAGCGATCGTCGGGCGCAGCTGCGACCTGCGCGCGCACGTCCGCGTCCACGAGGGCGTCGCGATCGGCGACGAGGTCACGATCGGCGCCGAGAGCTCGATCATGCCCGGCGTCCGGATCTACCCCTTCAAGGAGGTCGAGACCGGCTCCCAGCTGCACGAGAGCCTGATCTGGGAGTCGCGGGCCACGACCCGCGTGTTCGGCAACCAGGGCGTGTCGGGGATGGTGAACGTCGACCTCACCCCGGACGTCGCGGTGCGGCTCGCTGCAGCGCTCGGCACGGCCCTCGAGCGCGGCGCCCGCGTCGTGGCGGGCCGGGAGGGCGCGCCGGCGTGCCGCATGATCAAGCGCGCGATGATCTCGGGGATCTCGTCCACCGGGGTCGACGTGGCCGATCTGCGCGTGACGCCCGCGGCAGTCGCCCGCCATCTCGTCAAGTCCGAGGGCTACGACGCCGGCTTCCACGTCGGCGTCAGCCCGAGCGATCCGGAGGTGATCCGGATCCAGTTCTTCGAGCCTCCGGGCATCGAGATGACCGCGGCGCTGCAGAAGGAGGTCGAGAAGCACTTCACGCGCGGCGAGCTCCGGCGAGTCGCCGCCGACTCGGTCGGACGGATCTCGTATCCCGCGCGCGTGCGCGAGACGTACGCGGCCGAGCTGCTCTCGACGATCGACGTCGCCGCCGTGCGAGAGCGGCGCTTCCGGATCGTCGTCGACTACGGCTTCTCGGGCGCCTCGTACGTGCTGCCGCTCGTGCTGGGGCCGCTCGGCGTCGAGGTCATCGCCGCGCACGCCTTCCCCGGCGAGGGCGGAGAGCATGCCGACCGGCCGCCGGGCCTCGCCGCCTCGATCGGGCAGACGAAGCGTCTCGTCCCGGCCGTCGCCGCCGACCTCGGTGCGGTGTTCGACCGCGCCGCAGAGCGGCTCCACCTCGTCGACGAGCAGGCGCGCGAGGTGCCCGTCGACCAGGCGCTGCTGCTCTTCCTGCGCCTGATCGGCTCGAACGGCCGCAGCGGCCGGCTCGCGTTCCCGGTGACGGTGACGAGCCAGGTCGACCGGCTCGTCGACAGCTCGCGCTTCGAGATCATCCGCACGCCCGTGTCGCTGCCGGAGCTGACGAAGGCGGCGGCCGAGAACGATGTCGTCTTCGGAGGCGCGGTCGGCGGCGGCTACGTCTTCCCGGAGTTCCTGCCCGGCTACGACGCCGTCGCGAGTCTCGCCAAGCTGCTCGAGCTGCTCGCGCCCGTGAACCGTCCGCTCTCGGAGCTCGTCGCCGAGCTCCCGGAGACGACCCTCGTCCACCACCAGCTGCCGTGCCCGTGGGCGCTCAAGGGGCTCGTGATGCGCGTCCTCAACGAGCGGCTCGCAGGACGAGAGCTCGACCTCACCGACGGGATCAAGCTGCTCGACGAGCGCGGGTGGGCCCACGTGCTGCCCGACCCGGACGAGCCGCTGATCCACCTCTACGCAGAGGGCGAGACGCGCGCGAGCTCGGAAGAGCTCGCCCGCGAGCTCCGCGTGCTCGTCGAGGAGATCGAGCAGGGCGAGGCCGCCGCGACGCGAACCTAGACGCAGGCGCGACAAAGGCTAAAGTTCAGGTTCACCCTCCGTGAGGGTGCTCGAACCCCCGGCGAAAGGCGCAGATGGAACCGTTGCCCGACCTCGCGACACTGTCGGACGAGGATCTCAAGAAGCTCATCGACGAGCTGGCGCAGGAGGAGCAGGAAGTCTCCTACCGGCGACGGCTCCTGCACGGGAAGATCGACATCCTGCGCGCGGAGCTCGTCGCCCGCCTCCAGGAGACGCAGGGGAGAAGCGTCCTCGACTCCGTCGACGTCGAGTCGCTCACCGCGATCCTCACCGGCAAGGCAGCCCCGCCCGTCTGAGATGAGCCACGCGTTCTGCCCCGAGTGCGGGTTCAGCAACCCGGAGTCGGCGCGGTTCTGCGCCAAGTGCGGTGCTGCGCTCGTCCACGAGGGCGACGGCGAGGCCACCGAGACGTACGCGCCCGACGAGGCTGCGGAGCTCCTGGACACGCTCGACGATCTCGGCCTGCACGGCGCCGCGCTCGTCGTCCGCTCGGGAGGCGGCCGCGCCGGCGAGACCTTTCCGCTCGAGACGAGCCCGACGACCATCGGCCGCTCGCCCGAGTGCGCGATCTTCCTCGACGACGTCACGGTCTCGCGCAAGCACGCCGTCTGCACGCAGGACGGCGAGCACTGGCGGCTCGAGGATCAGGGCAGCCTGAACGGCACGTTCGTCAACCGCGACCGCGTCGACGTCGCCGAGCTGAGCGACGGCGACGAGCTCCAGATCGGCAAGTACCGGCTCACCTTCCTCCAGCGATAGGGAATCGATGGCGACGACCGAGGCACCGACGCACAGACGGCTGTTGACGATCGGCACCGTCTGCCGCCGCCTGCAGGACGAGTTCCCCGACGTCTCGATCTCGAAGATCCGCTATCTCGAGGACCAGGGGCTCCTGACCCCTCGCCGCACGCAGGGCGGCTACCGGCTCTTCTCCGAAGAGGACGTCGAGCGGCTCCAGACCATCCTCCGGCTCCAGCGCGACGAGTTCCTGCCGCTGCGCGTGATCCGCGAGGAGCTCGCCGCCGGCGCCGGCAAGGAGCGGCGGCGCCGGCGCACGACCGTCGGAGCGGGGGAGGAGGAGCTCGACCTCGTCCAGCTCTGCGAGCGCGCCGGCATCGCCCCCGAGCGCGTGCACGAGCTCGAGGAGTTCGGCCTGCTCGAGCCTCGGCTCGAGGGCAGGCAGCGGATCTACGGCGAGGGCGACGTCGACATCGCGGTCGCGTGCGAGACGCTGGCCCGCTTCGGGATCGCGCCGCGCCACCTGCGCGCGTTCCGCTCCTCCGCCGACCGCGAGACCGGCCTGCTCGAGGCGGTCATCGCGCCGGCGCTCCGCTCGCGCAACCCCGAGCGGCACCGCGGCGGGCTCGAGGACCTGCAGGCGCTCGCCGAGACGGCGCAGGAGCTTGCAGATCTCCTCCTCTGGCGCAACGTCCGTAGACTCGCCGAGTGATCGATCTCAGGACGAAGGTCCGCGAGGTTCCGGACTTCCCCGATCCGGGGGTCGGCTTCAAGGACATCTCGCCGCTCCTGCTCGACCCCGCCGCGCTGCAGCAGGCGGTCGACGAGCTCGCCGCCTGGACGCGGGAGCGCGACGCCGAGCTCGTGCTCGGCGCTGAGGCCCGCGGCTTCTGGCTCGGCGCGGCGATCGCCTGCGCGGCCGGCTGCGGGTTCGTCGCCGCGCGACGGCCCGGGAAGCTGCCGCCCGAGACGGTGAGCGCGAGCTACGCGCTCGAATACGGGCAGAACACGCTCGAGGTCGCTGCGGACGCCATCGGCCGGGGCGCCCGCGTCGTGATCCACGACGACGTGCTCGCCACCGGCGGGACGGTGGAGGCGATCGCCGGGCTCGTGGAGCAGCTCGGCGGCGCCGTCGTCGGCGTCAACTTCGTGATCGAGCTCTCCTTCCTCGCCGGCCGCGAGCGGCTGTCGCAGTACGACCTGCACGCGCTCATCACGTACTGAGGGCGCGAGCTCGCCGCCTTCGTCCGACGTCACCTCTACAACGTCGACATGTACGACCCGCTCACGAGCCGCTACGCGTTCCCCTGCCCGGTGCGGGGCGACACGCACGTTCCGCTCTCGGCCTTCCGCAGCATCGAGCGGCTTCCCGGCGCGGCGCATCCGGCCGTCTTCCGCATCCGCTTCGCCTGCGGCTGCGGCGCCGACCACGACGGGCTCGTCACGCACGACGAGCTCGACTGGGCGCCGCTCGGGCTCGCCGCCGGCGAGTTCCTCAACGTCATGACATCGCGTGTCGAGCCGGTGGGAGCCGAGCTCGGCGAGCGCGCCGCCGCCAGGATCGGAGCGGGGGAGTGGCCCTGGAGCTTCTTCTGCTATCCCGAGGAGCGGCCGCGCCCCGTCTTCCCCTCGTCGTTCTCCCTGCTCGCGGCGAGCGGTGGGACGGTCTGCCTCGCCGTCCGCTGCCCGAGCTGCCGCCGGCTCTCGCTCAACCTCGTCTCGCACACGCACGTCGACGTCCCGTTCCACAACGACCGCGAGATCGGCGTCGTCGAGCACGTCTTCGCCGGAGACGCGCCCGCGACGCTCGAGGAGTTCAGGGCCGAGCTCTGGTCGTCGGCGTTCGACGCGCGCCGGCTCGCCCTCGAATAGGCCGCATCCACTTCGACCCTTCGACCAGGTGCTCGTCGTGCCGCGGACGAGCGGGTGGCCGCCGAATGTGCGCGCGGTCGCGGCAATCCCTGCCGGGAGGGATCACGTCGAGCCCGGCCGGAACCCGATACCCAGGACATGGACGCGCCGCACTCCGAGGACCTTCCGGGGCCGCCGCTTCTGGTCGCCCACCTCAGGAGCCTCGATCCGCAGGCGCGATCGGCCCGCGAGCGCCTCGAGGACCGGCTGGGCAGCGCACTCGTCTGGAAGCTCCTGTTCGCCCTCGCACCGCGCCGCAGCAATCGGCGCGCGGCGTAGGCGGCCTCGAAACGCCTAGCGGCGGCGGAAGGGCCGTTCCTCGCCGCGCAAGCGGACGAGCAGCCAGATCGCGGCGAACGACACGAGCGCGAGCACGACCGCCGTGGCGCCGCTCGCACCGATGGCGATCAGCCCGAAGTAGACGTACGCCGCGAGCACAACGGCCCAGATGACGGCGATGACGCCCTGGTCGATGCTCGGCGGCCGGAAGTGCATCGCGGCGATCGTAGTCGAGTGGAGCGTGGGGAGGCGTCGGACCAAAGAAAGTCGCCGAGCCGGTCGCGGTTTCGTCCACAGCGCCGGTCGACTTTCCGCTTCGGCCCTTGCGGGTCGCCCCGTACGACCTTCCGGTGCTGCTTCGTCCTACTCCCGCGCCGTGCTCGGCGCATGAGGGAATCTAGGGCCTCTCGCGACAGGCCGCAAGGGGCCGCTGACACGAAAATGTCGCAATTTGCGGATCTTGAATAATCCACATTTCCACAGCTATCTGTGCAACCTGTGGAAAAGGACGCGGCGGCCCCGACCGCGGGCGAGGGGAGAAGGAGGATGCGGGCTCGCGTCCTTGCCGACTTGACATAACGCACGTTCTCGTGCGCGGGACTTGATCGGCCGGCCGCGACGTGTTTGGGTAGGTTCTGGAGGCGGGAACGACGCCCGAGGGAACGCCGACTGAGGGGGACGCAGTGACGACGGTCGAGATCGAGACGATCCTCGCGAGCGAGGATCTGGCCGTGCTCCTCGACGCGGCCGAGTCCAGCGGACAGCTGCGGCAGGTCGAGCTGATCGAGATCCTCGAGCCCCTCGAGCTCGACCCGCTCGAGACCGAGGCGGTCTACGAGGCGCTCGACCGGCGCGGCATCGAGCTGCTCGCCGAGCCCGAGGCGGATCCCGAGCCGGAGCGCGAGAAGCAACCCTCGCCTGCGACCCAGCCCCTGGAGACGACGACCGACGCCCTGCAGCTCTTCCTGCGCGAGGCGGGCCGGCACCAGCTCCTCACGGCGGCGCAGGAGGTCGAGCTCGCGAAGCGGATCGAACGCGGCGACGGTGCGGCGAAGCAGCGGATGATCCAGTCGAACCTCCGCCTCGTCGTGTCGATCGCGAAGAACTACCGGAACCAGGGCCTGCCGTTCCTCGACCTGATCCAGGAGGGCACGCTCGGCCTGATCCGCGCCGTCGAGAAGTTCGACTGGCGGCGGGGCTACAAGTTCTCGACGTACGCGACCTGGTGGATTCGCCAGGCCGTCGCGCGGGCGCTCGCCGACAAGGCGCGCACGATCCGCATGCCGGTCCACATCGTCGAGCGGATGCAGAAGATGAACCGCGCCGAGCGGACGCTCTGGATGGAGCTCGGCCGCGAGCCCACGCTCGACGAGATCGCCGCCGAGGCGTCGCTGCCGATCGAGCAGGCCCGCGAGGTGCGAGCCGCCGCTCGCGCGTCGGCCAGCCTCGACCAGCCCGTCGGGGATCACGAGGACGCGGTGTTCGGCGACTTCGTCGCCGGCGACGACCCACTGCCCGAGGAGCATGTCGAGGGCGCGCTCCGCAGCCAGGCGCTCGCCATCGCCCTCCAGGCGCTGCCGGAGCGGGAGCGGCAGGTGCTCGTCCTCCGCTACGGGCTCGTCGACGAGGAGCCGAAGACGCTGGAGGAGATCGGCAGGCGTCTCGGGCTCACGCGCGAGCGGGTGCGCCAGATCGAGCTCGAGTCGCTCCGCCGTCTGGCGAACCTCCGCGAGATGCAGATGGTCGCCGGCTAGGCCGGTTCCGCGGCGCGGCGAGCCGGAGCTACGTGCGCAGGTAGTGCTCGAGGCCCGGCGCGACGTTGCGCAGTTCGCGAAGGGCGCGCGTCTCGAGCTGGCGGACGCGCTCGCGGGTGATACCCAGCTCGGCGCCGACCTCCTCGAGCGTCTGTGGCGCCTCGCCGTCGAGGCCGAAGCGAAGCGCGAGGACGCGCTGCATCCGTGGATTGAGCTGCGACAGCGCCTTCGCGACCTCCTTCGACCGGGCCCGCAGCGCAGTCCGCTCGTGCGGGGCGACGGAGGACACGTCCTCGATGAGGTCGCCGTACAGGCTCTCCCCGTCCCCCACCGGCGTCTCGAGGCTCACCGGATCGTCGACGAGCTCCAGCAGCTCGCGCACGCGCGTCTCGCTCTGCTGCGTCTCCTTCGCCAGCTCCGCGAGCGACGGCTCGCGGTTGAGCTTCTGCGCGAGCTGGCGGCGCGCCCGCAGCAGCCGGCGCACCTGGTCGGCCACGTGAACGGGAAGCCGGATCGTGCGGCCCTGGTCCGCGAGCGCGCGCGTGACGGCCTGCCGGATCCACCAGGTCGCGTACGTGGAGAGCTTGTAGCCCATGCGGTAGTCGAACTTCTCGACGGCGCGAATCAAGCCGAGGTTGCCTTCCTGGATCAGGTCGAGCAGCGGGACGCCGGCCTTCGTGTAGTTCCGTGTGATCGACATCACGAGCCGGAGGTTCGACTCGATCAGGCGACGCTTCGCCGCCTCGTCGCCGGCGTCCTTGCGCCTGGCGAGCTCGCGCTCCTCCTCGCGTGTCAGGAGCGGGCCGCCGCCGATCTGGCGCACGTAGAGCCGCAGAGGATCCGCGACGACTCCGACCTCGGCCTCCGAGTGCTCGGAGTCCGAGGAGAGCCGAACTGTTCCGTCGCTCGCCGCAGTCTCATCGGGCGCCGCGAGCTCCGCCGCAAGGGGCCGCCGGTCCATCAGCGCTAGTTATCGGCGGGAACGGCGCTCCGCTTTAGGAAAGTGCCGCTACAGTCGAAAGGGACGGCATGACTGACGGAGAAATGCCTGCGGCAGATGTGTGGAATCGGCGGATACAGCCTCTCGGCGCGTAGCGGCATCGACCGCACGCTTGCGGCGCAGGCGCTGCTCGCCGGAATCGCCGAGCGCGGCGCGGATGCGGTCGGATACGCGCACCGCGGAGGGCGCGACTCCTACCCCGTCGTCACGAAGCAGCGGACGCCCGCGAGCCTCCTACTCGACCGGATCGAGGTGCCGGCGCACGCGACCGAGCTGCTCGTCCACGTACGCGATTACACGAAGGGACACCCGTCGATTCCCGCCAACAACCACCCCGTGCGGCACGGGCCGGTCGTCGGCATCCACAACGGGATCATCGTCAACGACGACGAGCTGCTCGCCCCGCACTCGTGTGCCCGCACCGAGCCGCGCATGACCGTCGACTCGGAGGCGATCTTCGCGCTCGCCGCCCACTCGCGGAACGACCCGCGCGCGCTCGAGGCGCTCGCGGGCTCGATGGCCGCCGCCTGGCTCGACCGGCGCGAGCCCGGAACCGTCTTCGCCGCGCGCGGCGTCGGCCGGCCGCTCTGGCTCGGGCGCGGTCGCGGCGCCGTCTTCTTCGCCTCGACGGCCGCCGCACTCGAGCTCGTTGCCGATTACGTGCGCCTCCGGCTGCGGACGAGCGAGCTCCGAGACGGCACCTTCCTCGCACTGCGCGACGGTCGCGTTCTCCGCACCGCCCGCTTCCGGCCGGATCGCACGTACGTCGAGGAGAGCGCACTGCCCGCCGTGCGGGCCCCCGGCGAGAGCGCGACCTGCCTCGCGCGGCTCGCGGCGATCGCGGCTGCGGCGTAGGAGGCTAGAGCAGGCGGCCGTCGCTGCCGACGCGCACCTTCTGCTCGCCGAGCCGCTCGCGCACGAGGAACTGGAACGTCGACCACGCGCCGCGCCGGGCGTCGAACATCCGGTACACCTGCCACTCGGTCAGCAGCGAGTCGTCGCGGCTCCGCGCGTCCGCCCAATCCGCGAACTTCGGCAGCCGCCCGAGCTCCCTCGCGAGCGCGACCCCCTGGTCGATCGCGCGCTCGAGCCGCTCCTCCCCCACCGGCACGTCGAAGCCGGCCTCGCGCAAGGCGTTCGTGAGCGAGCCGAACGTGTGCCAGTAGAGCGACTTGGACGGCATCCGTCCCTTGTGCTCGTCGATGTCGCGGGCCGTCGGCGGGCGGCCGAGCTCGTCGCCGAGCGTCCGCAGCAGCCCGAGCAGCTCTTCGCGGGTCGCGAACCGGCGCGGAACGAGGCCGGCTGCGCGCTTCGCCGCATTCCACGAGCCGAAGTGCTCGATCACGGTCTGCGGATGGACGGCGGTCTCGGGGTCGGCGGCGAACTCGCGCATGGTCGGCGACCGGCCGAGCCGCTCGGCGCAGCCGGCGATCTCCGCGACGATCTGCTCGTTGGTGTAGCGCTTCCGGATCCCCGCCTGGAAGCGCGCGAGCTCCTGCCGGTCGATCGAGGCAAGTGCCCGGTAGCGGGGCTTCTCGGGCATATCAACAAGTGTAGAGCAAGTTAGAGAACCTGCAAGTATGCCCGTGCAGGCATGGCTCGAGCTCCGGAACGAGCCGCGTCGCGTACGCTCGCCACGTGACTCCCTCTCCCCCGCTCGTGCTCGAGATCGCGGCCGCGCGCGGCGTCGCAGCGCTTTCCCGCCGGGTCGGCGCCGGCGGCGGGACGACGATCCCCGGCAAGCTCGTCGCGCGCCTCGACCCGGGCGCGATCGACCGGCTCGCGTCCCGCCTGCCGGAGGGCGTGGCCACGATCTCGGCGACGAACGGCAAGACGACGACCGCCGCCATGGCCGCGGCGATCCTGCGTCCGCGGCACCGGCTCGCCCACAACGCGGCGGGCGCGAACCTCGTCTCCGGGGTGGCCTCGGCGCTGCTCGCGGAGAGCGCCGCCGAGCTCGGGGTGTTCGAGGTCGACGAGGCCGCGCTGCCGGAGCTCCTGCGGCGACTGAGACCCCGCACGGTCTGCCTCGGGAACCTCTTCCGCGACCAGCTCGATCGCTACGGCGAGCTCGAGCTCGTCGCAGAGCGGTGGCGCGAGGCGGTTGCGGCTCTTCCGGAGCAGGCGCTGCTCGTCGTGAACGCCGACGACCCGCAGCTCGCGGCGATCGGCGAGACACGGCCGGGCAGCGTCGCCTTCGGGCTCGACGACCCGCGCGTGGCCCGGCCGGCGCTCCAGCATGCGGCCGACACGACGCACTGTGTCCGCTGCGGCGCTCCCTACGACTACGCCGCGGCCTACGTGGGCCATCTCGGCGACTACCGCTGCCCGCGCGGCGACCACGGGCGTCCGCCGCTGGACGTCGCGGCGCGCGAGATCGAGCTGCACGGACTCGAACGGTCGTCGTTCCTTCTCGCCGCACCGGAGGGCGAGCGGAGGATCGACCTCGCGCTGCCGGGCCTCTACAACGTGTACAACGCGACGGCTGCCGCGGCGCTCGCCCGGTCGCTCGACGCGTCGCTCGACGAGATCGCGGACGGCCTCTCGCACTTCGGCGCCGCCTTCGGACGCTTCGAGCGGATCGCGGCCGGAGAGAAGCAGGTCCTCCTGCTCCTGGTCAAGAACCCGGCCGGTGCGAACGAGGCCGTGCGAACGCTCGTCGACGGCGGGTCGCCGCGCGTGCTCGTCGTGGCCCTGAACGACGAGATCGCCGACGGCCGCGACGTGTCCTGGATCTGGGACGTCGACTTCGAACCGCTGCTGCCGGGCCTCGAGCGGCTCGTGGCGACGGGCTCGCGCGCCGCGGAGCTCGCGCTCCGCTTCCGCTACGGCGGGCTCGACGAGGACGCGATCGAGGTCGAGCCCAGCCTCGAGCGGGCGCTCGACTGCGGGCTCGAGCTGACGCCGGCCGGAGGCGACCTCGTCGTCCTCCCGACCTACACCGCGATGCTCGCCCTGCAGCGGATCGCCGCCGGGCGCGGCCTCACGCGCCCGTACTGGGAGCGCTCGGCATGACCACGATCCGGGTCGGCCATCTCTACCCGGACTACCTCAACATCTACGCCGACCGCGGCAACATCGCGGTGCTCGCACGGCGTGCGGCGTGGCGCGGGCACGAGCTCGAGGTGACGCCGCTCGGAATGGACGACAGGATCGCGGCCGGCGCGCACGACCTCTACTACGTCGGCGGCGGCCAGGACCGCGAGCAGCTCCTCGTCGCCCAGGATCTCGCCTCGAAGGCGGCCGCTCTCCACGAAGCGGCGGCCGGCGGCGCGGCCGTCCTCGCGGTCTGCGGGGGCTATCAGCTGCTCGGTCGCGGCTATCGCGGCTTCCACGGCGAGGAGATGCCGGGCATCGGCCTGCTGCCGCTCGAGACGGTCGCCGGCGAGCGGCGGATGATCGGGGACGTCCTCCTCGAGTGCGAGCTCGAGCCCGGCGAGCGGCGGACGCTCGCAGGCTTCGAGAACCATGCCGGCCGGACGCGCCTCGATCGGGGCGCGACGCCACTCGGCCGCGTCCTCGCCGGGTTCGGCAACGACGGCGAGAGCGGCTACGAGGGCTGCCGCGCCGGCCGCGTGATCGGGACGTATCTCCACGGACCGCTCTTGCCTCGCAACCCGTGGCTCGCCGACTGGCTCCTCCAACAGGCGCTCGCGCACCGTGCGGGCGGTGAGCCGCCGCAGCTCGAGGCGCTGCCCGACGAGCTCGAGCGGCGTGCGCACGACGTCTCGGCGGCCCGCGCACGCACGCGCGGCGGGAAACGCTAGCCGCTCTGCGCGGTCCTGAGGACCTTCTCGACGACGACCCTCAGCTCGGCAGGGACGTCGCCGTTGCCCCGATAGCGCCGCCACGCCTTCTGCGGCTTCCGTCCGCGATTGCTCGTCTTCACACCGGAGATCGCCTCGAAGTCCGGCGTCAGCACGACGGTCCGCCGGCTTCCGGCGACCTCGCGGATCTGCCGGTTGACGACGCGCTCCGACTCCACCGGCCGCACGCCCCGCGGCGCGTCCCGGTCGTGGACGACGACGTACGGGACTCCGCACGCGTTGCAGATCCGCGCGAAGAGCGGCATGTTCCCCTTGCCCCCGCACTCGAGGACGAGGATCCCCTCCTTGTCGGCGTCGATTCCGAGCGCCTCGAACAGGAGCGGGAAGGTGAGCTTCTCGGTCCGCCCCTCGACGAGCACGGCACAGCGGGCGAGGAAGAGCTCCGCGCGGTCGCTGTCGAACTCGGAGAGTGCGCGGAAGCTCTCGGTCTCGGCGAGCGGCTCGGGCTGGTGGAGCGACGCCCCCTCGTTCGTGCTGTGCCGGACGAGTGCGAGCTCCTCGAGCCGGTCGACGCTGAGAAAGACCGGCGCGTGGGTCGAGTAGAGGATCTGGTTGCCGCTCTGCGCGAGCTTCCGCAGCAGCCGGTAGAGGTGTCGCTGGGCGTGCGGGCTGAGGTAGAGCTCCGGCTCCTCGATCAGCAGCACGAAGTGCCGGAGGTGCGACGCGACGAGCTTCTCCATCCCGCCGACGAGCGCGAGCCCGCCGTCGGCGGCGTCCCAGTGATGCTCGGCCGAAGGCGGACGCACCAGGTCGGCGACCTCGGCGGCCCCGCTCCCCGTCGCCGGCGCGACCATCGTCCGTGACCGGAGGTTCGCCGGCAGGAAGAGGACGGGCGGGGCGCCGGCCCGGTTGAGGTTGAGGGTGGCCGGCGGCCTGGCGTCGAGGAAGATCGTGCCGCCGGCGACGTCCGCCTCGAGGTGGATCCGGCCGGCAGCCGCGTCGCGCGAGACGTCGTCGATCGTCGGCGGCGGCGCCGCCGCCTCGAGCAGCGTCCAGATCGCCGTCAGCACCGTCGACTTTCCGCTCGATGCCTCTCCGACGAGCGCGCAGACCGAGCCGGGCGCGAACTCGAGCTCGCGCGCGGCGCGGTAGCCCTGGATCGAGACGCGTCGGAGCGGCGGCACCGTCCCGAGCCTACCCCGCCCTCACGGCGCCCAGAGCGAGCCGAGGTACACGGCCGGGTCGCCCGGCTGCCAGCGGCCGAGGAAACGCTGGATCGGCGGATGGATGACGACGTCGTCGAGCTCGCCGGCGTCGAACAGCCGGTGGCCGCGCACCGCCGCGTCGTGCGACGTGACGCGCTCGAGCGAGCGGCCCGAGAGGTCGCCCGCGAAGATGATGTGGACGACGTGGCGCGAGACGAGCGTCCGGTTGGGCGAGATCGAGTCGGCGACCGCGACGGGGCCCTCGAAGGTCAGGTCGTCGCCGACTCCGACCTCCTCCTCGAGCTCGCGCCGCAGCGCGTCGACGAGGCTCTCACCGCTCTCGACGCCTCCGCCCGGCAGGAGCCAGTACTCGCCGCGTCCCGACTTCTCGTGCCGGCAGAGAAGGACGCGTCCTTCCCAGCGGAGAAGCGCCGAGACGCGGATCCGCGGCTCGAGGGCCATCAGACCGCGGAGCTCCCGAAGCCCCGCTCGCCGCGCTCGCTCCGCGGGAGCTCCTCCACCTCGCGCACCGCGGGCAGGGCGACCGGGACGACGACGAGCTGCGCGATCCTCATCCCCGGCTCGACGACGAACGTCTCGCGGCGGTCGGTGTTGAGGAGGACGACCTTCAGCTCGCCGCGGTAGCCCGAGTCGATCAACCCGGGCGCGTTCACCTTGCCGATCCCGTGGCGGACGGCGAGCCCCGAACGCGGCAGCACGAGACCTGCGTGGCCCTCGGGAATCGCAACCGCGAGGCCGGTCGGCACGACCGCACGCTCACCGGGGCCGAGCTCTGCGCGCTCGCAGGCGACGAGGTCGAGCCCGGCGTCGCCCTCGTATGCGCGCGCCGGGAGGACTGCGTCGTCGCGCAGCCGCTTGACCGGAAGCTCGCTCACCCGCTCTTCCGCCGCCGCTCGGTCGTCGCCTCGGCGACCAGGTACGGCGCGAAGCGGCGGAGCTCCCGACCGGGGAGCCGGGCGCGGACGAGGACGCCCTCCGGCGTGTCCTCCCGCTCCTCGATCGGCGCCCCGAGCGCGTAGAGCTCGTTCAGGCGCGCCCCCGCGTCGTACGGCAGGAGGAGCCGGACCGGCTCGAAGCGGTCGGCGAAGCGGTCGGCGACGCGCTCGCGGAGCTCGTCCAGCCCCTCCCCGCCCTTCGCGGACACGTGGAGCGAGTGCGGGTACCGGTTGGTCAGCCGGCGGCGGCCGAGCGGCGCGACGAGGTCGATCTTGTTCAGGACGAGCTCGACCGGAAGCTCGTCCGCGCCGATCTCGTGGAGGACGGCGTCGACGGCCGCGATCTGCTCGAGCAGGCGCTCCTCGGGCGCCGACGCGTCGACGACGTGGAGGACGAGATCGGCGACGAGCGTCTCCTCGAGCGTCGCTGCGAAGCCCTCGACGAGCTCGTGCGGCAGGCGGCGCACGAATCCGACGGTGTCGGTCACGAGGTAGCGCCGTCCCGCGTGCTCGAACCCGCGCGTGGTCGGGTCGAGCGTCTCGAACAGCCGGTCGCGGACGGAGACGCCGGCGTCGGTCAGCGCATTGAGGAGCGTCGACTTCCCGGCATTCGTGTAGCCGGCGAGGGCGACCGTCGGCGTCTCGCTGCGGCGGCGCTCCTTGCGGCGGACGTCGCGCTGGCGCGAGAGGCGTCGGAGCCGCTCCCGGAGCAGCGCGATCCGCCGGCGCGCGAGACGGCGGTCGGTCTCGAGCTGCGACTCACCCGGGCCGCGCGTCCCCACGCCTCCGCCGAGGCGTTCGAGGTGCTGCCACATGCCGCGCATGCGCGGCAGGTTGTACTCGAGCTGCGCGAGCTCGACCTGGAGCTTGCCCTCGGCGCTGACGGCATGCTGGGCGAAGATGTCGAGGATCAGCTGCGTCCGGTCGACGACCCGCGCCTGGAGCGCGTTCTCGAGCGTCCGCTGCTGCGCGGGAGAGAGCTCGCCGTCGACGAGGAGCACCTCCGCCCGGGCGTTGCCGTACGCGTCTTTCAGCTCTCCGAGCTTGCCCTTGCCAACGTACGTCCGCACGTCGGGACGCTGCCGGTGCTGGACGAGCCGCTCGACGGGCGCGACGCCCGCGGTGCGCGCGAGCTCCTCGAGCTCGGTCAGCTCCTCGCCCTCGTCGACTCCTTGCGCGAGCACCGCGAGGACGAGCCCGCGCTCGGGCTCGTGGCCCGCCACGGGATCGGGCTGTCGAAGCGCCATCCGACCGTCATTATGACGCCTGCCGTGCCGACTCCCGATCTCGCCGCCCGAACGCTCGAGCTCGTCGACATTGCCTCCGAGAGCCGCCAGGAGGCGAGCGTGATGGAGCTCGTGCGCGCCGTGCTGCCCGATGGGCCGCTTTACGACGACGGCGAGGTGATCCTCTGGGGAGACGCGTCGGCGCCGGTCGTCCTCGCGGGGCACGTCGACACCGTGCCGGCGCAGGGAAACCTGCCCGGCCGGATCGAGGACGGCGCAGTCCACGGTCTCGGCGCGAGCGACATGAAGAGCGGCGTGGCCGTCATGCTCGAGCTCGCCCGGGCCGGCGCTCCGGCGCGATATCTCTTCTTCACGCGGGAGGAGGTGCCGGTCGACGAGAGCCCGCTCCCGGCGCTGTTCGCCGCCGATGCGCTCGCGGGCGTCGAGCTCGCCGTCGTGCTCGAGCCGACCGACTGCATCCTCCACGCCGGCTGCATGGGAAACCTCCAGGCTCGGGTCGAGTTCCACGGCGAGAGCGCTCATTCCGCGAGGCCGTGGACGGGCCGGAACGCGATTCACGCGCTCGCCGCGGGCCTGCAGGGCCTCGACGCGCTCGAGCCTCACGACGTCGAGCTCGACGGGCTCGTCTACCGCGAAGTGCTGAGCGCCGTGCGTGTCGGCGGCGGGATCGCTCCGAACGTCGTCCCGGCGCTCGCGTGGGCCGAGTTGAACTTCCGCTACGCGCCGGGACTCTCCCGCGACGAGGCCGAGGCGCGCGTCCGCGAGCTCGTCCCGCACGGGGAGATCCACGTCCTCTTCAACTCGCCGTCGGCTCCGCCCGCGCTCGGGAACCCGCTCGTGCGGCGCCTGCGCGAGCTCGTGCCCGAGGTCGCTCCGAAACAGGCGTGGACACCGGTGGCGCAGTTCGCGGAGCAGGGCATCGACGCGGTCAACTTCGGGCCGGGCGCGACCCGCTACGCGCACCGTGTCGACGAGCAGGTGCCGGTCGCGAACCTGCACGCGGCGTACGAGACACTGGCTAGGTTCCTCTCGTGATCAATCCGGTTCTGGCCGAGATGGCCGCGTATCCGTTCGTGCGGCTCGAGGAGGAGCGGCGGCGGTTGCTCGCCGCGGGCGTCGAGGTGATCGACTTCGGCAAGGGCGACCCGAACGAGCCGACGGATCCGATGATCAGGCAGGCGCTGGTCGACGCGCTGCCGGAACGGTCGCCGTATCCGCTCGCGCAGGGCCTGCCGGAGCTGCGGGAGGCGGCTGCGGGCTGGCTCGGGCGCCGCTTCGGAGTCTCGGTCGACCCGGAGACGGAGATCGTCCCCACGTACGGCTCGAAGGAGGCGATCTTCTCCCTCGCGCAGGTGCTCGACGCTGCGGGCCGGTTCGTCGTCTTCGGCGAGCCGGCGTATCCGGTCTACGAACGCGGCGCGGTCTTCGCGGGAGCGGGCGTGCGCATGTTGCCGCTCCTGCGCGAGAACGGCTTTCTCCCCGATCTCGATGCGCTCGACGACGGCGTCGCGCTCGTCTGGGTCAACTACCCGCACAACCCGACGGGCGCCGTCGCGCCGCTGGAGTTCTACGAGGAGCTCGCCGTGGCTGCCGAGCGCCACGACTTCGTGATCGCGTCGGACGAGGCGTACACGGAGCTCTGGTTCGACGAGCCGCCCGCGTCGGCGCTCCAGGCCCAGGATCGCTCCCGGGTCGTCGTCTTCCAGACGCTGAGCAAGCGCTCGTCGATGACCGGCTACCGCTCCGGCTTCGTCGCCGGCCCAGCTGAGGTCGTCGCGGCGCTGAAGGCGTACCGGCCGACGGTCGGGACGGCGCCGCAGGAGTTCGTGCAGCGGGCGTCGGTCGTCGCCTGGCACGACGAGAACCATGTCGAGGAGACGCGGGCGCGGTACCGGGCGAAGCGGGACGTGATGATCCCGCCGATCGAGGGACGCGGCTGGGAGATCGTCGCGAGCGAGGCGACGATGTACCTCTGGGTGGTCGGGCCGGATCCCGCCGAGCTCCTCGAGCAGGGGATCATCGTCTCGCCGGGCGGTATGTTCGGGCCGAGCGGCGAGGGCTATGTCCGCTTCGCGCTCGTGCCGACGCTCGAGGAGTGCGAACGCGCTGCGGCGATCCTGCGGAGGGAGGCGGCGTGAGCGTCGACGAGACGATCGCGGCACTCGACCGCGGCGAGGTGCGCGTCGCCGAGAAGAGCGACGGCGAGTGGCGCGTCAACGAGGAGGCGAAGGCGGCGATCCTCGAGTACTTCCGGGTGCGGAAGCTCGAGCCGCTCGAGGTCGGGCCGTTCGAGTATCTCGACAAGATCCCGCTCAAGCGCGTCGACCCGGATGCGGGCGTGCGGGTGGTTCCGCCGGCCGTCGCGCGCTACGGGTCGTTCCTTGCGCCGGGCGTGATCCTGATGCCGAGCTACGTGAACATCGGCGCCTGGGTCGGACCCAACACGATGGTGGACACCTGGGCGACGGTCGGCTCGTGCGCGCAGATCGGCGCCGACGTGCACCTCGCCGGCGGGGTCGGGGTCGGAGGCGTGCTCGAGCCGCTGCAGGCGCGGCCGGTGATCGTCGAGGACGGCGCCTTCGTCGGCTCGCGCTGCATCCTCACCGAAGGCGTCGTCGTGGGCGAGCGGGCCGTCCTCGCGCCGAACGTCTCCCTCACCGGCTCGGTGCCGGTGATCGACGTGACCGGCGACGAGGCGGTCGAGCACCGCGGCTACGTGCCGCCGCGTGCCGTCGTCGTCCCCGGGACGCGGCCGAAGGAGTTCCCGGCGGGCACGTACGACGTCGCCTGCGCGCTGATCATCGGCTGGCGCAGCGCGCAGACGGACCTCAAGACGAGCCTGAACGACGTCCTGCGCCAGTTCGAGATCGGCAGCTGAGGCCGGCGACGCGGCCGCGGAGCCCCCCACCCAACGGGCGGGGTCGTCCCTCCCGCCGCCCTCACCGGCGACGATAGCGGCGATTTCGTTACGCGTCCGTCGAGGCTTCGTCGTGACAGGCCGGCAATTCGTCCAGGGGCTCCGCCGGGCCCGTGAGCCACGCGCAGCCGCGCTCGAGCCGCACGCGCAGGTCGCCGCCCGGGAAGTGGACGACCACGTTCCCGTCGCCGTGCGTCGCCGCAGCGACCGCGACGGCGCTCGTCCCCGACGCCGGCGTCTCCCCCACCCCGCGCTCCCAGACGCGCGCGGTCACCTCGCCCGGGCCGTCCACGCGCACCACCTGGACGTTCGTCCGCTCGGGGAAGCGCGCGTGTTCCTCCAGCAGCGGGCCGAGCTCCTCGATCTCCGCTGGGTCGCCGACGACGACGGCATGCGGATTGCCGACCGAGACCGGCGTCACCTCCACGCCGGCGAGGGTCTCCTTGGGGGAAACCTCGACCTCGCCGAGCTCCGACTCGTAGAGAGCACCGGACAGCCGCCGCACGAAGACGGTGCGCGGCCCGACGCGAATCCGCGCGACATCTCGGCCGGTGCGCGCCATCAGCCACGCGCCGACGATCCGCGTCCCGTTTCCGGACATCTCGGCGCGCGAGCCGTCCGGATTGACGATCGCGACCGTCACCTCGTCTCCGTCGACGGCGAGCACCTCGACGGCGCCGTCCGTGCCCGACAGGTCGACCTCCTCGGCCGATCCCTCAACGACGAGATAGACGTTCCCGTGCGCGTGCCAGCGCGACGATCTCAGCAGCGACCTCCTCCGGCGCCCGGTCGGCAGCGACCATAACGAGCCCCTCCAGCCGCCGCATCCACTTGCGCTGGTAGGCGGCGTAACGGCGGGTGCGCAGAACGATCGCCTCGGCCGCCTGCTCCGGGGGCAGCGACGCCACCTCGTCGAGCCCGAGCACCCGCCGGGCGGTGGGCGAGATCGGCGCGGCGAGCGCCGCGCGCACCTCCTCGACCACGCCCGCTTCGAACATCCGCCGCGTCCTCTCGGCGATCCGCCGCTCCAGCACGTCCTTCGGCACGTCCAATCCGACGACGAGCGTCGGATGCCGCCACGCGCCCTCGAACAGCTGCTCCCGCGCGGGAGCGAGCGACCTCCCCGCGGCTGTCAGCTCGAGTGCCCGCACGACACGTCGCCGGTCGTTCGGATGAATCCGATCGGCCGCCGCCGGATCGCGCTCCCGCAGCCGTGCGTGGGCCGACGCAGCGCCTTCCTCATCGTAGAAGCGGCTCCAATGCTCGCGTTCTCCGTCAGCCGGGGCCGGCGGCAGCGCGAGCTCTGCGAGGGCAGCGCGGAAGTAGAGCCCGCTCCCGCCGGCGACGAGCGGAGTCCGCCCGGCGGCGAGGATCTCGTCGATGTCCGCGTGCGCCAGCGGCGCGTACTCCCCCACCGAGGCCGAATGCTCGAGCGGCCAGATGCCGACCAGCCGCTCCGCATGCGGCGAGCGATTCGTGAGGATCGGCAGCGCGTCGTAGACCTGCATCGCATCGGCCGACACGACCTCGGCGGGAATCTGCTCCGCGATCGCGGCAGCGACGTCCGACTTTCCGCTCGCCGTCGGGCCGAAGACGCCGAGGACGAGGTCAGTCACGGAGTCGCGCGCGGACGAGGCCGAGTTCCTCGTCGGTCACGCCTGCCGAACGCAGGTACCCCTCGACGCCCCGGTAGCGGCGCTCGAGTTCCTCGAAGACGCCGAGCATGGAGGCCGCCGGCGTCTGGGCGATCCGCCGCAGCCGCTCGAGTTCCTCCGCGCTCTCGGCCGCGGCGAACCAGCGCTCGTGCCGCGGGCGGAGCCGCTCCTCGCTCAGCGCGTAGTCGGCGGCGATCTCCGCGTCGTCGACGCCGGCCAGGTGGAGCAGGAAGGCCGAGAGCAGCCCGGTCCGGTCCTTGCCGCCGACGCAGTGGATGACGATGGCGCCTTCCGGCGCGTACGCGACGGCCCGGACCGCGGCGGCGACGTTCGCGCGGAAGCGCTCGAGGAAGATCAGGTACACGTCCCGGGTCGCCGTCGCGACGTCCGGAGCCGCCGCCACGGCCGCGTCGAGCTCCTCGCCGAGCGCGTCCCGGTCCGCCTTGTTCCCGGACAGGAACGGCGCCTCCACGACGGCTACCGGGACATCGGTGGGCGGGTCGTCGGCCCGCTCGTGGTCGCCGCGCAGATCGATCACGGTGCGCACGCCGTGGTGGACGAGCGCCCGCCAGCCGGCAGGACTCAGCTGCCGGACGCTGTCCGCGCGCACGATCGCGCCGAGCCGCGTCTCGCCGCCGTCACGCGTCGGCAGCCCGCCGAGCTCGCGGACGTTGAGGCAGCCGTCCCAGACGAGATCCCTAGGCTGCAACTGCCGCAAGACGGTTGCCGCGTAGGGTCGTCGAGGTCGCCGCCTCGATCGTCACCGGGACGAGCTCGCCAGGAGCGGCGGAGCCGGCGAAGTTGACGGTCGTGTTGCGGCGCGTCCGACCACGGAGGAGATCAGGCTCGGTGCGGCTCGGCCCTTCCACGAGCACTTCCTCGACCCGCCCGACGCGCCCCGCGTTCCGCTCCGCCGCAACCCGCTGGACGAGCTCGACGAGCCGCTCGATCCGCGCTCGCTTCTCCTCGTCCGGGACCTGGTCGTCGCGCGCCGCCGCCTCGGTGCCCGCGCGCGGCGAGTAGACGAACGTGAACGCGCCGTCGAAGCCGACCTCCTCGACGACTTCGAGGGTTTCGCGGAACTCGTCGTCGGTCTCGCCCGGGAAGCCGACGATGACGTCCGTCGTGAGTGCGAGGTCCGGGATCGCCGCGCGCAGCTCGGCGACGAGCTGCAGGTAGCGCTCACGCGAGTACGTGCGGCGCATCGCCTTCAGCACCCTCGTCGAGCCCGACTGGAGCGGCAGGTGCGCGTGCTCGCAGACGGCGGGACAGTCGGCCATCGCCTCGATCACGTCCTGCCGGAAGTCCTTCG
>Ga0335081_10003364_pt1 | contig 25177 bp, 23 predicted proteins | sample Lox_Sample_35_FD_206713 | JGI IMG/M metagenome (GOLD analysis project Ga0335081, IMG submission 206713) | Soil microbial communities from Loxahatchee National Wildlife Refuge, Florida, United States - Lox_Sample_3.5 | ecosystem: Environmental > Terrestrial > Soil > Wetlands | place: USA...
TCGATGTGATGGCGCCGAACAGGCCCACTTTGTGCCGGCACAGCAACTCGATGGTGCGCTCGGGCAGCGCATTGCCCTCGTTCCTCCAGCACTCCCAGCCGATGTCGGCGTGCACGTAATCGGCATCCAAGCCGACGGCATCGAGCACGCGAATGGCCTCGGGCACCACCTGATTGCCGATGCCATCGCCCGGCATGGTTACGACGGTGTGTTTTGCCATGATTCTCGACTCCCTGTTAACGCCTAATGTCTATCCCACAATGCGGGATATGCTCTAAAGCCGCGCCGCGAGTGCGCTTTGCAACTTCCGGCTGACCAGGTTCTCCACTCCCCCTGCGATCACCAGCGATTGCGGCACGCTGCCCAGGGCCGGAAAGGCAAACTCCTCGTCTGCGTAGCGGATCGTACTGGCCGCGAAATCTACTTCGATCGCATCGCCGATGATGGTTTTCTCTTTATTCGCTATCGAGGCTGCAAAGTTCGATCGGAGCCGTTTCACCAGCTCCGGCGCCTCGATGCACAGGAACCCGTTGTTAAACGCGTTGCGCAGATACGTCTGCGAGAAACTGCCCGCGATCACCAATGGAATGCCCGTGGCCTTCAGTGCGGTCACCGCCTGCTCGCGGCTGGAGCCGGTGCCGAAGTTGAAGCCTCCGACCACGACATCGCCCGCGGCGCTACGCGCTGCAAACTGCGGATCGTAGTTCTCCATTACCACACGGGCCATCATCTCGGGCGTCATGTCCTCGCGATAGGTGTAGTCTTTGCCGTAAATCCCGTCGGTGTTCAGGTTGTCCTGCGGCAGGAAGACCAACCGCCCGCAGACGCGCGCCGGAAATCCAGGAAGAATCTCGACCCTCTCCGGCGGGGCGGCGCTCGCAGATAATTCCTCAAAGCGATATGTCACATTGTGGTAGGTCGATTCTCCTGGCCCGCAGATGTATCCCACAATGGCGGATGCCGCGACCACCTCGGGACTGGCGAGATAGCATTGCGCATCGCGCGAGCCCATCCGCCCCTTGAAGTTGCGGTTTGTCGCCGAGATGCCGACCTCGCCCGGCTCCAGCAACCCCGTACCCAAGCCGATGCAAGGCCCGCATCCCGAGGGCAACGGGCGCGCGCCGGCATCGAGGAAGACCTGCCAGATGCCGCGCCTCTCCGCTTCCTGCTGCACCGAGCGGCTGGCGGCGGCCAGGTAGAACTGCACCTGCTTGGCGATCTTCTTGCCGCGCAATACCTGCGCTGCCGCCTCAAGGTCTTCCAGCCGCGAGTTCACGCAGGAGACCAGATAGGCCTTCTGGATAGCCACTTTCTTTGTCGCAATCTCGGCCACCGACTGCATGGTCTGCACCGTGTCCGGCCCGGAAACATGCGGCGTAACTTCGGCAAGATCGAGCACGATGCGCGCAGCGTAAACCGCATCCGCATCGGGAGTGGGAGGATCCGCGCGCCACTCGGCAAATTTCTCCTCCGGAATTCGGGTGATGCCCTGCACCCGCAGCGCGCGGCTGCGCGTCTCCAGATAGGTCAGCGTGATCTCATCCACGGGGAACCAGCCGACCAGCGCGCCCCACTCGGTGGACATGTTGGTGATCGTCAGGCGCGCGTCCATCGTGAGAGAGGCCACGCCCGGGCCGGTGAATTCCACCGCGGCGTTCAACACCTCTTCGCGGTTGTAGAGGCCGCAGAGGGTGATGATGACGTCCTTGCCGGTGACGCCGGGCGCGAGCCTGCCTTCGAGCACCACCTGCACCGTGCGCGGCACCTGCCACCAGAACTCGCCCGTCGCCCAGATGGCGGCCGCATCGGTGCGCACCACGGGCGTGCCGATGGCGCCCAGCGCACCGTACATGTTGGAGTGCGAATCGGAGGCGACGACAAACGTCCCCGGCAAGACGTAGCCCTGCTCCACCATGATCTGGTGGCCGATGCCGGTGCCCGGCGCGTAGAAGTCGATGCCTTGCCCGCGCGCGAAGGCCTCCATGCTGCGGTACTTCGCCAGGTTCGACTCTTGTGTGTTCTGGATGTCATGGTCGGCGGTGAAGACCGGCTGTGCGGGATGGTGCACGCGCGCGGCGCCGATGGCCTGAAACTTCTTCATCACCGCCGAAGTGTTGTCGTGCGTCATCACGTGGTAAGGGCGGATGGAAAGGAAGTCGCTCGCGCGCAGTGGGCGGCTGGGGCCCGTGGCCATGTGTGATTGCGCGATCTTTTCGACGATGGTTTGTGGCATAAAGCTAGGCTCTATCCGCCTTGAACAGCTTCATCAATTCGTTCACGCTCGGCTGGTCCCCCAGCCCCCAAATCGCATCGATGGCGCGGCGGCGCGCCTCGCGCGACATTACCGGCCCGGCCAGCGCCTCGAATTTCTCTTCTACTTCCCTGTCCATGAGCGGATTGCGCGGATCGCCCTTGGGATAGTCGAGCTGCTGCATGAACTCGCGGCCGTCGATGGTATGAATGCGCACGATCACCCGCTGTAGCTCGGGGAAAACTTTCTCGATCTCGGGGTCTGCGGTGACCACGATCTTCTTGAGCTGCGCGCGAATCACCGGGTCCATGATTTTCGCCGGCGTGAACTGCAACGGCGTTACCTGGCGCTCCGCGATGGCGGCGGCGATCACGTACGGCAGCGAATGGTCGGCCGTCTCTTTGGTGTGCGGATCGTACTTGCTGGGATCGCTCAGGATGTCGGCGCCGCGCGCGGTGGTGCGAATATGCACTCTGGCGATGTCGTTGGGCGCCAGATCATGATCTTTGACCAGCGCCAACACCGCGGAAATCGGCGTGTGCGTCAACGCCTCCGTGGGAAATGCCTTCATCCCACATTGTGTGATACGCCACGATTCGCCCAGCCCCTCAGTCAGCACGCTCAGCTTCCACTCCGGGCCCAGACAGTGCGTCAGCCCCTCTTTGCCGTCGAGGACATGCTCCGGGCCGGTATAGCCCTTCTCGGCCAGCAGCGCGGCCAATGTCCCACTCTGTGTGGCCAGGGGATCGACGGTGTTCTTCATCATGGTAAGCTTGCCGGCGGTGACCGCGCCCAGGGTGGCGCGCGCGCTGGCGCTGATGCCGATGGCATGCTGAATCTGCTGCGAAGTGAGGCGCAACATGCGGCCGGCGACGATCGGCGAGACGAACGCCGTCAGCGTGGCGTGGTGCCAGCCGCGCTCGCGAATGCCGGGGAAAGCCGCTTCGCACAAGCGCATTTCGAACTCATGCCCGAGCACCAAGCCGACGATGAGCTCGCGGCCATCGCCGCCGGCGCGCTCGCAAGCCGCGATCGCCGCGGGGAAAATGTCTGAGGGATGCGATGGGTCCTGCTTCCAGTAGATGTCGTTGTAGTCCATGCAGCGGACCATCAGTGCGTTGGCCAGGGACGCCGAAACAGGGTCGATTTGCTTGCCGCTGCCGATGATCGTCGCCTTGCCCGGCCCGGCGATCTCATTCAGCACCTCGAGCGCGATAGTCACGTCATGCTGCCGATAGCCGCCCAGGGCGCAGCCCATGCTGTCGAGGAAGAAGCGCTTGGCCTGATAGATCGCCTGCGCGGAAAGGTCCGCGAAGCGCAGGGCCGCCGCCCACTCTGACATTGTGGCAGTGATCGCCGGCTGGACCGCAATCTTCGTCGGGGTTGTGGTCGCCATAAATGTCCCTCACTTCGCCAGGTTCTTGAACGGCAGGAACGCCATAAAGTCGGCGTAATGCACGATGTAGGCCTCGGTGGTGCGCTTTACCAGATCGCCCTCGGCGGCGTGTGCTGCCACAATGTGGCATACCGCGTCGGGAACGCCGCACTCCATCGCCAACGCCACGCCGGTGAAGGGATGGCGCAGCAGCGCGCCGCGCTTGCTCTGCCGCGCCTTGCCATCGACGATCTCGTATTCCAGCAGCTTGCCCACATCGGCCAGGATGGCGCCCGCAATCACGGTGTCCAGGTCGATGGGCAGCGCGTTGCCCATGAACGCGATCATGCTCTCGGCCGCCCGGCGCGCGATGTGCACCACGCAGCGCTTGTGCTCCATGAACGTCGTGGGGCAGTTGGGCACCAGCAGCGTGAACGGGATGCGCTCCAGGTCCCCGGGCGTGAGCGGGCTTAGCTCCAGCGCCCGCTCCCAGGTGCGCGTCACCTGCTCGCGCAACTCGGGCGAGGCGATCCACTCGATTTCCGGCCAGAGCTTCAGGACAGCCTCGCGCATAAGTACGACTTCCCCCGGGCGACAATGCCCACAATACGCAACCATAATTCATATCAATTTCGTGTGCCGGAGGACAATGACGCACGTCACAAAAGGAGCGGGCAGCGGAGCCGCAGTTGGTTCCGTTTGACAGGCGCGGCGCAGCACCCCTACTCTTTTCTTTCGCTCAGGTCGAACGAGCCTTTTTATGAAGGTCCTGGTCCTCGGTAGCGGTGGTCGCGAACACGCGCTGGTATGGAAGCTGCGGCAGTCGCCGCGGGTCACCAAGCTGTACTGCGCGCCGGGCAACGGAGGCATTGCCGCCGAGGCCGAGTGCGTCGCCGCCGACCTGAAGGACGTCGGCTCGCTGGTGCAGCTTGCCGGCCGGCTGAATCCCGACCTCACCGTAGTTGGCCCGGAGCTGCCGCTGACCTTGGGCATCGTCGACGAATTCCAGCGCCGCGGCTGGCCCATCTTCGGCCCCACCCGCGCGGCCGCCCGCCTGGAATCGAGCAAGAGCTTCGCCAAGGAGTTCATGCAGCGGCATCGCATTCCCACAGCGAAGTACTCCGTGTGCAGCACAAAAGAAGAATTGCCTGAGGCGCTCAAGCTCTTCCACGCGCCGGTGGTGGTGAAGGCCGACGGGCTGGCGGCGGGCAAGGGCGTGGTCATCGCGCAGTCCAAAGATGAGGCGCAGCGCGTCGCCGAAGAGATGCTTGCGGGCAAGATGCTGGGCGAGGCCGGCAACCGCGTCGTGCTGGAGGAATACCTGGAGGGCGAAGAGCTTTCCTTCCTGGTGATGAGCGATGGCGAGCGCGTGGTCCCGCTGGTGGCGACGCAGGACCACAAGCGCGCCTTCGATAACGATCAGGGCCCGAACACGGGCGGCATGGGCGCGTACTCCACCGACCAGATCGTCGACGCGCAGATGCGCGACTGGCTGATGACGCACATCGCGCGCCCGGTGATCGCGGGCATGCGGGCGGAGGGCGCCGAATACAGGGGCATCCTTTATTGCGGCATCATGATGACCGCGCGCGGGCCTATCGTGCTGGAGTTCAACTGCCGCTTCGGGGATCCCGAGGCGCAGCCCATCGTGATGCGCCTGGAAAGCGATTTGCTGGAGGCGATCGAGGCGTCCATCGCCGGCCGCGCCAGCGAGGGCAATTTCCGCTGGTCGCCCGATCCCGCCGTCTGCGTGGTGATGGCGTCAGGTGGATATCCGGGCGCATTCGAAGCGGGCAAGCTGATCAGCGGCGTTGAAGAAGCCGACCGGATGTATGGCGTGAAGGTCTTCCACGCCGGCACCCATCGGCGCGATGGGGCGTACTACAGCTCCGGCGGACGCGTGCTGGGCGTGACCGCGCGCGGCAAGGACCTGCCGGAAGCGGTGGAACGCGCTTACGATGCAGTGATGAAGGTGCGCTTCGAAGGCATGCACTATCGCAAGGACATCGCCGCGCGCGGGCTGAAACATTTGCGGGCGGGACAGTAGCTACCCGCCTCTACGAGGATCCCTGCATGGACCACAAGCCACTCGTCTCCATCGTCATGGGCAGCGACTCCGACCTCGAGATCATGAACGAGGCGGCGAAGATGCTCGTCGAATTCGGCATCGCGCACGAAATCGACATCACCTCGGCGCACCGCTCGCCGGCGCGCACCAGCGCATACTCGCGCGCGCTGAAGGCGCGCGGTGTGAAGGTCGTCATCGCCGGCGCGGGCGGCGCGGCCCATCTTGCAGGAGTGATCGCCGCGGAAACCACGCTGCCGGTCATCGCCGTGCCGATCCCGTCCACCTCGCTGCTCGGCCTCGACTCGCTGCTCGCGATGGTGCAAATGCCCGCAGGAATCCCCGTGGCGACAGTTGCCATCGGCAAGCCGGGCGCAACCAACGCCGGCATCCTCGCCGCGCAGATCATCGGCTTGTCCGACCAAAACGTTGCCAAGAAGCTGGACGCGTACAAGGAAAAGCTGGCCCAGGGCGTGGAAGCCAAGTCGCGCAAGCTGAAGGAAAGCCGCAAATCCTGAGCGCACCCGCCGCGATAAAATGTTCACTCGCACTCGGAGACATTCATGGCAACCACCACGGCCCGCACCAACCCGCTTTCATTCCTCACCGATCAACTCAACGAGCTGAAGCAGAAGGGCACGTACTTCAAGCTGCGCGTCCTCGACGACGAGCAAGCGCCGGTGTGCACCTTCGACGGCAAGCGGGTCATCAACCTCGCCTCCAACAACTATCTCGGGCTGACCACCCATCCCAAGCTGCGCGAAGCAGCGCTGAAGGCGACGAAGGAGTTCGGCGTGGGCTCGGGGGCGGTGCGCACCATCGCCGGCACCATGAAGGTCCACATGGAGCTGGAGGAGAGGATCGCGCGCTTCAAGAACGTCGAAGCCTGCGTGGTCTTCCAGTCGGGCTTCACCGCGAATGCGGGCACGGTCTCGGCGGTCCTCGGCAAGGAAGATTTCATCATCTCCGACGAGCTGAACCACGCCAGCATCATCGACGGAGCGCGGCTGTCGCGCGCCAAAATCAAGGTCTTCCGCCACAAGGATGCCGCGCACGCCGAGGAGTTGCTGAACGAAATCAAGAACGAGCCCGGGCACAAGCTGCTGATCACCGACGGCGTCTTCTCGATGGACGGCGACATCGGCGCGCTGCCGCAACTGACCGAGCTGGCGGAAAAATACGGCGCCATCATGATGGTGGACGACGCGCACGCCTCCGGCGTGCTGGGGCGCAACGGGCGCGGCACCGTCGATCACTTTCACCTGCACGGCCGCGTGGACATTCAGGTGGGCACGCTGTCGAAGGCCATCGGCGCGCTTGGCGGCTACGTCTGCGGCACGCGCGATCTCATCGAGTTCCTCTACCATCGCGGGCGCCCGTTCCTGTTCTCGACCTCGCATCCGCCGTCGGTGGCGGCCACGTGCATCGCCGCGTTCGATGTGCTGGAGCAGGAGCCGGAGCGCATCGACAAGCTGTGGCAAAACACGCGCTACTGGAAGCAGGAACTGGGCGCGCTCGGCTTCAACATCGGCGGCGTCAACACGCCGGCCAGCGAAACGCCGATCACGCCGATCATCGTGGGCGATGGCCGGCTCACCATGGATTTCTCGCGCGAGCTATTCAAGGAAGGTGTGATGGGCACCGGCATCGCGTTCCCGACCGTGCCTGAGGGCAAGGCGCGCATCCGCACCATCATGACCGCGACGCACACGACAGACCAACTCGACCAGGCGCTGGAGACGCTGAAGCGGGTGGGGAAGAGGATGGGGATACTGCCGTAGGGTTGGGCGGGGCGCAGTTCAGGGCGCTAACAAAGTTGACCTTGCACTTCAGGAGATCGAAACATGGCTGGTGCGGCAAAAGACCTCGGGGCGCGAAACGCGCAGAAGACAGCGTCGGTGAGGAAATTGGGACGAGCTCTCGGTGTCCTGGTAGAAAAGAAGTTTGCGCAGATGTCTGCCACCGACCGCGTGAGCAAGCACAGGGAATTCATGTCCGCGCTGAAGGGTCGAAGGTCCTGAGATGTTGGAATCCGAGCAACGCTACACCAGTGCCAGCGCCTCGCGCGCGGCGGCGAGGGTGTCGGCGATGTCGCCCTGCGTGTGCGCGACGCTGAGGAACGCCGCCTCAAATTGCGAGGGCGGGAGCCAGACGCCGGCGTCCATCAGGGCGCCGTGGAAGCGCCCGAACTTTGCGGTGTCGCAGGTGGCCGCGCTCGCCCAATCCGTGACCTGGCGGTTGGTGAAGAAGAAGGTGAACATGGAGCCGACGCGGTTCGCAGTCATCGCGACCCCGGCCTCTTTCGCCGCTTCCAGAATGCCGGCGACCAGCTTGCCCGACATCTCCTCGAGCTGCCGGTAGAACGGCCCGCGATTGGCCTTCAACTGGCACAGCGTGGCGATGCCGGCGGCCATCGCGAGCGGATTGCCGCTCAGCGTTCCCGCCTGGTACACCGGGCCGACGGGCGCAATCATATCCATCAGCTTCGCCGGGCCGCCATACGCGCCGACCGGCAGGCCGCCGCCGATGATCTTGCCGAGCGTGGTCAGGTCGGGCCTGATGTTGAACAGCTCGGAGGCGCCGCCGAACGCAACACGAAACCCGGTCATCACCTCGTCGAAGATGAGCAGCGTACCCTCGCGCGCGGTGATCTCGCGCAGAGCTTGCAAATAGCCGGGCTGCGGCGGCACACAGCCCATGTTGCCGACGACCGGCTCAACGATGACGCAGGCGATCTGGCCTTTGAACTTAGCGAACGCGGCTTCGACGGCGCTCACATTGTTGTACGGCAGCGCCAACGTGAACTCGACGAACTCCTCGGGCACGCCCGCCGAGCCGGGAATGCCCAGCGTGGCCACGCCCGAGCCCGCCTTCACCAGCAGCGCGTCGCTGTGGCCGTGATAGCAGCCTTCAAACTTCACGATGATCTTGCGACCCGTGGCCGCGCGCGCCAGGCGGATCGCCGACATGGTGGCTTCCGTCCCCGAGCTGACGAAGCGCACCTTCTCGATGGCGGGAAAGGCCTCGACTACCAGGCCGGCGAGATCGGCCTCAGCCGGAGTAGACGCGCCAAAGCTGGTGCCGAGGCGCGCCGCCTGAATGATCGCCGCGATGACCTCGGGATTGCCATGGCCGAGGATGAGCGGCCCCCACGAGCCGACGTAGTCGATGTAGCGATTGCCGTCGGCGTCCCACACGTGCGCGCCCTCGCCGCGGACCAGGAACGGCGGCTCGCTGCCGACGGAGCGGAAGGCGCGGACGGGCGAGCTGACCCCGCCGGGAATGAGCTGCTCAGCTCGCTGGTGCAGGGCACGGGATTGGTCGAGGGTACGGGCCATGGGTCGCAGATCGCTTTTCACGGTTGTGGTAAGGGCACTGGGCAGCAAAAAGCCGGCCCGCGGGGGGCCGGCTTCGGTCTGCGTGCAGTTACTTCTTCAGGGTGGCGACGTAGGTGGCCACCTGGGCTGCCTGGTCGGCGGTCAAGCCCGCCACAGCCTTGCCGTGCGGCGCCTTCTTGCCGGCGGCGCCGTTGGCGAGCAGGTCCTTGATCTGGTCCTGCGTCAACTTCGTGGCCTGTAGCGAAGGACCGAGCTTGCCCTCGCCCATGGGGCCGTGGCAGCCAGCACACTTCGACTTGTAGAGGGCAGAGCCGTCCTGCGCCCACGCGAGGCTGGAGAACACTGCCACAGCAGTCAACATCATGATGCAACGCTTCATGAAACGCTCCTTGAGTGAATTAGTATGGGCTCAATAAAAGCAACCCTGGACCATCCGGGATGTTCTTCGCCCTGCGACTTGCGTGGGAACGTGGGCGCCCTTCCGCACGAAGCTTGGTGTGCAGAGCAGCCCCATTGTCGCCGTTGCACATCGCTCTGACAAGTGATTTGCATCACGGCGCTGTGTGCTCTACCGGCGACAACGTCATTGCTCGTCGTGCGCCGCTAGAAGGTAAACGCTAGCCCGCCCCGCACGCTGCGCGCCGACTGCACCAGATAAACGGTGCTGCCGTCCGGCCCGAGCACGGGCACATAACCCTGCGCCAGCAGGTTGCGCACGTCGATGATAGCTTCCATGTTGCCCGGCATGCCATGGAAATGGGGCAGCGGTTGGCGGACGAACAGGTTCAGGTAGGGATCGGCTTGTCCGGCCGAGGCGTTGAACAGGTCGACGGGAAGCAGCGTCTCGCCGCTGGTCCAGCGATAGGAGGCGATCCATTTGGTCTTGCAGTGGGGCAGGTTGCCGTTCAGCTTGAGCGCGGCGGAGTGCCTCCAGCTATGCTCCACGCTATCGCTCATGCCGTTCCAATTGATGTTCGGCTGCTGAAGCTCCAGCACGCCGCCGTAGCCGTAGTCCAGGGTCGCGGTCAAATTGCTGGAAAACTTACGCTGAAAGACGAAGCGCACGCCCTGCGCCCGCAACTCGCCGCCGTTATAGCTGAAGGTGCCGGAATAGACATCGGGCAGGATGTCAGCGCCGCCAAAGTTGACGTCGCCGACGCCCAGCAGCGCCGGGTCCTTGATGCGGTCGTGATAGTAGGCGAGCTGAAGCTTGTTGCTCCCAAAGCGCTCCGACAATGACACCTCATGATGATGGGCGCTCTCCAGCATGGGCGCGCCATTCACCATGGTCAGGCGGGGGCCGGTCTCGGTGAGATCGGCGGGGGCGGAATCGAAGCCCTTGCTGGCGCGGGTGTTGGGCTCGTTGGTGGCGTAGCGGTATTCGAGGATGGTGTTGGCGCCGAGATGAAAATCGGCGGTGGCGAAGGGACGAAACGCGTTCGCCTCGCGGCCCAGGAACTGAATGGCCTGGCCCTCGCCGCCCGCCTGGAAGTCGAGAAAATCGCCGACCGAGAAGCCGTCGGAATACGACATGGCGATGGCATCCAGCGCACCACCATGCGGCACGGAATCGGGGGCAGCGAAACGCCGGACAATCAGCGACACCGACTGGCGGAAGCCGTCCATGTTATCGCGCGTGTAGGAGGCGCGAACCACGCCGTCCGGCATTCCGGCCCCATAACCGAGGTCGCCGGCAAAGCCCAGCGTGCCGGTGTGGAAGATGGACTGCTGGATGTTAAACGCGGTGCCGAGGTCGGAGGCGCTGCCATAGCCTTCGCTCGCCGCGCCTGCCATCAACGCCAGCGTGCCCTTCAGCGGCTGGCCTTCCTGTTGGGTCTCGACGATGAGCGCGGTATCGCCGTCGAAGCGCAGCACGGGACGGTTCGCGGTGGAGCGCAGGGTCCACTTCCAACTGTCGTCGTCGCTATCGCTCTGCTTCAGCGGCGGCAACATGCGCACGGCTTCAAACAGGGTATTCAGCGTGATATTCAGGACCTTCGAGGCGCCGGCCGCCAGCAGGACATCTTCCCGCAAGGTGGGCAGGAAGGAAGGGGCGGAGACATGCACATCGTAGCTGCCGGGAACCAGCCCGGCCAGGCTGAAGTAGCCCTTTACATCGGTGTAGGCAATTTGCGATTGCCCGCTGGCGCTGACCAACTGCACGGTCGCGCCCATCTGCGGAACACCGGCGGTATTCTTGACATATCCCGATATCGAGCCCGGATTGACCCTGGCCGACGCCGCGACGCACAGCGACGCCACAACTACGCAACATGCCAGTATTCGGGTCATCTTCTTGAACCCCCTTTCAGAGGTTTCCGGGGAGCAAAACCCTGCGACGCGATCCTCTGCCCGCAGTTCCCAACCACATGCTACTCGACAGCGAAGCGCACCGTGGGCGCGATTTGCTGCTTGGAAACATTATCGTCAACTTTCACCGTCAGCTTATAAAGGCCGGGTTGAAAGCTGTTCAAAGCCAGACTCTTCGCCAGCGTGATCTGATCGCCGACATTGCCCATGGTGTCAGTCGATTCCGAAGAGCGCAGCACCGGTTGATTGTTGGCCAGGTTCACGATCTCGTACTCGATCCTGGCCGACGTCTTCTTGGTTTTGTCGTCTGGTTGAAGATTATAAACCTGCATCCACAAACTCAAGCGCTGATCGTGCTTAAAACTTGCCGGCTTGCCGTCGGCCCCATCCAAATGGGGATAGGCGAGCTTGGTTTCGCCGATGACAAAGCTGCCCGCGCCCACGTTCTTGCTGGCGACCTTCTCCATACGATCGGCCAGAATCAGCGACGAGGCGGCCAGCTTGTCGTCGCTGAACTCGGGAACCATAATGCCGCGGCTCCACGTCCCCACACGATCGCCGTTCACGTCCTTCACCACAATGTCGATGCGATAGCGCCCGGGCCGCAGCGGCACCGCCTTCCAGTAGAGCGAGGAGTGCTCAATCGTCTTCTCCAGCAGCTCCTGCGGCACGTCCACCTGGACGGTGTCCTCGAAGGTCTGCGCCACCCGGCCCGTGATTCCGGTAACGCGCCCGAAAATATTCACCGTGCCGCGCTGGATGCCGTCCTTGGCGGCGAAGGTGATGTCCTTGTTCTTGACTTGCAGCGTGACCGGAACCAGGACGGTGTCGCCCGTCACCTTCACGTAATCGGTGCGCACCTCGAACGGCATTAGGCTGACGTTGATTTTGTGACTGACGACCTCCTCCAGGTCCTTGAACTTGACCGGAGGCGGGGCCTGCACCTTGGCCAGCATTTCCAACTTGTCGAACTGCTTGCTGTTTTGCAGGCCCTGCTCCGGACCGGCATTCGCGCCAAAGGGATCGGAGATGCGGTCGGCGCGGTTCCCCAGGCCCATCTGCTCGTAGAGCGTCGCGCCTCCGCCGGGTGTGTGCAGCAGCGCGTCTTTGTCGTTGGGATTACTGGAGAGGAAGTATTCGCCGCAGGAGCACTGGTCGACAAACTCCAGTTCAACCTCCTGGCCCACGCCCTCCAGATAGCGGTAGCGCCAGCCCTCGAAGGGATAGGTGCTGGTGGAGCCGCCGCCTTCGGACATTGGGCGCTCGTAGATTCCGCCGGCCGGATGCGACTCAATCTGGTCCGGCGGTCCCCAGATGATGTAGATCCGCCCGCGATCGGTTTTCCAGCCGGGAATGCCTGCGGCAAAGTGCTCATTGGCGTAGGCGATGCGGCGGTAGTGCTCTTCCTTGAACTCGTTCTCCGGAGTGTCAGGCGTGGGATCGCGGCGCAGCCAGAACTGCTCGATGAACTGATCGCGCTCCTCGTCGTTGGAAAGCTGCTTGAACGCCGTCTTTTCTTCCGGCGTGATGATGTACACCACGTCCTCATTGAGCCACTTCTTGTAAGTGCTGCTCAACTCCTGCTTCAAGGCTTTGGCGTTAGCCTTCTTTTGCTTTTCGCCTAGGGGGTGCTTCAGGGGATCGGAAGACTGATCGGCGCTGGCCGCAGGCGGGGCTTCGCCGGCGGTTTTGGCGGGTTGGGCCGCTGCACTGGGCGTTGGTTTGCTATCGGATTGGGGAGCGGAGCTTTGGGCCGCTGCCAGACCTGCGGGGCCAATCAGAACCAGCGACAAGCCAAAAAACCAGAGCACCGGGCGCAACTTCATTTGTGGCAAAGATACTCCTCAGACGACACGTAGGCACATAAATTGTATTTTCTGGCCATGGTGAAAGCAAGGTTACCGGGACGAAGAGCTGGTCCAAGTTGGGACGAGCCGCATCCCTGATGTTTCGTAACCCACTGGCGCTCCCTAAGTCGCTAGAAACACGAGTTGCCGGACGATTCTTCGTCTCTAATGTTTGTTTGTGAAAATGACCCTGCAAGCGCCGGCAATCACGGATTCTTGAGTCGAACTTCGCTCGAGGCCAGCTATAATCAGAGAATCCGGAAACGAACCAGGCTTTCGGATGAGCGCACTGGGCAAAATTGTGCCGCTGCCGCCCTCATTCAAGCTAAAGTTGCTCGCCTCAGGAACCTTAAGCCGTCTCTCTTCGTAATAAGCGACAGGTGAGATGTGCGCCCGCCCGATGGCGGATGAGGTCAGATGAAGAAGTGGAAAAAAATCGCGCTCATAGCTGGAGGAGCGGTGGTTTTGCTGGGGATTGTGGGCTTCACCATCCAGCAGACCCGCAAGGGCATCGTCACCGTGCAGACCGGAAAGGTGGTCCGCGAAGACCTCACCTCCATTGTCACCGCTTCCGGTGAGATCAAGCCCAAATTGTATGTCAACGTCGGCGCCTTGGCCCAGGCCAAGATCATTCATCTCTACGTCAAAGAAGGCGACCAGGTGAAGAAGGGACAGCTCCTGGCTTTGCTGGACAACATCCAGTCGGCCGCCGACGTGGCCGCCATGGACTCGGCGCTCAACGCCTCGCGTACCGACGCGGTTGCCGCGCAGGCCGCGGTGAATACCGCCGCCGCCGACCTGAATCAGGCGAAGGCGGAGCACGAGCGCGCCCGGCTGGACTTCGAACGCAACAAAGCGCTGTATGAGCAGCAGCTCATCGCCAAGGCTGACTTCGATACCAAGAAGGCCGCCTGGGACACGGCGCAGGCGCAGCTCGGTCAGGCCAACGCCAAGCTCGCCCAGGCCAAAGCTAATCTGGACTCGTTCCAGGTCCGCATCCAGCAGAATGCCGCCAATCTGCGGCGCGTCAGCGATGTGCTCAGCAAGACCGAGTATCGCGCCCCCTTCGACGGCGTAGTGACCAACCTCCCCGTTCGCGAAGGCGAGACGGTGGTTCCAGGTATCCAGAACTCGCCGGGCAGCACTTTGATGACGGTAGCGGACACCTCGCTCATCACGGCGGAAGTGAAAGTGGACGAGAGCGACATCGTCAACGTGCAGATCGGCCAGCCGGCCGAGGTTTCGGTGGACGCCATTCCCAAGCAGAAGTTCAAAGGCGTGGTGACGGAGATCGGCAGGAACGCGGTGTTGCGCTCCACCGGCGTCTCCACCGCGCAGACTACCTCCAGCGGGCAAGAGGCCAAGGACTTCAAGGTGGTGGTGGCGATGCAGGACCCGCCGCCCAACCTGCTGCCGGGACTTTCGGCGACGGCGCGCATCACCTCTGCCAAGCGCAGCGGCGTGCTGGCGATTCCGATCCAGGCGCTGACCATTCGCACTCGCGCCGACCTGGTTCCGGAGAACAAGCACAAGAAGGATTCGGTTGAGGCCGCAGCTCCGACGGGCCCGGATTCCAAAGAAGAGCTACAAGGCGTCTTCGTGCTGCGGAACAACAGGAAAGAGGCGGCGTTTGTGACGGTGGCGACCGGCATCAGCGGCACCACCGACATCGAAGTGACCAGCGGATTGAAGGAAGGCGACGAGATCGTCACCGGCAGTTACAAGGTGCTGCGCACGTTGCGCAACAACGCCGGCGTGAAGATCGACAACTCGGTCAAGCCCAAGAGCGACGAATCGTAAGGAGCATTCAGCACGCAGCAGTCAGCATTCAGCCAATGCGGCTAATGAATCCTGATTGGCTGAATGTTGATTGCTGAGTGCTGACTGCTGAGTGCTGACTGCTAGTATGGAGAAACGAATGGCGACGGAAGTAGCAAACCTAGCGGAGCCGCAAACCTTGGCCACGTCTGACAGTTGCATCATCTGCACCGAAGACCTGTGGAAGACCTATGACATGGGATCGGAGCAGCAGGTGCACGCCTTGCGCGGCCTGAGTATCCGCATTCAGCGCAACGAGTATGTCGCCATCATGGGGCCGTCAGGCTCCGGCAAATCGACGCTGATGAACCTGATCGGCTGCCTCGATACGCCCAGCAAAGGCAGTTACTGGCTGAATGGGCAGTTGGTCAGCGAACTCGACGACGACGAGCTGGCGCGCATCCGCAATAAGGAAATTGGCTTCGTCTTCCAGACTTTCAATCTGCTGCCGCGCGCGACCTCGCTGCACAATGTGGAGCTGCCGCTGATCTACGCCGGCATGCCGGCGGAAGAGCGGATTGCGCGCGCCAGGAAGGTGCTGGCCTCGGTGGGTATGGACGGGCGCATGCACCACAAGCCCAACGAGCTCTCGGGCGGGCAGCGGCAGCGCGTCGCCATCGCCCGTGCGCTGGTGAACGATCCCTCGATCATCCTGGCCGATGAGCCCACCGGCAACCTCGATTCACAGACCGGCCTGGAGATCATGGCGCTCTTCGATCGCTTGCACGAGCAGGGCAACACCATCGTCCTGGTCACGCACGAGCACGACATTGCCGAGTACGCCCACCGCGTCATCCACATCCGCGACGGACAAGTGTTCAGCGACCAGAAGACGGCGCGAGGGTAAAGCGCCAGCCGTCGCCAGGTATTACATTTGGGTGCCCCGTTCTAGCCCTCTTTTGGCTAGGGCGGGGCAGTTCTCACCATCTCACACTTTGAACTCCTCCCCTGAATTGGAACGCGGCCAGCGCTTCACGCAGCAGCGAAGTGAGTCCCGCTTTACCATGGCGCTGGCGGCGCTCTCCGTCGCCGCGCTCTTCTACTACTACGCGCACCAGGAGCTGCTGCTCTACGGCGACGCTGTGGCCCATCTGAACATCGCGCGGCGCGTGCTGGATACGCGCCATTGGGTGCAATTCTACGGACAGCTCGGCACCGTGTGGCTGCCGCTCCAGCACATCGCGATGCTGCCGTTCATCTGGGCGGACACGCTGTGGCGCAGCGGCATTGCGGGGGCGATTCCCGGCATGGTGGCATTCGTCCTCGGAGCTCTTGGCGTCTTTCGCCTGGTGAACGCCCGTGCCGGGGCCTTCGCCGGCTACGTCGCCGCCGGCATCTACGCGCTGAATCCCAATCTGCTGTACATGCAGACCACGGCGATGAACGAGCCCATCTTTCTGGCGTTCTTCCTCTGGTCGCTGGTGTACCTCGACGAATTTCTGCGCGCAACCTCTCCGCCATCGCCCGAGGTGAAGGCCGCGCAGCTTCGTCCCCGGCGCGCGCTGGAATATTGCGGCATCGCCATGGCCGGCGGCGCGCTCACCCGCTACGACGGCTGGTTTTCCGCGATGATCATTGGCGTGATTTTGCTTTGGGCGGTCGTGGATTGGCGGCGGCGGGCCGGCGATCCGCGCCTTCGCCGCGCGGTCACCAAGTCGTGCGCCGAAGTCTTGCTGCTCAACGCGCTGATGCCGGTGTACTGGCTGATCTACACCTGGGCGGTGTCGGGCTATGCGCTCGATTTCGCCACCGGCCCCTATTCGGCGAAGGCGATTGCGCTACGCAGTGTCGCACGTGGGACTCCGCCCTATCCCGGCCAGCATCACCTCTTCACGGCGGGCCTGTACTTCCTGAAGTCCGCGCAGCTCAACGTCGGATCGCCGCGGTTTGGATGCTTGCTGCTCGCGCTCGCGGCGCTTGGAACGGCGCTGGCCATTGCGCGATTCAGACGCTATGGGATTCTTCTGCTGCTCTGGATTCCGCTCGCGTTCTATGCGCTCTCCATCGCCTACGGCAGCGTGCCCATCTACATCCCTGTCTGGTATCCCTTCTCGTACTACAACGTGCGCTATGGCCTGGAGCTGCTGCCGGCGTTTGCCGTGTTTCCTGCGGTCCTTGCCTGCTTCATTGCGGGGCGCGTGAGCAAGCCAGTGCGCATCGTCCTCTGGACTGGCCTCATCGCTCTCCTGGTTGCCGGCTACATCTCGGTCTACGCTGAGGCGCCGATCACACTGCGCGAGGCCCGCGTCAATTCGCGCGGCCGCATTGCACTCGAAGAAGGGCTGGCGGACCAACTGGCGCAGTTGCCGCGCTCCTCCACCTTGCTGATGTACGAGGCCGAACACGCGGGCGCACTGCGCATGGCGGGAATTCCGCTGCGGCGTGTGATCTCCGAAGCCGAGCACCCCGACTGGGAGTGGGCGCTGCTCGATCCCGCGCGCCACGCGGATTTCGTCGTCGCGTGCCAAGGCGATCCAGTTTGGGCAGCGGTGCGCGAACACCAGGCGGAGTTCGCCGGGGCAATAACCGTCAGCGCACCGGGCCAGTCGAGCTGCACCCTCTATCGGCGGAAGCAGGATTAGCGCAATTGCTGGAACTGGTTCTGCGAGATGCCGAGTTGACGAAGAATCTTGAAGAACAAAGGAGGGCCGATCTCGCGCCCGGCGTGAAGAGGGATTGTGACCGCGCGTCCGTCTGGATGGTTCCAGCGCTCGTGACTGCCGGTTTGTCTTGATCGGAAAAAGCCCAGCTTGCGTGCCGCGTTCTGAAATTCGCGCGCCGTCGCGCTAGGCATGCACGATTTCGGTACTATCGGCGGGTAACGCCACGCCCTTCTCTCGGTATTCCTCGGCGAGCATTCGGAAGACGCTGGAGAGCTCTCGCAGCGCCTCTTCGCGGGTCGGCATCAGGGCATAGCATCCGGAGATGGCGGGAACCTCGGCAACCCACGAGCCATCTTCCTGCCGATACAGCACCGTCTTATAGTCTTCGAGTTCCACGCAGTTGTCCTACGTAGGGGATAGTCTACCATTGTGTCCTAACCTGTGCGCTTTCCCAATCCGTCGAAAATCGCGAATGAGGGGTACCCGGCACCCGAGCCGGCCACCCTGCACCCTCTGCCGGCCCTCGCCGCGATAAGCACGGCACGTTCGTCCGCGATTTTCATCTTCCTGCAATGCAATTACGACATACTGGAACGGTACGTAGCCATTCGCGATGACCATCTTGCGGAATACCGATCAGGTAGTGGAGGAACTCCTGCCGGAAGGCCTTCAACCCGCCCAGCAGACGCTCTCCAGGGAGTTCACCTTCGCGGGTGAGTCCGCCTCCTTGGCGCCGGCGCGCGACGCCATCATGCAAGTCGTGCACGAGTATTGCGCCGACGAGCAACAGGAGATCGACATTCTGCTCGCCGTGCAAGAGGCCCTGGCCAACGCCATCCTGCATGGCTGCCAGAACGATGCCAGCAAGACGGTGCGCTGCACCGTCGAGGTCACACCCTGCGCAATCCAAATCACCGTGCAGGACCCCGGCCCGGGCTTTAACACGGGGAGCGCGACCGAATCCACCGAAAACGGGACCAACCTGACCGAACATGGCCGGGGCATCTTCATGATGCGCAGCTTGATGGATGAGGTCAGCTACCGGCGTCGCGGCTCGGAGGTGGTCATGAAAAAACTGCGGGCTGCGGCGCCGTAGAAGGCCTGCGGCCTACGCTGTCCGGCGCAGCATCAGAACGCATTCCTTGCGATAGAAGTGCGCCTTCCAGAAAACAGCCGGCTCCCAGCGAAGGCGCATTGCAGTTCGGGTGTGCTCGACAAGCCGGCGAACGTCGGCGTCCATGCAGGCGTGATAGTGAGCCCAGCGCAGCGGCGCGCCCTTGCCCATGGAGAGACTACAGAACAGGTGGCCGCCAGGTAAAGGCTTGCCGTCAGCAGGATTGCGGCGGGGATTACCCTCGGCTGGAATTGAGCATTCGCTCAATGTGTTTCGGGTCCCGGGCAATGAGCGTGAGGTAAGCCTGCGTAGGCTGGTCGGGTGTTGCCCGGCCCTGCTCCCAATCCCGCAGAGTGCCGAGAGGTATGCGGTAGCGCGCCGCGAATTCCTCCTGCGTCAGCTCCAGTGCTCGCCGGATGATCTTGGCTTGTGGCGTTCTCTTCATCCGCCTCAAATCGCCCTCGGTAAGCGGCTGTGCATCGTGGTCCGCGCGGGCGGCCTGCTCAATGGCCTCTGCACTCATCGGCCGAGGCCGCTTAGGTGTTTTGACCGGAAGTAGTCGTTTTCTTCAGTTTGCGTTGCCCTTCTATGTTTTTGTCTGCCCCAGCTCCCGCGCCACGCTGTCCAGCACTCCATTGATGAAGTGGACCGATTCCGGCGTGGAGTAGCGGCGCGCGATCTCCAGCGCCTCGTTGATGACGACTGCTTTGGGAGTTTTGGGGAAGCCGAGAAACTCCGCCACCCCGGCGCGCAGCAGGTTGCGATCGACGGCAGCCATGCGCTCCATACGCCAATGCTCGGCGTTGCGCTCGATGATCTGGTCGATCTCCTCGCGCCGCTCGCAGGCCATGCGAAACAGGTCATCGGCAAAGCCGCGAATCTTCCCTTCCAGGTCCGTGCGCTCCGCCCAAAATGTGCGCCGCACCTCTTCGCGCTCCTGCTGGCCCATGTCCAACTGAAAGAGCATTTGCAGCGCCAGTTCCCGCGATTTGCGGCGAGTGCCGATCTTGCTCATCGCCCGCCGTCCGCAACGGCTTCGCGCAGAGACGCCATCTCTACTGCGGCCAGGCCCGCTTCGAAGCCCTTGTTGCCCGCCTTCAGCCCGGCGCGATCGATGGCCTGTTGCAGGGTGTCGCAGGTGAGGACAGCGAAAGCGTGCGGCACTCCGGTCTCCTGCGCCGATTGACCGATGCCCCGCGTCACCTCGTTGGCGATGACCTCGTAGTGCAGGGTGTCGCCGCGCAGCAGGCAGCCGATGCAGACGATTGCGTCGTGCTGCCTGGTCGCGGCAAGCTGTCGCGCGGCGGTGGGAATCTCGAAGGCGCCGGGCACGTGGACGATGGTCATGTCCTCTGCCTTGGCGCCGCATTGCCGCAGCGCCTGGAGCGCTCCGTCCAGCAGGCGCTCGGTGATGAACGAATTGAATCGGCTGACCACCAGCGCGAACTTCTTGCCGCTCGCATCCAGCTTCCCTTCCACGCCGTGGCTTTCGCCCGGCTTCTTGGCGTACATCAGAAAGCCCAGGCGCAGCCCCGCGACTTCGACCTCGAACAGCCGCGCGCCGTAAGGAGTGCCGGCAATCTCTTTGTTGACCTTCACGCCCAGCCTGCGGACGATTTGCCAGGCCGCATCGGCATCGGAGACCTCAACCATTGCGTCGACGCTGGGAGCATCGGGGGCGGCGATGAACTCAATGCCGCCGGCGGGCGCCAGCATCTCGATGCCGTGACTTCCGCCCTCATGCCACTCGTTGCCCGGCGCAAAGCCGAGCGCGCGAAACAACTCCAGCGCGGGCTGAAGGTCGTCCAGGGATCTCCCGAGCACGCGCGGAAAAACAATCGAGCGAATCATGCAGTCATTGTAGTGGATGGTGGATAGTGGATAGTGAGCCGTCAGAAACTGCGTGGCGCACTCATGGGCGGGGTCCGAATGAGTCGAAGAGATGGGGCGCCCACAGTGATCCGTGAAACATAGTTGCGGTGGAAAGGTGGGCTCCGACGCCGCAACTCAACTGATATGCTTTCCTGTTACCGCGCATGCCTACCTTCGCTGCTATCGATATCGGCTCCAACTCGGTCCGGCTAAAGATAGCGAAGGTGGTGCGCGGCCGCCTCGAGACCCTGCACGAAGACCGCGAAGTCACCCGCCTGGGTGAGAGCGTCTTCGCCGGCGGAGCGCTCGATCCGCAAGCCATGGCGCACACCTTGCGCGTGCTGCGCCGTTTTCATCGCGCCACCCAGACCCACGCCGCCGACCGCACGCGGGTGGTCGCCACCAGCGCGCTACGCGATGCCCGCAACAGCCGCGCCTTCGTCGACTGGGTGCGCACCGCAACGGGCTGGAACGTCGAAGTCATCTCCGGTCTGGAGGAGGGCCGGCTCATTCACCTGGGCGTGTTCACCCATGCGCGTCTGGCCAATGCGCGCGCCCTGCTCATCGATCTGGGCGGCGGCAGTTGCGAGCTGACGCTCTCCATCAACGGGCACATCAACGATATGGTGAGCCTGCCGATCGGCGCGGTACGGCTGACGCAGACCTTCCTGCACCACGATCCGCCGTGGCGCACCGAACTGCAACAGATGCGCACCGTCATTCAGCGCGAGGTCTCGCGCATCAAAAAACGCATTATCGACGCCGAGCTGCAAGTGACGATTGCTACCTCCGGCACACCCGCTGCGCTCTCCAGCTTGTACTCTGCCAAACGCCGGGGCTACGACGAGAGTAAGCCGCAGACCGTTCCGCAGACCGCCGTCGCTTCTCTGACGGAAGAGCTCAGCCGGCGCAATCTTTCGCAGCGGCGCGCCCTGCCCGGCATTGGCCCGCGGCGCGCGGAAATCATCATCGCCGGCGCAATGGTGTTCGCCGAGCTGATGCAGCTTTGCAAGTTGCGCAGCTTTCGCTACCTGCCGCTGGGCCTGCGCGACGGGCTGCTGGCACAGATGATGGCCGACTACCACGCCAGCACCGCCATGCGCGAGCGCGTGGAGTCCGAGCGGCACGACGCGCTGCTGGCCGCGGCCAGGCACTACGGCGCCGACCTGCAATTCGCGCAGCGCATTCGCGACCTGGCGCTGGCGCTGTTTCGCCGGCTGCAATCGGTGCATCAGTTGCCGGCAGAGTACGAGGATTGGCTGGAGGCGGCGGCGATGCTGCACGAGGTCGGGGCGTTCATCAATCGCTCGGGCCGGCGCCGCCATACGTACTACGTGATCTCCAACTCGGAGATCTTCGGCTACACGCCGTTGCAGCGGCGCATCATCGGCGCGATTGCGCGCTATGTCGGCAAGTCGCTTCCCTCGCCGAGCGACCGCGTGATGCGGATTCTGCCGGGCATCGAACAGATCCACGTGGCCAAGGCTGTGGCCCTGTTGCGGCTGGCGCGGGCGCTCGACCAGGGCCGCCGCGCCGCGGTCGGTGAAGTGAAGGTCCGCATCCATCAGGACGGACGCGTGCGCCTGATGCTGAAAGCCCGGCCGCCGGAAGGAATCGATCTGGAGCTGTGGGCGGTGGAGCAGGAGAAAAACTACTTCGAAACGGTTTTTGGGCGCGAGCTGCTGGCCGAGCCACGCTGAATCGCGCGCACCACCTTCGGCGGCATACACCACTTGAGCACGGCAGGATTGTGACCGTCTTTGTCTACCCGGGCGATGGCCCCCTTTTTGAGCTCGATCGCCGCGGAGCCCTTTCCCATCACCAGTTGATTCAGGAACTCCGTCTGGCTGGGATTATGCCCCACCAGCAGGATGGCGTCTTTGCCGCTGTAGCGTGCGAGCAACTGCTCGAACTGCTCATAAGTCGCGTCGGGGCGCAGCGCGTCATCGGTGACGAGCTTGTCGTCCCGCCCGATTTCGCTGGCGACAATCGCTGCGGTCTGCTTGGCGCGGACCAGCGGGCTAAAGATGATCGCATCCAGCTTTATTTTCATCGCGGCCAAAGCATGTCCTACGATGTAGGACTGCTCAATGCCGAGTTTGTCGAGGGGCCTCTGCTCGTCTTTCGCGGGATTCAGCTTGGGCTCGCCGGCGCTGGCGTGGCGCAGAAAATAGATCTCCATGTTCCTATTGTGCACTGACTGGCCGCAGATGTGGAGGGAATCTACTTGGATTTCGGCGAGAGTGGCACGGTTTGCGAGGTATGGGTCGATGCGGGCGCTGTTGGCGTGCCGGCGAACGTTGCCTCGGGACGCCGGGCTGAGTCGGTGGTGCGGGTAGCGGACGCAGTCGAGCCCGCAGTGGTGAGCCTACGTTTGGCCGGGGGCGGCGCCGGGTGAAAAACGCTGTGGTCGCGCCCCTGGTAGTGTTGAGCGCAGAGCGCTCCGCTGGAGAACAGCATCGTTATAAAGACAACTTGCCGGATTCGGCCCGCTTGCGACATAGTGACCAAGGTGTCGGGAAATTACTTGTATTTTACGCCAGCGGCGCGCATGGCAGAGCGGCACGTTCCTGGCACGTTCTACAACTTTGGACGCAAGCCTTTTGCCGGCGCTGTTCGCTTGGCGCCGGAGGCGGGTTTCACGGTTTTTGGGGAGGCTTTTGCGAAATGATGCTCGAACTCCCGTAAATTCACGCGGCGGCCGCGGAAGCGAACGCCCTCGGCCTCCAGCAGAAAGCGCTGCTCCATGGCGGCTTCCCCGCGCAACGAAATGCGTCCGCCGGAGCCCAGAATGCGCTGCCACGGCAAACCTCTGACTTGCTTCAGCACCCGCCCAACGTGCCGGGCGCAGCGCGGATAGCCGGCGGCCTTGGCGATGGCGCCATAGGTGCTGACGCGCCCGCGAGGGACCTGGCGGATGGCGAAGCTGATTGCCGGGATTAGGAGTTGTTTTGGCATTTGGCACTTAAGGCACTTTCGGAATTGCTGTATCCCCACGGGTGGAGCACGCCTTCAGAGGCCGCTGGAAGAGTTTGTTTCCAGAGACTCCGTATTTCCGCCTCAGTCCCGCGAAGCGGGACTGAGGCAGAGGCGCAAACTATCACGCACCTCATCTAGGACTTTTTCATCGGCCTGTTCAGGCGTGCGTGCTCCACCCGGATACAGTAATTATGAATGTGCTCTAGCACTTGGCGCTTAGCATCCAGTGCTGACGCCTGGCTTCGGAATGGCTCTAACGGCTGATTGCTGATTGCTAAGTGCTCACTGCTAACTGCTCTCTGCTACGTATATCATCTCTCCAATGCCTGAATCTCTTCGTGACCCCGTGGCGCGCTTCTCCGACCGGGCCGAGGACTATGCCAAGCATCGTCCCCACTACTCCCATGATGTGGTACATGCGATGCGGCAGGCGTGCGGGCTCCGCCCCGAACACCTGATTGCCGACGTCGGCTGCGGCACCGGGCTGCTGGCCGAGATTTTCCTGGAGAACGGCAATCGCGTGATCGGCGTCGAGCCCAATCGCGAGATGCGATTGGCCGGGCAACAATACCTCAAGGCTTACCCCAATTTCAGCATGATCGAGGGCAGCGCCGAGTCCACTACGCTGGCCCCGGCGAGTATCGATTTCATCATCGCCGGCCAGGCGTTTCACTGGTTTCGGCCGCCGGAAGCGCGCGCCGAATTCGCCCGTATCCTGAAGCCGGGCGGATGGGCGGTGCTGGCGTGGAACGACCGCGATAGCCAGTCAACGCCATTTCTGCGCGCCTACGAGGCCCTCGTGCAGCGATACGCGATCGATTACGAGCAGGTGTCGCACAAGTGGGTCGCCACTTACGACGGGCTGGGGCATTTCTTCGCGCCCAACGAGATGAAGCTCATCCAACAGCACAATGAGCAGCGGCTCGACTTCGACGGAGTACGCGGACGCCTGCTCTCCTCTTCTTACATACCCAAGTCGGGCGAGCGGTATGAGGCGATGATGCAGGCGCTGCCGCAATTGTTCGCGGCGCACGCTAGCGGCGACCTAGTCGTGCTGGAGTACGACACCAAGATCTACTACGGACATCTCGACCGATGAGCGCACCTGTCGGCGACGTGATACTGCGCACGGAAAGCCTTGGCCGCCGCGCAGGCGATGTCTGGATCGTCAAAGACATTTCGCTCGCGGTACAGCGCGGCGAACTTCTGGGCGTGGTGGGGCCAAGCGGCTGCGGCAAGAGTTCGTTTCTGCGCCTGCTGAACCGGCTGGATGAGCCCACGACCGGCACGGTATTCCTCGAAGGCCAGGACTATCGCCAGATCGGGCCGCGCGAGCTGCGCCGCCGCGTGGGCATGGTCACGCAGCGGCCGTTTCTCTTCTCCGGCGACATAGAATCCAACCTGCGCTTTGGGCCGTCGCAGCGCGGCGAGACGCTCTCCGATGCGGAAGTTGCCGGCCTGCTCGACCGCGTCGGATTGCCCGGCTTCGCATCGCGCAATGTCGCCAACCTTTCCGGCGGCGAGCAGCAGCGCGTTTCGCTCGCGCGCGCTTTGGCCAACAAGCCTGAGGTCCTGCTGCTGGATGAGCCGACCTCCGCGCTCGAC
>Ga0335081_10003366_pt1 | contig 25167 bp, 21 predicted proteins | sample Lox_Sample_35_FD_206713 | JGI IMG/M metagenome (GOLD analysis project Ga0335081, IMG submission 206713) | Soil microbial communities from Loxahatchee National Wildlife Refuge, Florida, United States - Lox_Sample_3.5 | ecosystem: Environmental > Terrestrial > Soil > Wetlands | place: USA...
TTTCTGAATGTGGCACGAAGCCTCACAAAACGGAGTGGGGCCTTGCTGCTACTCGACGAAATTCAATGTGGCCTGGGCCGCACCGGCCGTCATTTTGCTTTCCAGCATTACGGCGTGCAGCCGGACGTCGTGACCGTAGCCAAGCCGCTGGCCGGAGGTCTGCCACTGGGTGCAATTCTCGCGACCAATCGGGTGGCGACTGCAATTCACCCCGGTATGCATGGAAGCACGTTTGGTGGTGGCCCGCTGACATGCGCGGTTGCCATCGAATTCCTGAAAATCCTTGATCAATCTCTAGATCACATCAGCGAAATCGGCGACTATTTTCGCGCCAAACTTGAATGGCTAAAAGCTAAACATGCGTGCGCTGTCGACCTGCGCGGAATGGGGCTCATGCTTGCGATGGAGCTGAACTCCTCTGATCTTGCCAAAGCTGTTGTTGCCGAGATGTTGAAGCGCAAAATTCTGATTAATCGGACCAACGATACGGTCCTGCGATTCTTGCCGCCTTACATCATTCAGAAAAAGCATGTAGACGAAGTAATTCGAGCACTCGATGACGTGCTCTCGAAGCTTTCAAGAGACCGTCGCATCTTCAAGCAAAAACCTTTCGCAAGGAGAAAGAGTTGAACACCCAAACCGTCACGGCGAGCCGCAACGTTGGCTCGTCGATTCCGAAATTGTTTTGCTGCTCCGATCTGCTTTCCACCACCGATCTTGGCCCGAGCGGGGTGGAAGCCGTTTTGCAACTCGCTCAAGTGATGAAATCACGGCCTGCCGACTTCCGCCGGGCGTTAGCCGGCAAGCAGTTGGTGATGTTCTTTGAAAAACCATCGCTTCGTACGCGGCTCACCTTTGAAAGCGGAATGGCAGGCCTGGGTGGATCAGCTGTTTTCGTCGATCAGACGCAAGCACGCATTGATGCGCGCGAAAAACTGAGTGACATCGCGCATAATCTGGAGCGCTGGTTTGATGTCATCGTCCTGCGCACCTTCGCCCAGAAGACAATCGAAGACATGGCCCTCTATTCTTCAGTTCCGGTTGTTAACGCGCTCAGCGACCGCGAGCATCCGTGCCAGGCGTTGGCAGATTACTTCACGCTCCAGGAGCGCTTCGGAAACCTACAGGATATTTGCTTGACGTATGTCGGCGATGGTAACAATGTCGCCCATTCGTTACTGCTGACGGCTGCGTGCGTAGGATCATCAATTCGCATCGCGACGCCGGTGGGATACGAACCTGATTCGGAGATTCTCAGCAGCGCAAAGGACATCGCCGAGTGCACCGGCGCATCGATCGAATTGTTTACGGATCCATTCGCCGCGGTAAAAGGTGTTGATGCGGTCTATACCGACGCATGGGCGAGCATGGGACAGGAGCACGAAGCGGAAGCACGATCGCAAATTTTTCCGCCCTATCAAGTCAACAGCAAACTGCTGAAGCAGGCTGCGCCACATGCTGTGTTCATGCACTGTCTGCCCGCGCACCGAGGCCAGGAAGTCACCGATGCGGTTATGGATTCGGACCGCTCATTGATTTTCGAACAGGCAGAGAATCGCCTGCATGTACAGAAAGCCGCTTTACATCTTCTCGTGGCCGGCGGATCTCGCCTGCCCGCACGGAGCGCCCATGCGTGAAAAAATTGTGCTCGCCTATTCGGGCGGCCTGGATACCTCAATCATCATCCCTTGGCTAATAGAGAACTACGTCTACGACGTGATCGCCATGGTCGGCGATGTTGGGCAAGGCGATGACATCGAAGCCATAGTTGACAAGGCGTACAAGACCGGCGCCTGCAAGGTGGTGGTCGAGGATTTGCGCGAAGAGTTCCTCACCGAATATGTGTTTCCGGCTTTGAAAGCCGGCGCCGTGTATGAGCACAAATACCTGCTCGGCACCTCCCTCGCCCGCCCTGTCATTGCCAAGCACCAAGTCGAAGTTGCATTGCGGGAAGGGGCGACCGCCGTGGCTCACGGCTGCACCGGTAAAGGAAATGACCAGGTGCGATTCGAATTGACTTACCAGGCGCTTGCGCCCGAACTAAAAGTCATCGCCCCGTGGCGGGAGTGGTCGTTGAAATCCCGCGAGGATTGCCTGGATTATGCCGAGCAGCATGGAATTCCAGTCGCCGCCAGCCGCGAGAAGATTCATAGCCGCGATCGCAATCTTTGGCACATCAGCCATGAAGGCGGAGAACTGGAGGATGCAGCCAACGTCCCTCTGCCCAGTACCTGGCAGCTGACCAACTCTCCGCAGCAAGCGCCGGATCGCGACGAGCAAGTCACGATTGGTTTCACGCACGGCGTTCCGGTTTCCGTGAACGGGATGGATCTTGATCCAGTGTCTCTGGTCGAATTGCTCAATGATATTGGCGCGCGCAATGCCATCGGCCGAGTTGACTTGGTCGAAAACCGGTTCGTCGGAATCAAGTCCCGAGGATGCTATGAAACACCGGGTGGGACTTTGCTGATCGCCGCACACCGCGAACTCGAGGCAATCTGCCTTGAACGCGATCTCGCCCACTTCAAACAACAGATCGCATTGAAATATGCTGAACTCGTCTACTTCGGCCTATGGTTCACGCCCTTGCGCGAAGCCCTGGATGCGTTTATCGAGTCCACGCAAAAGGACATCACCGGCACGGTTACGCTCTCCTTATATAAAGGAAACATTTCCGTGGTGAGCCGCCATTCCGAGTTTTCCCTGTACCGAACCGATCTTTCCTCCTTCACGATGGGCGACAGCTATGATCAGAGGGACGCGGCCGGTTTTATCCGCATTCTCGGCTTGCCCTCGCGGTCGCGTGCAAGAACCCAGGTTGGGGTGACCCGATGAAGATGTGGTCCGGCAGATTCCGGCAGCCACTCGATCCTAAATTCGACGAATGGCAGCGTTCGTTCACGTTCGACGCTCGGCTGCTGCCGTTTGAAATCGCGGCCAGTTCCGCCCACGCACGAGCTCTGAAAAGCGCCGGTGTTCTGACTTCCGATGAGCTGATTTCAATTCTGGAAGGATTGGATCAGCTCGGGAAAAAACTTGCCGCCTCGCCAGAGTTAGTCAACAACGCGGACGCGGAAGATGTTCACCATTTTGTCGAGCAGCAACTCGTAGCCTTAATTGGGGAAACTGGCTACAAGCTGCATAGCGGCCGCAGCCGCAACGAGCAAATTGCCACGGATCTTCGTTTGTACGTGCGAGAAGCGATAGGCCGCTTGCGCACCGATCTCGCCGAACTCTGCGCTGTTTTGATCGAATGCGCCGAACACAGCGGAAACTCCGCAATGCCTGTCTACACTCACTTGCAACGCGCCGAGCCGGTGCTCGTGGCACATTGGCTACTTGCCTATTTCGAGATGTTCATTCGAGATACGGAGCGGCTAGCAGATTGCCTCAAACGAGCAAATGTTTGCCCACTGGGATCAGGTGCCGCAGCTGGCGCAACTTTGCCTCTGGATCGGCGTTCTTTGGCGAGTGAACTCGGCTTTGACAGCATCACCGCCAATAGCATTGACGCAACCAGCGATCGCGATTTCGTGCTGGAATTTGTGAATGCGCTTTCTTTGCTGGGATTGCATCTGAGCCGCTGGGCCGAAGAAATGATCTTGTTCTCTTCGGAAGAGTTTGGCTTCGTCCGCCTTCCGGAATCTTACTCCACCGGCAGCAGCGCCATGCCGCAGAAGAAAAATCCCGACCTTCTCGAACTCACTCGTGCCAAAGCGGGTCGGGTGATCGGGAACGCCACAACCCTGCTTATAACGGTTAAAGGTCTGCCGCTCGCCTACAACAAAGATCTTCAGGAGACCCAGGAGCCGCTGTTCGATGCGGTGGATACGATCGAATCGCTGCTTCCGGTGGTCACATCGTGGATGAGGTCTGCGGAACTCAATCACGAGCGCATGCAAGAAGCCGCTCAATCCGGTTTCATGAACGCGTGGGCGGCAGCCACTTATTTGGTGAAGCGTGGCGTTCCCGCACGGCTTGCACACGAGGCGATCGGGAAAGCTGTTCAGCTGTGCATCGCACAAAATTGTGAGCTCGCAGATTTATCGTTGAATCAATTGAGGGGATTCAGTCCAAAGTTCAACCAGGATTTTTACGATTCGATAAATTTGAACGCGGTGCTGGCAATCCACGATGTTTGCGGGGGAACGGCTCCGGCCAAGGTCAAGCAAGCTCTCGCCGATGCCCGGCAGAAAATCGAATCTCTGCGCGAGTGGGTCAATGCGCAGCCGTAAAGCGATTCTGCCCGATGCACAGCAAGTGCACGATCTCATCAGCACTTATTCAGGTGATGGCACGCTGTTGCCCCGAAGCCTGGCAGAAATTTGCGAAAATGTCCGCGATTTTGTCGTGCTCGAAAATGCCGGACGCATCATTGGTTGTGGTGCACTTCATCTTTACGGCCCCCATCTCGCCGAGATTCGCTCGATTACGGTTGCGCGCTGGGCTCAGGGCCAAGGCGGCGGCCACCACTTGGTAAAAGCTCTTTTAGCTGAAGCCAAGCGACATCGCGTCGGCTGCATCTGTCTCTTCACCCGAAAACCCGAATTCTTTGCCCGCCTAGGTTTCACCGTTGCCCAGCGGGAAGACCTGCCGGACAAGGTCCGCAAGGATTGCTGGGTCTGTCCGCGATTTCAGTCTTGCGACGAAGTTGCCATGGTTCGCGGGGAACTGCCGAAATTCGCCATTCTTCCCGAGCCTCCGAGTTGGCTGGTGAAGCTGCAGGCATGAAGCCCGAGGATCGGCTCGACATTCATCTGCCCTCAGGCTTCCGCTTTTCTGCCGCATCAGCCGGCATCAAAGCCAGCGGGCGCCCTGACCTGGCGCTTGTTGAATGCGCTCCGGCAACAAGCGCTGCCGCGTTGTTCACAAGCAATCGGGTGGTTGCCGCGCCCATCGAGGTCGGCCGGGAATGTCTACGGGCCTCGCGTGGCCGCGTTCGTGCTCTTATCGTCAATTCCGGAAACGCTAATTGCGCAACCGGCGCCGCCGGTGCTCGGAACTGCAAACGGATCTGTTGCATGCTGGCAGAACTTTTGCAAATATCACCGCGAGAAGTCTTCCCTTCCTCGACTGGCATTATCGGCGTGCCCTTACCGGTGGAGAAGATCACTCCAAAATTGCAGCAGCTTATTAGCAAACCAGGCGCTACTCAAGGAGCCGTTTGCGATTTCGCTGAAGCGATCATGACAACCGACACGAAACCGAAAATCGCTTCGGCTCGCTTCGCGGCAAGAAATCGCACCGTCCATCTGCTGGGGATCGCTAAAGGTTCCGGCATGATTCATCCTCAGATGGCAACCATGCTCGTCTACCTGTTCACCGATGTAGCGGCAACGCCTGCGCAGTTAAAACGTCTGCTGCGAAACGCCTGCGACGAGACTTTCAACTGCATCTCAGTCGATGGCGATACTTCTACGAATGACACCGTGCTGCTGATGGCATCGGGACGCAGTGGTGTCGCTTTGCGCGGAGCAGCCTTACGAGCGAAGTTTGGCACAGCTCTTCTGCATGTGTGCCGCTCATTATCCGAACAGATTGTTGCCGATGGCGAAGGTGCCCAGCACGTCGTGCGGTTGAAAATTGAGCGAGCTAAAACTCGTGACGAAGCCATGCAGGTCGCTCGGACCATCGCTCACTCGCTGCTGGTGAAAACCGCTTTCGCCGGCGCCGATCCAAACTGGGGTCGGATCCTGGCTGCGGTGGGCAGATCAGGGGTTCCAATCGACGCGCGCCAAATCAACATCTTCATCGGAGGCGAATTAGTTTGCCGTCGTGGGCAGAGGCGGACTTTTGCGGCAGAAAAGGTTCATGCCGAAATGTCCAAGCCGAACTATGAAATTCGTATTCGACTCGGCCGCGGCCGCGCCACAGCTACCTATCTCACGACTGACCTGACCACCGACTACGTTCGCATCAATGCGGAATACTCGACGTGAGGGTCCCTAAAAGTAGCCGTTTCGCACGTGGCTATGGCACTGCCCTTAACATTGTGTTTGGGAAATTAGCGATGCCGAAATCGAAATCCGTCTTTTCTCCAGCCTTCTTGCCCGGCGCCGGGATGAGTCTCGCCGTAAGAGGTTTGTGCCACTTAAAAGCCAAGCTTGCCATATCGCCAATGATCCGTTCGAGTTGTTGTTGTGAGACGTCTCCTGGCAACGGAATCGCATCCAGCCCCGTGCCACACACCGCCGAGTAGGCCAGCAGAGAATCAAGGTCGAACGTGCCTTCGCTCCATCTTTGAGCTAGCACGGGGTCTTCGAGAATAGGCAACATCAGACCGGAGTAGCCTGCCCTTTTAACTGAGATCGAGCGTTCCGCCGCGGTGATCACGGCAGCGGCCGAGAGTGTTCCGCTGGAGCCGAACTTGGCTCCTGTGATTGTCTCAATTGCGGCACCAATCGACGAATCCGTATTCGGCGCCGGCGTAGTGTCAAGACCCATATATTTCCAGCCAGTATTTTTCTCGATCTGGGTTGCGATCCCGTCTACCACTTGCGCCTGTTGCTCGAATGCCCTCGAAAGGAGTTCTTTTGCAGATTGCATATTCGCGTTAGCGCCGGCGAAGACCTGCTGCACGAATGCACCAGCTTCCCACCCGATCGAGAACTCGTGACCGCGACCGTCATGGTTCGAAGCCGGGAAAAATGGAACATTCGCTGGCACCATCGCTGCCGCGGCAAAATCAAAGTTGTTTGCGCCATTGGGACTATGGTTCTCGAGGTACTTCATGACCTGCGCAGCCGCTGCAATCGCGCTCCACTGCACTCCATTATCGTCGGCAACCACAACGCTTGCATGCACTCGCGTACGTGCTAGCACTTCGCCGAGCAGGTTCACCTTCGCTGCATCTGACGATTGCGCCGGAGCTAGTGGCCCGATATTCAGCATGAAGGAGTCTTTTTCTGATACTCCATCTAGCTTCTCAACAAATTCCAAAGCTTCGGCCCGTGATCGCCCACCCAGGTATTTCGAAAAGGGTTGCGTCGTAATGCGGATGGTCTCGACTTCGTACCCGCCCTTTTCAAATGTGGCCTTGGCCTGACGAAGCATTGTTACCGCTTCCGTAATCTGCTGTTCGTATTCTGCGGGTTCAATCCTGATGAATGCCGTGATCGTGCGGATTCTCGGTTTGTGATGCGACTCGGAGGCGAAGGCAGGCCTGCATGCCGAGCTTATGGCCAAACAGGCGATGAGACAACACAATCGCGAGAGCACATTCGATTTGCTCAAGAGGTCTCCTTTAGAAAAAAAGGCTCCACGTGCCTGCGTTCGCGACCGCAGTCTACGCCAGCGTACTTTCAATGGAGCGTAACATAGTGATTTCCGGCCAATGCGGAGCCAACATGACTACAACGCTAAAAAGAATCGTGGTAATGTTCTCACTTTTCACTCTGGTTGTATTTACCGTCTTTGTATTCAACCAGACCATGCAAATCGTCCAGTCCGCCCGCGGGGTAAACCCCGTGTTCGGGGAAGGCGTGATGTGGGCGCTTGTTTTCACCTACCTCATTCTGCTGATTGCGCCGCTCGTCATCTGGTTTCGGCTGCCGAGACGCATGACGCCGCCGGCAGCATCTGAAGGTGAGGCTTACGACCGCTTTCTTCTGGATTTCAAGAGACGATTGTCGCGAAACCCGCGGCTGCGTGGCACGGCACTGGATTCGGCAACCGACATTGAGGCTGCTCTCGAGGTACTCGATAAACACGCGGACGACGTTGTCACTTCCACCGCGTCAGCGGTTTTCCTCAGCACTGCCGTTCTTCAAAGCGGGCGCTTGGACGTGCTGGTTGTCTTCGCCGCACAAACCCGGCTCATTTGGCAGATCGCGCACGTCTACTATCAGCGGCCCTCGCTGCGCGATTTCGTGCAACTGTACGCAAATGTGGCGTCAACTGCGTTTATCGCTGCCGGCATCGAGGACATCGATGTGGATGTCTTGGTCGGAACAATATTCGGATCGACGGTCGCCGCAATTCCCGGCATGCACTTGCTGACCAGTTCCGTGCTTTCCGGCTCGGCCAATGCATTCCTCACACTGCGAGTCGGTATGATCACCAAAGAGTATTGCCGTTGCACTACACGGATTGAAAAGAAGGGACTGCGGCGTGCCGCCACGGTGAGAGCTGCGAAACTACTCGGTTCAATCGTACGCGATGGCACGGTGAAGCTTTCTCGCGCGACGTTGAACGCCTCGAAGGCCAGGGTGAGCGAAACCTTCCGCCGCATGACTCGGCGCGGTGGCACCGCCGAAGCGAGCTAGAGAGAAGCTTATCCCTGGCGCCCGGGACCGGAATCGAACCGGCGCGTCACTTTCCGGAGTTGAGACTAAGTCGAGTCGCCCCGTTTTCAAATCCTTGGCGACGAAAGGTGCGATCTTTCTGGAAGGTCGATTCTGAGCCCTTGCCCACGGAGACATATCCAGGACGTTCAGTATGCTCTCCGGCCCGGGATCCACTAGCACCGGTGTTGTCGCCAATCAATCGTCCGATCGGCAAACAATCGGCCAGTCTGCTACACCTATACTCCTATTGGCGTTTTCAATCATCACTTTTTGTCAAACTGCAGAAACTCGACCGGGGCTCCGTTCTCGACAATAAAAGCGACGGTCACGCCCGATGAGGGTGAGTTGGGCGCAATAAGTATTTCTTTGCCGGCGATTTCAGCGGAGAGATCGTCCACTTCGAACGCGACATGCGGAACATTACGCACAAGTTCAGGGACCGGTGCTTCAGGTTCGAAGCGCATCCATTCGATTCCGTAGGCGCTCGTTTCATAGCCAGACACGAAGGTCGCATAGCCCTTGACCAGGCGTTCACCTTCGCGACGCTCGGCAGTGGGAATTCCAATGTGATGGTACCGCCTGGTGGAAGCAACTGGTGATTTTTTCACGTGAACAGTTTAGTCCATAACGGCATCACAAGCATGCGCCGTCTGTTCGCCGGCTTTAACCCTACAGTTTGCGTCGTTAATTTGCTCCTCAACGAAACTTTCGATAGCGATCAATGTTCCTTTTGGCGTCGGTTGGTGACGATTTTCCCCTACTCGAAAATTCGGATAAGCTACATGCGTAAATCTCGGAGGATTGCATGATGAGGAAATTTACTTCGTTTGCCGCGTTGATCTTCGCCGTTGCAACTTTGGGCATCGCCACTCATGCTCAAGAAATGACAAAAAAGGAGGCATCGCCGAAGCCCGCGGCCAGCCCATCACAAGCTGTGCTCGACCAGTGGAATGATATTGGCCGCAAGCTGATTGCGATGGCGGAGGATTTCCCTGAAGATAAGTATGACTTCAAGCCTGCTCCACCCGTGCGCAGTTTCGCCGAACGACTGATCCATGCCGCGCATGCCAACTATTTCTTTACTAATGTGGTGGTCGGCCAGAAGCCGCCAGCCATGGACGATCCCAAACGGGAACAGTACAAAAGTAAAGTTGATGTGGCCGCGTTTGTGAAAAAATCCTTTGCCGATGGGGCGGCGGCGATCAAGGCGAAGGGTGATGCCGGAATGTCAGACCTGGTAGTCGATCCGTTTGAGAACCAGAAGACGCGGATCAGCGATTTCGCTTATGGCTTTGTCGAGCATTCAGGAGAAATCTACGGCCAGCTCACGGTGTATTACCGTGCCGCGGGCTTGGTACCCCCCGAATCGCGTCCGAAGAAGTGAGTTGCATAGACGGCTATATTGCTGTGCCCCGCGGGGTTCGCTTTAGTCTGGCAGACGCGGCCGCCGGATTCGTCGGGAAAGCAGCTATGAATCTTCCGTGATGGGTTGTGAAAAAGCTCGCGTGAGGAGCACCTTGGAAATTTACCTTGTCGATGGCACGTACGAATTGTTCCGTCACTATTACGCATTGCCCTCTGCCCGTGATGAGAACGGGTGCGAAGTTGCTGCCGTTCGCGGCGTTCTCGCTTCCGTGCTCGGCATGATCAAGGCTGGCGCTACGTATATCGCGGTAGCAACCGATCATGTCATTGAGTCTTTCCGAAACCAACTTTGGCCAGAATATAAGACCAGTGAAGGCATCGAACCAGATCTCCTGGCACAATTTCCGCTGCTCGAAGAGGTTCTTGCCGCGGCCGGTATCGTGGTATGGCCAATGGTGGAATATGAGGCTGACGATGCTATTGCGTCGGCAGCAGTCACCGCGGCCAACGATCAAGATGTCACCCGCGTGATCATTTGCACCCCGGACAAAGACCTCGCACAATGCGTCTCGGGCTCGCGCATCGTTCAATTGAATCGCCGTACTCGTGTAACCCTGGACGAAGCTGGCGTGGTTCAAAAGTTCGGAGTCTGCCCAGAATCGATTCCCGATTATTTGGCTTTGGCAGGCGATGCTGCAGATGGCTATCCAGGGCTGCCGGGTTGGGGAGCAAAGTCTTCCGCGGCCGTACTCTCCAAGTTCCACCATCTTGAGTCTATTCCCAAGGATCACCGCGAGTGGCGGGTCAATGCTACCAACGCCAGCGCACTCGCGGATACGCTCTGCCGGGAGTGGGATCGTGCGCTGCTATTCAGAAAACTGGCTACGCTCCGGACTGACATACATCTCTTCGCGGACGTCGAGGAACTCAGATGGAAGGGGCCGACTCCAGCGTTTGACGAACAGGCAGCAAGGTTGGATGGGGCGCGGACCGAAAGACGAGAAGCAACTGGAGCACCGCGCTCGGGCCGCACAAGGATAGCCCGCTCAGGCACTGGATTCTGAACAGATTTTTCTGCCCACCAGCATGAGAAGGGTGGACCATCGCAAGGGGAACAGCATAAAACCGCGTTCCGCTATTGTGCGCGAAAGCTTGCGCCACGACGGAAGCCACGAACCAGAGTCTCAAGCAGGTCCTCGTCATCTGGATGGCCGTCCGGCCCAGCACATTTCTGCCGAAAATGCGAAGCCAGTTTACGTGCGGTCCGCTGCCGGACGTCGTCACCGCTCGTCGTTAGGCGCGCGGGACGCTCCGTAATCGGCAATTGCGCGGCGTCGGCTGCCTGAAGCGGTGGTAACCTTACTAACCGATGAAAAACCTCACACGACGAGCGCATTTGCCGAGTAGTGATCCCGGTGCGCTGGTTTTTCCAATCTTCGATTGTCAAGAATCCATGCTGGATCTCCGGATCCGTTGGAGCGCCACTTCTTGGAGACTATAATCACGCGGGCATAAGAATGGGTGACTTCCCACTGCGATAAACAGATTCGAACAAGTGCGACACCTTTGAACAAATTGGTCAATGATGGTTGCTTCCGAAGGCGAGGTTTCATGAAGAGCAGTTTGCGACTGACGGTCGGTTTAGTCGCTTGCTTTGCGGTCGGAATCTTCGTGGCTGGTTGGCGCACAGGAGGGGCGGCTGCTAACGGTTCAGAAGTCATGACGGCTCACCCCGATAAGCCGGAAACAAAGATCGCGAATTCTTGGGATCCGAAGGCTGCGGCCGCTTACCTGGACCGGCGGCAAGCGTGGTGGATGCAATGGCCCAAAGCCCAGCGTGACCATCAAACTTTCTGTGTGTCGTGCCATACCGCTGTTCCCTATGCTCTTTCGCGTTCCGCTCTTCGAACGGCTCTTGCCGAGCAAACCTCATCTCCAAACGAGCGACGTCTGCTGGACAACGTCACGAAACGCGTGCGTCTCTGGAAGGAGGTTGAACCGTTCTACAAGGATGCGGACCGTGGGCCGTACAAGTCGGTCGAGTCGCGCGGGACGGAATCCGTCCTCAACGCCCTGATTCTTTCGAACCGAGATGTGCAACAGGGCCAACTAAGTAATGACGCGCATACGGCGTTTGACAACATGTGGGCTGAACAACAGATTACGGGCAAGCAGAAAGGCGCGTGGCTTTGGCTGCGCTTTAAGAACGAGCCGTGGGAAGCAGACGATTCGGACTACTTCGGCGCCACGCTGGCCGCTATCGCGGTCGGCATCGCGCCAGGAAACTATCGCGAGACGCGCGAAGTCCAGCCCAGGCTCAAGCTATTGCGGGAGTATCTCAACCGCGAATCTCTCGTTCAGACCACGATCAATCGCGTCCTTCTCCTGTGGGCCGCCGCGAGACTGCCGGGACTGCTCGAACCAGGCCGGCAGAAGGCCATCGTTAGTGAACTTCTAAAAAAGCAACAGGCTGATGGTGGCTGGAGCCTCTCTTCTCTGTCTGCTGACTGGAAACGCGCGGATGGAACGCCTCAGGAAACCAGAAGCGACGGATACGCGACCGGGCTGATCACCTTTGTTCTTCAGCGGTCGGGGATTTCGGTCGAAAATGCCGAACTGAAGCGGGGCCTCGCGTGGCTCACCGCGAATCAGGACAAGACGGAAGGTTTCTGGCCGGCCTACTCCCTGAACAAGAACAAAGAGCATCACATTAGCCCTGAAACCGCGCTCTTCATGAATGATGCCGCCACTTCGTACGCTGTGCTCTCTCTGAGTGCGGCCAATCATTCCTAACGTTGCAGAGGCGAGGACCACTGACGCACTCTCGCAGTAAACACGTGCAGGGGCTGGGTTTTAGTGTGGTGCCCGGGACCGGAATTGAACTTGAGCCGTTTTGCGGTCGTGAGCGGCAGCGGGAGCCCGCAGGCGAAATCCCGAGCCGCAGCGAGGGACCCCGGACTGCCTGGAGGCTGGCCTCAATCTTGGTGCCCGGGACCGGAATTGAACCGGTACGTTCCTTTCGGAACTCGGGATTTTAAGTCCCGTGCGTCTGCCAGTTTCGCCACCCGGGCGGGCAAGAAGTTATTGAAAATACTACATCAGTTCACAGTTCGAATGCTCGTGTAAGGAGTGACCGTGACCGAAACGGGACTGAGTTCGGTCCCGCCAGGTATCGGCTCATTCATTTTGCGTGCGGCGTCGCGCAGATCCGCTTCGCTTGTGATGTTGTATCGATCAAAGACCGATCGTGTCCTATGACCGCTGATAGTCATTGCAACACGCTCGGGAATACCGCGTCGCACCATCGCACGCACGCCAGTTCGACGCCAGTCATGGAAAATGGCTCCTGCATACCGGCGTTCGTGCACTTCCCAGGCACGCTTGCATCCTGGACATTGGCCCGCGTTGAGCACTTGTTGCCCTTCGCATGCGGGACAAATCCAACGACCTACACCGGCCGCAACACATGCCCTGCGCCACGTGGTTCTAAAGTCGCGCACCGGTTTGCCGTTCCGCCGAGTAAACACATAAGCATCTCCTTTCTTGCCGCGCACACATTCTGAAAGCAGCGTATGTACGGCGTCAGTCATGACGACAAGTCGGCCGTCATCATTTTTTGTGCTGCCCGCGTTCAAGCGGATGGTTCGACTTGCCAAATCCACTTGCTCGCAGCGCAATTGTTTTAATTCAGCAGAACGCCAGCCATAGGTTCGAGCAACTTCAACCATTGACCTAAACCAGAGTTCCGGGCAGGCCTGTGCGATTGCGTGATATTGACTGTCTTCAAGAAAGCCTTTCCGCGGTGCGCTTTCTTTTAGACGTGGAAAGTTTGGACATCGCAGCACTTTCGGCGGTGTCGCCATCATTGCCAAAGAGAAACCACGTCGTAAGACGGATAACTCTCGGTTGACAGTGCCGTTCGACGCGCCAGCTTGCTGGCGGGCGACGACGTAACGGTTAATAAGGTCGCTCGTCACTTGCGTGGCTTTCATGCCGCTCGCATATTTACCGTCCTGATCGCTGACCACGTAAAAGAACGGTGCAAGATGCAGGTGAATACGCCGCAGCGCAGTATCGAGTGATTTCAGGGTGTTCACGTTGTAGTCGGTGCGGACGAGTTCGAGCAATTCTCCGACAGTGGTTTTGCCCACATCCACAGGCAAAACATCGCCATTAGCGACGGCTCCGAGTCTCGAATCGAGCAGTTTCTTTGCGGCTTTGTGTTTTAACAAATGGGTATTCTCGCGGATCTTGCGCCCGTTGGCGCTGTACGCGATATACCAGTAAGGCGAATCGGGACGGCGGTAGACTGACCCGCGCGGCCGATGCATGCGTTTCGTGTGCATCAGTATGATCCTTGTGATGAAGAGTTACTGACACAGCGGCCCCCTCGGGAGGGTTTGCGGCGTCTGTCGGATGGAGATAATTTAGGAGAAGCCATCGCTCCCTGCCTTCTAGGGACGTTGGTCAGTGCCCGGTCGATGCGTGAACATCGGCCGGACACGCTCAGTATACTCTCAGAGGAGTCTTTTCGAGCGGTCGATAACAGCATCGAGATCCTTTCGGTCGATCCACCACTTTTCGCCATCGTTCAACTGAACGATCGGCAATAAGCCAGCATGAACCATGCTGCGCAGTTTCCATTCGCTCAACCCGGAGTAAGCACGCGCCTGAGGCAAAGTGAGTAAGCGACCACCAGGAACAGTGTTACGCGCCGTTTTTTCGGTCCCGTTCGGTTCACGCGCTTCTGTAGGTTGCTGACCCATAAGGTGTTCTCAACGACGCACGGGAGTATCGCTCCTGAGCCTTCCTTTACTCTTTGTGCCAAATGTCTTCAACGGGCATAACGTGGACAATCTGAACCCTGTCACATCTGCCTGACTGGCTCCTGAATTATTCTGCTTTGATCATGAACTTTGCGGTGAACAACTCTTATCAACTTTCTCAGTCGCATTGTTGTTTGTTCCCGTATTAACCTAGCGAGCTGGTTTTGGCCCTCGAGTCGTGGTACGGCGATTCCCCGGCGCATCCGTTGAAAGTGTTCAAATCCGCCGCAGCTTGCGCTTGGGTACAACCCCATCCCTCCGGCGATTGGGGCGTGTCCCCAATCACATCTCGCATCTCTCCGCTGCGATGCGACTAGCCTTAGTGAGTTTATTGACCCGAATCTTTTTACTATTCGCCATCAAGGACCGGGACGTAGGGGTACACCGCCAAGTGCGGGCCAAGATCAACTACTTGGCCGTTGCCCGGGAGAACTCCAATTCAGAGAGATTCGGTTTCACTCCTATCGACTCCATTGAACGGTCCGTTGTTTTTGGCCGCGGGTTACTCGTGTACCGTGAAGATCCCGTCGAACTGCAATGGCCGTGGAGATAAATTGCGCATCCGCGCATCCGCGCATTCACGTCTTAAGTTGGGTGCTACTCGAACTCAAAGCAAGATAATCGCCTGGAAACGTCTGAGGAGTACTAGGCAAGAAATGAGCAGAGTTTCTGTTCGGAGATCACCCTGGACGCCAACCCCGACGAATTCTTGTCCGGGGTAACTTGTACGTGGTAACAATCGAATGGCAGTTACTTGGAATACAAAGCGGGTTGCCGTGCTGCTTTCCGGTAGTGGGTCAGTTTGATTTCCACAGGGAAGATTAGGTGCCTTTTTTCTTGGCGAGTTTGATTTGATGATTGGGGTCCCAAAACATCAAATGGAATACACCCTCGCGCCAAATTCCCCAAACGCGTTCTGTGCCGGTTAGTCGTAGTCTCCAGAGAAGGTCTTGGTCTGGCAGATTTCGCCTCATCCATTCTCTGGCTTTTGGGCAGTCAAAATCAGCAACAGCGACGGAATGGTTATGTTGTTTCTCGGCGATAAAAATTTGATTCCAGTCCTTTGCCTCGAACTCGACCAGTTTTGCGCGTATATATAATAGTTGGTTCCCAGTTAATTCGTGCCAGCCGTAGGGGTCTATCAATTGAAGTCGCTGTAGACGCCAACATGCGCGGATATGGTTATAAGTAACGGCAGGCGATTCAACGGGAATCTTAGCACCGCTTGGCGCACTACTTTAGTAGTACCCGGTACCACACTAATTGCCTAGTACCACGCCAGAGGCCGCGCCACGCAACCGGCGTGGATCGCGTCTCACCGACTCCATCGTTCAGGTCGGAATCGTGGTCTTCGCGCTCGTGCGAAGAGGAAGGAAAAGGTTTGACGGGGGCAACTTCGTCTAGACTCACGATTCCGAGATACAGCCCTCCAAACACCAGCAGCGTGACAACCGCAATCCACAAAAACCGGAATAAGCGCTGGCTGGTCGTGGGAGGTGTCCCCTCGGTGGTAATGATCTGTTCATCCAAACTGTCAAACATGGCTGCCCTCCGTTAACAAGCGGCAGAGTCCGTTGAAATCAACAGGTGCACTGGCCGGTCATTTCTCTTCAACCAAGCAGTACTCGCCGACCAATTGCCGCGATTCCGCGTCGGTCGTCTGCCTGTAAACCCGAACGTCCGTGCAATCGTACAGACCCCAATTCTTGGGAAGCCGAACCATCACATAGGTCCCTGCTTCAGGAATCCTGCACTCTGCAAAATCCTTGTTGCAGCGCAGGTCAAGAGACCTCTTCTCAGCTTGGGCCGTGACAATAACGACTCCATTGTTCACTTCGCCGCCTTTCACTGTTATCCGTTGCTCCTGCTGGGCCAGAAGCAATGCCGCAGCGCAGAGTATCAAGGGAACAATGTGAAGCGCTCTCCTCATAAACGCCTCCTCCCGCTGCCTCTCAGCTAACTCCCCGCACAATTTCATTGCACATAACTACTTGGTTTTTGTCTGTGATCACACTAGCCTAGGCAGAGGACGCATGGCATACGTTCTCGCAGCGTCGACGCTATCACTGAAATGTACGTTTGACCTGTGCTACAAGCTTGTGCTCAGAGACTTAGGCTGTGCGTAGGCTGAAAATTCATTATGTAGCACGTCCGCCGCGGCCTTCAGAGGACCTGCCGGACGATCTTGTAGAAGTCTACATCAGCACCTCAAGCCAGAAAATCGATTTAAGCATTGGGCGGCACGGTTTCATGGTGTCGGACCCTGTGGTTGAAAGCATAAGGGCAAGAATCAGGAGCATCGCCGAGGCAACCATAGGTCAAGATCGATCTTTAGAAGAACGTCTCGGCCTTTCTCCTGTAATAAGCCAAGATTGGCGGGAGTTCTTGGACAGTCTTCTTCAAGAATGTGACTCGTGGTGTTTCTTTGTGCCCGTCACTGACAGACAAAGACCCAACTAAACGGGGGGCGCCCACAAACTGAAACACCGATAGAAAAGTTAAGACATCACGGTAGGATGGCCAGCGGAGTCAGTCCTAAAAGACCAAGGCATGCTAAAAGGCCAAGACTCTGGCGTCCGGTCTTACGATCGGCGAATGCGAACGCGTATATCCCCTTAACCACATTATTACTTGCGACAGCAATCACAATGCTTGTGGCGGCTGAAGATATCGGTGTCAGACTTCCAGCCGACTGGGTCATGCCCAGGACAAAAGGATCTACATCCACCAGACCCACTATCCCGGACAAGAAATAAACTCCGCTCCTTCCCAAGTGAGTAATCACCAGCCCCGTCAGAACCAGAAGGCCGACGAAAAGAATTGCGAATAAGAAAGCAACGCGGAGCTCCAAAGGATTCCGCGGCACAAAGTGTCTCTTGGTTTTCTGTCCGGATGCAGCATCAGGTAGACGTGACCAGAGCCAACCACCGAGCATAGCTATGAAACACAGACCCATGAAAGGTAAACCCAGCATGGCGAGTAGGCGTCTACTAAACAGCAAGAGCAACAACGTGAGCCGCAGATACATCACTCCCGATGCGATAAGAATACTGCCGGAGAACAGATGCCATCGTTGTTCGCCCGAGGCTCGCTCTGCTAATGCAACAGTTGTGGCGGTTGAGGAGTAGCCTCCGCCAAGCACCGCAGACAGAATGACGCCACTCTGCTGGCTAGTCAGGTTTAGTAATAGGTAACTTGCATAAGAAATCGCGCTGACTGCCACCACCATGGTCCACGTCTTGAATGGATTGATGTGGAACTTTGTAAATTCAGCGTTTTAGGCAATACAGGCAAGATCACAGCAGTTAGCAACAGGAATTTTGTAAACGTCAGAATTTCTTGAGGCTTGATGCGCTCGGACAGGCCCTCTAAAACCTGTTTGAGTTCGAGCAAGAGTAAACTGAGTACCGCAAGCGTGGTTGCGATCAATAATAACCGTGGTATACGAGAGCACCCAGAAGGTAGGTACCCAATCCAGAGATCTCGGTCGTGATACCAGGTGTATCGGAAACTTTTTCCGAAGAGAGCTTGTGCAGATACGAAACCAGCAGGAAGCCCGCTACTACCGCAAAGCCGATAGCTAAGGGAAGGAGTTGACTGCCGGATAAAAGCGCCATCACATAACCGAGAAGCTCTATAAGAGGAAATGTCCGCACACCGCCAAAGGAATAGTGCTCAGTCTCAGCCTTGTGTTCCTCCCGCTCCAAGCCGATCAGAAACGAAAGAAACAACACGATCAGAATCTTTAATCCTTCAGCAGGAACGTATTGCGAGAGGCGCTCCAACATGACGTTGAGCTCCAGATCTTACTTTTGCAGCTTCACGGCGAAGCCTGAATACTCGCTACTGTTCATTTCCGCTAGAAGTTAATTCGCAGCCCCCATTCAAAGATCCGCGGAGCGCCCAAGGCGAAGACGCCGGTTCCTAGTCCAATGCGGTTGCTGCGCAAAGCTGGGGGAGTACCGTTTGCCGACCCCACTGAGCCGTTAAGCGTACCTCGCAACAGCTGTGTTGGAGGATCGAAGTTCGCAAAGTTGAAAACGTTGAATGCGCTGATACCCGGCTCGATGGTGAACGAGTCCGGAAGCCGACCGATGAGCTTACCCGGCTGCAATACCCAGGAAAGGTTCACATCAACAGTTTTGAGGGCGTCGATACCAACTTGGTTTGGTGGAGCAGGTTGGATGGTGGGAGTCACAGCGCCCAAGCTCTTCAATTGGGCAGGCGTAAACAGCCCGGCCTGAGCCAAGGCTTCGCCAGCAGGAGTGAGTGCGCCCGCATACTTGCTGTTGTAAATATTGATCACATGATTAAGGTCTCCAACTTTGACATTGCGTCCGAAGGATCCGGTATTCGTACTGGGCAGAACGTCGCCGGTAGTGCCATCGCCGGTAATGTCGGTGCGGAAAATTTCGCCGGGCAACCCGGTGGTGGGAAGTACGAGAGTCCCAGGCAGCGCAGTGTCGTAATGGGATATCAGGCTGAAACGCACGCCGCCAGGCAAATCTGCTACGGCCCCCACCGAGATCTGGTCGGTGCGGTCCAGGCTGTTCGGCCCGAGATAGTGAAGAGGGTTGCGGAAATCTACGGCATTGCTAATAAAGTCTTGATCTTCGGCAACGCTGTCGAAACGCGACAGCGCGTAAGAAGCTTGCAGGTTCAGGTGCTTGATTCCACGTATTGGGCTTTTAACATCTTGTCGAAGCGAGAGCAGTAGAGTGTTATAAACAGATCGGCCGATGGGGAATAACATCTGGTTCTCGCCCAGAGCGGAGTTTTGTCCGGGGAAGGCCGCTCCCACTCCTGCCGGTAATCCCGTCGCGGCAGCAGGTAGCCCGCCTTGAAAAATGGTTCCGGAATCAAGGCCACTGCCAGCGAAGTCCACAATACTGGCGGCAGGGACACGCGAGATATAGCAAGAGATCGCCGCTTGTGAGCTTGGCCCCGGAGCCGTGGCGACAGGACAACCGACGCCACTGCCCAGGACGGTTGCATCGATGGCGCTCAGCGCGTTTTGCACATTGAGGAAGCGGGCATCCCCGACATGGTTGGTGTCGTAACCGATCAGAAAATGCACGCCAATGTTGCGGGCATAATCGGCGCTCAGAACCGTGCCTTGTCGCAGTTCTCTTTGCACACCAACGTTCATCTGGACCGAGTAGGGGGTACGGTAATTGGGGGCGATCAACTGATTTCCGGTTGAGTCAAGCCCTTCGGCTAGTGTATTGCCGACGAATGTGCGGTTGACCCCGGCCGCACCAACCGCGGTAGTTGCAGCAACGAACATCTGCTGCAGGGCGATGAAATCCGAGGCCACTAACCCAATGGGCTGATTACAAACTTGGGTGGCAATGTTAAGCCCATTGATAGTGGTCACCACCGTGCCATTGGGCATTTCCACAAATCCCGAAGGGCACGGTCTCGCCGCGCCGAAAAACAACCCTTTCGGCTCCCGAGCCGGTCGGTCGAACGAAAGATCGTTGAAGATCGAGTTTTCATAGAACAAGCCGAAGCCCCCGCGGAAAACAGTTTTCCCATTGGACCAAGGGTCCCAGGTGATACCCAATTGCGGTGCGAAATTTGCGTTCGGCTGGTTCACGCGTTTGCCCAAGCTAGTTCCAAACAGATCGAGCAGATTTCCGGTGCAGGGTTGCGGCAGCGAAGCCGCTAATAAAGGTGATAACTCGGAGCATGAGATCGGTGGAATGTCGCTATCGCTACGTCCCGTGTCCCGCACATACCGAAGACCGTAGCTGAGGGTGAAATTCGGCTTCAGCTTCCACAAGTCGCCGAAGTAAGCCGAAAGGCGAGTATCTGCGCGTCCTCCGCCCGGAAGACCAAAGGCAGGAATTTCGCTGAAGGAGCCTTGCCCATTTCCAATCACTGCCACAGTTGCGGGGTAATTCAAGGGATTGTGTTCACCGCCAGAGAACGGCCCGAAAGAAGCTGCCAGTTCTGTCTGGGAGTTGAATACCGAGAGCACACCCGGCGCATTCTTGAATAATGCTTCGAAGCCGCCGGCGAGAATGCGATTGACTCCTCCTCCATAGCGGAGGATGTGCGAACCCATGACCCTGCTGCCGTCGTACTTGACCTGCTTGTTGCTTTGCAAAATTTCCTGCGGCGCAAGAATAGTTGGTCCGGAACAAAAAAGATTGGGTGCCTGTACGCACGTCGGGTCACCGCCAATGCCTAGCTCGATTTGTGGCAGAGGGTTGAATGCTCCTGAACCGGCAGTGGCATCGGCGATGTTGTTGCTGAATTTGGTGTAGCCAAAACGAATACTGTGAGTGAAGTCTCCAGTGGTGAAGTCAAGCCCAACAGCATGCACCTGCGTATGGTTGCGATTGCGAAAGGGCTGAAAAGTGTCCGGCAGGAAGGTTGTCACCACCATATCTTCGTCATAAGAGAAGCGGTAGAAAGCGCGCCAGTCTGGATGAATCTGCAAGTCAAGCCGGCCGATGCTTTCGGTCTCGCGGAACGGGGCATTGAACGTACCATCTAGGACGTTAAATGGCGGCGAGAGTTCAACCGGAGCGATCATGTCTTGTTTAGTGCGTTCGGCATCCACAAAGAAGAACAGCTTGTCGGACACGACCGGCCCTCCCAGACGTCCGCCAAATTGGTTACGTTGAAAAGGAACTCCAGTCCGAATCTTGGCCGCAGTGTCGTCACTACGAAAGTTATAAAAGCCTCCTCCATGAAAATCATTGCTACCGCTTTCCGTTGTCACATTTACCGCGCCCGAAGACGTGATGCCAGTGGAGAGGTCGAGGGTCGATTGACTCACCTGAAATTCTTGAATGGCACTTTGCGGAATGTTCTGAGTAGTAGTGCCGACGGTCTCATCACTGGTATCTATGCCGTCGAGTTCGATACGGGTAGTACGCCCGTATCGTCCGCCAACAGAGACGCCGACGAAACCAGTCTTGGTAGGATGAAAGTTACCTCCATCCTGGATTTGGATCCCCGGTTCCAGTTGCGCCAAATCAAGAAAATTTCGCCCATTTGTCGGTAATTGCTGAATCTGCTCCGGAGTTACAACGCCTTGCACCGTCGCTTGCTCCGTGTTCACTGTTATGACTACCGACTCTACCGTAAGCGCCAGAAGCTCAGTTCCCAGTTGGAGCTTTACGTTACCGGCTGAAATAACCCCCACCTGCACTACGACCGGAAGGCTGACGGGACGAAAACCAGGAACCTCAATTCTGACTAGATACATCCCGGGTAGAAATGCACCTGAGTTATAAGTTCCCGCGGTCGAGGAGATGACCCGAAGCTCCTGTCCCGTGCTCGCGCTTGTGATGGTAATTGCGGCACCCGAAACCACAGCGCCAGATGGGTCAGTGATGGTGCCTTGAATACTGCCTGTTGCAGTTGTTGCCTGTGCCAGAGCGACACCTGCACAGAGCGAAATCACCACTGCTAGGCATGAAGCGCATAGCAGCCTTTCAAGACGACGGAGGCCAGACATGTATACCTCCCAACCGTGGCTTCAGAACATTGACCAACCTCGAATCATGAAGCCGATGGCACGGAAGTCTCCTGCATGCCTCTGATGAACTCAGACTAGCCGAATCAGACAGTGTTCGTCGAGGAAATACAATCAAGTCACTGACGAACGTGACAGTCGTCACGAATGTTCGGATTCCGCTAGTAGTCGCTTCAATCGCCACACCAGACGCACTAAGCAAGTCGTCACTGTAATTGAGCCTTGCTTTGTCGTAGCTTTGTTCATGGAGTCGTAAGCGGTAATGGCGAATCTGCAATCTCAAAGACGAGCCATGGTTCATTTTGGCAAGCTGCTGCATGAACGGGGGTATGTTGCCGCGACCGACGGCAATCTCTCGGTTAGGTTGGATGAACAATCGATTCTCGTCACCCCAACCGGGGTGAGCAAAGGAATGATGCGGCCGCAGGATCTACTCGTCGTTGATTGCACGGGACGGAAGTTGTCAGGCGCACGCAACGTGTCTAGCGAGATCGCCCTTCATCTCCTGATTTACAGTCTACGCAATGACGTGAACGCTATCGTCCACGCGCACCCTGTTGTTGCTACCGGCTACGCAGCAGCAGGAATTACGCTTGACACCGCACTGGTTTCGGAGGCTTTCATCGGGCTCCGAGCGCTTCCGCTCGCAAGGTATGCTACGCCTGGGACACCCGAGCTTAGCGAAGCCGTCCGCTCATTTGTCTGTGATCATGAGGCTATCTTAATGGCCAATCACGGGGTGATTACCTATGCGGAAGATCTCCAGCATGCCTATATGAGGCTGGAACTGGTGGAACATTTTGCAATGATTTCTCTCGTAACGCGACTGCTCGGACAACAACACCCGCTCGCACCGCAGGATTTGGAAAAGCTTGCCACACTGTGCCGGCCCAAACCCGGCTTCAGCCCTTACTACTGAACCACATCTCGTTTCTTGCATTTGCGATCGAGTGAAATTCACCCTCTCACCACGTAAGGTGACAGTGCGCACAGCAGGTTGGTATCAGCATGCCTAAACTACATTCAGAATTAGCAAGGCGACCTGCCGAGAAGAAAGCTGGGAGGTGCCTCATGTACTCGCTGCTTTGGTTTTGGCTCCTACTCTTCCTGATTGTTACGTTCCTGACACTTCTAATGCCTGCGCTTTGGGGAAAACAGATCTATAACCACTTTCGCGGAACGCGGGCGGTTTCATGTCCAGAGACTCATCGACCGGTGGCAGTGAGCTTTGATGCTCTACATGCAGCGGTCACTGGGTTTTTCAGGAAGCCGGACCTGCGTCTTGCAAAGTGCACTCTGTGGCCGATGGACGTCCACTGTGCCCAAGCATGCATCCCGGAGGCGGCGAGAACCGAGCCTTACACCCGGGGTGAAATAGAACGGCCAAAAACGAAAAAGATCTATCACATTCCCGTATTCATCGCAGCCTTTGTGAGCTGGCTGTTAGGTGCGGTTTGGCACTCGCAATATCTTTTCCGCCCTCGATGGATGCAAGCGTTGGGCGTAAGCCGGACCGATCTGCATCAGATCGTTTGGTGGTGGACTCCACACTTGGTGAGCGTGGCGGCTTGTTTACTATTTGCTTATGGCGTGGCTTGGCTGCTGGTGTGGGTCAAACCAAAAAGTATGTTTAGGGGTATCGTTGCGGCCCTCGTTCTTTGGTGTGCAGTCACACTGGCAACAGTGTTTGCGACAGACATTCGTTCGGCAGAACTGCTTCGCATTGAATTTGGCTACACTCTGCTCGCGAGTGTCGTAGTTGGAACAATCATTGGTGGTTTAGACGGCAAATTAATCGTGGAACGTTGAGAGTGCCGGCTTGCATTCACAAAGTGCGACGGCCTCAACCGGCTTGGACTATTAGCTTCCCAGCTGAAGTCATTTCTGCTGCATGGATTTGAGATACTCGTTGACATTATGAGTCCGCACGGCGCCTAAATCCTGATCTGCGCTACCTTGGAGGCGTGCTTTTCGAGCTCGTTCCTAATCCTGCAGGCAATATGTCGCCGGGCACAGGCAATGCACGCCTGAGTCTTGGGGTTACCGACATTCGTACCGTGAGTTGCAAGCGGGAGGTGTATCAACAACGCCGGTAGAGGAAGACCGCGGAGGGCTTCTTTTGTACTTCAAAGATCCCGACGGCAACGAACTTTGCCTCTGGCAGTACGTACAGCAGTAACTTTGTTGGGGAGCATGCTGGCTCATGCAATCACGGTATAGGCGTCGTTAAGTGTCTCACCTTAGAAATTCTCTTGCAGGGAGACTGGGGAGAGCAGTGCTCTCCCCGTAGGTACTTACGCTGCCTTCAAGGTCTTCGAGACGTTGACCTTAATTTGTTTCGGCTTGGCCTCCACCCTCTTGGGCAGTTCGATGGTAAGCACTCCGTTCACGTAATTGGCCTCGATCTTCGCCGGGTCCACGGTGAAAGTATGAAGGGCCTCCAGAGCCGCTGCTTCCCCTTGCAGCACATTGATCAAGAAACGACGGCTGGGTAGCATTCCTTGCCGGGATAGAATCAGAGCGATGCTGCGCAGGTCACTACTGATGATGTGGTGTTGCTGCCCGACGAACACCTTGAGCGAGTCCCGATGCACTCGATTCTCTTCCAGCGCTTTAAGGTAAGCATGGTCGGTGATTCTCGTCTCGAGAGGTTTTAGGTCCGACCGAATTTGGGCCACCAAATGTAGAGCGTCGAGCATTGGGTCGACTCCCATCGGTCCACATCGGAGGATACTACTTGAATGCTCCAGGCGAGCTCTGCAGATATTGTATGATGCGCCCGGCATCCCGGGAGCGCATCAGTGACGAGATGCGGGTTTGCGTGTTACCGGCCTTGTGGCAGGACGAGTTTTGCCTGCGCTAGGCTGCTTTGGCCGTGACCTCTTTGGGCGCCGTGATTCGGCTCAAAGCGATCCATATGTCGTGAGGACCAGCGGCATTATGTCGAATCAGATCGGAAATGCCCACGATTCCCTGGACGTGAATGTCTCGATCGACCACCGGGAGTCGGCGAATCTGATGTCTCGCCATGGTTTCCAAGATTTCTCGGATGTCCATGTCCGGCGTGCAGGTAACCAGATCGGTCGCCATGCAGTCCTCAACCGTGGTCAACGTCGGATTGTGCTCTTCGGCTAACGCCGCGACGCACAGGTCGCGGTCGGTAACAACGCCCATAAGTTTTTGTGTCCACAACTCGTCA
>Ga0335081_10003367_pt1 | contig 25167 bp, 25 predicted proteins | sample Lox_Sample_35_FD_206713 | JGI IMG/M metagenome (GOLD analysis project Ga0335081, IMG submission 206713) | Soil microbial communities from Loxahatchee National Wildlife Refuge, Florida, United States - Lox_Sample_3.5 | ecosystem: Environmental > Terrestrial > Soil > Wetlands | place: USA...
ACCTCCGGGGCGATCACCCGGACCCTGTCCTCGGAGATTCCGAGCAGGAGCGACAGGTGTAGGCGCAGGAAGTGCGGAACCTGGGTCGAGCTCCACACGGTCAGCCGATCCCCGCGCCACTCGGCCAGCACCCCGCGCGGCTCGATCGCCCCGCCGGCCATGCGGTGGTTGACGATCCGGCGCTCGACGATGACGTCGGCCTCGGCGAACCCGGCCTCGAGGTCGCCGCCCCCCATGGACCAGTCGCATACCTTGTTGGTCCCGAACTGCTCGTGGACGAGCGGCGATCCGTCCTCGAGCGCCTTCTCCGGGTCGGTGACGACCGGCAGCGGCTCGTATTCGACGACCACGTCCTCGGCCGCGTCGACCACCGCGTAGCGGTCATCGCCGATCACGAGCGCGACCGGGTCGCCGACGTGCTTGACCTCGCCGTTGGCGAGCACCCAGTGATCGGGTGTGTTGACCGTGACTCCCGGCGGCACCCACGCCATCGGCAGGCCCGCCTCCATGTCGAGGTCCTCGTTGGTGAAGACCGCTACGACACCGCCGCGGGCCTTGGCCGCGGACGTGTCGATCGAGAGGATCTTGGCGTGCGCCTCGGGCGAGCGCACCCACGCCGCCCACAGCTGCCCGACGAGGTTGATGTCGTCGACGTAGCTCGCCCGCCCGGTGATCAGGCGGGGATCCTCCTTACGCCGGAGCGCGCGGCCGACATGCGAACTGCCGTTGGTCGCTGCGCCATCGACCGTGGTGCTCATGACGAAACCCCCGACTCCTGTGGGACCGTGGCGCCCTTCACCTTGGCGGCGTCGAGCACGGCCTTGACGATGTTGTGATAGCCGGTGCAGCGGCAGAGGTTGCCCTCGAGACCGTGGCGGACCTCCTCCTCGGTCGGATTCGGGTTCTCGGCGAGGAGACCCGCGGCCGCCATGATCATGCCGGGGGTGCAGTAGCCGCACTGCAGGCCGTGGTCGTTCCAGAACGCCTCCTGCAGCGGATGCAGTTCGCTCTCGGTGGCCATGCCCTCGATCGTCGTCAGAGCGGCGCCGTCGGCCTGGACGGCGAGCACGGTGCAGGACTTCACCGCCCGTCCATCCATGTGAATCGTGCAAGCTCCGCAGTTGGACGTGTCGCAGCCAACGTGCGTGCCGGTCAGCCCGAGGTTGTCGCGGATCGCGTGGACCAGCAACAGACGCGGCTCCACCTCGAGGTGGTGCTCGACGCCGTTGACGTTCAGGCGGACGGGAACGGTTTTACTCATGCCTCTCCCTTCCAGGTTTTGCTGGGCAAACGCGACCATACCCCAACGGCCGACCCAGCGTGAAGTGGCCTGGACCGCTCACAGCGCGCGTCGGCAGGTGCCGTCGCGCGCACAGACAAATCAGCGGTGCGCGAGCACCTGGTAGACCGAGGCCCAGCCGGTCTCGAACCCCTGCCTGGCGGCGCGTAGATAAAGGCGCCACACGCGCGCGCGCTCGATCCCGGCGAGGCGCACGGCATCGTCCCAATGGCTATCGAAACTGTCGATCCAGTAGCCGATCGTCTTGGCGTAGTCCTCCTGAAGTCCCTCGACGTGGGTCGTCGTGAACCCCGTGCGCTCGAGCGCGTGGAGGATCCGCGACAGAGGGAGCGGGACCCCGTCGGGGAACACGAACCGCTCCGAGAACGCGCCCTCATCAGGGGTGTCGAAGTCCTTGAGCTTGGCGATCCCGTGGTTGAGCAGCCTCCCGCAGGGCTCGAGCAGGCGGTGCAGGCGTTGCGCGTAGGTATCGATCTGCTCCGCCCCCACGTGCTCGACCATCCCGATGCTGGCGATCGCGTCGAACGGCCCGTCGGACACCTCGCGGTAGTCGGCGACGCGAAACTCCACACGGTCGGCCACCCCGGCTTCACGGGCGCGCTCGCGCGCAAGCTGAGCCTGGTGATCGGAGAGCGTGATCCCGACCGCGTTGACCCCGTGCCGGCTGGCGGCGTGGATCACGAAGCTGCCCCAGCCGCAGCCGACGTCAAGCACCCGTTCGCCCTCGCGCAGGCCGAGCTTCGTGCAGACGAGCTCGAGCTTCGCCTCCTGGGCCTCCTCGAGCGTCTGTGCGCCGCCGCGCCAGTACGCGCAGCTGTAGGTCATCGAGCGGTCCAGGAACAGCGCGAAGAAGTCATTGCCGACGTCGTAGTGGTGGCGGACGGCGCGCCGGTCCCGGCCGATCGTATGCCTCTGCCCCCGAAGCCGGAGCTCGGTGGCCGGCACCGGCGGGGGCATGACGAGCCCGCACGCACGGACAACGGCCAGCGCGAGGGTTAGCTGCTGGCCGATCGATAGGTCCGGCGGTTCGAACTCGTCGACCATCCGGAGCGCGGCCTCCATGTCGTCGACCTCGAGCATCCCGGCGACGTACGCGCGGCCTAGGCCCAGCTCCCCCGGGGCCCGCAGCGCGTGGGCGAGCGCCCGGGGCGTAAGCAGCGTGAGCGTCGGCGCATCCGGCTCGGTCGCCGGCACCTCGGTCCCGTCCCAGAACCGCACGCCGAACGGTCGCCGCGGCAGGCTCGTCGTCAGTGCTTGCCGCAGCGGAGCGGTTTGGGACAGCGCCACGGGGTCCAGAGTACTTAGGCGGCTTCGGCGAGCGCCTTGCGGTCCCGGCGCTCCGGGCTCACCCGAACGACGTCCCAGGCCAGGCCGGTCATCTCCATCGTCCGGATGATGCCTGCAGACGGATCGATCTGCCAGCGACGCAGGCCGTGGCGGTACGAGCAGGGGAAGGCATGGTGGTTGTTGTGCCATGCCTCTCCCCAGGTCGGAATCGCCAGCCACGCGAGATTCCGTGACTCATCCCGGGTGTCGTAGTCCTGGCGCCCGAAGAAGTGGCACAGCGAGTTGATGCTGAACGTGGCGTGGTGCATGAAGAAGATGCGAGCCGCGCCGCCCCACAGCAGCGCCGTCAACCCGCCCGCAACCGTTCCGCTGAGGGCCACGCCAAGCCCGAACGCCGCGGCGAGCCCAGCGATCACCCACAGTACGAACGTGTTGTTGATGAAACGCAGCCATGGGTCCGCCAACAGGTCCTTGGCGTAGCGGCGCTCGTCGGCCACCTCCATGTCGGTGAACACCCAGCCGAGATGGGCGTGGACGAGCCCTTTGATCGCGCCGCGCCAGCCTGTGCCGTGCCCGACGTGAGGGCTGTGCGGGTCCCCGTCGGCGTCGGAGAACTGATGGTGCTTGCGGTGGGTCGCTACCCAGTCGATCACGGGCCCCTCGGCCGCGGCGGATCCAAGCGCGGCGAAAGCGGCCCGAGTGAGCCGGTGGCACTTGAAGCTACCGTGGGTCAGCAACCGATGGAAGCCGACCGTGATGCCGGTGCCGACGGCCATATAGAACACGGCCAGGATGAGGATGTCCTGCCAGTTCAGGAGGTTGCCGGTCCAGCCGAACCACATCCCTATACCCACCATGATCGGCGGCGCCGCGGTGACCACCGCGCTGGCGAGGCGGTCCACGAACGGCATATCAACCGGCCGCACGTGCCCTGTGGGCGCGCTTACGGGCGTCGATCCCATCTCTCTCCTTGGTTATGAGGTTGGATAGGCGTCCTGGCGAATCCCTCGCGTGCCACCTGCAACTGCCAGCGACCTAACGTCGGGCGCCACTCGACTCACGAGCCGAGCCAGGCGGAACGCGGGCGCGATCCTACTGGCTGGGGCGGGCGCCTGCACCGACGCCCTCAACCGTGCGGACTACCCGGACACCAAGAAAGGCAATCCCACAGATCCCATCGGCGACGGGCGGCCGCTACCGATCGAGGCCAACACACCGAGTCAGGAAGAGCGGGACAGGCCGCGCAACAGCTTGTCCGGGCGGATCGGGAGGTCGCGCACCCGTATACCCGTCGCGTGGTAGACCGCGTTCGCCACGGCCGCCGCGGTACCCACGATTCCGATCTCGCCGATCCCCTTCGCGCCCATCGGATTGACATGGGGATCGTCCTCGTCGATCCAGGTCGCCTCGATCTCCTCGATGTCCGCGCAGCTCGGCACGTGGTAGCCGGCGAGGTCGTGGTTGAGGTAGTCGCCGAACTGGAGATCGATGACGCTCTCCTCGTGGAGCGCCATCCCGATGCCCATCGTCATCCCGCCGATGAACTGCGAACGGGCGGTCTTCGCGTTGATGATGCGCCCGGTCGCGAACACGCCGAGAGTCCGGGCGATGTGCACCTCACCGGTGTCGACGTCGACGCGCGCCTCCACGAACTGGGCGCCGAATCCGTGCTTCGCCACCGGCTCGCTCTGCGCGGCGGCGACTTCATCCTTGGTGTCGACCTCCACCTCGATCGGGGCGTCGTTGCCCTCGGCGGCAAAACGGGCGCGAAGCTCCCGGCACGCCTTCACCACCGCCGACCCCCACGATGAGTTGCCCATCGAGCCACCCGCCAGGAACGCCTCGGGGAAGTCCGAGTCGCCGATCTGCACGTGGACCGCCTCGAGCGGTACCTCGAGCGTATCCGCGGCGATCTGGGTCAACGCGGTCCGAGCGCCAGTGCCGATGTCGGCGGCAGCAATCTGAATCGTGTAGCCGGAGGCGGGCTCGTAACGGGCCCGCGCCGACGACGGCTGGCGCCGAGCCGGATACGTCGATGCCGCCACTCCCGTGCCGACCAGCCAACGTCCCTCTCGGCGGATACCAGGTGCCGGGTTCCGCAGCGCCCAGCCGAAGCGCTCGGCGCCGGTTCGCAGACAGGCGACGAGATTGCGACTCGAGAAGCGATTACCCGTCTCCGGATCGACTTGTGGGTCGTTGCGGACGCGCAACTCGATCGGATCAAGCTCGCAGGCGATCGCGAGCTCGTCCAGCGCCGACTCGAGCGCGTACATCCCCGGTGTCTCCCCGGGCGCGCGCATCCACGACGGCGTCGGCACGTTCAGCGCCACCAGCCGGTGCGTGGTGCGGCGGTTGGGCGCCGCGTACATCATCCGGGTCGGCAGCGCGGCCTGCTCGCCGAACTCGCGGATTTTCGAGGTCTGGAGGATCGCGTCGTGGCAGATCGCGGTCAGGCGTCCATCGCGATCGGCTCCGAGACGCATGCGCTGGATCGTCGGCGTCCGGTAGCCGGTGACCGCGAACATCTGCTGGCGCGTGACGGCGAGCTTGACTGGCCGCTTTACCGCTTGCGAGGCCATGATCGCCAGGATCACGTGTGGGCGAGGGGTTCCCTTGGAGCCGAACCCACCCCCAACGTGGGGCGAGATCACCCGAACCTTTTCCGGAGGGAGGCCGAATGCGCGCGCCACCGTGTTCTTGACCGTCGTCGCACCCTGGTTGGAGTCATAGATCGTGACCCCGCCGTCCTCGTGCCACATCGCCAGCGTGGCGTGCGGTTCCATCGGGTTGTTATGCTCGGCCGGGGTCTCGTAGGTGCAGTCGAGCGCGACTTCCGCGACCGCGAACGCCGAGTCGAAGTCGCCCTGCTCGGTGACGGCGGGGTAGTTCGGGTTGACCTTGTCGGGCGTGTACAGGTCAGGGTGGTCGGCTTCGAGTAAGACATCGTGGGGCTCCGGCGCGTAGTCGATCGCGACCAGGCGTGCGGCCTGCTGAGCGGTTTCGTAGCTGTCGGCGACCACTCCGGCGACGATCTGCCCGCGGTAGGAGACCCGGTCGGACTGCAGGACCTCGAGTTCGGCGTCGCTCACCTCGTGCAGGCGCGGAGCGTTCTCGTGCCAGATGACGGCACGGACTCCGGGCAGCTCGAGCGCCGCGCGGGCGTCGACGCCGCGGATCGTGCCACTGGCGATCGTCGACTGAACGATCACGCCGTAGACGACCTCGTCCTGGGGGTACTCGTAGGCGTACTTCGCCTGACCGGTGACCTTCTCGCTTCCCTCGATCCGGTCGATGGCCGCGCCGATCGTGCCGGTGACCGCGACGCTCATGCCCCGGGCTCCGCGAGCTCGAGTAGCGTGCGCACGATCAGGTTGCGGGCGAGCTCGACCTTATAGCCGTTGTCCCGCAACGGCTCCGCCTGGGCGAGCTCGGCTTCGGCGGCCCGTCTGACGGCGTCCTCGGTGATCTCGGCTCCCCGGAGCTCGTCCTCGGCCGTGATCGCTCGCCAGGGCACGTGGGCGACCCCACCGAGCGCGATGCAGACATCCGTGGCCGTCTGGCCTTCGAACTCGACGACCGCCGCGATCGACACGAGCGCGAACGCAAAGGAGCGCCGCTCCCTCACCTTCCGGTAGCGCTGGCGAGTCGCGCGGGCGCGCGGCGCCAACTCGACCGTCGTGATCAGCTCGTTCGGGTCGAGCACGGTGTCACGTTGCGGCTCATCGCCCGGCAGGCGGTGAAACCCCGGCATCGGGATCGCGCGCTCGCCCGACGGCCCCCGCACGTGCACGGTGGCGTCAAGGGCTGTGAGCGCCACCGACATGTCCGACGGCTGGGTCGCCACGCAGTTCCGGGAGTGCCCGATGATCGCGAGATTGTGATGATCGCCCTCGCGGGCCGGGCAGCCGGACCCCGGACTGCGCTTGTTGCACGGCTTGGTGACGTCCTGGAAGTAGGCGCAGCGCGTACGCTGGAGCAGGTTGCCGCCGACGGTGGCGAGGTTCCGGAGCTGGCCGGAGGCGCCGTGCAGGACCGCCTCGCTCAGCACCGGGTACCGATCTCGTACTCGGACGTCCGCGGCCAGGTCGCTGTTCGTGACCCCGGCGCCGATCCGCAGACCGCCGCCGGCGGTCTCTTCGATCCGGTCCTGGCCCGCGAGCCCGGTGACGTCGATCAGCGTGCCCGGAGCGGCGACGCCGAGCCGCATCAGATCGACGAGGTTGGTCCCGCCACCGAGAAATTTCGCCTCTGGCTCGGCGGTGATCAGCGCCACCGCCTGATCCGCATCGGTGGCGCGTTCGTAGCGAAATGGTCTCATTCGCTGGCCTGGGCGATCGCCGGGACGATGTTCGCGTAGGCGCCGCAACGGCACAGGTTGCCGCTCATCCGCTCCCTGATCTCGGCGGGAGTGAGCTCAATCTGGCGGCCGTTGCCCGGTGTGACCGCGCTCGGCCACCCCTGTTTGAACTCGGCCAGCATCCCGACTGCCGAGCACCGCTGTCCGGGGGTGCAGTAGCCGCACTGGAACGCGTCGTGCTCGATGAACGCCTGTTGGAGCGGGTGCAGCTCGCCGTCGCTGTCGCCGTCGCCGTCGCCGGCGCCGGTGAGGGCGAGTCCCTCCACGGTGGTGATCTCGGCGCCGTCGTGGGCGACGGCGAGCGCCAGGCAAGCGTTCGCGCGCCGGCCGTCGATCAGGATCGTGCACGCGCCGCACTGGCCGTGGTCGCAGCCCTTTTTCGGCCCGGTGAGGTCGAGGTGCTCGCGCAGGAGGTCGAGCAAAGACGTCCGGGTGTCGACGGTCAGCTCGTGCTCAACCCCGTTCACACGCAGTCGCAGTTCGGCCAGGACGGGTTCTAGTCCCCTCATCGTGGCCACGATACCCCGCGTTCCGCATCCCAACCCGCGAAGCGACTGCGATTTGGCGCGACTATCACACCAAATCGCGGTCGCATCCCTCAGCCGGCCAGGATCTCCCGGAGCTGGGCCGCGTTCCGCACCGCGTAGTCGCGGTAACAGTTGTTCATTAAGAGATGCGTCTCCCGCGCTTCCCGAGCATGCTCCGCGATCGGGGGCGCCAGCTCCTGGAGCTCCTCCTCGGAGTACTCGTACCGAAACCGCTCGGCCGCCGAGCCCGAGGTGTCCTTCCACGTGCTGTCCGACCGCCCGTGGAATCGCATCAGGAACAGATCCGGATTGGTCACCGCCATCACCCGCGGCAAACCCGACACCGTCGGCGCGTCGACGGACACGAACACGAGACCGTGCTCCTCGAGCATCGCCAGCGTGCGCTCCCGGTCGCGCTCCTCGGCCAGCCACCGCGGCGAGCGGAACTCGACGCTGATCCGGTAATCCGGCAAGCGTTCGCGCAGCGCCTCGATCTCGGCCCGGTTGTCCTTTCGCGGACCGAACCACGGCGGGTATTGGAACAGCACCGCGCCGAGCTTCCCGGCCCCGTGCATCGGTCGCAGCGCCGCTTCGAACCGGCGCCACGCCTCGTCCATCGCTTCCGGTCCGAGGTGCTTGGGGTAGATGTTTCGTTTCTCGGCGTCCTCGGCGCTCAAGCCCTCCCGTAGGTCCCGCCACAAGGACTTGGGCCGGGTGGGATGCCCGGTCAGCAGCGAGTACGCCTTGACGTCGAAGCGAAAGCCGTCGGGCGTGCGCTCGGCCCACAGCGCGACCTGTCTCTCTGCCGGCGGCGCGTAGTAGGTCGAGTCGATCTCGGTCAGCGGGAACTGCGACGCGTAGTAGCGGAGCCGCTCCTCGGGCGACATCGTCCGCTGCGGATACCAGTCGGCCTCTTCGACCAGCGTCTTGTCGGTCCACGAGCAGCTCCCGGTCAGCACCAGGTGCTTGCCCGTCCACGCCGGCGCTCCTAGCTCGTCGCTCACCGTACCGAGATTACGGACCGCGCCGCCGGTTACCCAGGGCTTAGAGTTCCCGCAGCGACCGCGACGAGAACAGGAGAGTCCATGGGTTTCGACCAGTACCACGAACCGCCCGAGGAGCTACCGCCCGCCACTCGAACGTTCGCGCGGCTGTGCGCCTCCCTCACCGAGGAGGCCGAAGCGATTGGCTGGTATGAGCAGCGGATCGCGGTCGAGACCGATCCCGAGGCGCTCGCGGTCATGCGCGACGCCCAGGGTGAGGAGTTCAAGCACTTCAGCATGGACCTCGAGTTCCTGCTGCGGCGCTCGCCGGCGTGGCGCGAGATCGCCCGGGGCATCCTGTTCCACACGGGCGACATCGTCGAGCACGGCGAGGAGGCGGAGGCGGAGACGTTGGAGGGCGACGGCGCCGACGGCGAACCGGCGTACCTCGGCGGGTCACTCGGTATCGGCAGCCTGAAGGGAGCCTTTCGATGAACCATCTTCTGCGCTCACTCGCGCCGATCAGCGACGACGGCTGGAAGGAGCTCGACGACGAGGCGCGCGAGCGGCTCGCCCCCGCGCTTGCCGCCCGTAAGCTGGTCGACTTCTCGGGCCCCCACGGCTGGGAGTACTCGGCCACGAACCTGGGGCGTGTCGGCCCGGTCAAGGCGGCTCCGTGCGAGGGCGTCGTCGGCATGCAGCGACGCGTGCTCCCGCTGGTCGAAGTCCGGGCAAATTTCGAGCTCTCGCTGTCCGAGCTGCGCGACATCGACCGCGGCGCCGACGACGCCGACCTCGAGCCGCTCGATAAGGCCGCGCACCAGATCGCCGTGGCCGAGAACAAGGCCGTGTTCCATGGCTGGAAGGGAGTGATGGAGGGCATCGCCGATGCATCGCCGCACAAGGGACTCACCCTCGGCAACAAGCCCGATGCGTACCGCCGGCCGGTGGCGGCGGCGGTCGAGCGGTTGTTGCAGAGCGGGATCAGCGGCCCGTACGGCCTGGCCCTCGGCGGAGAGGAGTACCAGCGGGTCGTCGAAGGAGCTGAGCACGGCGGCTACCCGCTGCTCGAGCACCTGCGCAAGATCATCGACGGTCCGATCGTCTGGGCTCCCGGCGTCAGCGGCGCGATCGTCGTCAGCCTGCGCGGCGGGGACTTCGTGTTCGAGTCAGGCCAGGATCTCTCGATCGGGTACGACGGCCACGACGCGAACGTCGTGCGCTTCTACCTCGAGGAGAGCTTCTCCTTCCACGTCGCCACGCCGGAGGCGGCGGTCGCGCTCGCCTAGGATCGAGCCTAGGCCGTAGCTCCGGGAACGAGCGAACCGAGCAGCGTCTTCACGCCTTCCGCCACGGCCAATATGAACTCCCGGCCCACCTGACCGGGCACTTCGGCATCCGCCACCGCCGGCGGCGCACCGGCGACGAAGCGCTGCGCGACGACCGGCGCGTACAAAGCGTCCCGCGGATTCTGGTCGTTGCACGTCGACCCCCGCCGGGCCGCGTTCACCTCGGCCTGGGCTGGAGTCTGCCCCTCCTCGAAGTTGCGCAGCACGCACCACGCCATACGCGGTGCACCGTAGCCATCTGACCCTAGGACAGTCGGATTCGTGTTCACCAGCCCGGAGTCCCACCCGATGTTCTGGCCGTCGAAGTCGTAGTAATAGACGCGAGCGATCTGCGGTGACTCGCTCGGGAGCCGGAGGTATCCCTCCGCCGCCAGCGCCTGCGCCGTCGGATTGCCGTTGAGACACGCTTGCCAGATGCCGTCGTCCTGTGGATCGCCGTCGCCGCAGACGCTCGTCACCTCGTCCTTTCCCCAGTAGGTAAGCCACACGCCAACCTCGCTCAGCCAGATCTGCGGGTCGCTCGGGTAGACCGCGTCGATCGCGGCGATCGCGCCCTGCGCGCTCGGGAGCCCGGACGTCGCGGGTGGCAGCGGGTCGCCGCCGTTGAGCGCGGCATAGTCGACGTCGAGATACGGGTGTAGCGAGATCGCGTCTGGCGCGTTCGGATCGATCGCCGAAAGCGTCCGAAAGTACCCTGTCAGGTAGTAGCACGCTGACGGGAGACAGCTCGAGGTGTTGAAGTTGAACCCGCCCGCGACCAGTGTGTCACTCGGAGCCACTCTCGTGGCGTCGACGTACCAGTAGGCGGCCGCTTGGGCACTGCCGCCGTGACCGTTTCCGCCCGCAGGAGTCACCTTTGGACTCCCGAGCACACACTGAGCCTGGCTCGCGACCCAGGTGCCGTTTCGAGCCGTGCAATTCGGGCCGCCACCCGGAACGGAATCCGGGATGTAAGCGGAATCGGGCTCGTTGAATATCTCCCATTGGGTCACCCCGGGCGCGGCGTGCTTTAGCCCGGCGAGTCCACACTCGTACTCGCTGTCGGTGGGCCAGATGTCGTCCGCGGAGCTGCTCAGCGAGGACGTCAGCCCGACGAGCACGTGACCCACCCCAACCGCTCGCGCCGCAGCCGCGACTTCATCGACGAACATGGCCGCCGGAGTCCCGGGTCCGGCTGGCGACTTCTGGCAGGTTCCTCCGGCGAACCTTCCCTTGCCGTCATTCACAGCGTCCCACGGAACGTAGAGCTTGGCGTAACAGATGCCGTTCGACCTCGCCTGCGCACACGATGCGCCGCCTAGCAGCCGTGTGAAGTACGGATTGCTCTGATAGGTGAACGCCGGCGAGTTACCCGGCTCGACCGTGCCGTCCAGGTTGATTCCCCACCCAACCGCCATCGCGCGTGCGGGCACCAGCGAGGCGCACGCGGTGGCAGTCAGCAGAGCGATCCATATCCGCACTCTCAATCGCGCCTGACCGTAGCGAAGGCGCGCGCCCGGCACCGTCAGTACCCGCCCAGCACTTCCGCGAGCGCGCGCAGCGATTCGGTTGCCGCGAGCGTCCGCTTCGCGTCGGACTTCGGCAGCTCCGCGAGCGCCCGCGCGAGCGCGCTCCCCCACGCCCGCTCCTGATCGTGCCGGTGCGCGAGCGCCGCCGCGGTCGCATGCAGCCGCACCACGCGTCCATCGTCGGGATCCCGGCGACGTTCCAGCAGTCCCCTCGCCTCGAGCGCGCGTAGCGCCGTCGACACGTTCGCCGGCGCGAGGTGCAGTTCCCCGGCCGCCTCGTTCACGCTCAGGCCGGGGCGCCGGACGAGCAGACGCATGATCTCGAGCTCCGAGGGCGGCAGCACCTGCCCCGGTTCCGTCTCGCGCCCGATCGTCCGCGGCAGCAGCCACGCCAGATCGTGCAGGACCACGGCCAGATCGGCCGGCGTCTGCTCTTCCATCGTCACGTCCCGGATGATAGAGTACGTCAATAGCTATAAAGCTATAGTTATTGGGATTTTGACCGAGCGAGGACGAGATGAGCGCAATTCGAGAGCGAACCATCCCCGGATTCACAGGGCGCGTCGTCGGCCCCGACGACGCCGGCTATGCCGGGGCACGCGCCGTCTGGAACGTCATGCACGACCGCCGTCCGGCGCTCGTCGCCGGGTGCGCCTCCCCTACCGACGTCGCCGCCGCGATCGCCTACGCCCGCGCGCGCGGGGTGACGATCGCCGTCCGCGGCGGGGGCCACTCCCTCCCCGGCTTTTCGACCGTCGACGGCGGGATCGTGATCGACCTCCGCTCGCTCAACCATGTGATCGTCGATCCGGCCACGAAGCGGGTCCGCGTCGGCGGCGGCGCGCTGCTCGGCGACGTCGACCGCGGCGCTCAGGCCCACGGCCTCGTCGTCCCCGCTGGCGTCGTCTCCCACACGGGGGTCGGCGGCCTCACCCTCGGTGGCGGCGTCGGCCGGCTGATGCGCCGGTTCGGGCTCACGATCGATTCGCTCCTGTCCGCGGCCGTCGTGCTCGCCGACGGCCGGATCGTCCGCGCGGCTGAGGACGAGAACCCGGACCTGTTCTGGGCGCTGCGCGGCGGTGGCGGCAACTTCGGGGTCGTCGCCGAGTTTGAGTTCCAGGCCCACGAGCTCACCGTCCTGCCGATCCTGGCGACATTCCATCCGCTGGAGCGCGCAGCGCACGTCCTCGCAATGGGCGAGCGCATGATGAGCGCGCCCGACGCGCGCAACGAGCTCCTGTGGACGAGCTTCATGCGGCGAGGACCCGCCGAGGCGCCGTGGATGACCGATGCGCTCGAAGGCACGCCCGGGGTGATGTCACTGATCGAGTGGTCGGGCGACGTCGACGAGGGGCTCGAGCTCCTCCGGGAGATCGAGCGCGAACTCGAACCTCCCGCCGGCGACCTCGCCACCGTCCCCTACCTCACGATCCAGTCGATCACCGACGAGTTGCTCGCACCGGGGACGCTCCACGCCTACCTGAAGGCCGGGTTCGCCGCCGAGCTCACCCAGGAAATGGTCCAGTCCCTGATCGACCGCGGCTCGGGAGTCGGCTCGCGGTTGTCGGTGATCGAGGTCCTCTCGCTCGGTGGCGCGATCCGCCACGTATCGAACGATGCGACCGCTTTTCCGTATCGCGACGCGCGCTGGCTGATCAACATCGCCGGGCAGTGGCGCGACCCTGGCGCCACAGACCGCGAGATCGGCTGGGTGCGCGAAACGTTCGCCACACTCGAGCGACATCTCACCGGAGGCGCTTATTCAAACTTCATGGGAGACGACGATGCCGAGGCCGCCTCGGTCGCCTACGGGGCGACCTTGAACCGCCTCCGGGAGGTCAAGGCGGTCTATGACCCCGACAACGTGTTTCGCCTCAACCAGAACATCGAGCCCGCACGATGAGCGGACGATCGCCCGTCGATGAGCAGCGCGAGCTGTGGAGTTCGAACCCATGCGACTGGGCCGAGATCGCTGAGCCGCAGAACCATCGATTGTTCGACGAACTGCTTGACCTGACGGCTACAGGCCCCGGAACTCGGCTGCTCGATATCGCCTGCGGGTCGGGCTACGCCGCCGCACTCGCGGCCACGCGTGGAGCGGAGGTGACCGGCGTAGACATCACGCCGGCACTGCTCGAGATCGCGCGCCGGCGAACCCCGAAAGGCACGTTCATCGAGGGCGAGATGGACGCGTTGCCTCTCCCCGACTCTCGGTTCGACGTCGTCACCTCGGTCAACGGCTTTCAGTTCGCGCTCGATCCGGTCAGGGCGTTCGCCGAAGCCGCGCGCGTCCTTGTCTCCGGAGGCCGGCTGGCCGCGGCCACGTTCGCCGAGCCCGAGCGCAACGAGGGCACCGCGCTCCACCTCGCGATGAAGGCGCTCGTCGATGAGCCGGCGGACGATGGTTACGCGCCCTATGCGTTGTCGTCCCAGGACGGGCTCCTACGTGCTCTCAGAACCGCTGGGCTGCGGCTGACCGACGTCGGCGAGACGGCTCTCGCCTGGACCTACCCCGACACCGAGACGGCGGTGCGGGCCCTGCTCGCGTCCGCCGGCGGGGCGCGGGCGAGCCGGGTGGCCGGTCAGGAGCGAGTCCGCGAGGCGATCGAAGCCGCCGTCCAGCCTTTCCGAGATCCGACCGGCGCGGTGTCGATCCACAACGTCTTCCGCCACATCGTCGGGGTCAAACGATGAGCGGTAGATCAAAATCGATGAGATGTCACAGCCGCGGGCAGATCCGACAACTAGCGGCATATGAGCACAGCAGCACGTGCCAAGGTCATGATGGTCCGGGACTCGGACCGCGGGACCACGACCGTGTCGACCGGTCCGTCGGGCTCGGCGCTCGCCGAGTTCGAGCAGGTCTACCGGCACAACATCGACGTCGTGATGTCGTACTTCGCACGGCGTTGCGCCGAGCCACAGGTCGTCGCCGATCTGACGTCCGAGACGTTCGTACGCGCCGCCGGCGCGTTTGGCAGCTTCGATCCGCGCCGGGGTACGGCCCGGGCGTGGCTGTTCGGGATCGCCGCCCATGTGTTCGCCGGGCATTGCGCCCAGGCGGCGAACGGGCGCGATGCCGTCGCCCGGTTGGCGCAGCGCCGGCCGCTCGACACGGATGAGACCGAGGAGCTGGCCGCCAAGATCGACGCGGAGCGCGCCGGGCGCGACCTGATCGCGCGCTGCTCGCAACTGCCCGAGCTCGAACGTGCTGCTGTCGAATTTGTGGACCTCGCCGGTCTGACGCCAAAAGAAGCCGCAAAGGCGCTCGGCGTCTCCCGGGTGGTGCTGCGCAAGCGGCTGTCCCGGGCGCGGGCCCGGCTGAGAAAGGAGCATCAGGGCGATGAGTAAGTTCGAGGACCGCCTGTGGCGAGACCTCGTGCGCAGACACGGGGCCGATCTGGCGGAGATGACGAAGCCGGCGGCCAAGCGGGCACGGCCCGCGCGGCCGCGGCTCTTGGCGGGCACGACGGTCGCGCTCGTGGGGATCGGGACAGCCGCGGTGCTGTTGCTGAGCGCCGCGAGCAGCCCACCGGCGTTCGCAGTCAACCGCAACGCCGACGGTACCTACACCATCAGCCTCCAGAAGCTCGCGGCGATCCACGGAGCGAACGCCAGGTTGGCGGCGCTCGGCATCCGGGCGAGGCTGGTCGAGGTAACCCAGGGTTGCCAGGTCAAGACGCTTTCGCCCGCGGCGGTACACGCGATGCACCTGGCGCAGAGCATGGCGGGGAAGGAGGCGCCACAGGCGGCGGTCGCCCGGCTCGACCCGCGCAAGATTCCCCCCGGGAAATGGCAGGTGATCCCGACGTACAAGGTCGCCGGGACGGTCCACGTCGAGAAGGCGCATCTGATGCAGGGCCAAGCGCCCGCGTGCATCAGCACGGTTGTGGCACCCCCGTGCCAGGTCCGGCCAATGACAGTCCTCCGAAATGGTCACCTGACTGAGCTCACCCCCACCGAGGCTAAGAAGCGCGCCGAGCAGGCCCTCGCAACCTTCCGCGCCGCCGTCGGCAGTCGGCACAGCACGAGCGCCGGCTCCGGCAACTCCGGCAACTCCGGGAACTCCGGAAACTCCGGGACCTCCGGGACCTCCGGGAACAGTGGCAACGGCGGCAACAGCGGCGCATCGACCGGCATCCAGGTACCCGCGCCTGCCACCACGTGGGTCGTCGGCTGCCACGTGCATGGCACTCCGGGCCACCCGCCTGTCTCTGGTAACAGCGGCAACTCCGGCAACTCGGGCGCCAGCGGCAACAGCTGACTCCCGTCCTGGACGCAGCCACGGGTCGCGATCACGCGGCCCGTGGCTCGTCGTCGTCGCCGCCGTCGCCTGGAACCTGGTCAGCCTCAGGGCGGAGACAGTCGCTGTCCCGTACCTCGACGACAGCTCCGTCCACGAGCAGATGGTGCGGTTCGCGACCGATCAGTTGCGTGCCGGCCACCTCCCGCTCGATAGCTGGTTTTCGTTTCTAGGGCTGGGCTCGCCGCAGTTTCTGCACTATCAGAGCCTGCCGGCGATGCTCACCGGGCTGGCCGGGCTCGCCGTCGGTCCCGACACGGCCTTCCGGTGGTCTCTCTACCTGCTGCCCTCGCTGTGGCCAGTGAGCGTGTACCTCGGTGCCCGGCTTCTTGGCGGCGAAAGACCAGCCGCCGGCGCGGCGGCGGCGATGTCCCCGTTTCTGGTCTCGAAGATCGGGATCGGCTACGAGCAGCACGCCTACGTCTGGGTCGGGTTCGGCGTGTGGACACAACTTTGGGCGTCGATGACGCTGACGCTCGCCTGGGGCTTCAGCTGGCGGGCGGTGCGGCACGGGCGCGATCTCCTGCTCGCCGTCGTATTCGTGTCGCTGACGATCGCGCTGCACTTCGAGACCGGATACCTTGCGATCCTCCCGCTGCTTCTGTGGCCGTGGGTGTCGGGCCGAGCGCTCGTGACGGGCGCGCGCCGGGCGGCGACCGTCGGCCTCGGCGCGCTGCTCGCGTCGGCGTGGGTGGTTCTGCCGCTGATCGATCAGCGTCCGTGGGCCGCGACCAACGAGGCCCTCCGCGGCACCGCGCTCGCCAATGGCTACGGCGCCGCCCGCGTCCTCGGCTGGCTGGCCTCGGGGCAGCTGCTCGATCACGGACGGATCCCGGTGATCACGGCGTTCGCGGCCTTCGGTCTGGCGTTCGCGATTGCGGGGTGGCGGGACGATCCCGCCGGCCGGGCGCTCGTGGTCGCGCTCGCCGCATGCCTGTTGTTGTCGTCGGGGCGAGCCACGTTCGGCTCGCTCGTCAACGTTATCCCCGGGAGCGGCGACATCTTCTTCCGCCGGTTCATGATGGGCGCCCAGCTCGGCGCTCTGATACTCGCCGGCCGCGGCGTCGCCGCGCTTCCGATCACAGCGCGTGTGCGCACCGCGGGCGTGGTCGGCGCGCTCGCGGTCATCTTGCTCGCGCCGGCGTGGCTCGAGCTGTGGTCTTTCGACCGCCTCAACGCGAGCCACATCGCCGCGCAACGGCGGGCCGACGCGACACAGGGCGCCCAGGTCGACCAGCTCATCAGCCTGATCAAGGCAAGCGGCGGCGGGCGCACCTACGCCGGCGCGCCGTCGAACTGGGGCGCCGGCTTCACCGTCGGCGCCGTGCCGGTGTTCAAGTACCTGGAGAGCGCGGACGTCGACGAGGTCGGGTACACGCTCCGGACGGCCTCCCTCATGACCGGTCCCGAGGACCACTTCGACGAGCTCGACCCGTCCGACTACGCCCTGTTCGGGATCCGCTACTTGATCCTGCCTGCCGGGTCCTCACCCCCCGTCCCAGCGCAGCTCGTGGCGACGGCCGGTCGGTACGCCCTGTGGACCACTGAGAACGGCGGGTACGTCCACGCCGGCACGATCGTCGGCTCGCTTGCCGCCGACCGCACGAACCTGGGTGCGCGGACCGCCGCGCTTCTCCGTTCGCGGCTTGCGGAGTCCGGCGATTATTTGAAGATTGCTTTCGGTGAACGCGGGCGCGCGGACCCAGCATTGCCACACCCGTCCCGAAAAGCGGCGGGCGCCGAGCTGACCTCCGAGACCGACGACCTCGAGCAGGGCGCGGTCACCGCCACGGTCACCATGCGCCGGCCGGGCGTCGTCGTCCTCAGCGCGTCGTTCGACGACGGCTGGACCGCCACGGTCGACGGTCACCGGCGCCCGACGACCATCGTGGCGCCGGCGTTGGTCGCGACCGACGTCCCCGCCGGGACCCACACGATCGCCTTTCGGTATCGGGGGTACTCGGGCTACCCCGAGCTGTTCGCCCTGTGCGCGCTGACTCTGGCCGCGTTCGCCTTCAGGACCCGCCTTGCGTCTTGTCGAGGTGCCAGGTCTTGCCGCCGTCTTTCGAGACGTACTGCCACGTGGCGCCACCCGAGCCGTCGACGAACGCGACCAGATGCCCGAGCGGATTCTTGACCACGGCTACCGGGATCCCTTGGGTGAACAGCGCGCGGTACCAGTGCTTGCCGCCGTCACCGGTGGTGTCGATCACCTGGCCGGTGCCGTACGCGAACACCGTATTACGGCCTGCGGCGCCGATGTCAACGACCGCGAGCGGCGCCTGCGCCGCATCGAGGTGCAGAGCGGGTCCGTCGGTCTTCCACGTCTTGCCGCCGTCGGTTGTCGCCGCCGGGTACTGGGCCTGTCCGGTGTCTGCGAGCGCGAACCCGTGCGTGCCGTCGACGAACACGCGCTGACCGAAGATCTTGGATCCGCTCACCTTGGTCCCTGGCGCCAGCGTGTGCGCCGGCCGGGTGATGAGCGTCCCGGTGACGGTCTGCTGCGGTCCGGCGGCAGCGGCGACGGATGCGCCCGGGATGGCCGCGCCAAGCGCGACGACACTTACGACAAGGAATTTGCGCATGAAACCTCCGGTTCGACGACGCCCCGCTGCGACCACCTAGTGAAGCACGAGCCTGAGCGCGATTATCAACAGTCCGAGGAGCGCGCCGAACAGCGTCTGGAGGAAGAGCTCTAGACCTGTTTGCTTGGCCCGCAGGCCGGCCGCGAGCTCGAGCAGCATGATGACCACCGCGGCGGTAATCAGCGCGGTGATCACCGCGCTGTCGAGCGACACGCCGAAGGCCCAATCGACCAGGAGCGCCACCAGGGGGATGGCCGCGCCGACCAGGATGTATACCTGCCCTCCGATGATCCGCCAGAGCGCGGAGAATCGGGCCGGCTCGCGCTCCGTCAGGCGTTCGGAGGTGAACTCGGCGTAAGAGTGCGCCAGCAGATAGACCAGCATCGTGATCACGACCGCGACGACCGTCTCGAGGTAGGTCTCGCTGCCCGCCGACTCCGCTGCCAGTAGCGCGCCCACGGTCATCAGGCCGTAAATCGCGGCGCTCAGGTCGGAGAGCATCGCTACGCGATCCGGCGCTTGGGCACCGACGGATCCTACGGGCCCGGCGCGGGCGCTATGAGCTCGATCCGCTCGGCCCCGTGCTGGGGATCGACGCCTCGAGCCACCGGCTCAGGGCGCGGCGGCCGACGAGTGTGATCTCCCCGCCGGCGCTTAGCCAGTCGCGGACTCGCAGCTCGCGCACGATCCCGAGCGCGTCGCTCGGCCCCGGTCCGCCTCCCCTGGCCGCCAGCGCATCGGTTCCGGGCTCGACCATCCAGCGCCCCGATTCGAGCGCAGCCAAGGCGATTCCCTGTTCGTCGGTCGGCATGTCGAGTGGGTGCGGCGCCGCGCTGCGCAACGCATCCTCGCTGCCCTCACTGCGGAACGGGCGTTCGCTGGCGGGCGGGCGCGGCGTGGGCATCGTGAACGGGGAGTCGTCGTCGAACCGCTCGGCATGGGAGCGCAGCCAGCTCCCGGCGCTTTCGACCCACTCTCGCGCGGCGCCGGCGTCGACGCCGAACATCTGCGCGAACTCGTCTACGTCGATGTTGTCGACGGCGCGCTCTACGGAGCGCCCGAGCTCCCGCGCGATCTCTCGCAGCGTGTCCTCGAAGCTCCCGCCGCTCGGTTCGTCTTCGGCCATGAGCACATGATGACACGCCGCGGATCGATTCAATGGATGCACGGTGAGTTGCGACTGGTTGCTGGTCGACGGATCGAGCATGATCTTCCGCGCCTTCTACGGCGTGCCCCCGGGGAACCCGGGTCCCGACGGCTTTCACGTGAATGCCGTTCGCGGCTTCTTCGAGCGGCTCGCACGCCTGATCGCGCAGCGCCGGCCGCGCCATATCGCCGTCGCCGATGACGATGACTGGCGACCGGACTGGCGGGTCGAGCTGATCCCGACATATAAGTCCCACCGGGTGGCCGAGCCGGTCCCGCCGGCGCTCGAGCCGCAGCTGCCGGTGATCCGAGACCTCATGGCCGCGATCGGCGTCGACATGGCCGGCCTGGCCGACCACGAAGCCGAGGATGTGATCGCCACCTGGGCTCGCCTTGTGCCCGGAACGATCGAGATTGCGAGCGGCGACCGCGATCTGTTCGCCTTGGTCGAGGCGGCTCGGGTTTGCGTCCTCTATCCGGAGAAGGGCGGGCTCGCGGTGATCGACGAGGCCGAGGTGACGCGCCGGTACGAGATCCCAGGTCGCCGATACGCCGACTTCGCGATCCTCCGCGGCGACCCCTCGGACGGTCTTCCCGGCCTGAGAGGAGTCGGGGCGGTGACCGCTGCCGGAATGATCCGCCGCCATGGCGATATCGCCGGAGTGCTCCGGGACCGCCAGCTCGGCGACGCCGACCGCGAATACCTGGAGGCCGCGATGCGCGTCGTGCCGCCGGTGGACGATCTGCCGATCGAGCTCCCCGCTGGCCGGCGAGACTCCTATCCGGTGGACGAAGCGGCGATGCAGGCGCTCGCGGAGCGGTACGACGTGCGGGATGCCTGCGCGCGCCTGGTGAGCGCCCTGCGCCGCCTCGCCTCAGGGCGCTGAGATCGGCAGCACCGTCAGCACCAGTCGCGATGGCCGGGCCGAGTCGTGATGTAGAACGTTCCGCGCGATCACGCCTGCGGTCGCGGCGGTGTCGTCTCCGCCCGTGCCCAGGTTCACCGCGAACTTCGGGTGGGCCGAGCCGGCGATCTCGACCCGGATGCGATGACCGGGCAGGAACCGCTGCGAGGTGTCCCACATCGGGATCTCGACCTCGTAGACGGCGCCGGGCTCGACCGGCAGAGCGCGGTCGTTGCCTTCGCGGTACCGCAGCCGCAACAGACCGTCGCACAGCCGCTGTGCGAATCCGTTCGGGTGCACGTCGAGGAGCTTCGCGGCGATGTCGGCGTCGGCGGCCGAGGTCGAGACGTGGACAACCGCACGGACCGCGCCGATCACGTCGAGCGGCTCGGTCAGCGGCTCGCTCGTGAACACGAGCACGTCGCCGCGAGTCTCCACGCCCGCATAGTCGTCGGGCCCCCCGATCTGCGCCGAGGACGCCCCGGTGATGAACGGCACCGGCCGGTCGGGATCGTGCAGCCACTCATCGGCCGGCGAGCCGGCGGACGGGGCCATATCCACAAGCCGGCCGTTGCCGAACCGAGACGTCGCGCCCCCATCGCTGTCGAGGTACCAGATTCGTTCGGCGCTTCCAGGAGGCGGCCAGGCCGCTAGGTCGAGCCACTCATTCGCGCCCATCAGGAACACACGGGCGGGCGGAATGGGGTCGGCGGGCGGCCGGGCGCGGACCATCTCGTCGAGAAAGCCGGTCATGAACGCGTACAGATCGATGACCGACTCGTGCCCGAAGTCGACCTCGCCGATCCGCCGGTCCGAGTTGACCTGGTGGCCCCACGGACCCATGAGCAGGCGTTGGCCGGACCTGCCCGCGGCCGTCATCGCGGCGAAGTTCGCCGGCGTGCCGATCTCCTCGTCGTCGTACCAGCCAGAGATGTGCAGGACCGGGACCTCCACCTCCGCGATCCGGTGCTGGTAGCGCAGCGGCTCCCACCAGGCGTCGAGCGTCGGATGGCGACATTCCTCGCGCCACAGGGCGGACTGGAAGCCCGCGGCCTCGTCGAGCTCCACGAGCGGCCGGTGACCGTACACCTCCATCCAGTCGACGGCTTCGGTGTACTGCATCGCCCTGCCATCCGTCATCCGGTACCAGTGGACGTGCATCGGGCCCGGCACGCCGGTCGGGTTCTCGACGAACGGATCGGACGGGGTGACGAGCACGATCATCGCGCGGAGAGCGGGCGGCTGGTGCAGCGCCGTCAGCCACTGGATCCGTCCGGGATAGCTGCCGCCATACGTGGCCACCGCGCCGTCGCACCAATCCTGCGCGTCCGCCCAGGCGATGACGTCGACGCCGTCTATACCGTCGTTGCGATAGGGGTCGAACTCGCCACCTGAGTCACCGCGGCCGCGTACGTCCACCCAGACCGCGGCGTATCCGGCCCTGGCGAATGCGTCGGCGCGCTCGGTGGCCCGATCTCCGCCGCGCCCATAGGGGGTGCGCATCACGACCGCCGGCGCCGGTCGATCGGCGGGGAGCACGAGGTCGGCGGCAAGCGTGATCCCGTCGCGCAGGGGAACGCGGACGTTGAAACGGCGGGTGAGCGGCGGCGCCATCGGTGGCGGCACGTCTAGAAGGCGTGGTTCATCGCGGCCACGAGGCTGATGTCGTCGGCTTCGCCGAGGTATGCGGCGTGGGTGCAGGCGCTGTTGAGGTCGGCCTCGGTCGTGTCCTGGTCGCCGGCGCCGGTGCTCGCGTACTCGGCGACGTATAGACGGGCGTATGCGGATGGCTGCGCCTGGCTTGCCGAGCCCCACGCCGAGCACGTCGACGCGTCGGTGAGCGATACCTCCCTAGCGCTCGGTAGCGCGGCGGCGACCATCACCCCGACGAGCACGACCACGACGGCGATCACCCCGCGGTAGCGCGCTTGTGCGCCAGGATGAGCTTCTTGAGGCTCGGCCCGTCCGGACCCATCGCCAGTCAGGATGTCACGGCTGGCGCCCATCGGCGTCGACCGGGCGCGCTCTCGAGCTCTCAGTCGCAGCCGGTGATGCCGCCGTCGAGTGGGATCACGGTGCCGGTCAGGTATGAGCCGGCTCTTGAGGACAGGAACACGGCCAGGCCGGCGACGTCGTCGGGCCGCCCGATCCGCCCGAGCGGCACCTGCCGCTCGACCTCGGCGCGACTCTCAGGGGCGTCGAGGAGGAAGGCCATCATCTTGCTCTCGAACGGGCCTGGTGCGATCGCGTTGACCGTGATGTGCTCGGGAGCCAGCCGCTTCGCGAGGTGGCGGGTGAGCATGTGCACGGCGGCTTTGCTCGCGCTGTAGCTGTAGTTCTCGACGGACGGGACCCGGATCCCATCGATCGAGCCGATGTTGATCACCCGGCCGGGGTCGTCAGCGTGGGCGGCCGCTCGGAGCGCCGGCAGCAATCCGACGGTCAGATGGAAGATGCCCTCGAGGTTCGTGTGGACGACCCGGTCCCAGCCCGACGCCGGAAACTCCTCGAGCGGCGCTCCCCACGTGGCTCCCGAGTTGTTGACCACGATGTGAAGCGCGTCGACGCGCCCGGTGACCTGCTCGGCTAGCGCCCGCGCCCCCTCCGGGGTCGAGAGATCCGCGGAGATCGCGTCACATTCGCCGTCGCGGCGCAGCTCGGCCGCCGCCTCCTCGAGGTCCGCCGCCTTGCGCGACGCGATCGTCACCCGCACCCCGGCCCGCACAAGGCCGCGGGCGATCATGAGCCCGATGCCGCGCCCGCCGCCGGTCACAAGCGCGTTCTTGCCGGCGATGTCGAACAGATCGTCAGTCGATGGCGCTTGGTGTGACATGAGCCGCATCCTATGCGCGCGCGATCGGTCTGTCTCGCTAGGGGCTAAAGAACCCGCCGGCTGAGGCCGATCATCAGATTGTTCGGGACGTCCGGACGGTCGTCCCCATCGCCAGCGAGCCCAGCGCCTTGCGACGACTGAAGCACAATCAACGCGTAGAGATCCACATCGACAGCGACGATCACGTCGTCGCCTGTCGTGTTGCCGCGGTTCAAGGAAGCGTCGCGACGCTCAGGAGGATCGGCGAGGTTCCGGCCGAGGTGCTCGACAAGTTCACCCCGGGGACGCTTGGATACCTGCTGTTCGAGCACCATGGCGCGAAGACCGCGTTGAAGGGCATCGCCACCGCCGGCCAGGACAAGCAGGCATCGCTCGCGTTCGTCGTGATCGACGGCGTCCAGCTTCCCGAGCGCCGCGCCTCCGAGCGCGTCAGGCTCGGAGCGATGGCCCGGATCTCGGCCGATGGCGAAAGCGGCAAAGGCGTCGAGGCCACGGCCGCGAATGTCAGCGTCGGCGGGGTCCTTATCGAGCGTCCGGCCGGGCTCGCTGACGGCCCCGACTTCCGGCTCGAGCTCTCCCTCGATCAGGATCCAGAGCCGATCCGTTGCCGCGCGACCGTCGTCCGCGCAACGCCTACGCACGTGGCGCTGAAGTTCATCGACATCGCCGACGCCGACTGCATCCGGCTCGCCGGGCTGATCAAGTAGCGGGCGTCTTCAGCGTCGCCGAGCGGGCGCCTGCGCCGCCTCATCCTCGGCCTCTTCGGACTCGCTCACGAGCGGCTCGATGTCCGCCGAGACCGGCGCCGGAGGCCGCTTCGTCCGCTCGTAAGGAAGGCGCCCCGCACGGCGCGCCTGGTCGGTGAGCAGGTACTCGATCTGGGCGTTGATGCTCCGCAGGTCGTCCGAGGCCCACCGCCGGAGCGCGTCGAACAGCTTCGGGTCGAGTCGGAGGAGGAAGCGTTTGCTCTCAGGCACGTCGGCTCGCGATCACGTATAGAGGGTCCCGGTGTTGATCACTGGCGTCGGGGAGTGGTCGCCCGACAGGACGACCATCAGGTTGGACACCATAGTCGCCTTGCGCTCGGGGTCGAGCTCGACCAGGTCTGAATCCGCCAGCTGCGCGAGCGCCATCTGAACCAAACCGACAGCGCCGCTGACCATCGTCTTTCGGGCGGCAAGGATCGCCTCTGCCTGTTGCCGGCGCAACATCACCTCCGCGATCTCGGGCGCGTACGCCAGGTGGGTCAGGCGCGTCTCGAGCACCTCGATGCCGGCCGTCTCCAGCCGTGTCTGGAGTTCGGTCTGGAGGCTTTCGCGGACCTCTTCGGCATTGCCGCGCAACGAGATCGTGTCGCGACCGGCGTAGTCGTCGTACGGATACTGATTTGCGAGGTGACGCAGCGCGGTCTCGCTCTGCACGGTGACGAACTGGATGAAGTTCTCGACGTCGAACACCGCCTTGGCCGTGTCGGTGACCCGCCACACCACGACTGCGGCGATCTCGATCGGATTGCCGCTGGCGTCGTTGACCTTGATCCGCTCGCTCTGAAAGTTCCGGACGCGCAACGAGATCGTCTCCCGCCAGATCACCGTGAACGGGTTCACCCACCACAGCCGGGCCTCGGTGAGCGTGCCGGCGTACTGGCCGAACAGGATCAACACCCGCGATTCGTTCGGCTGAATGACGACAAGCCCGGGGCCGAGAAGCACGATCCCTACCGCCACCACGCCGGCGACGACCCGCAACCAGGTAGCGGCGCCGCCGAGGCCGATCGCGACCAGCGCGGCGAGCAGCGCGATCACGCCGCCCGCGACGGCTAGACCCGGCGGACAGGCGAATGCTTTCGCGGGGCACTGGTGGTGGGGCTCGCGCGGCGAGAACGCTCCGGTCTGCAGGGCCGCCGCGCTTTCGTCATGCTGTGGTGATATCACGTCCATATTGTTACATGGCTCGGAATGTGATATCAACTCGCTATCATGACGACGAGCGAGCTCCGGGTATCCGACCTCCAGCATCGCTTCGGCGAGCTCGTCGCGCTCGACGGTGTCAGCTTCGCGGTCGGCGGCGGCGAGATCGTCGGT
>Ga0335081_10003368_pt1 | contig 25166 bp, 30 predicted proteins | sample Lox_Sample_35_FD_206713 | JGI IMG/M metagenome (GOLD analysis project Ga0335081, IMG submission 206713) | Soil microbial communities from Loxahatchee National Wildlife Refuge, Florida, United States - Lox_Sample_3.5 | ecosystem: Environmental > Terrestrial > Soil > Wetlands | place: USA...
GCACGAGGCCGCGCGGGTTGATGCCGAGAAACCACGGCTGAAAGTTCTCGTTGGCTGGCAGATCGATGTGGTGTGACTGCCAGGGAATGCCTTTGAGGTTTAGAAACACCCGCAGCTTTTGGGAGCATGACGATCCCATGAAGTGCAGAACGTGCAAGCCCTTCCAGTCCAGGACTTCACGGGTCTTGACGTCACTATCAACCAGCTGAACCATCGTAAGCCTCCGCCTAGGCGCAGTATTCTACAATCACAACAGACCGACACCAGGGGGCTGTTCCAGGCCTACAGTTTGATCGAGGAAACGCGAGCGCTGCTGGATAGTATCGAGGCAGATCGAAAATGGATGGGCCACTCATTTGGCCTTTAAAGGGCACAACTAGCGACATCGCGCCTGCGCATGGGCCGTTGACGCGTCGCCGATGTCCGAGATGGGTCATTGGGCCAATGTCCGCTTTACCCCTGAATCTGTTGCAAAACTCGGCGGCTTTTACGGCCGACCTGGTCTGAGCATTGCTGAGGTTTGGTGTTATCCACTGTGCCCGTCTGACGGCCGATCGTCAGATGGACTAGCTGGCCTACGCGGCACAGGGGATTGGCGTCGATGGTGGCGGGCGGCAGAGGAACTTGACGAGGCGCCGCAGGTTCTGAGCGGTTGCGGTTAGTAGCACTTCGTCCTTAGCTCCGCTCAGACCTCGCAGTCGCAATCGATCGAGCCTGAAGATGCGCTTCATGTGCGCAAAGCGCATCTCGACCTTTTTGCGTTCGCGGCGCGATTGCTCGTAAGCCTCAGTCTTGGCCAATGCGCGAGCGACATCGCGGGCATCCTCATGCAGATCGCGGGGAATCTGCCGCGCTGGCATGTTGGGGCTACACCGCTGTTTGAGAGCACAGGCATCACAGTCGCTCTTCGAGGCACGATAGCGAAGCGTAGTGCCTTCGTAGATCGTTCCAGTAGTGTGCAGCAGCTTTCCACCTGGACAGATATAGACGTTGCGGTCTCGATCGAAGACGAAGTCTGCGCGGCTAAAGGTGCCATCAGCGCGCGTCGACTTGTCCCAAACCGGAATGTGCGGGGTTATCTTGCGATCGACCAGCCACTTGAGCAGTCTGGCTGCACCATAAACCGTGTCGCCTGCGAGCCGCTGGGGTCGAAGGTGGAAGCGCCTGCCGACCCGGTCCAGCATGGTCCTTGTAATGGCGATCTCAGCGATGCGGCTGGCGCGCGTGCCCTCGGCCTCGACGATAATGCCGGCTTTGTTGTCGATGAGATAATTGGCATCATAAGCGAAAAAAGGATCGGTGTTCTTCCTCGCAACCCATACCGCCTGCGGATCAGTCAGCGACACCTCTTTAGGGGGCTTGCGTCTACTACCCCCATCGAATTTGTCGTCATCTTCGCTGTTCTCCGCGCGATTTTGGGCGGCGTCTAATGCCGTCAGATACTCGCGGACCGCGCGGGACGCTTCCTCAGTCTTCGGCCAGGGAATTGGCTGATCACCAGGCGTCCGCTTCTTCTTGTCCACGTCCGCCCTGATCAGGCTCGCATCGATCGAAAATCCCTCACCGCCAACCAGGTCAGCCGCAATGCACTTCGCCACCACGCCCTCAAATACCAGGCGTAACGCGTCGCTCTGGCGAAAGCGCTCATGCCTGGCACGGCTGAATACCGAATGGTCAGGTATCCCATCTTCGATGCCGAGCTGGCAAAACCACCGATAGGCCAGATTGACCTGCACCTCAGAGCACAGCTGCCGCTCCGAGCGGATGGCAAACACGTAACCTACAATCAGTATCCGGATCATCAGCACCGGATCGATCGAAGGTCGACCGGTATGCGAGTAGTAGGGCGCAAGCTCCTCGTGCACCCAATCAAGATCAAGAACGCGGCCGATCTGCCTGACCAAATGATCCGGCGGCACCACCTTATCGAGATCGAACGCGTAGAAGAATTGACCTTGTCCGCGCTCCCGCCGCCCCATCATCGACCGCTCCCGCGAATCACGTCCTGATTCACGGAATCACGGCTCTAACGCAGTCTCAACGAGAGTTTTGCAACAGATTCCCCCTGAAAGCGAACATGAGGCGCTTCCTGCGGAATGTCCGCTAAGTGTGACCCCGTGGAAACAGAGAACTGCCTCCTAGGCCGGCCTCCTCGGCCACAAGCCGGCCGAGCGCCGACCAGTCTAGATTATCCCAGCCCCGCGCCGACATCGTGACCAGACGTACGCTCAGCGGGCCCAGTTAGCTTTTCTTTTGGCGCGAATTTTTCCTGAGTGTCCGTGCGAGCTCGATTAGCGCGGATTGGATCGACTGATCCGAGACCCGCAAAAAAGCGCCCAGGAGCTTATCGGCGCGCGGGGTGGTCATAACCGTGCTGAGACGGACAGCTTGTTGCTTAGTCCACCAGTGAGGGGCCAGCCCCGCAAAAAAATCGATGATCGGAACGTCGAGGGCAGCGGCAATCAGCATCAAGCGGCCAACTCCCACCCGGTCTGCTCCGCTCTCATATCTCTGAACTTGCTGCGCTGAGACGCCAATTATTTTGGCGAGCGCCATATGCGAAAGCTTGGCATTTTGCCGAAACCGACGAATACGTTGTCCGACTGCTATGTCTACTTCCGTAGACTTTCTGCCGGTCATCGCCTTCCCTCAGCTCCTTCTAGCAAAGGAATTGGCGATCGAGCAAAGGGGGCTTAGGGCGATTCTGCGCCTAGTCAGGTCATTTTGGATCCCGCGCCATCAGACGGTGGGACGACGGTTCATTGCGCGTCAGTCCTTCGCCTGGGTTAAGGCCATCCACCTGAGTGCACGCGTTAGGCGTTCTTAGAGGAGAAGCACGCTTAGATAGTTTGATGCTTGGCTATTTGGAAGCATGGGTACTGTGTTTGGACGTTGTGTTCGACAATGAACATTGCGCGAAAGGATTTCTTCAACCTTCTCGTGTTTAATGTACTTCGGGTACGGTGGGAACCATGCTTGCCCGAAATCGGGAATACCGAAAGCATAGGCGGCAACCGCTGCGCCGCGCCGCTGCCATCGTGCTGCAAGCCGCGTCGACGCCCGTCCGTTGTGTCATCTGGGACATGTCCGACGGTAGCGCGCGCCTTGCTATCGCCTACCCGACTGCCAAATTGCCTCGCGCGTTCAGTCTGCTGCTGACGAAAGACGCTGGCGTCCAACGCACTTGTGAAATTGTATGGACCGATAATCGTTTTGTTGGCGTCAGGTTTATCTCGGATTGGGTGATACCCGACGCTTTCAGAGTAGCAAGCCACGTTCCGGGCGATTTCGGCTACAAAAAAGGCGAGCGATGCTGATGCGGTTCGAGGAGTTACCTGGGAATGTGCGGGCCTTAATCCTCGCAAAGCTCGCCACCGAGATGAAGTCAGCAAACGCTGACACCATCTATCATTTGGCCAAAATGCAGCGATCCGACGTCCATGATTTGTGGCGCACCATCTGCCGCAAAGCGGCACAACCGATCTGCACAATTCCAATTGGAGCGCTGTAAGGGATCTGAATCCAGGAGGACCTGGAGATTTAGCCATGGACGATGTGACGCATTCGAGCATCGAGCCGGATGAGGTCGACGATCGGCGAAAGAGAACCGTAGGCGCTTACCACGCCATAAAACATGGAAAAACGGCTGGGGCATCTGGCCTAACGGCGACTCTTCCGAATGCATTGTCCGAAATCTTTCGGAAACCGGAGCGCAACTGGAGCTTCGCGGTCCAATCCCAAATCGTTTCGATCTGCTCGTCGAGGGTAGTCAGCGGCGTCGATCCTGTTCGGTCGTCTGGCGCAAGGAGAACCGGGCCGGCGTGAAGTTTGATGAGCTGCTGCCCTTCAGCCAATTCGCGAAAAGCCATTCAGAACCACTGGCTTCCGTTATTACGCCAATGCCTATCACGAGTTGGCGGAGCGAGCGGTGCCGGCGGATCGCGCATTACTCCTCGAAATGGCAAGGGCTTGGAGCAGCATCATCCGACGCCTGCGGAGAAGTGCCCGGCCAGTCGTGTGAGCTGCCGAACGCACACCGATGGGACCGCAGGAGCTGTGTTGTGCAGCACAGCAATTTTAGCTGCTGAATGTCCGTTCGGGGTCATTCGCGTCATTCAGCAACCTCCTGCCGAGGTCGGCCACGCTGCCGATTTCGACCGAAATAGCCGTCATCAGCCCGCTGAAGCATGCTTGCGCTCCGTCAATAACAGAGGAGTGCGGCCATGCACGACAAGGAAAACTTTACTGCAATTTCTCCCAAACGGATACCCTGGAACAAGGACAAGCTGATCGGTCCCAGGCCGCCGCTACGGCAACAGCATATCTGGGCCATACGAACGACGCTTCAGATCGAGCGCCAAGTTCGCGACTTGGCGCTCTTCAATCTCGCCGTCGATAGCAAGCTGCGCGGCTGCGATCTTGCTGCCGTACGTGTCGATGATGTTGCCCCTCACGGGCACGCGGTCCAGCGAGCGACGGTGCTCCAAAGAAAGACCGGTCGCCCCGTTCGGTTTGAACTCACCGAACACACTAGGCACGCCATTGACGAGTATCTGGCCCTCTCCGGTAGGAAGCCGGGCGAATACCTCTTCAGCGGCCGCCGACCGGGGCAGAGCATGACCACCCGGCAGTATGCGCGCCTTTTGTCGGATTGGCTTGTTGCCATTGGGCTTGACCCCCACGCGTACGGCACACATTCCCTGCGCCGCACCAAGGCAACACTGATTTATCGGCGTACAGGCAATTTACGAGCGGTACAGCTTCTGCTCGGCCATACCAAAATCGAGAGCACCGTTCGATATCTGAGCATTGATATCGATGATGCTCCCGCAATATCAGAGCAAGTCGAAATCTAAGTTTCTGGTACAGGGCAGAGCGCTTGCTCTGCCCTTCGAGTATGTCTGCTTTTCCGGACGCTTTCGTTGGTGTAACCGACCATCGGCCGGGAAGCCAAAACCGACGTTCGTAACCCGTTGCAGCCATTAAACACCCGCATTTTTCGCGATGCACAACACGAGGCGGGGCAAATACGGGGAATTCCTGTCTTCAGCTTTGCGAAATCGAACTGAAGCGGCAACGCGGCAACGTGGCGGATTTGTTTCGATGTTGCCCGGTTGCCGAAGAGCGCCGCGGCAACCTCTTCCGATCTTGCGGAGGAGACCGGCAAACCCACGATCTTCGTGTGCTCGGATGAGGAACGAGACTGCGCGTTGAAATTGTTCCATTTTGGCGGAAGCTCGGCCCGGCAGCGGGCAGCTAACGAGCAGGCTGGATTCAGACGCCAAACGATATAGCGGAAAAAGTTAGCCCAGTCGGCAAAATCCAGACATTGGCTGCAGCGAGAGCGTAAGACCTTCAACATAATTCAAAAACCCATCCCAGGAGCGCGCTCGCCAATCCGTCCGATTACTGCGCGCTCAATAACCCGTTAGACCTAATAAAGCAGCGCTATTAACGACGTACATCCCAGGTAATCTATTGAAGAGAGACCACTTCCCCACCGAGGTTTTGCATCAGATGTTCGAAGGCGCCGACGTTATCTTTCCCGACTTCGGCAACAATCACAACGCTCCATGGGTTGATTTTGCCCGCGATGTTGCTGCCAAATTCCGCGAAATCGCTTTCCAGGCTGAGATTGGCAGCGTTGGCGAGCAAAGCCCCTCCGACAGCCGTGATCGCCGAAGTAAGCGGGCCAGCTGGCAAGCCAGCGAGCGTGCCGATCAATGCGCCAGCCGCGGCCCCACCGTGACTCTCCTTGGTGATTTCCTGTACCGACAGCTTTCCCTGGCAATCTCTCGCGATCGCGGTGGATGCACCAAGCTTAGCGCCGCGCTCTGAATGCAGCTTCTTGAGGGCTTGGATCGCCTCATCAATCTTGAGTTGATTAGAGAACTTTAGAACCACCAATCGATTCACCTGAAACTCTCCCCTGGTTGGTACCTCATGTGCTTGCGGATGGTCCCCACTTCCGAATGCACTGAGTAACGCCGCAAACAACAGGGACCGTCAACGGTTTGCGCCGAGTTTGGGCGCCAGCAGCGCCTCTCTGTCTCAGACCAGATCTTTCCGTCCGGGCAGTTGCGACCAGTCAAGACCGAGCGCTTCACAAGCCTGATGCACCGACCGAGCGTCGAGAATCTGGTGCGATCCCCCAAGCGGCACCTCCGCCGTGCGGCCCTCTCGATGAACCGTGATGGTGACTGACCATCGCCACGCTTGTGCTCATGCCTGGCAAAGCGGCAGCCGCGCTCGGCCAACCATTTCCGAAAGGTAGCGCTTTCCATGCTCGCCTTGATACATCGGATTGCCCTGAAGGCTGAATAGAGCCTGACAAATTATGGCAAATGGCTAGCCGTGTTCTTCAGCTAGAAGCAAAAAAACGCGATTTTCGGCCACAAACCTAATGATCATCTGCCCCAGAATTGTAGGCCAAATCTTTTAACAAATGGAGTTCTAAGCATGTGTGACTTTAGTCTTCAAGGCGTACGGTCGCGGCCGGCAAAAGTCGGCGATAAGCTCGTGACCTACGACTTCGGCTTCGGGACGCGTGGGTTCTCCGCCGCAGAGGATCGCGGATTGGCCGTTTGTGTGATGCCAGGAACGGAGTTGGCCTTCACCAGAGCAGTTGCGTGTTTGGCACCCGGCCTGCTTTGGTGGAAGACCAAGACGGCTCATAAGACCGCGATCTTCCGTCAAATCAACAAAGAACGCGCAGCTGCACATCACGATGCGCTTGAATTCCCGGACGGCCAGACCGTGTTGCTGACACACCTGTGCGGAGGTCAAGCCGCAACAGTGCTTCAACTGCCGGCGCAGCCAGCGACTTCCGCCGAGGCAGATGCCCGGTGGCGCGCCACCTACGCCGGCTGACCCTCGCGGCCGGAGATATGCGCGCCGCCTCGGCGTTGGCCTACGTTTGTCCGAAGCGTTTGGCCTCAATCGCCTGCTGGCCCGCGTGGTAGGAAGACCATGGCCGACGACGGGGGTGCAGGCGGCGCGGGAGCGCCTTCCTAGCACGAGCGCCCTTTCGATCGCATGCGCAGCGAAAATATCGAGCTTGCTCGGCGGAAAGGGCTTGATCTCCGCGTCCGCCCGATCGACGCAGTGGGTTATGAGCCACGCAATCCTGCTCAACAGTACCGTGCAAAACCTGATAAGCAATGCGATCAAATATACTGCCTTCAGGGCGAGTCTTGTTGGCCGCCCGTCGTCGTGGCGCTGACATCCGCGTCGATATCCACGACACAGGTGTCGGTTTATCTTCCGATCAGCTGCCGCGTGTTTTTGAGGCATTTCAGAGAGTAGATTCGACCGAATCTGACGGCTTGGGTCTAGGCCTGTTCATCGTCAGACGAGCGGTCGAACTGCTTGGTCACCATATCGAGGTCAGATCAACGTTCGGCCGCGGTTCGCGATTTTCAGTGTTGATGAAAGCTGACAGCCGTGACGGCTCGACCGCAACCAGTGTGCACTGAGTACGAACATCGCGCATGTAAATGTCGCTGATAGTAAGTTGGCATTTATGGGGGCGCCACTTCAGCTGCCGCCGGAGGGTAGGTCAATAAAGATCGCCAAAGCTTGCCAATGGTTCCTCGAAACCCGGCTTCTATTCACTGCTGATGAGCTCACCGCAACGAATCGCGGCAACGCGTCGCGATCGTCAAGGTAGCTCTACCTAGTGGACCAAATCTGACATTTCGGTTCGGTTGGGGATTCCCCGTCTGACTCGCGTGTGCGAGTCTGGGGAATGCACCGACGAGCGAATATCCGATTGAAGGCCGCCGACCGTGGCAAGCTTGATGCGGTGGTGGCCAACCGCAACAGCCCGCAAAAGCACGTCTGGCGAGCAAAGATCGTTCTTCTGACGGCCGACGGACACGGTACTGCCGAGATCATGCGGGCGACCGGCAAGGCCAAGACCGTGATCTGGCGCTGGCAGGAGCGGTTCCGGGAAGAAGGTGCTGCGGGGCTTTGGCGCGATAAGACGCGGCCATCGCGCATCCCGCCGCTGGGCCCGGAGGTGGCCGAACGTGTGGTGGCTATGACGCTGGCGGGACCGCCGGCAGCGAGCCACTGGACCGGCTCGGCCATGACCAAAGCGGCGGGGATCAGCGTCAGTTCGGTGCAGCGGATATGGCGCGCTCACGGCCTGAGGCCGCATCTGGTGCGCCAGTTCAAGCTCTCCAACGATCCGCAATTTGCCGCCAAGCTCAAGGAGATCGTTGGCCTGTACATCAATCCGCCCGACCACGCGGTGGTGCTGTCGGTCGATGAGAAGAGCCAGATCCAGGCGTTGGACCGCACCCAGCCGGGACTGCCGATGAAAAACGGCCGCGCTGGCACTATGACCCACGATTACAAGCGCCATGGTGTCACTACCCTGTTCGCGGCTCTCAATGTCCTTGAGGGCAAGGTCTTCGGCCAATGCATGAAACGTCATCGCCATCAGGAGTTCATCCGGTTCCTCAACGTCATCGACGCCAGGGTGCCGAAGAAAAAGGCTGTCCATGTCATTATTGATAACTACGCCACTCACAAGCACCCTGACGTGCTGGAATGGATCGCCAAACATGCACGCTTCGTCTTCCACTTCACCCCGACATCGTCGTCGTGGCTCAATGCAGTCGAGGGCTTCTTCGCCAACCTCGCCAAGAAACGCCTCAAGCGCGGCGTGTTCCGATCCCTGCAGGAGCTCAAAGATGCCATCCACCGCTTCCTCGACGAAACCAACGCACACCCAAAGCCATTTACCTGGACCAAGGATCCGAACAAAATTATCGCCGCCGTCAAGCGAGGACACCAAGTGTTAGATTCGATCCACTAGCTGGATTGGTGATTCCCATGCGAGCGCATTGTTCATCTTGGTCATGCGACGGTGCCCCAGCAACACCACACGCACCCCTCGACTTTGCCGGCTCTGACGATGGGTAGTCCGCCTCTTGCGCACACCACTGTGGGCGCTCGCCGACGACGGAGTCGACGGGCGTGTGTTCCAGTCCCACAACAGCATTAGCGCTCGGCAGCCCGCTCCCAGCCGACTCGATCGCTTTACCGATGGAAAGGTGGCTGGGTGTCCTCAAGGGTGACGTCCATGCGGTTGAACGCGATCAGGCGGCCACGCTCGTTGAACACGGCCACGCTCACATTTAGTTTGAGTTGCTGCGCTTGTTTGATTGCGCGTCTGATGATCAGATTTGCTTCGGCTAATGTCAACGTCATGACGGCGCCTACATTGTGGAATTCCGCGGAGCTTATGGCACTGTTATGTCGAGAAAAGCTTCGGAACAATTTGCGTAGATTTGGTGGGATTTACATGCGCCGGGAATATCAGCGCGGTAATTTTATGATTGGGATGCGGGTTTTTTCACCGCCGATGCTTGCGGGCTGTGCCGTTTGTCCGATGTTAGGAACGGAGCGCTGTGGAAAGGGAATCGGGCACTGTGAATACCGGCCTGATGCACATTGCCTGGCCCAGCTTTGGGCAGGGGCGGGCAGCGCCGTCCGGATCACTTGTCGCGGTCGCGCTTGTGGCGACCGGCTTCTGGCTGAGCATCTCCGTGCTCGCGTCAGCCCAGCAGAATGGGACCAAGCCCCAATTCGGCAATTGGGGGGTCGACATTACGGCGATGGACAAAAGTGTAAAACCCGGCGACGACTTTTACGCATTCGTCAACGGCGCCTGGACCAAGAATGTGGTTATCCCGCCGGACCGATCTTATGTAGGGATGCTCGCCAATCTTGAGGTCGTCACGGAGGATCGCCTGAATGAGATCGTCGCAGCACTGGCCGCGAAGCCCTACGACAGCTTGAGCGCGGACGAGAAGAAACTGCGCGACTTCTACGATGCCTTCCTCGACCAAAAGGCAATTGACGCCGCCGGGCTCGCGTCCGCGAAAAAGGCGTTGGACCTCATCGCCGGCCTTAACACGCACGAAGAAGTCGCGGCCGCCATGGGACGGCCTGGCCTGGGCTTTGCAGGCCCCCTTGCAATGTCGATCACGATCGATGGCAAGGATCCGAAGCGATATGCTGTGATGGTGGACCAGGCTGGTCTGTCGATGGACCGCGACTACTATCTCAAGGATGACGCGCAGGTCTCCAAGGTGCGCGGGTCCTATCGCAAGCATCTTTCCCAGATGTTCGCGCTGGCAGGCTTGAGCGATCCTGACGGACGCGCGGCAGCCGTTTACGATCTCGAATTAAAGCTGGCCCAGGCTCATTGGTCCGACGTCGAAAATCGCGAGCCCGAAAAGCTCTACAATCCAATGTCATTGGGTGACCTAAAGACGATGGCACCACAGTTTCCCTGGGACGCCTTTATGCAGGCGGCAGGTATTCCGCAGTCTAGTTCGCGTGGAGAGCGCCAAGTAATCGTGGAGCAGCTTGGCGCGGTTGCCAAGATCGCCGAACTTTTCGCAGCGACGACCGTCTCGGTATGGCGCGATTACATCACCGTGCATTATCTCGATTCAAATTCGGCCTTTCTGCCGAAGGCATTCGATGATGCGACGTTTGCGTTTTTCGGAACCGTGCTCGAGGGTCAGGCGCAGCAACTTCCCCGCACAGTGCGCGCTGCGCATCTGCTCGGTGGGCAAATGGGCTTTGGGCTCGGCAAGCTTTACGTCGAGAAATATTTTCCCCCGCAGGCCCAAGCCAAAATCGTCGCTCTGGTCAACAACCTGATCAAGGTCTACGATGTCGAAATCGGTAGTCTGGCATGGATGAGCGAGGCGACCCGCGCCAAGGCGCGCGACAAGCTGCACCATATGGCAGTGCAGGTCGGCTATCCGGCGCATTGGCGCAACTATTCAGATCTTTTGATCCGCCGCGACGATCTCATTGGTGATGTCGAACGTGCCAAAGCCTTCGAATGGCAGCGCAACCTTGTGCGTCTTGACCAGACAGTGGACCGAGATGAGTGGGACGACCCACCGCAGACGGTGAATGCCCAATACGATCCGTCGACGAATACTTTGACGTTTTTCGCCGCATTTCTGCAGCCGCCATTTTTCGATCCGCAAGCCGACGATGCGGTGAACTATGGCGGCATCGGCGCGGTGATCGGGCATGAGATCAGCCACGCCTTCGACGACGAAGGCTCGAAATTCGATTCAAGCGGGGCGCTGAACAATTGGTGGGCCCCGGCCGACCGGCAGGCTTTCGAAGCGAAGGCCAAGATGTTGGGCGCTCAGTACGACGCCTATGAACCGCTGCCTGGTCTGCACGTCAACGGCGCGCTTACCATGGGTGAGAACATCGCCGACAATGCCGGCATCGCGATTGCGCTCAAGGCCTATAGCCTGTCGCTCGGCGGCAAGCCCGACCCGACGATCGACGGTTATACAGGCGACCAGCGGTTCTTCCTGGCATATGGGCAAGTGTGGCGGGGCAAGCAGCGCGAAGACTACTTGCGCCAGTGGCTTCTCTCCGATGTGCACACGCCGGATGCTTATCGGGTGATAGGCGTCACCCGCAATCAGGACGCCTGGTATGCCGCCTTCGATGTCAAGCCAGGGGACAAATACTATCTGCCGCCGGATCAGCGCGTTCACATGTGGTAGAACGCGGCGAACGCTAAATCATCTTCATCGGTATGATATTGGGCAGCACACCCTGAATGTCCGCGACGTAAAGCGCCAGGTTACGAAGCTGCGTGCCGAAGCGCGCCTGCGCCGCCACCACATGGCTCGGATTGATATCAATTCCGACGATGCGCTCGACGGTCGTGCTCGGTGTCATCGAGGCCCTGCAGCGATGCCAGCGGTGGTCCGGAATAGCGAAACTCACTGGTATGGTCATCTTCGACGATGAACGCGCCGCTCTTGCGGGCCCATGCCAGGAGCTCCAGGCGTCGCGCCATGGACAGGGGAACACCGGTCGGAAACTGATGCGAAGGCGTGACGAATGCGGCGCGCGCTCGCGGCGACGCGCGCTGGCCGGCCTCGACAACAGACCTTGGGCGTCGACTGGAATTGCATGCAGCCGTACCTTGGCGAGCACCAACTGCGCGTGAGTCAGCGGATAACAGGGTTCTCGATCCACACCTCATCGCCGTGACGACCTGCTCAGGGTCGCAACGCACGCTCCGCACCGCCCGCAGATAGTCACAGATGTTTGCGCGCAACTCGATCAGGCCGGCGAGATCGGTGTAGCCGAGGTCGTTCGCCCCGAGCCAGCGGACGGCGCGATGCGCGCCAGGTTTCGGCGGTGCGCGCATCGATCAGCGTGTATGCGAGGGTATATTATTTAGCACCGGTGAAATATTCCCCACATGCACCGGCGTAATGGAAATTCCGTCCTGCGGATCATTTCATCGCAAGTGAGGAATGCCGGCGCGGATTGGCCTCGGGCGACCCGGTGTCGGCGTCGGCCGTGTCGGTTCGGGTCTCGGTTTTCGGCCGGGTGTCGGTGTTGGCCGGGCGGGTATCGGCGTAGGCAGGTGGCGCGGTGGCTTGGGTTTCGGGTCTCGGTTTTCGGCCGGGTGTCGGTGTTGGCCGGTCGGGTATCGGCGTAGGCAGGTGGCGCGGTGGCTTGGGTTATGGCTACGGCCGCGGTTATGGCTATCGTGGTTTGGGCTATGGCGCCGCTGCTTTGACCGGCGCGGCCCTGGGGTACGGCGCCGCAAATTATGGATACGGCTACGAAGAGCCCTACGGTTACGGCACCACCGGCCTTTACAGCTACGCACCGGGGAGCGACTACGGCGGCCGAACGGCGGCCGGTTTTGCCGTCGTCCAATTCGAAAGCGGATATTGTGAGGTCTGGTCCAATCCGTCCGGTAGCGGCTTGACGATACCTGCCCAACTGGGACGCCGGCGAAGCCGCATACCACTCTGCGCGAGCGCAGGGTGTTTGCCATTGAGCGCCTAAGCCCGCGCATTTGCATCCTCCCTCTCAATCACCAACTTGGCCCCGCCTCGCGCGGGGCTTTTACGTCAAAATTGACGCTCCGGCTGTGCTGCTGAGCCCTGGATGCTGCGGGTGCGAAATGTCGCATTCTGGCACCTTTCGACCGTTGCCGCAGTGCGGCGGCATGTCGGAAGTTGGGGACGAACGGACATAGCGGGAGAGTACAAGCCGGCCCCTTAGAGAAGCGAGCAAAGCACACTTGCCAATGCGAATGCGGACCAAAAAATGTTGCTTGATAACTAAATCTCCGGTTGTCGTTAGATAGTGTTCTATTTACGTGTTTTGATGACCAAAGGAACGGACTTTTTTGGTCTTCACTCGACTGGAGGAAATGATGAACTTCAAACCGACCTTCGTGACAACGCTGCCGATGTCAGCCTCTTCTGCTGACCCCGTGCAGGCTCGTCGCAAGGCCCTTCTTGCTCGTCTCGAAGATCAGAGAGCTTTGGCGAACAATCCTAAGCATCTGCGTTCGTTCAAAGTCCGCAAGAAAGACGAGAACGGAAACACAGTCTTCGAAACGGGCACGGCGAATATTCGGCAGTCGTGGCGTGAGAATGTCTTCTTTGTTCGCATCGGCAACGGCAAGCTGCTTGAGCTTGCCAAGGGCCAGGCCGGCATCGCATTCAAGACCAAGGATGAGCTGGTTCAGGCCATCGACTGGGTCGCATCTCAAGTGTCTGCCGGAACGTTCGACAAGCAGCTCGAAGCTGCGGGTCGTCAGAACAAGCGTAAAGCGCCAACGAAATAAACTCTCTTGTTTCTTTGAGGGTCCGATAGGTCATCGGGCCCTTTCTTTTTGCGTTGTAAGGGATACTGGAAGATTTGAAAAGCCCTTAATGTTCCGAGGCGAATTAATTGGAGTAGCAATCGGAGCATTCGAAAGCAGAGGCACCCTTCGACTGACCACCATGCCCGCTTCCACGGCAGCCATGGGGCGAAGCGGACCTATCGGACATCACCGAAACGTAGAAAGTGACCCTGATCGTCAATTCGCGAGGCCCGGTTGGTGCACTGCGAAACGCTGCGTCGCTATTGGCACTTCGCGGCGGTTCGTGAGCGGCGGTCTTGGGTCTGAAGTTGGGGCTTAACTCCGGCCCCACATGCGCTAAGCCGAACGGCTCGATTTTGACCCAAAGGTGCCGTCGTACCCGAGATGCCTCTGTGCTAGCATCTCGTACGCTTGCGATCCGCAGGCGATATAGGGGCGACTCATGAACACGCGTGTACGCGCTATCATCATTGCTATTGGCGTCGGCGGCCTCCTAAGTTCGGCGTTCGCCGCCGACATGACAGGCGCAAATCAAGGCATTTCTCTCTGGTAAAACCGCCTATCTGGAGACCACTGCGGCCTCAGCAAGCGGGCAAACCGGCCAAGGTATGATCTATTGGGCCCCGGATGGAACAGCCCTCTACAAGACGCCGAGCGGCGCCATGATGCACGGCAAATGGCAGATCAAGGAAAATACGAATTGCACTGAATGGAAGGAGCGGCCGGGCACTGGATGCGTACGGTATGACAAGACGGGAGACACCGTTACGGTCATTGACGTTGCCAGTGGAAAAGCCGCGCCAAGATTGTGAAGGACCGCTGCAGGCAATGCCGAGAAGCTGACGCCCTGACGACGCGGCGCTACGTGCAGCGTTGAGGCGGCTCGCCGTTTATATCATCGCCGTTCCATCTAGCTTTTCGGGATCTTCCGAGCCATCGTCCGAAGAACTAGGACAATCGTCGATTCAACGGTTGATGTAAGTCAACCATTAGCCGCAGCGATCCCACTATATCGTTCCGCAAAATTGCCCATTTTGATGGGCGCTACCGCAAGCCATTGAATTTGGCGGAGGTTCCCATGTCGACCCTTACCATCTACCTTGCGCGGCTCATCGGTCTCTCGGCGGTCCTGCTCGCCGCCGCTCTTCTGCTTCGCGGAAACACATTGATAGCGGCCACGGTCGCCGATGGCCCTATCATGCTCGTCTACGCCATATTCAGTCTCGCAGCGGGTCTCGCCATTATACTCGGGCACAACGTCTGGTCTGGCGGTGCGTTGCCGGTGACAGTCACATTGGTTGGATGGTTGATCTTTGCGAAAGGTCTGGTGCTGTTACTGATAACTCCAGAAACTTCGGCCCGCCTTCTCGAACGAATGCACTATGGTGAGCACTACTCCCTCTATCTCGCGCCGGCCCTAATTGTCGGCCTTTACCTGACCTTCGCCGGTTTCGCAGCTTCGAGTTCGCATCCTAAATCAGAATAATCTTGCGTACCTTCACTCCCAGGCAGCGACAGTCTTCTCTGCGCACTCGGTTTGGCGCGGAATACGACGCCTACTGCGCCCATACTTTGCGGCTGGTCCCGTTCGTCTACTGAGTTCACTCGTCCCTCGGGCCGCCAACAGCAGTATAGATTAGCGTCCGGTCGAGAAGCGGGCTTTGGATGATCGGCACTTAACGAGGGCGGACCGTGCGAGACGATTGATTTCTGCCTTGACTTTACGACAACATAGCGGCCGGCTTTCCCAATCGATGAAACATTGGCTATTAGTTGAATTTGGCCCAATCGCATGAAACCTTGAGCGTCTTTGGGCGGGACACCGGTATCGGACATGTTTGAGCGTTTGCGTGTGTTGTCCCGTTCCGCGATGTATGCGCTTCGCGGCGGCTTCCTCATTCGACCCTTGGTCATTGCGGTTTTGTTAGGAGCCCTTGGCGCCGTTCTCTCATCGCTAGAGGAGGCGACCCCGTCGATCGGCTCCTGGATTCCGAGCGTCCTATTTCCCTCGCGTCAGGACCCGGGTGTGGCACAGGTAATCCTGAGCAGCATCGCGACTTCGATCATGACAGTAGTGTCAATCGTGTTCGCGATCCTGCTAATGACGCTCACGCTCGCATCCACACAATTCTCACCGCGTATCCTGATTAGCTTTGTCAGGGACCGCACGACGCAGTGGACGCTCGGTGTGTTCCTCGGGACGTTCTCCTATTGCATGGCGGCACTACCAGCCGCACGAGCATTGCCTCACCCATTTGTGCCCGTCGCGACCGTAACCGGGGCGATGGCGCTTGCACTGGTTTGCGTGGGATGGCTGGTTTACTTCATTCATCACATTTCCCAATCAATCAGCGTTAATCACATCGTGGATCGAATTGCGCGCGAAACCGAGTTGGTCATCGAAGAACTAATGCCCTATCCGCGGGGCCCATTCCCGTTACCGATTCGGAGCGAAGCGCCTCCCGCTGACGACGGGGCCATCCTCAATCGTCGATCTGGCTATATTCGCTATGTCGATATTAATCGCCTCGTTGAGTTGGCTAAGGCTTACCGCATTTCGCTACATTTGGAGCGCCGCGTCGGTCAATTCGTGCCGGCGGGTATTCCCCTGGCTCGCGTATCGAAGTCGGGCCGCGTGTCTGTCCACAGCGCCCTCGATTTCATTGCTGCCTTCGATATCGGTCCGACGCGCACGATGCAGCAGGATGTTGAGTTCGGCATCATCCAAATCGTCGACATTGCGCTGCGCGCAATGTCTCCAGCGGTCAATGACCCCAGTACAGCGATCAGCTGTGTGGACCAACTCAGCCGAATCATGATCCTTTGGATCGGCCGTATGCCGCCGCCGTCGCACTATTACGCGCCGCCTCATGTGCTGCGGTTGTTTGTACCCTGGATAAGCCTTGACGGACTCCTCGATACGGCGTTCGAGCAGATCAGACATTATGCCGCCGCTGACGTTGCAGTAAGCTTGCGCTTGTTGCGTGCCTTACGCGATATCGCCACGGCCACAGAGCATGTCGATCTGCGGGGCAAACTTGTCGAGCGCGCCAAGCGCATAGTGGCCAGCAGCGCCGAGCATTTGCCCAAGGATGATTTGATAAAACTACAACAGCGTCTTACAGCGCTTGAGAACTTGATTGCAGCAGCGCCATAAGGTCGCGAGTGGCACATCGCGACCGATCTCGATGTCCGCTGCCACAGCAGCTGTTGGGGGCAAAGCCGACATCGGGCCACCGGGCCCGAAACGACGGTCATGACCCCGAACCGACATGAGCGGGAGGGTTTCGCTGCGGCGCACTCTGCGTTGAATGCGCCAGCGCCAACTGCTGGTCAGTAGTGGGCAATTTGGAGCGAGTGCGCCCGCTACAGGGCTGGGTGATGTTTATAAATGGAGGGCAGCGACAGGGGCTTTACGGGCAGCGCCGCGGCACTTGGCGCTTCAATATCCCTTGCGGCGGCATGATGCTGCTGTCCGACAGCGTCGCTGCGCCGCCGCCGATCTTCATCGCCGACACTCTCATTGATCGGTGCGGCTGGCGCCCGATTTTCGATCTGTCGTTCGCCACAAATGGGTGGCTGGCGCTGTCATGTGCGGCCGTCTTGATTAGCGTTCTTTGCGTAGACTTTTTGCAGTGCTGGTTTCACCGCTTGCAGCATGGGCGTTGGCTGGGGCCGCAGCCTGCTGTCCATCATAGTGATGTGGACCTCAACGTGGCGACCACACAGCGTGCGCATGTGTTCGACCATCTACTTCTGCCGATCGCGATGACCATCCCGATGGCGTTATTTTTCGATCTGCCCGCCAACAATATCGTTATCCTGTCACTCCTACCGTCGCTGGGGCCCTAAGTGATCCACATGAACGTGCGCATGGGTTTCGGCAGGTGCCAGGGGCTGTTAACGAGCCCGCAATATCACCGCATTCATCACTCTTGCAGGCCCGAATACTGCGATCAAAATGGCTTCGAGCATGCGCTGACGCAACGGGCTGATGGCTGATCGTGCGTCGGAGTGCTCCTTTGTTAAGGTTGCAACACTCCGATCCTTGAACTCACGAAGCTCTCGTCAAATCCCCTGCCGGCCTGTACTCCCGGCTAGCCCAGCCCACAGCTCCCTCCCGCGAAGCGGGGTCGTTCCATGACCCATCTCTGGCATCCTGCGCTGCACAGTGCAGCCTTTGTCTGTTCAAGAGAAAGAAAAGCTGCAGTGTGCGCCATCTGCCTTGACCCTCGGATATAATCTCCGCCGCATCCGCTGCACACGACCGCATCGGCCGCGCGACGAGGCCGGAAGCCGTGCGACATATCCGCGCAAATAAGGCAAACTTGTCGGATCACTAAGCGAGAAATGATTCAATTGAAGAAGCGACTAGATCGGGAAACTCCTCATGGATCGCAAGCTTGCCACGCGGCAGTCGTCTGATGGTGACACTCGTCAACCGTGCGAGCGCTTCCATTCCCGCGCGGGATTTTGGCGGCGTTTCATCTCCGAAAATCACTAGCGTCGGTTTATTTGCCTGCCGGACGAGATCGAGAAAAGCCTTGCGACTGGCAACGAAGTCGAAGCCTCCCGTGACAAACCGCACCGACGCGTGGCGAGCTCCCCGACATCGTGTGACGGCGAGCTTTGACCGCAGGCTATCGCCGGAAAGCCAGTTGGGGTCGCTGTAGACGTGTTCGCGGGCCATCTTGACCACAACGAACCGGTTGACATTAAGGCGATAGATAAATTGCCCAATTATCGGGAGGTCGACGGTCTCACGGGCGCGAGCAAACCAGGGAGGATAAGCGCCAATCATCGTCGGGAGCGGACCTCGCCAAGTAGATGCGATCAAGACGAGGCGGCCGATTGTGTTCGGCCGATTCACAGCTTGGTACAGGGCGTAGGTCGCCGCATGACCGGCTGCAATGACGGCATGCGTTCCAGGCGAGATTTCATTGAGGAACCAGTTAAGAAAGGCGGAGAGAGTATCAGGTGTCCAATTGGCCCGCGGACGCGGCAAGTCGCCGAAACCTGGCCAGTCGACGGGCGTAACGTGGAATGCACGGGCGAGCAATTCGAGCAGAGGGCGCATTTCGGCACGGGTCGAAATCGAACTCAGGGCGGGCAACAGAACGAGAGAGGGACCGCTTCCGCCTTCATCCACCTGAAGCGTGATCGCGTGGCCTTCCCACTTGCACTGGATTCTTCGCGTCGTGGTCATTATCGCGCGATTTCGTGTGTGCCCCCGCTTACGCCTTCACGGGCTGGGGCTCCGGTTGGGCAAGCCTCATAGTCTCCGATGGCGGCAGCAGTCGGGCCGAGTTCAGGATAAATGCTAATTCAGATGCAACGTGGATAAACGCCGCCAGCAGCGGGTTCAAAAAGCCGAGGCTGGCGAGAATAATACCGACAGTATCGACTGCGATCGTGCCTGCGAAATTCTGCCAGATGATCTGACGGGTGTGCCGAGCGATCGCAACTGTATCCGCAAATCGCACAAGATCATTTCCAAGTAGAACAATGTTCGCACTCTCGCGCGCCACATCGGTTCCCGATCCCATGGCGACGCCGACATTGGCTTGGGTAAGTGCAGGCGCGTCGTTAACACCATCGCCGAGCATTGCGACCACCCGGCCATGAGCTACGAGCTCTCTGATCCGCGCGAGCTTGTGCTCAGGAAGCAGGTCCGCCTCGAACTCGCTGATCCCAATGTCGTGCGCGACGGCTGCTGCAACCGTTTTGATGTCGCCGGTTAGCAAAATCACGCGCATATGCATGGCGAGGAGTGCCTCGACGGCACGAGGTGCTTCTGGCCGCACCGTATCGGCAACTACGATCTCCCCTAAGAGCTTTCCGTCGCGCGCGACAAAAATCTCCGATACTGGTTCTGCGTTGCAGGCGGCGTTTGCCGGCAACGCGACGCCGTGATCGGTCAAGAGATGTCGATTGCCGACAAGGAGCTGCACGCCGGCCACGGTAGCGGCGATCCCGCGACCTGGCGTGTAATCGAACCGCTCGGGATCAGAGATGTCCCGACCCTGCGCGCGCGCATAGGAAACGATCGCTCGGCCGAGAGGGTGCTCGGAACGCGACTCGGCTGCCGCCGCGGCGTCAATGAGCATTTCGACGGTTACGCCCTTGGCCGGCTTTACGACTTGAACTTCTGGCCGCCCAAACGTGAGCGTGCCGGTTTTGTCGAGCACAATCGTGTCGACGCGGCCCAATGTTTCGAGGTACAGGCCACCCTTAATGATGGCACCGAGGCGGGCCGAGCGGCCTATCGCACCCAGAATCGCCAACGGTGTGCCGGCCGCGATGCCGCAGGCGCCGGCGACAATCACCACCGAGATCGTCGATCGGATATCATGGGTAATTAGGAACGTGAGAGCGGCAGCGCCGAGCGCAAAATAGACAAGGTAACCCGCCATTTGGTCGGCCAGACGCTGCACGGGTGCCCGTGATCGCTCAGCTTGTTCGACCGCCTCGATGATCTTGCCATAGCTCGTATCGCGTCCGATCCGTTCGGCCCGCACTTCGATCGCGCCCGATTGATTAATCGAGCCCGCATAGGCCGCGGCGCCGGCTATTTTCTCGACCGGCATTGATTCGCCGGTGATGCGCGATTGGTCGAGGAAGGAATGGCCGCTCAATACCTTGCCATCGACCGGGACGCGCGCACCCGGATTGACCAGTACGGCATCGCCGACCCGCAACTCGGCGGCCGGAATCTCCGTCACGCCGTCCGGTCTGCGGACCGATACGGACCGCGGCAAAAACTCAAGCAGATCACGGATGGCATGACGCCCGCGCGACACCGTCATGCCCTCAAGCACCTCGGCGACGAGCACGAAGAGAGCGATGATCAGTGCGGTGAAGAATTCGCCGATCGCGGCTGCGGCAACGATGGCAATCGTCATGGACAATTCCATCGTCATGCGACGCGAAAGTAGGTTCTCAAAGGCCTCCTTGAAGATTGGCCAGCCGCCTGCCAAGAGGCCGATGATGCCGAGCACGCTGATGCCGCGAATTGGCTCCCAGAGTTTAAGCCACACGGCAGCTGCCGCTATCGCAACTATTGCGATGTGCGCCAGTTCCTGCCATTCGAGACTATGCTCATGATCGTGGTCGTGCGCTTCTGCCGCCGGTAGCGTCGTGCGCTCCTCCGCTTGATCCGCAAGGAAACCACTGTGCGTTTCGGCTTCATGGAGGGCGGTCATGTTCGGCTCTACCTCAGGTACGAGCGGACGACTTCGATCAACTCATCGGCATTTTCGTCGCGCTCCTTGGCAGAAAGCGATGGCGCAATGACATGGAATCGGATGTGATCTTCGATCACTTCGGCCATGAGGCCGTTTACGGCTCCGCGGATCGAGGTGATGAGTTGAAGGACGTCGCCGCAGCCAAGCTCTGATTCAAGCGCCCGTTCCACGGCATGCACCTGCCCGCGAATGCGCCGCACCCGGGCCAAAAGCTTTGATTTCTGCCGAACGGTATGCGCCATGGAAGCTCCGTGGTGATATAAGGGGGTACACTATATAGCCGGCAAGGCTCATCTGCGCAAATGTCATTCCGGCATGTGGTAATTGCCCTGATCTTGTTACCCGGAGCGGAATACTCTATCATTCGTTGGACTGATGGAGTAACGATGAACAAGGAGCCGAGCGCCACCAAGCCCCATCACCATGCGCCCCACTCCTGGCCGAAGTTCCCAGGGGCAGCAAACCTGGAGCTGGCTTCGGCGATGTTCCGCGCGCTCGGCGATCCAGGCCGGCTTCGCCTTCTGGCGAGGCTCGCCGGTGGAGAAATCTGCGTCTCGGAGCTGGCGGAACTGGAGAAAGAAAAGCTCACCACGGTTTCGGCTCGCCTGCAGACGTTGCACGAGGTGAGGCTCGTTAAACGACGGCGAGCGGCAAAGCATATTTACTACGCGCTTTGGGACAGCCACGTCCTGCGACTGGTGCAAAGCGCGACGAAGCACGCGGCGGAAAAGCAATGACCGGGGGTCCCGGCTTATTGCAGACAAGGAAAGGACGGCCATGACGACCTGTACCGAGAAGCATCACGACAACCACCCGCACAAGCATGGGCCGAGCTGCGGGCACACGGCGGTTCGGCACAATGGGCATGTCGACTATCTGCATGATGGCCATGTGCACCATATGCACGGCGATCATGTTGACGAGCACGTCATAGCGGTCGACGGAACCAATCCGGTGCGTTGCACCCCCGAGGTTCGTTGCGCCGGTCATGCGCACGGGCCGGACTGTGGTCACGAGGCGGTCCCGCATGGGGACCATGTCGACTATCTTGTTAACGGCCATCTGCACCATCCGCATGGCGGCCATTGCGACGACCATGGGCCCCTCGCGTTGGCTTGATCCGCAAGAGCGGATGGCTCGAAGCGGATGATGCCGCCCGGCTACAAAGTCACGACATAGTCGGGTGGGCTGCCCGCAAGCGCGCCATATAGTTGAGGGAAGCAGCCTGCGACAACTCCCTCCCCAAGCCTTTGGCCTTGACCTGGCCCAAGCCGCATTGCTCGAACGTGCCGTCGGCGAGGCCGCGACGCACGGCGCATTGATCGCATATCATCAGCAGAATGTTCTTGTCTCTGGCGATCTTCGCAAGCCGCTCGCCAACAGGATCACCTTGGCGAAGGCAAAAAAATTATCATCAAAGAACATCATTCCAATTAACTTCCGCGCCATGAATGTTCTGCTCAAGCTGCGGCAGGATCATGGTGCTAAGTTTGTAGGTTGCAGCCATGTCAGTAGCAAACACTAGGCGACCTTCATCGGACACGTCCTTCCTGAGTTCAAAGTTGGGTTGGGTTTGGCGCATCGCCATAGATTGTGAACGGGTCGAAAACTTTTGAGGTCTCGACATAAGCCAGCCTGAAAGGTCGAGTCTCTGCCTGATCCATCGGTACGGCGCGAAAGAAGCAGGAGCGATAGCCGACGTGACAGCTTGCACCGGCACCAGCCACGTTGACCCTCAGCCAAACCGCGTCTTGGTCGTCGTCGATGCGGACTTCGATGACGGTCTGGACGAGGCTGCTGGTAGCACCCTTGCGCCAGAGGCGCTTGCGGCTGCGGCTCCAATAATGCGCTTGACCGGTCCGGATGGGGCAAGCAGCGGCTCGGCATTCATGACGCCCATCATCAGAACGTCGGCGGATGCCGCATCGGTGGTCACCACAGGGATCAAACCGTCATGATCGAATTTTGGCGCAAGCGTTGTGCCTTCCTCGACATCCTCGATCGATTTACGCGCGCCGAACGGAAACGTACGGTCGTTCGAGTCATCTGACGTCTTCATCGCTGAGCCTCCCGCTGCTGGCCGATCATTCGCCATTCGACGATAGGAACTCAATGACCCACTCGTTGCGCGGCTACGATTCCACCTCGTGGAGGGCAGCGGCCAATTCGGGCCCATCGATCTCGATAATTCGCTTGTGAAAACGTACAGTCCGCGGCTTCTTGCCGGCAGTCAGGACGGCGATGATCGTTTCAACATCGGGACAACCCGGTTCGCGACACGCCAATTCGGTGACGGAGACGACAACGTCGTCGGAAAGATGCAACTGCTCCCGCGTTGCCGCTTTCAGGCGATCGATGGCCTCCGGATAGCCGGGCGCTCGCTTTCGCGCCAGAGGATTGACAAATCCATTCATGACGCCCCTCAAGGTGTTCCGCGTAGCGCCGAGGGTGCAACGTGTGGCGCAGTCATCGTTGCGGCCATGCCGACCTTTGCCAATCCGCAGGTTGACAACACACCGCCTAGTGCAATCAACCCCAACAAACACACGGCCACCACAATCACTTTGGATCGTGTCTGCTGATGCTTATTGACGTCAGTCATCGTGCTAAAGAGGGCCCTGGCTATGCTGTGATCGACGTTGTGGGTGATCAGCACCAAGCGCGTCCGTCGATCCTCCGAGGGCCACCTGTCAATTCGGCGGGGTGAATGGACGTTGTGTTGCACGGCATGAAGGACGAACGGGCGGTCCGGGTCGTCGGACACGCAAACAAGACCCTTGAGGCGCAACAGGTGTGCGCCGGCTGCGAGCGTCAGAACATCCAAGAAGTTCGCGAGATCGCCGGGCGCAATCGGCACATCGTGAGTGAATGCAAAACTCTCAATACCCGCACCATGCCGCTTGCCTCGCGCCGCTGTGCCGGTTTTCGTCGGCTCAGCGGCAAGAACGCGCTCCAGCGCCAGCCAGCCTTCGACATCCTCACCGCGCTCCGCCGTGACATAGCCTCGTGGCTGGAAGAGCGATGCGATATCGAAGCCGCCGTCGTGACGGTCCAGGATGTCGGCCGACGGATTAAGGCGACGGAGCTGCGTCTTTAAGCGCTCATCGTCCCGGCAAGTGCGGTTCTTCAGATCGCTTTTCGTGAGCACAATCCGGTCTGCGAATGCAATCTGTTTGAGACACTCAAAGTGCTCATCCAGCGTCTGTTCCGCCGCCGTCGCATCAACGGCGCATACAAAGCCGGCCATGCGGAAGCGGCGGGCGACGACGTGATCGCGTAAGCCAAATGCCGGGGCATAACGAGGGACGAGCTGATTGATCAAAGGGGCCGGGTCGGCGAGGCCGGTTGTTTCTACAATGACCCTTGAGAAGGCCAGCCGCGGCTCCTTGGCCGCAGCCTCATGCAACTCGTACAAAGACGTCCGAATGTCGCTGCCGGCAGTACAGCAGATGCAGCCCAACGTCGTCACCATCATTTCGCGTTGATTGACGCGAATAAGTTCGTGATCGATCCCGATATCGCCGAACTCATTCACGACAATGGCGGTGTCCGCCATCTCGGGATCGCGCAAGAGATCATTGATCAGCGTCGATTTGCCCGCACCGAGGAATCCGGACAACACAGTAACGGGGATCGTTCGTGCGACAGTCATGCTGGCCTTCAGCGTTGTACGCAGGATGCGCAACGCCCCATAAGCTCGATCGTGGTGGCTTCGACATGGAATCCTAGTCGTGTGGCGTCCGACTGAAGACGCTGTACGACATCGGCTTCGGCCAATTCATCAACATGACCGCAATCGCGGCAAATGGCGAAGACAGGTGGACCATGCGCATGATGATGGTCGCTGCACATGACATACGCGTTGAGTGATGCCAGCCGATGCACGGCGCCGCCTGCAATCAATCGCGAGAGGGCGCGATAGACGGTTGTCGGCGCTGTGATCCGAGTGGCTCGAACGGCGTCAAGGATGGCGTAGGCCGACATCGGTGATTTGGCCGATCGCAGAACGTGAAGGATCGCCAATTCGTTGCTTGTCGCGCAGCCAACCGTAGCCGGTTGGCGACCAATCGTGCCAGTACCTGCTGTTTTTTCGCGTCCCATTGCTCGCCCCACGGGGTAACGTCAATTGTTCTGTGTCAGCAGGAAGGGGGTACTGACGCCCTGTGACTTATTCTCGTGAGTGAACACGGCGAACAGGATGCGATCCATTGATGTTCTGTCCTGGAAGGTGCCCATGGGCC
>Ga0335081_10003369_pt1 | contig 25163 bp, 24 predicted proteins | sample Lox_Sample_35_FD_206713 | JGI IMG/M metagenome (GOLD analysis project Ga0335081, IMG submission 206713) | Soil microbial communities from Loxahatchee National Wildlife Refuge, Florida, United States - Lox_Sample_3.5 | ecosystem: Environmental > Terrestrial > Soil > Wetlands | place: USA...
CTTTTCCGGAAATGGTTCCGAAATCGAGCACTGGATGATGGTCCACCCGCTGCGCTTTTGGTGGCTCGTGCCCGCCGCGGCCGCTGCGTACGACATCCTGCGCCGCTTACGAAACGAAATCGCCCCCAATGACGCCCGCTTGATCTACCGCGACCAACCCAAAGAGCTTGTAACGACGCTCGATCTGTCGGGGAATTAAGCTTCCTAAACGAGTGGCTCACCGTCCTCGTCGAACGGCCACCCGTCGTCTGAGAGATGGCGCTCCATGCCCTTCTTAGTGATGTAGAAGTACGTTTTGAAGTATGTCTCGACGACATCGAGCGGGGGTATGCCCTCGATGTACTTTTTGAAAGGCTCGGTGCTGGACAACCGATACGCCTGCGCCATTCCGCTCTCGACCAGTTGGTGCGACGCTTTCACGACGTCGGACCGATAGACTGCCATACCGAGTTTGGCGCAGTAGCCGGCCACGTGCCGGAGAATCACCTGATCCACGTTTTCGTAGTCGTCGCAGATCGCATCCAGCACGAACAGGCGGATCAGCGGCACGCTCCATACGTAGTGGCCGGGCACGCCCGGCCTTAACCACCCTAAACCCCCACTCCCGTCGCCAATCGCCCGTACAATCGCACCACGTTCTCAATCATCCTGAGCCCGCAGTCTCCTTCGAGCGTCAGCATCGATTCGGGATGGAATTGCACCGCCTCGATGGGCAGCTCCTTGTGCCGCACGCCCATGATCACGCCGTCTTCTGATTCCGCGGTGACTTCGAGACACGCCGGAAACGTTTCACGCCGCGCGAATAGCGAATGATACCGGCCCACCTGGAACCGCGCCGGCAGGCCTTCAAATACGCCCTTGCCGCGATGCGTCACCCACGATGGCTTGCCGTGCATCGGGTAATCCAGCACTCCCAACTCGCCGCCGAATGCTTCCACTACTCCCTGCAATCCCAGGCAAACTCCGAAAACCGGTACTCCGAGCCGCACCGCATTCTTCACCAGGTCTGGAACGCCGAAATCGCCCGGCCGCCCCGGGCCGGGCGAGATCAGAATCACGGCGGGCGCAATCTGCCCGATCAGTTCCGGCGGAAATCCCGCGCGGTACGTCACCACGTCGGCGCCCGTCTGGCGCACGTAATTCGCCAGAGTGTGGATGAAGCAGTCGTCGTTATCCACCAGGAGTAGCCGTACCCCGGCGCCTTCGGTCTCGTGGACCTCGACGCGCGGCTTCTCCGGTTCATGGCCGAGAATCCGGAAGAATCCCGTGGCTTTCAGGCGCGTTTCGCGCTCCTCCATCTCGGGAACGGAATCGTAGAGCAGCGTGGCTCCCGCCGGGTAGGTCGCCACGCCGTTTCGCAAATACGTGGTGCGAATCAGAATGCCCGTATTGATGTCGCCGCTGAGCGACAGCATGCCGATGGCGCCGCCGTACCACCCGCGCGCTTCTTTCTCCAGATTCTCGATGGCGACTGCCGCGGCCTTCTTGGGCGCGCCGATGATGGTCACGGCCCACATGTGGCTCAGAAACGCATCCAGCGAATCGAACCCCTCTTTCAGGAATCCCTCGACGTGATCCACCGTGTGATACAGGCCCGCGTACGACTCAATCACGCGCCGCGCAATCACCTTCACAGTCCCCGGCTCGCAGACACGCGATTTGTCGTTGCGATCGACATCGGTGCACATGGTCAGCTCCGACTCTTCCTTAGCCGAGTCCAACAGTTCCCTGATGCTATGGGCGTCGTGAATGGGGTCGCCAGTGCGCCGCGCAGTCCCCGCGATCGGGCAGGTTTCCACGCGCTGCCCTTCCACCCGCACAAACATCTCGGGTGACGCACCCACGAGCTGCTCATCGCCGAACTGTAGCAAGAATTCGTATGGACTGGGGCTCGCGCGCTGCATGCGCTCGAACAGCTCCGAAGCTCTTCCGCCGTAGGGTGTGCGGAACGTCTGGTGCAGCACGACCTCGTAATAGTCGCCGCGCCGCATGCCTTCCCGCACCTTTTCCACGCTTGCCATGTACTCCGCCGGCGTATGATCTGATTCAATCGGTCCCGGCTGCACCGGCTCCGGCGGCGCTACCGGCTCCGCCGTGCGTGGAAGCGCCAGCGTCGACAGTCCTTGGTAATCGAAATCATATTGGTAGCGCTCCACCTGCTCCTTCTTGCGGTCCATGAAATAAATGTCGTCGCAGAGAAAAAGATGCAGATCCTTGCGGCCGGTGCGCGGCAACCGTTTCTCAATCGGGTCGAACTGGAATAGCAGATCGTATCCGAACGCCCCCACCAGGCCCAGCCGCGAGTCCTGCTCGTTGCGGAACTCCTCGATAAGCGCACGCAGAATCGAGAAGACGGAAGGCTGCTTGCTGCGCTCCTCTTCTGGAAACAGTTTAGGCAGCGGTTTGAGGATGCCCGTCAGCACTCCACCGCGTTCAGTCCCAAACGAGTCCCAATGTGGGTGGTCGCGCAGCACCGCCGCCAGCATCTGGTTGATGATTTCCCCGCGCACATTGAGCGGGCGTAACTCTACCTTGCGATCGAACGCCAGAATTTCCAGCGGCGGGCGCGTTGACGCGAAATCCCATCGCGAATACCGGCCAGGGAATTCATATCCCGAAGACAGGTAAATGCCGCGGCACGTGTCGAGCTCGCGCAGCAGATGCTTCAGGCCTTTGCGATAACTGGCCTTTGACCTGGTGCGCGTAACCGTGATGCCGTGTGGCGTTGAATACTGTAGCGTGCCCATGGCCGTCCAGCCGATCTTCTCAGAATAACACCCGGTGCCGTGCGGCCTTGTCTTGCTAAACTGACTCTATGCGATTTCGACAATCTCTCGCGGCTCTGGCGTTCGTGGCCGTGGCATCCGCCCAGCAAGTGCCGCGTCCCGCGGGCGAGTTTGCCGTGACCACCACCAACGGGCGCCAGATTCTGCTGAGTACCTACTCCGGCAAAGTCGTGCTGTTAGCCTTCATGTTCACCACGTGTCCGCACTGCCAGCACACCTCCCAGATTCTCAGCGGAATTCAAAAAGAATATGGCGACCGGGGCCTGCAGATTCTGGGCGCGTTCTTCAATGACAACGCCGCGCAGTTGATCCCTGGGTTCATCACCCAGTTTCAGCCGGCGTTTCCCGTGGGGTACGCGACTCGCGACCAGGTGAATGAATATCTCCAGCACTCGCCCGGAAAGCCGACCTATGTCCCGGAACTGGTTTTTATCGACCGCAATCGCCAGATTCGTGGGCAGTTTACGGGAACCGATGATTTCTTCAAGGATCAGGAAGCGAGCATCCGTAACCTGGTCGAATCGCTGGTCAAGGAGCCGGTGACGGCCAAGAAGACCGCCCGCTCCGCCCACAAAAAGCAGTCGTAGGGAGTTCTCCCGACGTACTTTTTTTCACATAAACAAGCCCACTAGGAAATATTTGCAGACTGGGCAGGGGGAGAATCTTGGGGCAGGAAGAAACCTGCCCCCGGGGGGTAAAAATCGACCCGTTTATTAGTTACTTTGCTTGGGCTGACTGGGTTGTGGTCGTTGGCTGCACCATTGCCACATTGGTATCGGCGGTAAACATACGCACTTCCACGCGGCGGTTTTTGGCGCGTGCAGCGCGGTTCCGGCCGGTATCGGCGGGTTTTTCATTCCCCAGACCGATGTCCTGAATGCGAAACACAGGGATGTTGTGCTGTGTAATGAGATAGGCCATCACGTGCTCTGCCCGGCGGCGGCTCAAAGCGTCGTTATACGACTTGGTACCGGTCTTGTCGGTGTAGCCCTCAATGGTAATAAAGTAACGCTTGGCGCCGGAATGCTGGCTGACGAATTGGTCTAACTGCTCCTTCGCTTCCGAGGTCAGCTCATCGTGATTAAAGCCAAACGGGACCACGGTTTCCGCCTGGAGTTTATAGTCATCCAGATTCCCCAAGGCCGTCGTCAAAGAGTTGATTGCCTGGGTGTTCTGTTTAGACATGTTCTGCGCCTGCATGGCGTCCTGGTCAGCCTTGCTGGCTGCCGTCATAGCCTCATTGGCGCGGTTCTCGGCCGACATGGCCCGTTCTTTGGCGGCATTGATACCCGTCTCATGCCGTTCGATGTCCTTCTTCGCGGCATCAATCTCGGTTCCCTGCTTGTTCGCCTGGTCGGCGACCTGATCGACCTTGGTCTGTATCGGCGCTGCAGTCTGTTGTACGTATTTCTTAGTAGCGCAACCTCCGGACAGCAACGCCCCCGTCAGGATAATGGATGCACCAAGGATTTTTTTCATAGAAGTGACCTCCCGGCGGCTCTTAGAGCAATTTCATGGCCCTTTCCACGAACGCTTCCTGAGGAGTAGAATTAAGCTGGTTAACATTTATTCATCCTTAGGTATTTGTCCCGACTAGCTCGTCTTGCTCAGCCGGGCTCTATTCCCGGAGAAAGAGATAAACAATGGCTGATACTGAATCAGCAGTAAATCGCAGGGACTTCATGAAACACGCGGCGGGCGTCGGCGCGACGCTGGGGGTGGCGGCGAAGGCATTCGCACGCCCGGCTGCCAAAGCTTCCAGCGGCAGAGTGCTGGGCGCCAATGACCGGATCAATATCGGCGTCATTGGCGTCGGCGGACGCGGCTCATACCTGGCAGGGGTATTTGCCGGGATCGGCGAGCGCACCAACGACTGCAAAGTCGTCGCGGTGTGCGATGTCTATGAGAAGCGCAAGCGGCAGAACGCCGAGAGGCTCAAATGCGACGGTTTTCTCGATTACCGCGAGGTGATCGGCAAGCCCGACATAGACGCCATCGTCGTGGCCACGCCTGATCACTGGCACGCGAAAATCGCGCTCGAGGCCATGGACAACGGCAAGGACGTCTACTGCGAGAAACCCATGTGCCACACGATCGAGGAGGCCAAGCAACTCGCCTCCACAGTCCGCGAGACCAAGCGTGTCTTTCAAGTGGGTTCGCAGACCACGTCAGCCGAACAATGGTGGAAAGCCAAGAAAGCCATCGCAGACGGCATGATCGGCCAGATGCTCATGAGCCAGGGTTCATATCATCGCAACTCAACGGAAGGCGAATGGAATTGGCCCATCGACGCCGAAGCCGGGCCGGACGGCAAGGGGGACAACTTCATCGACTGGAAGATGTGGCTCGGCTCCGCTCCCAAGCGTCCCTACAATGCTGATCGCTTCTTCCGGTTCCGCAAGTACTGGGATTACTCCGGCGGCATCGCGACCGATCTGTTCTTCCACGTAGTGGCGCCGCTGAATATCTGCTGGCCGGAGCCCCAGTTTCCGCATCGCGTGATGTCGTCGGGCGGCATCTACGTGTTCAAGGACGAGCGCGAGGTTCCCGACACCTTCAACCTGATGGCGGACTTTACAAATCAGCACACACTGGTGTTGAGCTCCTCGATGGCGAATTCGCAGCACATCCCGGGCCTGATTCGCGGCCACGAAGGCACCATTATCATGGTTGACCACGGCCGGTTCGAAGGCGAGACCGATCACATCACCGTCATCCCCGAGAAACGGGTCATCAACGACGCCTACAAAGCCAAGTGGGGCGATGACAAGATCACGATTCCGGTGACGGAAAAACCGGAGTGGGCGCACATGCAGAATTTCCTGGAGTGCGTGCGCAGCCGCCAGAAGCCGGTGCTCGATGTGGAGACCGCGTACCGCGCGCAAGTCACCATTTCGATGTCAGTGCAATCCTACCGCGAAGGCCGCGTCCTTTATTGGGATGACAAGGCGCAGAAGGTCGTGGCTAAGCCGGCCAAAGCGTAGTGGGCGTCGCCGTTCGCTCCTCCATCATCGAGGGGCTCGGGGTCTTTGCCGCGCAGCCGTTTCCTAAGGGTGCAGTGGTTCAGGTCATCGACGATTCCCGTATCGTCGATGACCTTCATCCGATCGGACGCGGCGATGACGCGCGCCATTGCGATTATCTGGAGGCCGGCAAGGTCATCCTGATGCAGCCGCCCGAGCGGCACATCAATCATTCCTGCGATCCCAACACCTACGTGAAAACGTCTCGAGGGCGGCGACGCGTGGTCGCATTGCGCGATATCCAGCCCGGCGACGAGATCACCTACGACTACTGCATCAACGGCGGCGGCGACACTGTCTGGACCTGCCATTGCGGCTCGGCAAGGTGCCGCCACGAGATTCATTCCGATTTCTTTCACCTGCCCGTGGAACTCCAGCGTGAATACCTGCCGCTACTGGACGACTGGTTCCGGCGCGAGCGGTCAGCCGAGGTCGCGCGCCTCGAGTCAAGGCTGCGCTAAGTTTCAGCCGCGCGTTGCCTTGCTTACTGGCGTGCTACATAATGGTTACCCATGCGCATAACCTTATTGTTGCTGTTCATCTTGCCCGCACTGGCTCAGGAGGCGCCCCACGCCGAGCACAAGATGCCGGCGCCCAAGAACCTGAAACTGCTAACGCCGGAGAACCTGATGCCGGCCATGAGATCCTATACCGTCGCGCTGGGTGTGAAGTGCGACTTCTGCCATGTGCCAGGCGATTTCGCCAGCGACGAGAAACACCACAAAGAGATTGCGCGGCACATGATCGAGCTCGCGCGCAGCATCAATACCAAGTTCCCCGACGGCAAGGAGCACGTAACCTGCTACACCTGCCACCGAGGCGCGGAGGAACCTGCTACTGCACCACCGGCAGCCGACGCACCAAAGTGATTTGTCAGAGACAGGAGATTCGCTCGAGGTTTCTGCTTTGCCACAAATTGACGTGTTGCTCTAGCGGCACCGGATTCCCGTGGTTCAGCGCACTTGACGCAATGTGTAGTTGACGTCAACCACCGTCGCCAGCTCGACGGGCGTGAGTTTTCACCAAGGGTGCGTGACTGCTTAGGTCGGCATGGCGCCGGATCGGGCAAGCCCCCTACTTGTCTATCAAACGATCAATAGAACGTTCCGCTGGGTGCCAAATTCACACCGCGCCATCAGCTTCTGAGGCAATCGCGCTCGGCTTCCTCGCGCGGAATCGAAAAGCATATGGTTTCATTACATCGACGTGAACCTCGCTGAAACCCGCTGCTCTCAGCCGCGCAGGAAACGTAACAGGGTCGACAACGACCATCGTGTCGAACAGGTGGAGGAGACGGAACGACCGGCTGTAGAGGCTGTCCGTGCCCGCGAAGACCCCGCCGCGACGCAGGACTCGGGCAACCTCCCGTAGCAGCCGGTCCTGCTTCGCAACCGACGGTACGTGGTGAAGCATGGTGAAACAGACCGCCCCGTCGAAACTCTCGTCCCGCAGCGACATCGCCGTAGCGTCCTCGCACATCACGCAGACTCTCTGGTCGAGCCGGCGGCGAAGCCTCTCAGCAAACCTGCGGTCCGCCTCCACACAGGTCAGACGAGCTACGCGACCATACAGCAGATCAGTCGAGGCGCCCGGACCAGGCCCGACTTCCAGTACATCTGAGCCTAGATTCAACCCCTCAAGCGTCCAGGGCAGAATGTGAGTTTCGACCACTTCCTTCCAGTGTGCGGAATTGCATAGCCAGCGATGCATCAGGTTCATGCGGATGCCTCAGTGTTCGGAGATGCTCAGCGTGTTGCCGTCAGCGTCTTTAAACCACGCCACCCTGGCGCCCCCTGGTGACGACCAGACTCCGAGTTCATCTTGCTCCATCCCCTGGTAGCGTTCAAACCGAACGCCAGCCTCCGATAAAGCCTTCGCGGCGGCAACAATGTTCGGCACTTGCCAACCCAACACCGTATAGCCCGCGGGGACCACCTTTTGGACGATCGTCACGCGCAGCATCGTGCCGTGAGCGTCAAAAACCAGAGCAAACGGCATTTCCTCGGACACGAGATGCAGTCCCAGCGTATCGCGATAAAATTTCTTGGCTCGATCCGGATCAGAAGCGGCGACAAAACCAATCAGGCTTTGATCAGAGAGTCGGAATTGTTTGGTCATAGACCGATGATCCCCCTGCATCGGGCGTGTCTCAAGACTGGCCCTACGACATAATATATCGGTATTGCGACACGGCCTCACTATCGCGTATGATCCCGGGCGCGGCATTTCGATTTCGACGCTTGCCTATGAATACCCTCGCGGTTTCCACGTGCCCGAACATGCTCATGGTTCTGATCAGCTCATTTATGCGATACGCGGGGTAATGCAGGTATCGGCGGGGCCGGGCGTCTGGTTGATCCCTCCTCACTTTGGGATCTGGATTCCGGCCCGGACACTCCATTCAATTAAGATGCCGGGGGCTGTGTCGATGCGCACCCTGTACATGCGGTGTGGACTTGCTCGGCGGTTGCCCGCGACGTGTACTGTGTTCCACATCACGCCGCTATTGCGTGAGCTGATTGTGGAGACGGTGCGCATCAAGGAACTTCGAATGCGCGATCGTCTCCATTGCGCGCTCCGGGACCTGCTACTTGCGCAATTGGAGACGGCATCTCCGATGCCGATATCCCTAACTCTCCCGCAGGATCGACGCGCCAGAGCTGTGGCGGATACGGTGATGCGCAATCCAGGCGAGCGCCAGTCCTTGGCAACAATGTGCGGATCGGTCAGCGCCAGCGTCAGGACAATTCAGAGAATCTTTCGTCGCGAAGTCGGTTCGGATTTCGAGTTTTGGCGTCGGCAGGTGCGCTTGATGAAGGCCGTCGAGTTGCTTGTCTCCCGGCATTCCGTCAAGGAGGTCGCCTTTGCCCTGGGATACCACCAGCCGACCCCATTTGTGGAAATGTTCCGCGGAATTCTGGGCACGACGCCAGGAGCCTGGATTAAGGCACTGCAACGTCTGGATTGAGCACCATCAGCGGCGGCACCCCGTCCGAGTCGCCACTTCGACGGGCTGACTATCGCCGCGCTTGCTTCGGCGCCGCTCCGACGTAGACCAGGCGCAGTCCCCAGTCCGTGTCGCCGGGAAATTCGGGCAGATGGATCTCGCCGGTGGAATTCGATAGAACCGTGCCATTGCCGGCGTCGCGCAGCATTCCGGTTCGCGGGTCGAACCATTGCGCGCGGTACACGCTGAGCGGGTGCGCGGCGCGAATCTGGCTTCGCGGGCAGCCCTTCTCGAAATATGCGAGAAAGATGTTCTTGTCCGGAGTGCGCGCGCAATACGCCCAGCCTTCGTAGCCGTGTATTACGTGAGTCTTGTTGGGCGATACAAGGTCGGCATCGGGCACCAGCTCCTGAAAGTGCCGGCCGATGGAGAACGCGAACGTGCGCAGGTGGTGCATCTCAGCGCCCGATCGCCATTGGAACGCGTCCCACATCTTCACTGGCGACGCCGGCTCGATATCCGCGCCCCAGATGCCCTCCGCGCCGTAGATATGACCCGCCAGCCCCCCGGAAAGAAAGCTGCCGTACATCGACGACCGCACGAACTGGTTGTCTTTGTCTGAGCCGCCTTCTGCGCCGTATTGATAGCCGCCGTTGCCTAAGCCGAATTCATCCTTGTATCCGGCGTAGTAAGGCTCGCCGTTCAGCGCCGGCTTGGGATGCAGATCCTGATAAATCTCCGTCAGATACCAGTAGTAATCGTGCTCGCGCTCGTTGCCGGATTGATGTAGCGTGACCCAGGAATCCTCGCCGAAATTCACCAGCGTGGATGGATCGGAGTTGGCCGAAAGCAGCGTGCCGTAAGGCGGCGGCCCATACTTCGTCATCACGGTCTGGACCGCCAGATTGAAATCGCTCGCCGGAATGGTGTCTTCGTCGATATCGAAATGGATGGGGCTGAAGACGCAATTGTTCGCCTGGTAGCGCGACCACACGTACTGGATGTAACGCGCGTAGGAATCCGGCCAGCCATAGTATTTTTTCCAACACATGCTCAGGTCGCGCCGCGACACCTCGATGAACGGAATGAAGCCCTGTGCGTTCAGATAGTCGATCTTGCGGTCCATGTACTGGAAATACGCAGGATTGAGCCGATTCACGTCGGGATAGAGATTCTCGTAACCGGGGACTTTGCCCGGAAATAGAAACGGCCGCCCGCCCTCGTTCTCCATGTTCTTGGCGCTCTTTGTGCCGTATTCGGTCCAGGCGGAGCGCACACAGGTGTGGTCCGCGTCTTTCAGGAAAATGTCCACCGGTGAGCCATCGGTCGCCCACGCCGGAAACACCGCAATGATGGCGACGGCATTGTAGCCCTCGGCTTTCCGGTAACGGAGATAGTCCTTGAAGCCGGCCTCCGGGCCGAGCGGATGTTCCCGTTCGTCGTCGTACCAGCGGAAGCGATTGGTGGCGGCCGAGTACCACGTATCGCCGACGATGAAGAACGGCGTGCCGTCCGCCAGCTCGACCGCGTGCTGGTTCGCGGTGGCTCTGAGAAAGCCTCGGTGGAGCGGGTTCTGTTGCTTATCCGGCTCGCTCCAGGCGATCGCGTGAAACGTGCCGCGTTTGCCATCGAGACCCGCGTCAGGCGGATTGGAACCGCTCCGCCAGGTCCAATCGCCCGGTGCCGGCGCGAGCACCCGCACCCGGAACGTTTGCCCTCCGTCCCAGAATCCGTAGATTCGTTTTTGAAATCCCGGGCCGGAAAGATCTACCCAGACGACGACGTCCGTGTATGGGTTGGCAAAGGATTGCGAGGAAGTGAACGTCAGTTCCTGTTTCTCCCACACATGGACGTCGGCAGCCGCCAGGGCTGATGCGGCCAACAGGAATAATGGAATCCATGCGGAATGTCGAGCCATAACAACAAATCTTATCGCTTGGAACGCCGCCAAATCCGCGGCTGGGAGCCGGATCGGACGAAGAGCATTTACTCCGCAGGCAGAGCGTCGGCACAAAATGTCAACTACTTCGGCGTTTTGCGATCAAACCCGGCCTCAAGCGCGTGCCGAAGGGGACGGCGAGCATCCCGAGCATGACCAACACCGCGCTGTTCGGCTCGGGAATAGTCGCGGACGTGGACGTGGATGGCAAAGTGAATCGGCCCGATATGTCGGTCAAAGTCAGATCTTTCAGGAGATTGCCCTCGGTATCGGAACACTTGGACAGCGGTGACTTGAAAGGGGTCGGAAAAGTCGGCGCCCACACTGTCCCGCGATAATTTCGACATCGCTGACTTCGATAATCCGGAAGTGCATCTTGATGTCCGGAGGTGTTCATGCGTGGGCGGTGACTTCTAACTTCATTTTGTCGCCCACAACTCCCCATTCAGCAGATCTGCCGGCCGTCTCCCCTCGAGCGCCGCCACCGCATTCTCCGCCGCCATCATCGACATCTTCCGGCGTGTGTCTACCGACGCGCTCGCGATGTGCGGCGCGAGTACCACGTTCTCCAGCTTCAGCAGCGCCGGATGCACCCGCGGTTCATTCTCGAAAACATCGATACCCGCCCCGGCAATGATGCCCTCCTCGAGCGCCGCAGCCAGCGCGCCTTCATCCACCACCGGGCCGCGCGAGGTGTTGACCAGAATCGCCGTCGGCTTCATGATGCGAAATTGATCGGCCGACATCATGTGACGTGTCTCCGGCAGCAGCGGTACGTGCAGGCTCACAAAATCGGATTCGCGCAGCAGCCGCTCCGCACTTACGAATTCCGCGCGCAACTCGCTCTCCACCGCCTCGGAAGCGCGCACGGCGTCGTGATAGAGAATTTGCATATCGAACCCGCGCCCACGCCGCGCCACCGCCTGCCCGATGCGTCCCATGCCAAAAATGCCCAGTGTGTGGTGATGCACATCCTGGCCTACCAGCAGATCGATCCGCCATTTGGTCCAGTGCCCGGAATGCACGAAACGATGCCCTTCAACCACGCGCCGCGCCGCGGCCATCATCAGCGCGAAAGCAAAGTCAGCCGTGGTGTCGGTGAGAACGTCGGGCGTATTCGTAATAAGGATTTTGCGCCGTGTCGCCGCCGCCACGTCGATATTGTCGAACCCGACGGCCACGTTCGCGATCACGCGCACTCCATCGAGCTGATCAATCACCCCCGCCGAAAACCGGTCCGTGAGCTGGCTCACCACCGCCTGCTTGCCGCGAATGCGCCGGAGCAGTTCTTCCGCCGGGAGGCCGTCGTCGGAGTTGGCGTAGTCGACCTCGGCGTATTCTTGCAGATACTTGATCGCTTCCGGATAGATCCGTTTTGTTACCAGAACGGGAGGCTTCATCGGACGGCAATTGTCGCATATGCTCGCTGCGTCGTACAATTGCGGTTCATATCAAAACAGGAGAGTGGAATGGCAAAGCTGGGCTTTCTAGGCCTTGGAATCATGGGGTATCCGATGGCGCGCAACCTTCTGCGCGCGGGACACGAGGTGGCGCTGTGGTCGCACAGTGCGGAAAAAGCGAAGGAACTCGCCGCGGCGGAGAAGGGCAGGTTCTGCGCCACGCCGAAGGAGGTCGCGCAGAACGCCGACTGCATCTTTCTGTGCGTGGGCGATACGGCCATGTCCGAACAGGTCAACCTCGGGCCCAATGGAGTGATCGAGGGTGTCAAATCCGGCTCGATCGTCGCCGACGCCAGTACCATCTCGCCGAGTGGTAGCCGCAGGATCGGTGCCGCATTTGCCGCGAAAGGCGCGCACTATATGGACGTGCCCTGCACCGGTTCGACCCCAGGCGCAAACGCGGGCACTTTGACCTTTATGGTTGGCGGCGACCAGCCCATCCTCGACAAGATTCGCCCGTGGATGGAAAGCATGGGGAAGAAAATCTACTACTGCGGCTCGGCGGGGATGGGACTGCAAGCTAAGCTGAGCCAAAACCTGATTCTTTCCAATCTCTTGCAAGGATTTAACGAGGGTATGGTGCTGGCTACCAAGGCCGGTGTCGATCCTCAACTGATGCTGGAGATTCTGACAAACAGCGCGGCAAAGTCGGGATTGATTGATTTTAAAGCACCTTACGTCTTCCGCCGCGACTTCAGCCCCCAGTTCTCAGTGAAATGGATGGACAAGGATATTGGCTTGATGCTGGATTCGGGGAAGGAGCTCAATGTGCCTCTCCCATTAACTGGACTTACGCGGCAAATGTTCCAGGCGGCCATCGCCACGGGGCATGGGGAAGAGGATATGTGCTCTACGATCAAAGTCTTAGAGTCAATCGCGGGAGTGGAAGTGCGCGGCCGCCAAGTCTAGTAGGAACTGATAATACAAATTTTGGTTGCATTTCCGAGGGGACTATTCTAATATTGGAATCAAGCCGGGGAGGCAACTCCCACCAAAGCGAGACTAACCTCTAAAATAAAGACCCCTGAAGCAATCCTCCCCGGCGCCCGAAAGGGTTTGGGTCTTCAAAAAAACGGATTCCAACAACGGCGGAATATGGTTTACATGAGGCCAACATGACCGTCATCGGCTTCCGTGATAGCATGAGTCGAAGTCCTCGCTGAATCCGAATGTCCCGTTTGACCGTCCTCGGTTCCACAGGCTCCATCGGCGTGAACACGCTGGACGTGATCCGGCAGAATAGCCACCAATACCAGGTGTACGCGCTCGCGGCTGGGCGGAACGGCGGGCGGCTGGCCGAGCAGATCGTCGAGTTTCATCCTCGCGTGGCGGTTGTGCCTGACGAAGAAGCGTACGCTGGTGTGCGCGAGCGCTTGACACAGTCGAGCCTGGCGAAATCTGATTGGCCTGAGTTGCTTTTCGGACCGCAAGCCCTGGTTGCGGTCGCCACGGCGTCAGAAGTGCAAATTGTTGTGTCGGCGATCGTGGGCGTCGCGGGCCTGGAAGCAACTTACGAAGCTGTTCGCGCCGGCAAACGCGTGGGGCTGGCAAACAAGGAAGTGCTGGTTTCTGGCGGCCGGCTGGTGATGGACGCAGTCCATATGAGCGGCGCGGAGTTGATCCCCATCGACAGCGAACATAACGGTGCGCACCAATGCTTGCGGGGAGGCAGCCGGGCTGAGGTGACCCGGCTGATCCTGACGGCATCGGGTGGACCGTTTCGCATGACACCGGTTGACCAACTGGCCTGGGTGACACCGGAAGACGCGCTCAAGCATCCAACCTGGAAGATGGGCAACCGCATCACCATCGACTCCGCCACACTGATGAACAAGGGCTTTGAAGTGATCGAGGCTTGCTGGCTGTTCGGTTTCACTCCTTCGCAGGTGGACGTGGTGATTCATCCGCAATCGTCGGTGCACGCCATGATCGAGTACAGCGATGGCAGCGTGATTGCCCAGATTTCCGCGACGGACATGCGCATGCCCATCCAGTACGCGCTGACTTATCCGGAGCGAATGCAGGCGCCGGTGCCCAAGATTGATTGGTCGGAGGCGCGGCGATGGGAGTTCGGGCCGCCGGATTTCGCGAAGTTCCCCCTGCTGAAGCTGGCGTATGAGTGCCAAGAGGCTGGCGGATCAGCCACTTGCACGCTGAATGCGGCCGACGAAGTAGCGGTGGAAGCTTTTCTGGAGAGACGAATCAGCTTTCCAACCATCTATCGAATAGTGGAACAAACTGTGTCGAAACTGGCGAAAAGGCAGCCGGCGACGATCAATGATATTCTCGAAGTGGACAGGGAGTCGCGTTCTCTGGCTCGCGAACTGGTTTCGAAAGAAGCCGCGGCGGAGGCAAGCAGCAGGGTGACAGCGAAGGCTTAAGGTATGCTCGTTTTTCAAAATATACTCTGGCTGCTGGTGCTCATCGGCGTGATGATCATCATTCATGAAGCAGGCCACTATTGGGCGGCGCGCTGGTTCGATGTGCGGGTTGAGGCCTTCAGCTTCGGTTTCGGGCCGCGCCTGTTTGGTTTCCGCAGAGGCGAGACAGACTTCCGGTTCTCCTTGATCTTGTTCGGCGGCTACGTGAAGATGACCGGCGAGCAGATCGGCGACGAAAACGCCGACGATCCGCGCAGTTTCCTTTCAAAACCACGCTGGCAGCGCCTGATCATCGCGTTCGCGGGCCCGTTCATGAACGTGGTTCTGGCGGTGGCCCTGTTGACCGGACTGTTCATGGTGAAGTACGAGAAGCTGTCGGACTCCGAGGAGCGCGCTCCGGTGGCGCAGGTGGTCCGCGATTCACCGGCGGCCAAGGCCGGCATTCAGGTGGGCGATCGTATCGTGGAGATTGATGGCGAGAAAAATCCGACCTGGGAAGACATCACGCTGAAGGAAGTGGCAGACGCGGGACGATCGCTGGCCATCACCGTGGAGCGGGGCGGGAAGTTAATAAAAACCACGGTGACGCCGGTTCTGGATGACCGCATCGGTGCAGGTTTCGCTGGCTGGGCTCCAAAAACCGAAGTGCGCGTGGCTAGCATCTGGGGACCTCCCGCAGAGAAGGCTGGCATCCAAAAGGGAGATATCCTGTTAAGCGTCAACGGTGTGCCCATCCACGCCACGAATACACTGCCAGAGGCGATCAAGAACTCCAACGGCAAACCGGTTGTCATTGGCCTGGAGCGGAACGGCAAGCACCTGCTCGTCACGGTGCAGCCAGAGATGAGCGATCGCGCCGGCTCGCCGCAGTGGATGATCGGGGTTGTGTGCGAGCAGCATCAAAACGTGATCGCGACAAGGCTAGCGTTCCCCGACGCCCTCCGGGAGTCCGTGCAGGAGAATCTAAAGGGCGCCACGCTTATCTTCAAGTTTCTGGGCGGCCTGATCGAGCGGCGCATGTCGCCGCAGTCGATCATGGGGCCGATCCGCATTGCCAAGCTTTCCGGTGAGGCGGCGAGGGAAGGCCCTTCGGCGTTCTTTTGGCTCATGTCGGCCGTGAGCCTGAACCTGGCGATTTTCAACCTCATGCCTATACCGATCCTGGACGGGGGCGTGATCATGCTGCTGCTGGTGGAGACCCTGATGCGGCGCGATCTGAGCGTGCAAGTGAAAGAAGCCGTATTCAAGGTCGGATTCGTGTTTCTCATGGTTGTCGTCACTTTTGTCATTTATAATGACATCACCAAGCTCCTGCCAGCGGGCCCGGGCTAAAAGCCTCCGCGCCGCACGGTACCGGCACTCAAAGCCCACATACCCGAATCGTCCGGCTTCCGTCTAACATCTGGTAACCTGAACCTTGCATGGAGTGTACCTGTATCCGCCACACGGAGTTGCCGCACACGACGAAGTTGTTTGCGGATCTGGTTTATCATCCGGAACGGGTCAGTGCCTTTTATCCTTACGCTCCTTACGATCCTGAATCCTACGTTACCGCCTCCCGCCAAATCAGTTTGAGCATGGAGCGCCGGGCGGCACTGGTTTCGGTTCTGCGTGAGCAAAACGGGCCCAGTGCCTCGCTCGAACGGCTGGCCCATCCGGGTACGGTGGCGGTGGTGACGGGGCAGCAGGTCGGGCTTTTTTCGGGGCCGGCTTACACAATTTACAAAGCTCTCACGGCAGCGCGCCTGGCAAGCGAATTGACAGGACGCGGCATTCCCGCGGTGCCGGTGTTCTGGCTGGCAACCGAGGACCACGATTTCGCCGAGGTCAACCATGCCTGGGTGTTCGATACGGAACACAAGGCAGTGAAGTTGGAGATCGACAGCACGACGGGATCCAACCAGCCCGTCGGGGAGATCCGGCTTGGGTCTGTCCCGGTGGACGATCTGCACGCGGCGTTGCGCGAGTTTCCTTTCGGAGCGGAGACAGCCGACCGCGTGGCCATGGCCTATCTGCCAGGGCGCACCATGGGCCAGGCGTTCGGCGCGTTGCTGCGCGATCTGCTGGGAGCGTACGACATTTTGCAGATTGATCCCATGGCGCCAGCGGTGCGGGAACTTGCGGCGCCGGTGATTCGCAACGCGATCCAGCAGGCGCCTGAGCTGAAGCGGCTGGTGATGGAGCGGAACCGCCAGCTCAATGCGGCCGGATATCACGCGCAGGTCCACGTAGAGGACGAGACATCGTTTTTCTTTCTGCTGGAAAACGGGCGCAGGATGGCGTTGCGCAAGCAAAACGGGAATTATCTTTCGCAAGATGTCCGTTATTCACCGGAAGAGCTGATGGAGCGGGCCACGCGTATTTCACCTAACGCGCTGCTGCGGCCGGTGGTGCAGGATTTCATGCTGCCGACGGTTGCGTACATTGGCGGTCCGGCGGAACTGGCGTATCTGGCGCAGTCCGACGTGCTGTATCGGGCGTTGCTGGGTCGCATGCCGGTGGCGCTGCACCGGAGCGGTTTCACGGTACTCGACCGGCGCAGCCGCAAGCTGCTGGATCGCTACGGGCTGTGCTTGCCGGATTTCTTTCACGGCGAGGCCGCATTGCGCGAGCGGGTGGCCGCCGCGCTGGTGCCGCCGGGGCTTACGGGAGTGCTGGAGCAGACGCGCAGCGCGGTAGGCCAGAACGTGCAGCGGCTCGAAGGCGAGCTGGCCAAGTTTGATCCGACGCTCGATACCGCGGTGCGGCGAAGCTACAACAAGATTGCGTATCAGCTTTCGAAAATCGAGCGGAAAGTCGCGCGAGAAATGCTGGCGCGGGACGAACGGGCTTCGCGCGACGCCTCCTGTCTCAACGGACTGATCTATCCGGACAAGCACCTGCAAGAGCGGTTCTACTCGATCGTTCCGTTGCTGGCCAAGCATGGGCCAGAGCTGATCGGTCAGCTCTACGAGGGCATTCATCTGGAGTGCCCGGACCATCAGTTGCTGGTGGTGTAGAGGACGCCCCCTTCAAAAACGGCCGCAGGTACCCGCAAAATGCGCGTGTCCCCGCGCTACGTGGTCAGTTTCTGCTTGACACGCGCGGCGATTATAATCACAATGTGATAGTAATCATGCTGGGCGAGTTCGAATATTTGCTGCTTACGGCGGCGGCACGGCTGGGCGAGGATGCATATGGCGCGGCGATCCGGCAGGAGATCGAGAGCGCCACAAAAAGATCCTGCTCGATCGGCGCGCTCTATACAACGTTGGATCGGCTCGAAGCAAAAGGCTTCGTCAAGACCTGGATGGGAGATCCGACCCCGCAGCGGGGCGGGCGTCCTAAGCGAATGGTGCGCGTAACGGCGAAGGGCAGCCAGGCGGCCAGTGCGTTTTACAAAGCGGTGGTGCAAGTGAGCCGTGGCGTCTCGTGGGAAACGAGCCGAATCGCAGTGCGGACATGAATCGTATCTGGTGGTGGCTGGTTGAGATAACGTCGCAAGCGCTGGAGCCGCACGAACGAGACGCGGTGTGCGGGGATCTCGCGGAGTCTGGAGAGACGGCGGGAGTAGCGCTGCGGGCTATGCTGGGTCTAGTTGCGCGGCGACAGGCGGCGTTGTGGAAGGACTGGCGGCCTTGGGCGGTGCTCATACTTCTCACACTGCCGCTGGGGATACTGCTTTCAGTGGCGGCAAGAATTACCACGAGTTTGAGCGCCACCTACGGTTGGCTTTACGTAAACAACTGGGATTGGGCTCTGCTTCGATATGCCGAGTTCTGGTACGAACTCCGCGACTCCCTGGCGTTTGTGTTTGTGGGGTGCTTTTCGTTGGCTTGCTGGTCATGGACTGCCGGTTTCGTGCTTGGGTCGGTGTCACGCCGGCTCATCCTGGCCAACGGAGTCTTGTTTTGTCTCACGTTATTCCTGGGAGGGCTCCTTGCGGCGCCGGGATATCTTGCCTATGTCTTCCAAGATGTGCCCTCGCCAAATTCCAGTAATCCGGTTGCCGCGCTCGCAGTTTACCGAAATGTCGTTCCGCTGATCCTGCAGGTAGCTCTGGCTGCGGCGCCGTTCATTTGGGCAATGCGGAAAGGCGCGGACTCCAGACGGCTGCCGGCGCTGCTCCGTACCCTCGTCTGGGCGGCGGCGATCGTTACTCTGCTGGGCGTGGTGATCCGGGATCCTGGAAGTGGATTTTGGCCAGGAACATATCGTCACCCAGCGTTCTGGCACATTTTGCGGCGCGCCTCACAATTCATTGTGTGCTGGCCTGCTGTGTACCTAATTAGCGACGCCATTGGACACCGTTGGCGCAGAATGCACGCTTGATTTCAAGGAGAAAAATGGACATGGGACTGATTCAACTGAAGCTCGTCCACTCGTGCGCATTATTCCTCGTATTGAGTACCATGGCCACGGCCGCCGAGCCCCCCGCGCTTCGCGCGGATCTGCAGGCACCAAAGGAGCGGAAGCGCGCACCGGAATTTGCGCTGACCGAGGCTTCCGGCAGAACCGTGTCGCTAAAGGACTATCGTGGCAAAGTGGTTCTGGTCGACTTCTGGGCCACCTGGTGCCACGGATGCAAGCAGGAAATCCCATGGTTCTCGGAATTCGAGAAAACCTACGGCGCGCAAGGCTTCGCGGTGGTAGGCGTATCACTGGATGAGGGCGGTTGGGGTGTTCTGAAGCCGTTTCTGGCGGACGCCAAAATACCGTACCAGATCGTACTGGGCGACGATGCGACCGCGCAGCGGTTCGGCATCGAGACCATGCCGGACACGTTCCTGATCGATCAGAAAGGCAGAGTGGCGGCGGCCTATAAGGGCGGACTGGTAGATCGAGCCGACGTCGAGACGAATATCAAGGCGCTGCTGGCAAAGCACTAGATTACTCCACAGCCTCAATGCCGAACTGGTTGCCGGCTTGAGTGACTTTGCCGTGGCTGAAAACGATTTCCAGCAGTTTCTCACTTTGCACTTGCCGGCCGGCTTCGTCGGTCAGAGTCGCGACGATCTTCTTTGTCTTCGCGTCGATGATTTCGCCGGGGGATGAGTAGGCGTGACGGATGGAGACACAGGATCAGCATCCAGGGATCGGCATCCAGATCGGGCCTACAGTTCCGCCGGACACACGCCGCGATCCGCGTACTCAGAACCCGCTATTGATCTGTGCGGGGGGGGGCGTAGAATTAGGGCCACAGTCCTACCGAAACAGAAGGGCGATAGCGTCTCAGTGACGAAGAGAAGGGAGGATTTCATGGAGACGAGAACGCGATGTTTGCAGATCTTCTGTATGGCCTGCGCCTTTGCAGTGGCGGCGGACGGCGCAGGGAAGCAGCCGGCAGGCTGGTTCGACGTTACACAGTCTGTGGCGGCGACGCCAAGTCCTCAGCCACTAGTGCTTCACCAGTTCCGGGCCTCAAGTCACGGCCTATACTTTGGTTTCGCGAGCGGGCCGCATGCAGTGAATGGGTTTGTTCTCCATACTGATATTGCGGGAACAAAATTGGGGGTCGTGACTATTCCGCCGGAGCTGGAGGTTCACGACCTTGACGTAGATCCGTCAGGCCGCTTATCGGCCCTGGCAATCAGTGCGGCTCAACCACACCTGCTCACCTACAACCCGTCTGGTGCCCTGGAGAGTGACAGCCCGCTGGCGCAGCCTATCCAAGCCATCTGCCAGGGCGGTGGAAGCCTGCGAGGAGTGATGTTAGGGGAGACGGGCGCGACGCTGAGTAATTTGAGTGACCCAGGTCAAGAATCGGTTCGCATCAGCTTGAGCCAACCGCGGCGAGTTCCAATTCTGCTATGCACCGCGGCCGGCGGGGCTGTGCTTGTGGAACGGACCGGGGCAGTCGTTCACCTCGTAAACCCGCAGGGTGGAGTCGTTTTCAACAGCCCGCAGATACCGGAGATGGGCTGGTTGACCAGTATACGTGCCGGCCAACTCAGCGCTCGCAACGTTGCTTTTTCAACCGCTGCGGTTAGTCCGGAGGGAGACGTGTTTGTCACCCTGGGACACTTCAAACTTGCTGAGGGCGCAGTGGTACTTCGTCTGGATGCCCAGGGGAGCCTGGTTTCCGCGTTTCGTTGTTTGCTCCCTCAATTTCCGGGCTTGGTGGAATCCAACAATCCCCAAGGCTTCATGACGGTGGAGAAAATGGGAGTCGCTGGCCCATGGCTCTTCCTGGTTAGTGGTGACGGCAAGGTGGCCTTTTATTCCCGGTAGCTATGAGAGGCCTGGGGGCGATGACCGGAGATCCGATACGGGCGCTGCGGCGCGAGTAGAAACGCGCTACTCCACAGCGCCAATGCCGAACTGGTTGCCGGCTTGAATGACCTTGCCGTTGTTGAAGACCAACTCCAGCAATTTCTCACTCTGCACCTGGCGGCCGGTTTCGTCGGTCAAGGTTGCCACCACTTTTTTCGTTTTCGCGTCGATGATCTCGCCGGTGGATGAGTAGGCGTGGCGGCCGTCGATGCTGAAGCTGACCCAACCGGGGAAGTCGCGAAGATGGATCGTGGTCACCTGCTTGGGAGGCATGACGGTGGCGTCGAAAACGTGAAGTGCGTTGTTGGCGCCGTCGGTCACCCAGAGTTCCTTTTCATCCGGAGTCAAAGCGATGCCGTGGCTGGGGCAGCCGTGGCGCTTCAACGGACCGGGCTTGTAACCGGCGATTTCGACGCGGCAGAGAAACTTGCCGGTTTGGAGATCGCCGACCTCGAAGCCGGGCAGATCGTTCACATTGACGAAGACCAGCGTGCCGCGGCCGTTCACGGTGAACGGACGGATGGGTTTGGAAAAGGGGCCAACGGTCTCGACGACGGTGTGGGTCTTTGTGTCAGCTACAGACAGGTATGTTGATCGCAGGCCCGCCATGTAAACGCGCGACCCGTCGCGGGAATAGATGGTGTTGTGGGAACCGGATTTGGTTACGATTTTGGTGATGACCTCGCCGGTCAGCGCGTCCACAACGGCCCAGTGCGGCCCTTCAAAAGAGGGCACGTAGAGAATCTTGCCGTCGGGTGAGATGGCCATGCGATCGCAACCGGCCTCGTAGGCGCGATCCCAGACCTTGTGGCCGGTGGCGATGTCCAGCGCAACCATGCGATTGAAGGTCGTAACGTAGAGCCTGCCGGTGGCCGCGCTGGCGGCGATGCCCTTCACGTTTTCCGGCTCCTTGCCCGCGGGGGTTTCCCAGGTGGGAATGCGTTTGACGAACTTGTAGCCGTTGTCGATGTCGAAGACCAGCACGCCAACGCCGCCATACTCGACGTAGTTGCGAATGCCGGGTTCGGCGACGTAGAGGTAGTGGTGCTCCACCGTGGTGCCAGTTGGAGCACTGAAAGCTGCTGTGGCGAAGATAGCTGCAATCGCGAATGTGGGCAGTTGCATGACGAGGGGTATTGTAACGCCGCTACCAGATCTCGGGTATCAAGCGGTAGCGAGTGTGCTTGGTGTATTCCTCGTAGCCGGGTAACTCGCGGCGCAAAGTGCGGTCCTCCAGAGACGTGCGCACGATTAGCGTCACGGCTAAGACGGCCCATGGCACATAACTCCAGATTGACCCCAACAGAAGCGGCCAGCTTCCGATCATGAGCAGGACGCCGGCATACATCGGGTGGCGCACGACGCGATATGGGCCGGTGGTCACCGCGACGTGTCCGCGCTCACTCTGAATCCTGACGGTTCTTTCAACAAACGGGTTGGTGGACACGGCAAGGCCGATCGGAATGTAACCGGCGATGTAGAGGAGCACTCCCAAATACGTCCACTCGAATGGCAGCGAGGACCAGCGAAAGCGCGCATCGAGACCGGCCACCGCGAGGCAGGCAAGCAGCGAAGACATGAGGATCGCGTAAATCACCCGGTCGAACGGTTTCGTCCCCTGAATGCTTTGCAAACGCGTCCTCAGGATGCGCGGGTTCTCCCGCTGAAACACAGGGATACTGGCTAGTAAGGTGATGATGGCCAAGGCCATGAAAAACCATCCGCGAGGCCAATCGAGCCGGCCAGCGCTGCCAAAAAGGACTCCAATGAACAGTACGGATCGAATGACGGCGCGGCGGACCAACTTCCACCTCGGTTCGTCTGGTCGTGGAGGCATCCCCTCAAGTGACAATAACAGATACGGGCGTCGGCTTCAGCATTCCCGCTACAATTAAAAACTCATGCGTGCCAACCTTGTAAAGCAGAACCTACGCGCCGGGAAGCTGCAACTCGGCACCGGCTTTGGACAATTGCGGTCGCCGGAGATTCCGAAAATGCTGGCAGCGGCAGGCTTTCAGTGGGCTTTTATCGACACTGAACATGGAGGATTCGATCTCGAAACCGTACAGGATATTTGCCGCGTCTCGGTGATGGCCGGACTGAGCCCGATCGTGCGCGTGGCCGACTTGCAGTATTCGCTGGTAGCGCGGGCGCTCGACTGCGGGGCGCAGGGGATCATCTTTCCGCGCGTCGAATCGCCGGAGTTGCTGGAGCGGGCGGTGAGTTGGACCAAGTTCGCGCCGGCAGGCGTTCGCGGCTACGGGCTGACGGCAGTGCAGGTGGATTACGAGCCGCTGACGTTCGCGCAAATCATTGAGCATATGAATGCAAATACGATGGTGGTGCTGCAAATCGAAACGCGGCGCGCACTCGAAGCGCGCGAAGAACTGCTGGCGGTCGGGGGAATTGATGCGGTCATGATCGGGCCGGCTGACCTTTCGATTTCGCTTGGCGTGCCGGGCGAGTTCCAGCATCCCAAAATGGTGGAGGCGATGGAGAAGGTGCGGGATAGCTGCGTGAAACGGGGGATCGCACCGGGCACGCAGACGCGGAGTGCGGCGCTGGCAAAGTTCTGGAAAGAGCGCGGGATGCTTTTTCTCGGATGCAGCAACGACACGGCCATGCTCTATGAGCGGGCGGTAGAGCTGATTTCACAAATCGGGCCCGCGTAGCGTGAAAGCGGAATCGCCACACGATGCGGCTCGCGGGAGCCTGCTGGGGCACGGCGCTCTGCCTTACGTGGCGCCCTTCGGCGTCTTCCTGGGGTTCCTGGCCGTCGATCGTTTCCTGCCGTTCCCCATTGAGTGGGGCCAGGTACTGCGCTTCGTGATCGTCTTCGCGCTGCTGATCGCGCTCGCGCGCGGGGTGATACCGCGCAGGATTTCCAGTCCCCTGGGCAGCATTGCGCTGGGCGTGGCAGTGTTCTTCATCTGGATTGGACCCGACGCGCTGTCGCCGGCGTACCGCCAGAGCTGGCTGTTCCACAACGGCCTCGTGGGCGCGCCCGAGAGCTCGTTGCCGCAAGGGGCCAAGGGTAACGTGATGTTCCTAGTTTTTAGGGTGCTGTCGAGCGTGGTAAACGTGCCTGTTCTGGAGGAGTTGTTCTGGCGTGGGTGGCTGATGCGCTGGCTGATCTCGACAGATTTTCGCAAGGTGCCGCTGGGCGCGTATACAGCCCAATCGTTCTGGCTCGTTGCGGTTGTTTTCGCAGTGGAACACGGGTCCTACTGGGACGTCGGGCTGATCGCGGGCATTGTGTTCAACTGGTGGATGGTCCGGACCCGAAGTCTGAGTGACTGCATGCTAGCTCACGCGGTAACGAATGCGTGCCTGGCTTGGTACGTAGTGGCACGTGGTCAATGGCACTATTGGCTGTAAATTCGTTCAAGCGATAAACCAGACTGTCCCCCAGAAGCATCTCTTATATTGACAGGCCATTTCCTTCTCCTGTCAGAGTGCCGGACTGCGACCGCGGCGTTGTCGGGACTCCGCGGTCTTCCGGCACTCGCACAACAGGCGGATGAGCTATTATTGGACTCGTTCATGAAGCGAAGTGACCTGCTCCGACCGGGAACGCCGAGGGACCGCGCCTGAGCGAACCGCCCGCGACCCCAACGCTGCGGCGTGAACTGGGACTGCGGGACCTCGTATTGTTCAACATAGCGGCCGTCATCGGCGTGCGCTGGCTGGCCGCGGCGGCGCACACCGGGCCGGGTTCGATCACGCTGTGGCTGCTGGCGGCCGGACTGTTCTTTGTGCCGTCCGCGCTGGCGGTAGCCGCCCTTTCCCGACGCTTTCCGCACGAGGGCGGGATTTACATTTGGACGCGCGATGCCTACGGCGATTGGAATGGCTTTCTTTGCGGCTGGTGCTATTGGGTGAGCAACCTCTTCTACTTGCCCAGTCTCCTGCTGGCGGGCATTGGGATGACGTCGGCGGCGCTGGGATTCGCCGAGGACCGCATGTGGGTTGTGGCGATCGCGCTTACAGCGTTGTGGATTGCCGCTAGCACCAACGTTTTCGGGCTGGGAATCGGCAAATGGACGGGGAATCTCGGAGCGGCGTCGACCTGCATCACGGGCGTCTTGCTAGTGGCGCTGGGCGCGGTGGTGTGGTTTCACAGCGGCCCGGCGGTGCCCATGCGCCTTCTACCCAAGTTGAACTTCGACCGGCTCAATTTCTGGTCGCAGATCGCGTTTGCTTTCGGCGGAATCGAGCTGGCGGCCATCCTGGGAGATGAAATTAAGGACCCGCGGCAGACGGTACCGCGCGCAGCCTGGGTTAGCGGGCTGGCGATTGCCGCGTTTTACATCGTCGGCACGCTGGCGATTCTGGCGGTGCTGCCGCCGGGCCGCGTGAACGTGGTAACGGGCAT
>Ga0335081_10003370_pt1 | contig 25162 bp, 28 predicted proteins | sample Lox_Sample_35_FD_206713 | JGI IMG/M metagenome (GOLD analysis project Ga0335081, IMG submission 206713) | Soil microbial communities from Loxahatchee National Wildlife Refuge, Florida, United States - Lox_Sample_3.5 | ecosystem: Environmental > Terrestrial > Soil > Wetlands | place: USA...
TATGCAAGTGGTGTTGTATGTTAGTGGGTTTCCGCTTATCGTGTAGTTTAATGGGAAGATTTCTCTGCATAATTCTGCGCCGTTGACTAGATATATGGCGCTGTCATTATTCACATCCGAGGAAAAATAAGTCTGGGAGCCAGTATTATTATATAGAAACTGTAAAAAATCATCAGCCACCAAACTGTAACTGTCTCCACTTTGCAGATTGCCCCAGTTCGGAAAAGCTTCTCCCGCGCTTAGGTTGATATACACGCCATATTTGTATTGTGTGTGAGCGACATCATGTGTAATTTTGAACATGAACACAACAGGCACATTGATAATGGTTTGATTCTGTGAAGTGCCCGCTAAAGTCTCAGCAAGCGGAACGTTACTTACCTGCGCAACAAATGTTACGTTGAATGCAGCTACACTATCTGTCATCGCTGTTCCTTGATACGTGTCATTGACAGTGCTTAGCGTTACATTGCTGATTTGAACCGTACTGTAGTTCAAATAGCTGATGTCTCCAACAACATTGTTATCATAGTAGGAGTAGCTACCGGGTGGGTTTTGGGCATTATTATTATAGTTTTTAGAAAGAGTGAAATTTTGTGCAGTTCCTTTAATTATATCGAATCCTTTGAAGAAGTAAATTGTACCGAGCGAAGTTTCATTCACATTTTGCCAAGTATTAATGCCTATGTCCGAGTACGTTAGATCACTCCAGTTTAACACTTGCTGGTTAGAAATGTCTAAGCCGCCTGGATTGAAAAAGTAACGGATGGTTAAACCAACAGAAGCACTGGTGTTATCGTTGTAGTTTATCCATAAGGTTCTTGTAAGACAAGATTGATTGCCACCCGCTGAATTGTACAACTCCTGGCAGGTTACGTTAGCTAAAGAGGTGGACTGGTTAGTCCCTGCATACCAAGTGGCATTAGATGCTGTGGATACGTTCTGAGCAAAAGCTTCCGAGCCAAGTAGTGCATGGTTATCTGAGCTTACCGCATTACAACCAATAAAACTTAGAGCCATCAAAGAGACTAATAATAAGAGACAAAGACCTAAATTACTGAAAATTCTCTTCCTCAAGACTACACTCCCACTGCCCACACGAGTCTCAACCGCGAAACTTTCATTTACAATGGTATATCAGTTTTATGAATTTCTAAGAAACAACCTTTTTTAATTCGTTAAAATCAGCGCGCGCTTGTTTGCCCTATATGCGGTGAAAAACTTGTATTTCCTTGATTAATGGGTACGGTCCCGCTTCGCGTAGTATTCGTCCTCTGAGTTTGTTGCTTTTTTCGCGGGATTCTTTTTCACCGCGCCTATTATGGCGACGATGATACCAGCGATCACGAAAACTATACCGCCGAGCACCAGCAAACCTGAGGTGATTGTTTCTGAGAGTGTGCCCGTGACCTCGATCTTAGTAGTTGGTTGTACTGACGAGAAGACAACGTAGTTGAAATCCCCGCGGAGCCCAATGTAGGTCTCAGACGAGGCGGCAGTCGAATTATAGGCAACTGCATACGAACCAATATTGGTGGAGTTCACTGAACTAATATCCTGAGATGGAACCATCCCGCCGACTGTTGCGGGGGACCTAACAATGACCACAGAGTTGTTGAGGACCAGTTCTGCCGAAACGTACTCTCCCAAAGCGGGTTGAGTGAAGCTTGTTATGCTCGTGGTCGTATTCTTCAGGCTGTACCCGCCCACGGCTGCCAGGGCAATTCCAATTACTATGATTATGAGTCCGATTGTCAGTGTTCGAGTTTTCACGCGGTGGTCCCCTTTCGTATATCTCACGCTAGACCACGCGCTTAATAACTTTGTGTTTGGCAAAGATCAAGTAATACTTGAACCAAAATAAACTATCCGGGCTCGCAAATGCGGAAATCAAAAAGAAATAATGAGAAGTTATCATACCGAAAATGAAAGTTGGAAGTCAACAAGAGATAGGGACGCTGATCAATGAAGAGGCTTCAATTATTCGCTAAATTTTTGAGAGGAGAAACAAAAGCGTGGAATCCCGAATCGTTAATCTCTAATTTTCTTAGAAACACAATCGATAGCAGTATTGCAATTGCAGAAAGCGGAAGAACTATCAAAATTGGAAACTCGGGAACAGTGGGATTTGATGTTAGGTGTTTGTGACATTGCGGGCGACGGAGTCACTGTTGAAGCTCGAATATACGACTCTAACAAAGGTAGACTTCAAAGAATACCTAATAAATATCAAGAGCAGGTTCTGCTTAACCCCAGCAGCTACAAAAGCCTTAAACTAAATGATGCTCTTTGAAGTTAACGCGTGGTTTGCTTGTCACTTGAAGTTGTACCGCATGTTGAGCTGGAAAAATATTTAGGCAAATGGTATGAGATAGCACACCTTCCCGCAAAATTTGAAGAAGGCTGTAATGAAACCACCGCTACTTACACATTGTTAAAAGATGGCCGCATATCCGTGTTCAACCAATCCATAAAAAATGGCAAGATAAAACAGGCAAAAGGCAAAGCAAAAGTAGTTGATAAGAACTCTAACGCAAAACTCAAAGTAACTTTCTTTTGGCCATTCTATGGTGATTATTGGATCATTAAATTGGGCAATGATTACGATTACTCTGTTGTAGGGACACCAAACCTCAAGTATCTTTGGATATTGAGCAGAACGCCACAAATGGATGATATGCTATACTCACAATTAATAGAATACGCAAAGTCAAAAGGTTTTGAAGTAAACAAGCTCATCAAAACTCTTCAAAAAGCATAACCCCACGCTAAAAATTATACATCAGAAATGTTGAATTAAATTTAGTCCAACCAACCCAACCAAGTTATTTTTGAAAAACAAAGATATTCTAAAACACCCACCAGTCAAAACCAACTTGCTATCAATGATTTTTTGTTGCATTCTTAAGTTTGGATGCTGTTGCTTGCAGATTCATTAAGAGAGAGTCGATGTTTTTTTGGTTGGTTTGGATCAGGTTGATAAACGCGCTTCCAACGATGACTCCATCTGCCCGTGCTAAAATGATCTGTTTAACATGCTCAGGTTTTGAGATCCCAAATCCTACCGCTAAGGGAATTTTTCCAGATGTAAAAGGCAAAACACGTTTGATAAGTTGGATAGTTGAATCCTCTATTGCCGTTTTTGCTCCTGTAACTCCAAAATGGGAAACAAGATACAGAAAACCTGAAGAACAAGCAATTATGCGTGCCACTCTTTCGTCAGAGGTTGAGGGAGCCACCAAAAAAATTGTATCTACGCCAAATTTGTTTGAAACCTTTTTGTAGTCACCTGCTTCCTCAATCGGCAAATCAGGAACTATAACGCCTTCAATGTTGCATTCCTTGGCTGAACTGAAGAATTTTTCGAGCCCCATCCTGAAAACGGGGTTATAGTAGGTCATAATTACAATGGGCACATTATGGCTTTGACGTATTTCCTTGGCAATCTGAAGCACCTTTGCTGGGGTTGTTCCTGAAGCCAAAGCGCGTACGCTTGCTGCTTGAATTGTTGGTCCGTCAGCAATTGGGTCTGAGAAGGGAAGCCCGAGCTCTAAAATGTCCACGCCACCTTTGATCAGGGCGTCTGCGATTTTGGGTGTCAATTCTGGGTTTGGATCTCCAGCCATGATATAACCTATGAGGGCCCCGTTTCCCTGCGCTTTGGCTTTTGCGAAGGCTTCATGTATAGTGTTCATATTTTCGCCCCTATGTAGTCGGCTATGGTTTCGACATCTTTGTCCCCTCGCCCAGACAAGGTTGCTACTATTGATTGGTTTTTCTTCATTTGCTTAGCTAACTTCATTGCATAAGCCACTGCATGTGAGGATTCTAATGCAGGCAAAATTCCTTCTTTTTCAGACAAGACGAGGAATGCATCCACTGCTTCTTTGTCGGTGGCTGAAACGTATTGTGCCCTTTTGAGTGTTTTTAACAGAGAGTGTTCGGGTCCAACGCCAGGGTAATCTAAGCCTGCTGATACGCTGCGTGTGTTTTGGATTTGACCGTTGCTATCTTGAAGGATGTAAGTTAACATGCCGTGGAAAACGCCTTCTGAACCTGCACCTAGAGATGCTGCATGTTTGCCCGTTTCTATGCCTTCACCTGCCGCTTCCACACCGTAAAGCTGGACCGATTCATTGTCTTCAAATGGGTAAAAGGTGCCTATTGCATTGCTTCCGCCACCAACACAGGCAACAAGCGCATCAGGAAGTCTGCCTTCTTTTTTGTGGAATTGTTCTTTGAGTTCTTTACCGATTACGCTTTGGAAATCCCTGACAATCATTGGGTATGGGTGAGGACCAACAACTGAACCAATTAAGTAATACGTGTTCTCAAGGTTAGTCACCCAATCACGGAACGCCTCGTTTATTGAGTCTTTGAGTGTTTTTGAGCCAGTTTCAACAGGATGCACCTGCGCGTTCAAAAGCTTCATGCGAAAAACGTTAAGCTTCTGTCGCTGACAATCTTCAGTGCCCATATACACTTCCGCTTTTAAGCCTAAAGCTGCACATGCAATGGCTGTTGCTACTCCATGTTGCCCCGCTCCTGTCTCGGCTATAACCCGAGTTTTGCCCATTCGCTTCGCCAATAACGCTTGCCCTAAGGTATTGTTTATTTTGTGAGCGCCGCCATGAGCTAGATCTTCTCGCTTGAGGTAGATTTTTGCTCCCCCAATTTTGCAACTCAAGTTTTCAGCATAGTAAAGTGGAGTTGGTCTTCCAACGAATTCTGATAAGTAATAGTCAAGTTCTTTTTGGAAATTCGGGTCTTTGCGGGCTTTATCGTAAGCTTCTTCCAACTCATTAATCGCAGTCATCAATACTTCTGGAACAAAGCGACCACCATACTTACCGTATTTCCCGTCAAGAGGATAGCTGCTTATCTTCATTTTGCATTAACAAACTCCCGAACTTTCTCTTCAATAGAGTCTGATGACATTATAGCTGATCCGATTAGGAAGGCGCGAGCTCCATTTTCGCGGAGAAACCGAATGTCGGCTGGTGATTTTATTCCGCTTTCGCTAACAATCACTTTATTTTTTGGGTTTATTGATGAAAGGATTGATTTTGTCTGGTTCAAATCAACCTTTAATGTTGCAAGGTTTCGGTTATTTATCCCAATCAAATCAGCATCAGTTTTTAGGGCAGAACAAAACTCTGCCAAAGTGTGGGTTTCAAGTAAAACTTCAAGGCCAAGCAGGTGTGCTCCATTTATCATTTCGTCGATGCTTTTCTGGCTGCATTCTCGATCAAAAAGGGCTTTGATCAGCAAGACAGCATTAGCTCCGAGTTTTGATGCAGCTTGAACTTGTGAAGGGCTAAGGATTATGTCCTTCATAAGGATGGGCAGCCTCACTGCGTTTCTTGCTTTAGTCAAAGCATCCAAGGATCCGCCGAACTGTTTTGGCTCTGTTAATACCGATAATGCCGTTGCTCCTCCTTTTTCCATAGCTTTTGCAATTGCATTTGGGTTAACGTGTTTTCGGATTACTCCAGCAGAAGGTGAAGCAGATTTAATTTCAGTAATAACTGGGTTAACTCTGCAATCTAAAATCGCTTTCTTTAAGCTGACCTTCACGTTTTCCGCTGGCTCTAGGTTTTCATAGTATTCGCTATCAATGGTTATTTGGGCAACATGTGCCAGCACATCAAGATAATCAGTCATATTTTGCTTCCAGCTCCTCAATTTTCTGCAGATTTCCGCCTGAACCTTTAATCAAAGTCTTAAGCTTTCTGTATGCAGCTCCGCTGTCAATTGATTCTCGAGCTATCTCCATGCCGCTTTCAAAGTCATCGGCTTTTCCACCAACCATTATTCCAGCAACACTGTTAACGAGCACAAACTCCATTTTAGGGTGCCCATGTGTTAGGTTGCCGCTGAGAATTTTGAAAATTGTCTCGGCGCTTTCCTCAAGCGAGCCAACTTTTAGATCATCGACGCAGGCTGTTTTTACTCCAAAATCTTCAGGAGAAACTTCAAGCTCTGAGACTTCGCCGAATCTTAAATGTGCAATAGCGGTGTTTCCAACAGTTGATATTTCATCTAATCCATCTAATCCATGAACAACCATGGCTTCTTCGCATCCAAGTTGCTGAAGGGCATAAGCCATTGGGGTTATCAGTTTAGCGTCATAGACACCGAGTAGTTGGGCATTAGCGCAAGCAGGATTAGTTAACGGTCCAAGAAGATTGAAAACCGTACGAATGCCGATTTCACGTCTTGGCTCAACTGCATACTTCATGGCTGGATTGAAAACTGGAGCAAACATAAAACCTACACCGATTTTTTCTATAATTTGCTCCACGGCTTTTGGCTCTAAGTTTAGGTCGATGCCGAGCCTTTCAAGCACATCTGCGCTTCCGCATTTACTGGTGACCGCCCTATTTCCATGTTTAGCGACTGCAACTCCAGTTCCTGCAATAACGAAAGCTGCCGTTGTACTCACATTGAAGGTTTTGATTTTATCTCCACCTGTCCCACACGTGTCGACTAAACGGCTTTCAACATGTGGATGTATTTGGCTACTGTGCTCCCGCATCACGGACGCGAACGCAATGAGTTCCTCAACCGCTTCGCCCTTCATTCGCAACGCAGTTAGAAAGGCTGCTGTCTGCGAATTTGTTGCTTTGCCCGACATGACTTCCCGCATTATTTCTCCTGACTCGCCGCTGGTCAGGCTATAACCTTCGATGAGTTTCTGTATGCCTTCTCTAATCATGGCGATCGTTTCCTATCCAAGAAGTTTTTAATTATTAGTTTGCCATCTTCGCAGAGAATCGATTCGGGATGAAATTGCACTCCATCAATCGGGAACTTTACGTGTCTAACCCCCATAATTTCGCCGTCGTCGATGCATTCTGCAGAAATTTCCAAGCATGAAGGAATAGAACATCGTTCGCCTGCAAGCGAATGATACCTTGTTGCTGTAAATGGGTTTCTTACACCTGCAAAGATTCCTTTTTGGTCATGCTCTATTGTGCAGGTTTTGCCGTGCATAAGTTTTTTTGCATGGATAATTTTTCCGCCGTAAGCATTGATTATGCCTTGATGACCTAAGCATACTCCTAAAGTTGGAATGGTCTGGCTCATATTCTTCAAAATGTTTGTGCAAACACCGAAATACCGTTCATCTTCAGGTGTGCCTGGCCCCGGCGAAATTACGATTCGATCAGGTCTTAACTCATTTAGCTGTTTTAGTGTTACTTCGTTATTGCGGTAAACTATGACTTCCGCGCCAAGTTCACCTAAATACTGTACAAGGTTGTAAACGAATGAATCATAGTTATCGATTACAAGTACTTTCATGTCTTGGCACCTCCTGATTGCTCAAGGGCCTGCATCAACGCTTTGGCTTTATGGTCGGTTTCAAACCACTCGCGTTCTGGAATTGAATCAGCCACTATTCCGGCGCCAGCTTGAATGTACGCCTGGTTTTTGTCAGCGAAGAGGGTGCGGATAGTTATGGCGAAGTCTGCATTGCCGTTATATGAGAAATACCCTACCGCCCCTGCATAAGGTCCACGCTTTGCTGGCTCAAGTTCATCGATGATTTCCATTGCCCGCACTTTTGGCGCTCCAGAAACCGTTCCAGCAGGAAAAACAGCCCTCAGAGCATCATAACTTTGAAGGTTCTCTTTCAATTCGCCCACCACTTGTGAAACGATATGTTGTACATGGCTGTACTGGTGGACTTTCATAAACTCAGCCACATGAACACTTCCATACTTGGAAATCTTTCCCACATCATTACGTGCTAAATCAACAAGCATAACGTGCTCAGCACACTCCTTGGGGTCTGCTAGCAGTTCACAAGATAATTTGGCGTTTTCTATTGGGTCATCAGAAATGGGTTTTGTACCAGCAATAGGGAAAGTCTCCACAATCCTATTTTCAACTCGAACCAGCATCTCAGGACTAGAACCTACAATTTGTCGGTCGCCTGACTTATAGAAATACATATAGGGTGAAGGGTTAATGCTGCGTAACGCTTGATAAAATGGAATTAAGCTGCCCTTTATTTCTAGTTGGTAGCGTTTAGAGAGCACAACTTGGAAGATATCTCCTGCAACAATGTACTCTTTTGCTCTTTGAACTGCTCTTTCGAAACTTTCTTTTTTAGTATTTACTTTTGGTTGAGTGTAAGCTAATTCATTAGACTCAACGGATTGCTTTAGCAAGCTTTCAACTTCAGCTAACCGGTCTTCACCTCTATAATAATAGAAGGCTTGTTTTTGCAGGTGATTAAAGACAAATCCATCGTCAAATATTCCCATTTCCAAGTCAGGAAAACCTAAATCGGCAGAAGTTTTTTCTGGAAGTTTTTCCCAGTAACGCACTGCATCGTAAGAGATGTATCCGACCGCACCTCCAACAAACCGAAGCTCACTATCTGTCACGGCATCGTTTTTTAGGAGGTTTTCAACAAGTTTCAATGGATCATTCGTTGTTTGGGTGAAACAACCACTCGTTCTTGTGTTTCTAATTTCGACTTTTTCATTTTTGCATTGAATGGTTATTTTTGGGTCGAAGCCGATGAAGGAGTATTGGGCTAGTTTTTCTGGTCCCTCGATGGATTCTAGAAGGTAGGTTGTTTGGTATTGTTTTTGGAGTTTTGAGAATATTTCGAGGGGTTGTTGGGTGAGTTTGATTTTTTTGGTGTTTAGGGGGTTAGCTGGTTTGGTTGTTGCCGTTTGTGTGCTGCCAAAGGCGATTCCCCATTTTGTCATTCTTCCAATAGTTCACAAGCATACGTTGATGCATTATTTAAGGCTTATCAGTACAAAAACGTACATTAAATTTAACAGTTATTTTCATAATGAAATTGAAAATTTATCGACGATATCGAAGATCTATTTTAAAAGTATATAGCCTTAAAAAAAAACAAAAAAAGAAAAATGGGAATTTTTACTCAAATCTTATAGTATTTTGCGTAAAGCACTATACCGACCGCTAAAATGGCAACGCATGACATTGATACAATTGCTAAGTCCAAGAGCACTGCTGGGCCTGAAACAGCTGCGCCTCTGAGAAACAGTGAGGTTAAGGCGTTAGTAACGTAGTAGCTGGGCACGAATTTGCCTGCGACTTGAGCACCTGCAGAGAGGGATGCACCCACGAATGTGCCAAGAAACAATTGCGGCAACACGAAGAGAAAGCTCAAACCCGTTGCTGCGCTTGCGGATTTTGAGATTGTTGCAGTGATTAATCCGAAGCCTACATTTGACAGTGAGAATATTAGCACAAATATGAATGCGAATGCGTAGGTTAGTAATCCGACGTTTGGTTTGAAGCCCAAAGCGTAAGTCATGGCGAAGACTAATGTTGCTTGAATTAACGCGATAACCGTATACGATACCACTTGGCTTGAAATAAACTCTGTTGGAGTGGTTGGAGTAATTCGGATGCGTTTCATCATGCCGTTTTCTCGGTCTTGTGTGAAAGATTGTGCAACCATCATAATGAGGAAGATAGAAGCGAACGTAAACATGCCTGGAACAATGAAGTCAAGAGCAGGGGTAGACTTAACATTTACAAATGAGGCGGTTTGGATTTGAAAGGGGGTTTGAATTATCTGTGAGCTTTGGCTTGTAATACTTGCTAGGTTTTGTTGGATGATGGGTGGGATGGCTTGGGTTGCGATTAATGAACCTTTGTCAAGGTATAATGAAATAGTTGAATTGGTCCATAGTGAGGGGGTACTTGGCGATGTTTGGTATGAGGCATAGCTTTGGCTGAAATCAGTTGGAATTACCATAATGGCTTGAATAGTGCCTTGTGAGAGATCATTTTGAGCAGTTTGGTTGTCGGCATATGTGTGAATTTGTATTATTTTTGTGTCAGTCAGAGATGCCAATAAGATTTGTGAAATATTACCTGAACCGCCGAGGTCAGAGTTGACTACACCAATCTGATACGTTGGTGTTTGGCTACCACCGATTCCGCCAAATGAAGCCCCAAAAGCAAAAACAAAAACTATGGGGAACAAAAATATCATAAAAAGTACTGCAGGTTCACGAATTGTTTTCTTTAGTTCTTTTTTAGCTAAAGTAAAAACTCGTTGAAGCTTCATTTAAGCTTCCTCCCGTATGTTTCTTCCAGTCAACTTTATGAAAAGCTCTTCGAGATTTTTTACTTGTCTCTCTGCAATTAGTTCTTTGGGACTCCCAAGCGCTATGAGTTTGCCATTGTCAATTATTCCAACTCTGTCGCAGAGTTCCTCAGCTTCTTCCATGTAATGGGTTGTTAAGATGATGGTTTTACCTTGTGTTTTTTGTTCCTTAATGAAATCCCAGACTGCATGACGAGACTGCGGATCCATAGATACTGTGGGCTCATCCAAAAAAACAACTTGCGGGTTATGAATTAAAGCCAAAGTTAAGCTAAGTCGACGTTTCATTCCACCACTGTATTTTGTTGCCAACCGTTTTGCGTCATCTTCTAGACCCATTTTTGTTAGCAGCATATTGCTTCTTTCTTTGAGCAGTTTCTTGTTCATGCAATGTAGGTTTCCGATAAGCTCAATGTTTTCTTTACCAGTCAGGTAGGGGTAAATTGCTGTCTCTTGAACGCATACGCCCAAGAGTTCTTTTATTTTCTCCATTTCTTTTTGAACATCATACCCGTAGATTTCCGCGTTTCCGCTTGTTGGCTTAATTAGGCCACATAGAATGTTGATGATCGTTGTTTTTCCTGCGCCGTTTGGTCCTAAAAGTCCAAAGAGTTCACCTTTACCGACTTGCAGGTTAAGATTATCGACTGCTGTTTTGCCTTCGAATCTTTTCGTCAAGTTTTCGATTGCTATTGCTTGTTGTGACATTTTGTAATTCTCCTTTTGCATGGTTAGCAATAGGTTTTTGAGAATTTAGTTTCATGTTTACCACATGGTCTAAGAAAAGGCAAATTCTAGGTCGAAAAAGTCGCTTTTTAACTATGGGTGGTTAATAAATGAGACTTTATGGGATTTCGTCGCGCCAGCTTTGGAATATGTAACCCGTGTAGATGATGTTTGCAACTACAGTGTTTAATGTTGGTTCCTGCTCCAAGTTTTCACGAATGGTCTTAAGCTCCTTGCTGGTCTGTGTCCAAACCATGAAGATGTAAGTATTGGGTATGTTGCTTAGGCCCCAATAAAAGAGTGTGTTTGGATAGTACTTTTGCAAAATCAAGTTAGCAGCGTTGGGATTAGCGTCATTTTTGACTTGAACATGAAATATACTTATGATATCGTTTGAGGCGTCAGGATACCAATCAATAGAAAACTCTATCAAGTAATTCTTGATCATTCTGTTGAGTCGAAGCCTAACGGTTTTAGCAGAAACCCCTAACTCTTCAGCAACAACTGAAACAGCTTTGTGGGAATCATCTTTCATAGATCTGATTATTTTGTAGTCAAGCTCGCAAAGTCCAACCAGAGAATTAACATTTTGCGTAATAATAGGAATAGGAGAAACGGTTATACCGACGCTTGGTTCAGGCATTTGAGCATTCTCTTTAACAAACCGAACAACGCCTTCCATTTCAGCTATATTCTGTAAATAAGCTCCTACATAGAGGACGTTTCCTCCACCTACAGCTAACCAGTAAATGCGATCGTGCTTCTCTAATTTTTGCTTTACGCTATTTATTGAATTGGTTTTGGAGCTTCCGAAAATTAGGACGTGTATGGCGTTTTTTGCGAAAATGCTTAGTCTAGTTGTGAATTTGCGAATTATGCCCATTTCGATTAATGTTTGAATGCGGTTATGGACGGCGGTAACAGATAGGTTTAGTTTTTCTGAGAGTGCACGGTAAGAAAGCCTGGAGTTTGCAAGTAATAGCTGGCACAGTATTATGTCTGTCTTATCCAATGCTCCACGCACCAATTACGCTCTTTATGCGCGAACTGCTTAAAGCTTTTAGCACCAATTTTCTTAGCGAACTAATTTCTATTTGATATACGATGAATTTTTGAAGGAGGTCTCTTAAAGCTTGGGTTGAAGCACGTCATTCATCCAATCTAGATAAATCTTTGATCCCTCAACAATTGGAAGAGCCAAAATTTCTGGGACCTCGTAACTATGTAAGTCCTTTACTTGTTCAACAACTTGTTCGAATAGATCCAAACGGGATTTCATTACAATTAGGCATTCTTCAGCTTTATCAATCATGCCACCCCAGTGAAAAAACGAAACTACGGGACTAACTATGTTTCCACACGCAATCAAACGTTGCTCCAAAAGTGACTGGGTTATTTTTTCTGCCTCCAAATTGTTTTTGCAGGTTACTAAAATAATTATATAATCGGTATTCAAGTTTACTCACTAAACTGTGTTTATTTTTTCATAGGTTATATATCTTAGTCATTTTCACTTTTCAATTTTAATGAAGATAAATGCAGGGGCAATTACTCCAAACCACAAGGTTAATGAGAAAATGAGTTGAGAGATTTAAATTTCCGTTTGCCAATATGAAATGTGAAACAAAATATTTGAGGTAGGGATGCCTGTTGAATGAAGAACAATTAAAAGTCTTAAAAACAATGAGTGAAGCCAAAAGCCGCATGGACATTAACATGTTTGCCAAAAAGGTAAATTTGAACCCTGCCCAAACAATTCAGCAGATTCAAGAACTAGCAAAAGAGGGCTTTTTGCAAAAAATTGGAAACGGTTTTGGCATAACTGACAAAGGAAAAGACGCATTAAAAGCGTTCACTACGATTCCGGATGAATTGAGTTTTCGCTTCTATTATGGCATTGATCAACCTGCAGGCCTAACAGCGAATTCACTCTTAGATTTTTACAAAATTATCAAACAGATCAGCGCAAATTCGCTTGAATTTCATCTTTCAAGAGGCGATTTTGAAGCGTGGTTGAAGGGCGTTTGCAAAGAGACAGAGCTCGCTGAAGAATTTGAGAGCATTAAGGCTTCTGGCGTTAAAGGTGAGGAACTTAAAACAGAACTTCTAAACGTTCTCGACACGGAGTATCGATTTAAAGAGTTAACATAAATTTATCACTCTTTCTCATTTAGATTTTGCCGCCATTTAGGAACTATTGTTTTCTCTTCGTTATCCCATGGGTCAAGAGGTTAATGTCAAAGATAGGTGTCTTTGTCGAAAGCGGCAAGACCTCGGACAGTCAACGTTTGCCTTTCACACTTAACAATTCCAACAAAGTTAGTCTCGCTGGGTTTAAGAGCAGGTTCACGAAGAGTTTTGCAAAACATATTATTGGTTCTTTGAGAAATACTATGACATGTTGCGTATTGGCCATAGGGGCGCTAGGGCTTATGCACCTGAAAATACGTTAGCAAGCTTCAAGAAAGCGTTAGAAATCGGTGTCGACGCAGTCGAGCTAGATGTTAGAAAAACTAAAGACAACCAGCTTGTAGTTATCCATGACGCGGATGTTAAACGCACAACTAATGGTGAAGGCTTAGTTAATGATATCACGCTTAAAGAAATCAAAAGTTTTGATGCAGGCATTGGCGAGAAGATTCCTACTTTTGAGGAAGCACTGGATTTTCTGGATAAGAAAGTAAAGGTATTTGTTGAGTTAAAGGAAGCTGGCTATGAAGAGCAAGTGTTATCAATAGTCCATCAGAAAGGTGTAGAGAATAATGTCATAATAACTTCTTTCCTTGAAGATGCTCTCAAGAAAGTTAGAGAACTAAACGAGGATATTCAGACTGGGTTAATTTATGCCAAACATAAAAACCCAATTAAAGCTGCATTAGAATTGAAAGCAAACTATCTCTTACCTCTTTACAGGTTTACACATACTGCTAACGTTGAGAAAGCACATGAAAACGGCTTAAAAGTTGTTGTTTGGACCATAAACAAGCCTGAAGAAGTCAAAGAATACGCAAAGAAAGGCGTGGACGGGATAGCAAGCGACAACCCAGACATACTTTAATGCTTAGCAACATGTGTTTTGAGAACCTTCTCAATTCTTTCTGCTTCAACGCGGCTTTCATCATTTAATGAGATCAATCTTATTTCATCGGCGGATTTCACTCCTAAACCGAGTTCTGCTGCCCTTTTGAGTTGATCTTGTTCAAAAATTTCTGCTTCGCCGACCTTGCCTTTTGCGCCATACATTTTAAGAATTGCTACTCCAACTGCGTCTATGGCTACTCGGTCTCGGCTTGCGAGTAAAAGGTTAGGTTCAACCAACGTGCCCTTGTCTGGACCGCCTGTTGTGAAGGCTTTAATGCCATCCATCAAAACAAAGTCCAAGTTGTAATTGTTGTTTATTTCCGCAATCATCCGACGCTGATTAGGAGAACCATGCAGTTCCCACATGTAATCATACAATCCATCTGGAACCTTCTTTGCTACTAAACCGACGGAATTTTTTAGCGAGAGAGTGAAGTGGCCGCCGAACCTGTGCGTCTTTAGGCAACAAGTTTGAACTACTTTGTCAGCATCGTGAAATATCTTTGCTAAGTAGAACCCTCTAATCCAATGAGTACCTTTTCGTTCAACTTTAAGCCAATCTTGCTGCCCTACGTCATCTAAAACGACGGTATTAAATCCCAATTCCTTTGACAAATCAAAAACGCCCATTTCATTCAAAACTTGTTCGGTATCGCCCATGCCGCTTCGTTCAGCCAAAGTAATTTCACTCGCCCCAGCTTCTTTCAGACTTCTAACAAGGACACTTAATGTATCTATGTGTGTTGATGCGGGAAAGGGGTCTGCGCTGTTAAAATTAGCTTTCAACGCAACCGTTTTCCCAGAATAATCCGCTAAGCCAAACTTGCTAATTAGCAAAGGAATTCCTTTAGAGCGGTCAGTAGTTTTTAAAATAAAAACTTCGCCCAGAGAGTTTGCCATAAAAATCTACCATTATAGATTAGAGGGCTGCTTAGTTATTAGTTTTTCATTTTATGGCGTGGTTTGGGAAGTTTTGGTTAAATTGAAGCTGCAGCTTCAAAAATTGCTTATTTTTAATTTGAAAACGCTTCAGGAAGGCTAAGATTTGCTAAAGCTTTGTGGAAAGGGCTTGCGTGGTCTTGAAGTTTTGAACCTTTCTTCCATGAAATAAATGGGAAATTGAACCTGCACGACGCATTTTTGTACTGAAACCATGGATCACGAACACTCCTTTACAATTTGAAGGAATATTCGGAAATATGAATTTTAGTGAAAGTTAAACGCCTTGTTGTCAAGTTGAGTCATGAACACTCTGGTTGCAGTTTGACCAGAATCAGCTTCCAATCCGCACCTACTTGCGGAACCACAGTGCAAACCGTAAGCTCTATATTATTCAATGAAACCTTTTTCAAAAGCGAAGCCATGTGGGCCCGTGGCTCAGTCAGGCTAGAGCGGCGGACTCTTAATCCGTAGGTCGCGGGTTCAATTCCCGTCGGGCCCGCCATTATTAATTAGGCTACATTTTTTGTTGATTTGATAGCATTTATGTGAACTGGTAATTCATAAAATCTAAAAGGCAAAGTGTTCAAAAGGAAAGTATGTGCACTTTACCAAATTGTGTCGCGGATGATTTTTCGAAGAACAAGCCAAGACGACAAAAGGAAACAGTAGAATTATTTGTCCCTGAGCGACAGTTATTGAAAAATTCGATTCAACTCACGCTTTGATATTGCCAAGTTCTTTTGTAAAAAAACTTTAGATTATTCGTTGCTCGGCGCGTTTCAAATAAGTTAATTGCTTTTCAAATTTGAGTTAAGATTTGGAATGGTTATTTGAAATTTTACTCCTTTGCCTAATTCACCATTCTCTTCGATAGTCCAGCCGTAAACTTCCATCATCTTCTTAATCAAAAACAGACCGAATCCAGTGCTTCCACCCGTGGTAAAGCCTTCTTTGAAAAGATGAACCTTGTTTTCAGCAGAAATGCCGACGCCATCGTCTTCATAAATCAATTTTGTGGGACCACCATCAGCATTTTCATAATATATTCTTACGGTAGTTGCTTTTTCGCCGTATTTCCTTGTATTATCCATAAGGTTGTAGAACATTTGGCTAAGGAACGAATCTGCAAGCAAATTCAGGCCATTGCATTCATTGATCACTGTGAACTTAAGAGGCTCTGAAAACAACTCCATCGCTTGATACACAGCATTTTTGACTTCAATCAGGCTTAGTTCTTCTACCCCTAGTTGTTCGTACATTTTTGCAAAGTCAAAAATTTTGACTGATGAGTTGACGGCTTGAACCATTTTGTCAAGACCTTCAACTATATCGGTTTGATCTGCGTGTCTTTTCTTAAGAATGTATGAGTAGCCAGTAATTGTGCTAAGCTTATTTCGAACGTCATGTCTAGTCAAGCTACCTACTACATGCAACTTTTCATTCATCATTTCAATTTTTCGACTGCTTTCTTTCAGTTTTTCCTCATCTTTTTTCCTTTCTGAAATATCTCTAGCTATACTTAGAATCAGTTTTCGACCGTCTGACTCGAATACTCGAGCGTGAATCTCAACAGGCAAAACTTTCTTGTCTTTTCGAAGGTTTACAGTTTCAAAAGTTGCTTCACCCTTTTCAAACAAGTTTTTTATTTTTTCTCCGAAGAATCTGGGATTATTCGGAACCTCTAAGTCTTGGATAGATAATGCTTGAAATTCAGTTCTTGTGAAACCTCTGGTTTTGTAAGCGGCTTCATTGAAATAAATAATTTTTCCGTCTAAATCATGAACCAAAATTGAGTCGGACGCAATATCAAAAAGGTTTGCAGCGATGTGTAGATCTGTTTCTGCTAGTTTAATTAAAGAAATGTCTTTTGCAACATGAATGACCTGAGTGACATTACCTTGTTCATCCAGAATTGGCGATGTAGTTATTAATAATGGAATACCTAAATTTGGATCGTTTACTTCTTCAGTGGTTGTTTGTTTTGTTTCAAAAGTTTTCGTGGCTGGACAAGAAGGCCAAGGACAATTAGTGCCATGAACTATCTCATAACAGTGTTTGTCAATCAATTCTTCAGGTTTTTTCTTGAAGATATCGCAGGTGCTTTTGTTGACTTCTATAATTACCCGGTTTTTGTCCATGACAAATAAGATATCGCCTATGCCATCAATGATCTTGTGAAGTTTGTCACTTTTACATTCTTCTTCGCGGTCTTCTTCAGTCATGTTTTCTTTATTCAATTTCTATTCCCTTGTAATGTTGTCAAAACTTAATCATGGAAAATTTCAACTATTCTTTCTAGTAATGCGATCCTTTCTTTCGTTTTCTGCGGTCATTCAAAGCTGAAATCGACTTAATGCAAAATCTGAATAAATCAATTATGAATCCAAAATATTGAGCAATAGATTCTCAGCGTATTAGAAATTTGGAAGTTTTGTCTGTAATGTGTCTATTTGTTGAGGTCCTTTCCCAAATCCGTCTAATAGTTGGTATGAAAAGCGGGATTAGCCAGAGTATGATTCTCAAGTTAATTGTCAACGTGTTTATAGTTATAACCCAGGACCAAAAGAAGGGTAAGGCTGAAATAAGAAAGAGCGCTGCGCCCAACAAAAGTGTATTTCTGCGAATTGTGTAACTTTGAAGTATTTTTTCGGATCTGACTGTGCTTTTATCTGTAAGGATAGAGTTGGCAAGCAAAGCCTGAATAATAAATAATCCGCCCAGGTCCAAAGCATAAAGTACTGAAACATTCTCTTCAAAGATAGAGTGCAGTTGGTTGAAAAGAAAAGGTTCAACAGAAACCAAAAACAACAACAAGATGTTGAGGTTAACCATCATCGGTGTTTCAACGTGGAGTTGAGACATAGTCCGTGTGTATGAGTACCAAACGCTGATTAGTATAAGAAAACTAAATGCAAAATATAATAGGTCTAGGACGAGTTGAGGAAAATCGCTTGGAGGCTGCCCTATCAAGGTCAAGGCACCTATGGAGAGGGCTAAGCCAAAAATCAAGTCAGAAAGCGACTCGATTCGAGATTTTGGAGTTGCACGCTCTTTTTCTTCAGCCATAATGCGTCCACTTTCAATTATTGTAGGTGAAGTAATATAGACTTAAGCGTTTATTTGAGATGTTCGAGCAATTTGTCCTCAATGGCTTAAATCGCTAATGTAATGCCAAACTCAATGTCAGAACTACGATAACGAATAGCGTTATCAAACAATATTTATAGTGTTTTTCCCACGCAAAATAAATAGCGGAAGTTATGGCTCTAACGTAAGGCGTCAAAATCAAGATTATTAGTCCCAGTGTTATGAAGAGAAGGGCATTTTGTATTCCGAACAAATGTTGTGTTTGATCGATTATAAATGCGAAAAAGTTTTGTCCACTAATAAATAAGATTTTGTCTTGTGAAATTTGCAGGTTTCCATAAGAACTGTAGTAAAGCGTTATGCCAATAATTTCGAATACTACGCTGACAACGACCCCTATTATGAGTATGTAGCTTATGATAGTTTCCAGTTTTGACTCGCCGCTGCCTAAACTAAGAGAATTCATAGCGATGTCACTCCTTTGTAGAGCATCTGGATAATCAGCAAGGTGACGATAACAAGAAAAAGGATTTTGAGGTTCCGATCACGGATTTTGTTCAGCCATCTTCCGCCGACCACAGCGCCAATTGTTACACCAACAGCCATTGGCGCCATTAAAGTTACATTTAACAGACCAGAAAAAAGATAGACACTTACGCCGGCCAATGCAGTCATGCCTATAATGAAGGCGCTTGTAGCGCTTGAGACTTTGGGGGGCATTTTTAGGACTTTCTCATGCACAATTACTTTGAATGCTCCCGCACCTATTCCAAGCATCCCAGCAGCAAGCCCAGCAACAAACATGCCTAACCCTCCAAGAATCGAGTTTGTGCATCTATAATTGATTACCTGTTTTGTGGATTCATCATAGTAACTCCCTTCAAGACCCAGCCATTTTGAGATTCTATCCTGCTTTTCAGGAAGGGTATATGCTTTGAATGAACTTCTTACTTTGATGAACGAAGTAAGAAGGAATGCAGCAAATAGGAAATAGAGGAAAACCGGCGCTATTATTATAGTGATTGTTGCTCCTGCGATTGCGCCGATAATTGTGAACATTTCAAGATACATTGCTAGTTTGATATTTGTTATTCTTTGTTTGACAAATGATGCGGCTGACCCGCTTGATGTAGCTATTATTGCGACCATTCCGCATGCGACAGCCTCCTTGATGGGGATGCCGAGCAAAACTAGGATTGGGGTTAGGATGCTGGCGCCTCCAAGACCCGTAAGCGAGCCAAGTAATCCAACAGCTATGGAAATTAAGAGTAGGGTTATCATATCTAACAATGCTTGTACCAAGTCATTTTGTTTAATTACGAGTTATTAAGATGATAGGTGCTTTAGCCATAGGTTTTGATGTAATAGGTTATTTTCTTGATCGTCATGGATTAAGCTCTTGATGAGTTATACACCAAAGATGCAACAAAGGTAGATGAAAAATATTAAAGAACGAGTTCTTCGATGTGTATTCGCAATCTTCGGCTATGACCCAGTATCGTAAATCTTTATATACAAGACATAAATTGTTTTCTAACAACATAGTAAATAGCACAATAATGCCAGCGCTTAAAGAATTAAGAAACAAAAAGGGAAGAGAGAATGCCAAAACTAACTACATTTGAAAAAAACGAAAATAAAGGGCAAGATCAAAATGATTTTTCAAACCGAAAAAGCATTAAATGTTCGTTAGAACCAATCTCAATCTCAATTGCTGAACCAGATTTATTAGATTTAGGTTTGTTTAACTCTGAAAAAACAAACTGTAATGATAACGCAACGTGCTCCCAAATTGACGACATTACGGCACAAACAAAGTTCGATGAACTCTTAAGTGAGGCAGTTGATGAAACATTATCATCACTAGGGGAAACCGTAAAAAATACGATATATTTCCAGTTAGAAAACAGCTTTAACATTCCAAAAAAGGAAATTCCTAACCAAATCGATGAATTTTCTAACATAATACAAAAAATTTTTGGTTTTGGAGCAAGCCGCCTTGAAATCAATCTTATGAAAAACCTCCATTCAAAAATAAACACTAATATTAAAGTGACAGAGTACGAGTGGCCTTTGTCAAAATGGGTAATGGCGGATATGTCATTTTGCGAATATGTCAATGCAACTCGCAAGAGTTTTCTTGAAAAAAGACAAGGCACAGAATAATGCCCGGGAAAGAAGGCCCTTGCAACTGAATTACTTTTACTCAGAGTTACCAACTAAAAAAGAGTCAGAGTGTGCATGGTGAAACGTGAAGTTATCTTATGTATCCAGAATCCGTAAACCTTTATTTTCTTTCCACTAACTTGAGAATCAACCAGTTCAGAGAGTGATAACAAACAATCATGAATAACGGCAATACACGTGAGAGATTGAATACTTGCACAAAGATCAACATTTCAGAGTTTCTAAACAAATTTTCAGTCAACTCTCTACATAAAATATCAGCCAATTTCGGAACAAGTAGAAAGAAATCAATTACACTTGACATAGGAACAATACGAAAAGACGGAATTAGAGGAAGAGTAGATGCAAGAGAACAATAATCACCGAAAAACTGATTCTTTGTCAACACTAATAGAATTAACTCCTAATCCAGTATTGGTCTTGGATTCAAAAAGCATAGTAATAGCTGCAAATGAGGCGGCAGAAAAATATTCGAACCTCCCAAAAGATCAACTAATATCTAAGGGTATTCTAGAATTGAGTTTTGTAAATGAAGATTTCAAATCGCTGTTATTAAAAAATACCGAAAAAAGGCTCGTGGGTTCAGTTACAGCTCCTTACGAGGTTAAGATATATGATAAGAATGGACAAAGTAGATATTTAGAAGTGAAGGGAAATCGAATTGAATACAAGGGACAAATATTAGATCTTGTTATTTTTTATGATATTACAGCAGGAAAAAACGTTCAAAAAAAGCTTAAAGATGATTCGCGTAAAAGCCTAGAAAAATTTTTCGCTATTGCTAATTCAATTAGAGACCCCATGATCTTAGTGGATGAAGAAACCAAGATTACATACTGGAACTCAGGTGCTGAAAAAACCTTTGGCTACTCATTTTCTGAGGCTGTTGGCAAGAATGTGCATGAACTAGTTGTTCCGAAAAACATGTGCAAAGAAGGATTAGAACGTATTAAGACAAGCGTAGAAATCTTTGGTGAAACTGGTACGGGCTATTTTACTCTTGGAAACGTGCAATTACTTGGACGACGCAAGGATGGCAGAGAGTTTCCAGCTGAATTATCAATTTCTCCAGTCAAACTGGACGGCAGATGGAACGCTGTCGGAGTGATAAAAGATATCACCAAGAGAAAAGAGGATGAGGAAATGCTGATGGAAGCTGAGCAACGTTACCATGCTTTGTTCGATCAGGCTCCCATAGGTGTACTGATAGTTGATCCAGAAAACGCCGAATTTGTTGAATTTAATGATTTTGCTCATCACCAACTTGGGTATTCCAGGGAAGAGTTTGGAAATCTTACCATTTGGGATATTGAAGCCAAGGAATCGAAAAATGAAGTTATGTTGCACTTGGCTGAAATGTCAAAAGAAGGAGGAGGAGCATTTGAAACTCTGCAACGCACTAAGGATGGGACAATTAAGAATGTCTTAGTAAATACAAGGGTGATAAAATTTGGTAGAAGGACATTTCTGCACTGTATTTTCCGTGATATTACGGAAATTAGAAATGTTGAAAATTCCCTAATGGAAAGTGAAGCACAATATCGACAGTTAGTTGAACTTGCTGAAGAAGGCGTATGGGCATTTGACAGAAATTATGTAACGAGATTCGTGAATCCCCGAATGGCAGATATGTTGGGATATGTTCAAAGTGATATGGTAGGAAAGAGTGCCTTAGAGTTTTTTGACAACAACAAAGTTACTTCCGCAAAGGAATACTTGAACGACCACACCGAGGGAATTAGTGGAAAATTTGAGAGTGATTTCATACGAAAAGACGGATCTCGAATTTACGCTAGTATTGCAGCATCTCAGATTTATGATGATCAAGGAAAAAATTTAGGAACTCTTGCGCTCTTGAACGATATAACTCAAAGAAAAGAGATGGAGGACAAATTAGAAAAGTATTCTAAACATCTCGAAGAGTTAGTTATGCAAAAAACAAAACAGCTCGCTGAAGCGCAAGCTCAAATCATTAAGTCTGAGAGGTTAGCTGCAATTGGCGAATTGGCCGGTATGATTGGACACGACTTACGCAATCCTCTGGCAGGAATTAAAAACTCAGCATACTACCTGAAAAAGAAGGGGATGGAAATCCCCGAAAATCAAGCTAAAGAAATGATAGAAACAATAGACAAATGCGTGGAGCATTCAAACAAAATCATTAATGACCTTCTAGATTATTCAAGGGAAATTCGGTTAGATCGGAAAGATATTCCACTTGAAGTGTTGTTATCCAGAGCCCTGGCAATGGTTCAGGTTCCAGAAAAAGTGAAAATTCTAAATAATCTTACAAACACCGAGGTATACGTGGACGAGGATAGAATTAAACGAGTTTTTATCAATCTTATGAAAAACGCAGTTGATGCGATGCCCAATGGCGGCACGTTATCAATTGATGGCAAACAAGTAACTGATCATCTAGAAATTTCCTTCGTTGACACGGGAATGGGAATCTCTGATGAAGTTTTACCCAAGCTTTTTTCGCCATTGTTCACGACGAAAGCGCAAGGCATGGGTTTTGGCTTAGCAATTTGCAAACGCATCATAGAGGCTCATGAAGGAACAATAACTGTTCACACGTGTAGGGGGGCAGGTACAACATTCACTCTTACTCTACCAATTGTACAAAAAGCAATGGAGGTGAAGAATTTTGGATAAATGTGCTAGAATCTTAATTGTAGATGATGACGAAAGCATAAGGAATACTGTAAAAATAATTCTTGAAGATGAAGGATATATTGTTGATTTAGCAGGTACTGGAAATGAAGCAATCAAAATGACACAGAAAATGGCCTATAATGTTGCCCTTCTAGATATACGATTGCCAGACATGGAAGGTGTAGAACTGTTGAAGTTGATTAAAGATAATGTTCCAAGAACTCGAAAAATAATGGTAACAGGGTATCCTTCAATGCAAAGTGCAATCACAGCCTTAAACAAAAATGCAGACGCGTATCTAGTTAAGCCTGTTGATGTTGAAAAACTGATAAATACAGTAAAAGATCAGTTGCGGCAACAAGAAGAAGAAAAGACCTTTAGTGAAATGAAAGTAGCTGAGTTCATTGAAACGCGAGTGAAAGAAATTTCAGTGGACCAACTAAATCTTTAACAATCAGAATTTTCCTTATTTTTTCTTAATATTAATTCTGTCTTATGTTTACATAATTCCTGTTATGCATAATTGACCCATATTTCTGCATTGATCTGCGATAGGTGATTCACAACACTTTAGGCAAAGCGTTAATCCCAATTCTAATTTAGCCAATGAATATGATGTTACTTCTTGGGAAAAAATCATCAATTGGGGAGCTTTTCACAACTTTCCAACGATTTTCGTTTATTAGATTTATTAGTTCATATTGCTTTTCCATGAAATCGATACCTTTTTTGGTTGCCGTATAAATCTCCTTGCCATTGAGCATAGATTTTTCCAGAAGGCTAGATTGTGACAGGATGGCAAGGTATTGATTGAGTTGGCTAAAACTGAGATTTGCTTTAAACATGACGTGAGTTTTCGACGTACCGTTTTTGGCGATCCCTATTATTTCTGCCATAATAACGAGCTTGTCCCGCCTTTTCGGCCTATTTTCACTCAATGGTACAGTCATTTAGGATCCATCTTCTAGATTAGTTTTCTATTCTGATTTATTATGTTTCAAGTTATAAGCCATGTTTCTTGCGTATCACTATATCGAATTTAGGAATAATATCAATTCTTTAATAGTACTTTTAAACAAAATTTATTGACAAAAATCCGATCAAGTTATTAAATATCTTGAAAATAATAGCACGATTGAATGTTAACCTTCTTTGTTATAAATTTTTTGAAAATGAGAGGGAAAAAAATTTTTTCCAAGAAACAGATTTAGTTTTTCTCCTACGATATTGTTCTTTTTAGCTGAATATAGAAACTAGTGTTTGTGTGATCGTGATTTCCAAGCGAAGTAAGTAACTGAGGAGATGAGGAATATTGAATCAAGCGCATTTGGAAATGACTGGAAATAAACACATTGATTGAAGAATATTGCGAATTTCAGCGCCACTCCTATTGTTCCGCATACGAAAATTATGCTCATGCAACCGTGAAAGAGTTCCGTTTTTGTGTTGTGAATTGCCTTCATTTGTTATATAGGTATACTCAATTTTTTGTACTTAGTAACTTATGAATTTTTGCATCGATTCGAAATTAGTTTAGATTCTTGTGATTTAGAGTTGATTTCTTATGTTATTCTAGTGGCTGTTTCAATTAGAAAACCTTTTTTGCTGATTGTGTATGGAAGCCTTCTTGTTGGGATAAAAGTGCCTTTCATTTTTTTTATCAGGATGTCTCTGTGGGTGGTATCAGTTGTCCATGTGGTGGTGAATATAATTACGCCTTCAGCGAAGTGTTGCATTGCAGTTTCAACTTTTTGATCTTGCATCCCTTCTGTCAATAGCAACAAATGGTATTCGTCAGTATCTTTATTTTGCCGAGACATTGCTGTAAGCAGATTGATGGCTTGCTCTCCTTTACGAGTGAGAAGTAATTCAGAAAGTGAGTCTATAATTATTGTTCGATGCTGTTTCATTTCTTCGATCACGATTTCTTGCAGGTTTGAATTCTTTGTTAAAGTTTTAAATTTCCAGTTCCCGTCAGCTTCCATTTGTGTGGTGTCCCAATTGTAGGTCACCATCTCTTCTTTCACGCTTTCTTCGATTGTATTTACTGTGAAATATGTTATTCCAATTTGTTTCGCTCGAGAGTAGGCGATTTGTCTGGCGAAGATCTCGTTTCCCGAACCAGGTACACCTGCTAAAAGAAGAATCTTAGGAGGGAGACCTCCCGTCAAGAATTCGTCGAGACCAGCTATACCTGTTTTTATAAGTTTCATAATGGCTTCCTTCTTTTTATTGTGATTTGCTCTGTTATAACACTTTTTGATTACACCGAACTAATAATTCATTGTTTTCTTTGAATTTAACCCTTACATTTATATTGAATATTTTTTGGATTGTGCAATTTTCAGGTTCGTATTATATCAAATTTGGATA
>Ga0335081_10003371_pt1 | contig 25155 bp, 24 predicted proteins | sample Lox_Sample_35_FD_206713 | JGI IMG/M metagenome (GOLD analysis project Ga0335081, IMG submission 206713) | Soil microbial communities from Loxahatchee National Wildlife Refuge, Florida, United States - Lox_Sample_3.5 | ecosystem: Environmental > Terrestrial > Soil > Wetlands | place: USA...
GTTTTATACCTGCCCACCCCCGAGTCGATCCTCTGTCCCGTCCACGTTGAGTGGCGTACTGGGCATGTAAACCTCTGAACCGGAATGCCTTGCATGGAAGCGCCTTCGCAACGAGAGTTGATCCTCATCCTGCACTGTAACTCTTATAAACACCTCGCTCGTGCTCCCAAGGAATAAACCGGGCCTTTGCATTTACTTCGGCTTCCACCTGCATCTCACTCTCTATGCGCCTGCTTGGGCGGAAATCCCGTCGATAAAGATGGTTGGAGATGGCATGGCAGACAGTACGCTGGATCAGATCGTGGGGGATTTACGGAGTTCCGGCTCCAGATATTTTCCGCAACGCGCGGAGGTGAAAGCGGCACGCGTGGTGGGGCACACACCTAAGCCCGATCGCTACACCTATGAAATCGTGTTGGACTTTCCCGACGGCAGTGAGCGGGTGAACGCCAAGTTATATCGCGGCAAGGCGGGAGGGCGCTCACCGCAGGAGGCGGGGCTGCGAGAGGCGCAGAACCTGCACTTCGCGCACGAGACGGCGCAGCGGCGTTCGTTGAGCGGCCTGCCGCGTCCGATTGGCGATTTCGCGCACCTGGGTGCGGTTGTCAGCACCAAGGTGAACGGTCTGCCGTTGCAGAGCATCATCATGAAGGCGGCGCTGCTGCCCGGCGACGGCAATCATCGCCTGCTGGAGGTGGCCGCCGCGCAAGCGGGCGAATGGCTACAACGCTTTCACAAAGCGACAGCGGCGATGCCGGCGCAGTTCGACGGGGCCGGCCTGCTGGCCGAAATGGAGAAGCTGTGTGCCAAGGCGCAGAAAGACGGTCTGCCGCCGGAGTCGACTGCCGTGATCCTGGGCCGGGCGAAGACCGCGCTCGGGCGCCAGAAGCGGCCGCTGCGCTCCTCCGCCGTGTTGCACGATTTCATCCCGCTGAATGTATTGGTGGCGGAGGACGGCATCGGCTTTTGCGAGTTCGCCAACCTGGGCCGGCAAGGCCACTCCCTGCTGGATGCCGCCATGTTTCTGGCCGCCGTTGAGGTGCTGGAGAAATATCCCTTTTGCAATCGCCACTTCACCTCGCAGGTGCAGGATTCTTTCGTGGAAGCCTATGGCGTCAGCGAGCAGGAGCGACCGCTGTTAGACACGCTGAAGATGAAAGTGCTGCTCCAGATGTTCGCGCAGGGGCGGCTGATCAAGGAAAGCGCGGAGCGCAAGAAGGTGATGTGGGCCAACGTGATGAAGCGCTTCCTCCAGCAGGCGGTGGAGCGCTCCGCAGCACGGGTGGCGTGAAGAGAACCGCTTTTCGCCTTTCGCGGTTCGCTCTTCGCCATTGGCTTGCCCAATGCGCTTCCCACGTTGTCAAACCTCGAAACAATTCGTTTCGCAGGACGAATGTCTCTCATCTCTGGCGAAAAGCGAACAGCGAACAGCGGGCACTCACCGCTTCGGCGTCGTCGTCGTTCCCGCGCTCGGCTGCTGGCTTGTTGGTTCCTGACCCTTGGAAACTTCCTGGCCTTCGTAGGTGATCCTCGACTTCGATCCGTAGCGCTTGTAATTGGTGTACTTCACGATGTAGCGCATGCGGACATCTTCGTTGGAAAAGTGCAGCGTGTCGTCGGCCCGGGTGTAGGTTGGGAACCAGTACTGGCCGTCGATCTGCTCGCGCCAGGTGGTGAACCTGGGTGATAGGTTTTCCTTCTCGGAATGCTTGGCGTTATGCACCTGCGGCACGGTCTCGCCATAGGTCTTTACGATCTGGAAATCGTGATCGTCCACCCAGATGCGGCCCTGGAAGTAGCGTTCCCCGGGGCGTATCTGTTTGGGAGCGATGTCGAAGACGTAGGTGCCTAGCTCGTCCTCCCGCTGCTTGCCCACGTACAGGATCTGATACTTGTCAATCTCATCGCTGGTGAGGACGAAGGGCAGGCGGTTGCGAATGTCATCAAAATCGGACTGCGTCATGGTCACGCGCTCCAGCGAGGACTGCGGCGCAAACGTGACCTGCTCGATGCGGCGGCCACGGTCGTCGAACAGCACATCGCTGACCTGGTGGTACTCGCCATCGACGGTGTTGCCGTCCATGGTCTGCACCGTCACGTCCTGCGTGTAGGTGTACTGTTCGCGCGCCAGCTTGAATTCCTTCTCTTTGGTGGCGAACTTCTGGATGATCTCGTTCACGGTGATGCCTTGCGGCTGCGAAGGATCAAGTGGCCCTTCGCCGCGATCGTCGGCCAGGACGGGAATGGCAAGACACAGGGCCAGCAAGGACAAAAGCACCGGAGACATACGGAAAGCGAAAGAACGACAGTTCATGATGGGACCACTCTTGGCTTTATTGTATTTGATGCGGGAGGTTTATTTTCGTAATCGGCTGCGAAGGAAGACCCGTGAAACACGGCAATCTTCACTCGCCAGGAACTCTTCCAGGCTGCGTGAATCGATCAATTCCGTCGGACTATCCGGGGCGATCCAGCCGCGCAAACAGCCCGGCACCGGTAAAGCCGTCGAGAAGCGGTTCCGCAAAGATCTCGAGAGACTTATTCATCGGAACACCAAAAGTATAAGCCTGTCAGACGCCGAGCTCGGGGTTATGCTCATTGGTTCGCCCGTCACACTCCCTTGTGACGTTTCTTAGACGGATTCGCGGCCCTTCCGTTTAAGATGCTCGTATAGTGCCAATATCCGACTCGAAGCAACGCATTGGCGTCATCAATGCGCTTCGCGCCTTTGCCGCGCTGGCTGTGGCCTGGGGACACTTCGTCGCCGGGCAGGGCAAGTACCTTGGCCTCTCCGGCAAGTACGGCTACCTGGGCGTGGATATCTTCTTCGTCATCTCCGGATTCGTGATCCCGTGGAGCCTGTATCGCTCGCACTACGTCATGCGTGACTACTCGCGCTTTGTGCTCAAGCGCAACATACGCCTCTATCCGCCGTACCTGGCGTCTATCGCAGTTTCGATCCTGGCGACGAACTTCGTGCTGGTGCCGCTGTTTCACATTCCGCGGATCACACTCACCGGGCGCAGTCTGCTACTCCATTTCACTTACTTGAACGACCTGGCCCACGTGCCCTGGGTCAACGTTGCCTACTGGACATTGGCCATCGAATTTCAGTGGTATGTGCTGGTCGGCCTGGTCATGCCCTGGCTGGCAAGCAGCCGCAGGGCAATGCGCTTCGTCGTGACCGCAGCCATGATGCTGGCCTACTACACCTTCTACTGGGACAGATTGGTGTTCCACTACCTGCCCGTGTTTCTAATCGGAGTTTTCGTCTTTCAATATCGGGCGCGAATTATCGAATTTCGGGAGATGCTGGGGCTCATCGCGGTGATGGTGTTTGGCATGCTCAGGCTGTCGGGATTACTTGTGCCGTTAGTCGCCGTGCCCACGGGATTGCTGATTGCATTCTCTACCTTCCAGAATCGCACCGCAGACCGCGTCGGCGACGTGAGCTATTCGCTCTACCTGCTGCACCTGCCTATCGGCGTCAGCGTGATCGGCTGCCTCTCGCACTGGCTGCCCTATGCCGGCAGCTACATCGGCGTGCTGGATGTGGTGGGGGTCGCCGCCTCGATGGGCGCGGCCTGGCTCATGTATCAGATCATCGAGAAGCCCTCGCAGGAGCTATCGTCGGCAATCCGCTTCGCCCGCCGCGCGACAACCAAGCCGCAGCCGCAACCGGCCATCGCCGCCGCGGCGGACTGACGGTTGCGGCCAGGGATCGGATCGGCTATGGGTGCTGCAATCGCCAGCTATCGGAGCGAAACGAGAGAGGGCGGCCGGTGCCGCCCTCCCCTTGCCTCAGACAGAATACTTTAGTGCTCCATCAGGATGAAGGTGTAAATCACCATTGATCCCGCCTGCGGGTGAACCGCATTGGAGATTGCGATATCCGGGGTAAACACAAGCTGGGTGACGTTCCACGCCGCTGGGAAAGAGAACGTCTGCGGCTTGGTTGTGAGTTTCCAAGTCACACGGCCCACGAACGTCGAGTTGTTGTAAGCGGTCACCGTGACGGTGTTCGGTACCCATCCGGCGGACATTGAAATGCTCATTGGCGTGAAAGTCTGATTCCCGGGATGCATCATTATCTGGCTGATTTTGATCGAGCCGTTGCATGGGATATCTAGAGTGCAGAGCGGCCCGCCGATAAATGCAACGGTATTATGTTGCGTTGCAGGGTCAACCCAGAAACCTTGACCGGCTCCGCTCCATAGTCCCGGCGTCACATAGTAGAAGTTGTCCCAGTACAGATTCATCCCCTCCGGATAGAAGTCCGGCATCAGTGTGGGGGTCTTGGCTAGCGGCATCTGATGAAAATCGATGTAGGTCTGTGCGCTGGCGCACAGCCCCAGGACAGCCAGGAAACTGATAAGCAGCACAATCCGCTTCATAGGGGGTCTCTTTCTAATGGATTGTGAGGTACAGCCCGCTCCGGGATTTCCGCAGTTACCAGGGTCGTCAGTGCTTAGGCTCGCCGGACCTCATTGCAGTGACTCAGCTTTTCTTGGACCAGGAACAATGCACTTCTGACGACGTTTGTGCGCTTGAGTGGGTGCTATGGCGAGCGATCAGACCTTGGGAGACTCTGGTCGATCGGGACACACCACGCTCACCTACGCAGGAGAATTTGTTCGCGCTTCGGAGCGGGTCAGTCGCCCACAAGAAACGAGTCACGCTTATCGCGGTCGGCTGAGCAATTTCACCCTATCACCCCTCGGGGCAGAGTCAATGGATTAAGTGAAAGCACTGGGACGTCTTATTGCGCCATTCCCACTTTGGGTCTGTTGCGAAATGAAACAGGGATATCCCACCAGACGCTGGAGAAAAACGGCTCCGCCGCATCGATGGCCACGGCGTGGCTCATGTACCAGATCATCGAGAAGCCCTCGCAGGAGCCATCCTCGGCGATCCGCTGCGCCCGCCGCGCGCCGCAGCCGTCGGCCTCAGCCAGCCGTAGTTGCGGCCGCAGGCGAATGATGAGGCGGCCCTAATCCCTTGAATAGCAGCCAAAAACTCAGGACTATATCGAAAATAGCCATCGGCGTATCGAACCACCACAGGTTAACGATTTTGTCGAAGTTGGGGAAAATGTAGAAGACGAGAGTACATGCCACGCACCATGCAGACGAAATCGCGCCGAAGGCAGCCAGTGCTCGAGGGATATAGCGGGACTTGAACCACAGGTAGCCGCAGACGGTGGAGGCCAATGCCCCAAACAGCAAGCCAACGTAATAGTAGTCAAAACTGGCCCCGAGATAGAACCTCGCCAGGGCCTGCAATCGTTCCGCTTCAAATGCTCGCAAGTAATCAGCGTCACCTAGGAGCCGCAGAGCGTCAAAGAGATTAAGCGAGACAACAAGCCACATTAATACCCATATGAGTCTCCAGAACGCCGCAAGCAAGGCAAGGCCCCGATTGACCGGCCTGAGAATCACGTAAAGCGCGGTGAGCAGCACGACCACGCCTACGCAATAAATGAGATCGCCGACGATCCCGATACGAAATAGTCGTTCGTGCGTGAGAATGTTCCGCGCGGTTTGCGCGGCATTGCCTGCAACAATCAGACGGCCGTGGATACCAAAGTTGACCCAGACCACGGTCGCAAACGTGATTAGGTAAGCTAATCCCGCAACTTTTGCAGCCGAGCCTTGCGAGTTGTCGATAGGGCTGATGGTCATTTCCTTACCTTCCAGCTCTTTGCGAAAAAATGAAACGGCGTTAATTGCTGGAACTCTCGATTGGCTGATTCTAGCTCTTCAACGCCTGCTTGGCGGAGGGTCCACTCACTCGCGGTTTTCGAATGAGACCTCATGCGCCTGCGGCGCACCACCGAGCATGAAAATAGGGCGCAAGTGCTCTGCTGAAGATAAAGGACTTAGACTCTATTTTCACGACAGCTGGGAGAAACGTGGAACTGGAAAATTCAAGGCGCTCTACGCCCTGCGCTTCGCTTCTGTTTTGTGCACCATGCTTTCCATAGCATGTCTCAGGAGGAGATTGGCCTTAGTCTGATAGCCCGGCCCGTAGCTCTTCAGCCACTCGATCACGTCGGCGTCGAGACGCATGGTTACGGGCCGCTTTGGGGGGCGGTAGAACTTGCCCACCTGAGCGCTGCTCCAGTCGATAACCTCCGGCATGTCAGATAGGTCGATCTCGGCGTCTCGTTTTGCCGCGACGGCTGCGATTTCGCGTCGCTGCTCTTTTGTATGCTTCTTCATAGCTCTTCCTTTCGCGAGAGGTTGCAGCGCGAGCGGAAATGAGACGAATCACTTCCTCGCGGTCTGCACTCTCATAGCTCACATGTACCACGAACAGGATTGCTCCCAGCCCAATCGCGGCGAGCGTAATGAAACGTTCTTCGTCGTCGGAGGCTGGGTCGCGCTGTGTAAGCGAGTATGGATCCTCGAATGCCAGCGTGGCCGTCGCGAAGCTTACCCCGTGCTTCAGGAGGTTTGCCCGGTTCTTCTCTTCATCCCATTCGAAGAGCATAGGACCAAATTCAGCTTAAACTTCCGTAAGTACAGATGTCAATACGAGGACTTGGCTTCGATGCGGTGAGAGAAGCTGGTGGCCATCTCCGGCTGTTACACTATCCAGTTTTTGGCGCGCGCTTCGAAAGACCGATAACGCTACCCGCGCGCGGAGGCTTCATGTCGCGTCGTCTTTTCCTTCTCCTCATCTGCTGCTCGCTTTGCGGATTCGCCCAGAACAAGCGTCCTTTCACCTTTGAAGACATGATGCAGCTCAAGCGCATCGGCGAGCCGGCTGTGTCGCCCGATAGCAAGTGGGTCGCTTTCAGCGCGGTCGATGTCAATCTTGACGAGAACACGCGCAGGCCGCACTTGTGGATTGCACCGCTCTCCACCCCAACGAGCGCAAAATCGGCGCTCGTTGGGGGCCCCGGAGCGGGCGGCGAGGCGCGACGGTTGACGCCTGCCGACGGCAAAGGCGAAGATCGCATCCGCTTCGCGCCGGATGGCAAGCGCGTGCTGTTCGAGTCCTCGCGCGACGGCGGCTCGCAAATCTGGGTCCAGGACTTCGACAGCTCGAGCGGTCGCCTTACCGGCGAGCCGCGCAAGGTCACCAACATCTCCACCGAAGCTTCGGGCGCATTGTGGTCGCCCGATGGCCAGAACATTCTGTTCGTCTCGTCGGTTTATCCCGACTGCACCGACGACGCCTGCAACAAGCAGCGCGACGACGCGCGCGCCAAGTCGAAGGTGAAGGCCAGCATCTTCACCGAGCTGATGTATCGCCACTGGAACCACTACTTCGACGGCAAGTACAGCCACTTGTTTCTCGTCTCCGCTGAAGGCGGCGTCGCGCGCGATCTGACGCCCGGAGCGCATGACGTGCCGCCCTTCTCGCTCGGCGGTCAGGACCAGTATTCGTTCTCGCCTGATGGCAAAGAAGTCGCTTACACCAGCAACATCGATGACGTGCAGGCGACGAGCACCAACAGCGATGTCTTCATCGTGTCGACAAGCGGCGGCCCGGCGAAAAAGATCACCACCAATCCCGGAAGCGACGGCACGCCGATCTATTCGCCTGACGGAAAGTACATTGCTTATCGCTCGCAGTTCCGCGCCGGATATGAAAGCGACCGCTTTCGCCTGATGCTCTACGAGCGCGCCACCGGCAAGATCACCGACATGACGCCGGCCTTTGATCGCTGGGTCGATTCGATGGCATGGTCGCCCGACTCGAAGACGATTTACTTTACCGCCGAGAACGAAGGCGAAGCGCCGATCTACAGGATCAGCGCAGCTACCGAGAACGCTTGGCCGCAAGAGCTGGTCGCGGGATTCAACGACAGTCCGACGCCGACGCCTGATGGCAAGATGCTGGTGTTCGATCGCATGTCGATTGCCGCGCCCAACGAGATCTACAGCGCGCCGCTGCAATTCATACAATGCCGCATAGCTGTGCAGCCAAATGCCTACAGCGTTCCTGGTTGCCTGCTGTCGAAGGCGGAGCCGGTGTCGAAGCTGAACGACGCCGTGCTGTCGCAAGTCCAGATGCAGCCGCTTGAGCCGTTCTGGTTCACGGGCACGCTGAAGGAGAAAGTTCAGGGCTTCGTCGTCAAGCCGCCAAACTTCGATGCGAGCAGGAAGTATCCGGTGAAGTTCCTCATTCACGGCGGACCGCAAGGCGCGTGGGGCGACGACTGGTCGTATCGCTGGAACCCCGAGCTGTTCGTGGCCAATGGTTATGTTGTGGTGATGGTCAACTTTCATGGCTCAACCGGCTATGGGCAGAAGTTCATCGACGCCATTAACGGCAATTGGGGCGGACCGCCGTTTCAGGACCTGCTGCTCGGCCTCGACTACGCCGAGCAGCACTATCCTTACATCGACAAGGACCGCGAATGCGCGCTGGGCGCAAGCTTCGGTGGCTATGCCATCAACTGGATCGAAGGTCATACCAACCGCTTCAAGTGCCTGGTCTCGCACGATGGCGACTTCAACAACGAGTCGTCTTACGGAACGACGGAAGAGCTGTGGTTCCCGGAGTGGGAGTTCAAGGGCACGCCGTGGACGAACCGCGAGCTCTACCGCAAGTGGTCGCCGCACCTGTTCGCCACCAGCTTCAAGACGCCGATCCTGGTCGTGCACGGACAGCTCGATTATCGCGTCGACGTCTCCGAAGGCTTCCAGATGTTTACTACCGTGCAGCGGCTGAAGATTCCGTCGAAGATGCTGTACTTTCCTGACGAAGGCCACTGGGTGCTGAAGCCGCAAAACAGCCGGCTGTGGTATCAGACGGTAAATGATTGGGTGGATGAGTGGACGAAGGCACGTTAGCTTTGAGAAACAAATGTCCTTCGTGACAGTGGAAGTGCCGGGCTTCCGTCCGGCAAAATTGCCAGGGCCCAAGCCCATTTTCTAGACCACGCTTTCGGCGCGGCTAACGCCGCGCCCCTCCACCGTTCGTGCGGACATTTGTTCGCAATTGTCAATTGTTTGTGTTCTGATCACGCGTCACGACGATCCTCCGTTCTTCGTCGCCAAGGCGCTCGATAGCGATCTCCACGTCGCGCTCTTGCTGAAGGCGGGGAAACTTCTCTCCCCACTCCAGCAGCACCAGGTTGCCTTCCTCGGCGAAGAGCTCGTCCAGCCCGAGCGTGTCGAGCTCGCGCACCGTCTCAATGCGGTAGAGATCGACGTGGAAGAGGTTGACCTCGGGGCCGCGATATTCGTGAATGAGCGTGAAGGTTGGACTGGTGACGTCTTCCTGCGCCGCGGCGTGCAGGCCTTCGGCGATACCTTTGGCCAGCGTGGTCTTGCCGCTGCCGAGATCGCCGCGCAAGATGACCATGCGCGCGTTCTTCAGCGTGGGCGCGAGCTGGCGGCCCAGCGCCATAGTCTCCTCGGCGGAATGCGTGATGTGCTCGTTGGCGATCATTGCCATGCGCTATCCGATGCGCGTGGTCTCTTCCTTCGCCCAGCGCGCGGCCCGGCGGAAGGCTTCCGGCAGCGCGCCGAGCAGATCGGTCGCGACCAGCGAGTGCTCACCCATGCGTTCCTCGGCCACGTCGCCCGCCAATCCATGCAGGTAAACCGCGGCAATGGCGGCGCGCGCGTAATCGTCCGGCATCTGCGCCAGCACACCTGCCGTCATTCCGGTCAGGATGTCGCCGGTCCCGCCGGTCGCCATGCCCGGATTGCCGGTGGGATTGACCCACGCTGTGCCGTCGGGGAGAGCGATGATGGTGCGATCGCCTTTCAGCACGAGCACGAGGTGATGGTTGCGTGCGAAGGTGCGCGCCACGTTGAGGCGGTCCGCTTGCACGGCCTTAATCGGAACGCCGGCCAGGCGCGACATCTCGCCGGGATGCGGCGTGAGCACCAGCGGCCGACGACCGCCATCGAGCAGATGGGTTTGCCCCTCGAAGGCGTTGAGGCCGTCGGCGTCGAGCACTAGCGGGACCTTGGTCTGGTGTACGGCCTCATGTACAAACTGCACCGTCTCGGGATGGCGGCCGATGCCGGGACCAATGGCGACCACCGTCATCGGCTTCGTCAGCTCGAGGAAGCGGCCGCTTTCCGCGGCGGCAAGAGCGATGGAGCCCGCGCTGGTTTCGGGCAGCGGCTCGGTCATCAGTTCCGCGGCGAAGGAGGCGACGCTGGTAAGCACTCGCGCCGGAGTTGCGACCGTGCTCAATCCGGCTCCTGAACGAAGCGCTGCCATCCCCGCCATCGCCGCGGCCCCCGACTTGCCGAACGATCCGCCCACGATCAGCACATGTCCGAACATGCCCTTGTTGCTGTCGCACGGGCGAGGCGCGAGCAGCGCGGCGAAATCGCGCGGCGTCGTGACCTCCAGGTTCAAGCTGGAGACGATGGCCTCAGGAGGCGATCCGATGGGCGCGACGATGACCGGCCCGCGGGTAAGCTGCCCGAAGACGTGCGCCGGACGCGGCGCGGTGAAGGTCATGATCGCATCGGCGCGAGCAATTCCCTCCCCCGATTGCGGCGCCGTGAGATCGGAAGCGGCGCCGGAGGGAATATCGACGGCGACCACCGGCTTATCGCTGTGGTTGATCACCGCGATCGCATCTGAGTACAAGCCCGTGACTGGCGGCTGAAACCCTGTGCCCAGGATCGCGTCAACGATCAAGTCGCAGCTACCGACGCTGCGCGAGGACTCGGCATTTAGCTGTTGCGTGCTGGTGATCTCGATGGGCCGCACGGGCAGGCGCTCGAACATGGACCGCGCATCGCCCTTCACGTCCGTGCGCGAGGCCAGCAGCAGCACCTCAACGACGCGTCCGGCGCGATGCAGCTTGCGCGCCACTACGAAGCCGTCGCCGCCATTGTTCCCCTTGCCGCATACGACCACAACCCGGTTCGCCTCGCCAAACTTTTGCAGGATAAAGTTGGCGATCGCGCTGCCGGCATTTTCCATCAAGGCGAGTGACGGAACGCCGTAGCGCTCGGTGGTAGCGCGGTCGATGGCGCGCATCTCCGCCGCGGTCGTGATCTTCATGCGCGTTCCGCCGAGTGTTCCAGGCGTCGCAAGCCTTCGGGCTCGCCCATGGCGATGAGGTGGTCCCCTTCGTGAATGACTTCGTCCGGCGAAGGATTGAAGCGCATGTGCGAATCTTCGCCCTTGATCGCGAGCACGATGACGCCCATCTCCTGGCGGATACGCGAGCCCTCCAGCGTCTGGCCGGCAACGCGGGAGCCTGCTCGTACCTTTACCTCCACGATATCGAAGGGGAGCTTCCGATTCATGGCTGTGTCGAAGAAGTCGACCACATGCGGCCGCATGAAGGTCTGCGCGATGCGGTAGCCGGCGAAAATGTAGGGCGAGACCACATGATTCGCTCCAGCGGTCAGCAGGTGCTTCTCCGCCTCTTCCTCGCTGGCGCGGGCGATGATGTTCAGCTTGGGATTCAGGCTGCGGGCGGTGAGGATAATGTAGATGTTAGTCGCGTCGGTAGTCGTCGACGCGACCAGGCCGCGCGCCTTTCCGATTTGCGCCTGGCGCAGCACGGGCGCCTGGGTGGCGTCGCCCACCAAAGTCAGCCAACCCTCGTCGGAGTAGCGCGCCAGCTTTTCGGCGTCGGTGTCGATGACGACGAAGGGCAGTGGCTTGCGGGCCAGCTCGCGGGCGGCGCTGCGCCCCACGCGTCCCGCGCCGCAGAGAATGTAGTGGTCCGATAATCGGCTAATGTCGCGGTCCATCCGTCTCCTGCCGAATACCGATTGCAGCTCGAATTCTAGCAAAGCCTGGGTGGCGCCTCCGAAGAACAGCAGCACCAGTCCGACGCCGGCAATAATGATGAACGTATTGAAGATGCGACCCGCGTGCGAGAGCGGATGGACCTCTCCGTAGCCGATGGTGGTGATTGTCGTCAGCACCATATAGAAGCCGTCGAACCATGGCCAGCCTTCCAGGAAGTGGAACCCGGCGACGCCGATGAGGACAAGCAGCAGGAGCGCCAGGAAGATGATCTTCAGGTTGAGAAGTGGCTTCACGCGGCTATTGTGGCAACCCAGGCGGGAAAGCGCAACGAGGTAAGTATCGAAACGGGAGGAGGACAAAAAAGGTACAGTATCCCACCCCGTGGCATAATTTCGCTGCGCCAGCAGCCAGTTGCATCGTATACTTCAGCCAAACCCCTGTTTAGCGCTACTTCGGTTCTGGCCGATGCAAGAGCTGATCGAGAAACGCCTCTCGCCTGTACGCCGGCAGCAAGTCTTCCGCGCTATGGCCGAGAACTTGCCCGCAGACAAGAGCTCACTCCGGCGGCTTCTGCGAGAGAACGACCTACGCTTTCGGTTCCTGGCCGAAAACATCAGCCATCCCTTCCTCACTCTGGATGCGGAGCTCCGCTGTACCTATTGGAATAAAGCCGCCGAGAGCCTGACCGGGATTCCACCGGCTGAGGCTGTGGGGAAGAGGATCGGAGAAATCTTCCAGCCGACGGCTGACTATAAGACCGCCCTGGAAGTGTTTTTCGACGAAGTGCTTATTGCCCGCGAGACGCGCAGCTCCACCCTGCCGTGCCAATTCGGGAGCAAGAATTTCCTCTTCGAAATTACCGCCTGCCTCTTCCCAGAGGGTATCGCAGTGTTGGCGCGTGACATTGCCGCCAACCGAAAGGCGGAGGAAGCGTTACAGAGACTTGCCGCCCTTGTAGAGTCCAGCGACGACGCCATCTTCAGTACCACGCCTGAGGGCCACATCGCCAGTTGGAACCGAGCCGCCGAAGAGCTGTACGGCTACACCGAGAGCGAGATTTTGGGCAAGAAGTATACCGTGCTCATACCACTGGGTCTGCGCCGGGAACGTGAGGCCGTCCACCGCAGGGTGCTTGCGGGAGAGCGCTTCCGCAGCCTGGAGACGCAGCGCCTGAAGAAAGACGGCACAGTTCTGGATGTTTCTCTTTCCGTCTCTCCCATTGTGGACGCGAGTGGCGCCATCCTCGGGGCGTCCTCCATCGCACGCAACATCACCGAGCGCAAACGGGCCGAACTGGCACGCGACGAGCTCTCCCGCCGGCTTTTGAATGCGCAGGAAGCAGAGCGTGCCCGCATCGCCAGAGAATTGCACGATGGCATTGGGCAATCGCTGGCATTGCTCAACATTCAATTGCAAAGAGCGTGTGAGGGGGCGCGTTCAGAAAGGAAAGGGTCAGGGATCCAGGAGCTCAGCGCGAAACTGAAGCAGATTGGCGAGCGGGTGAGCCAACTATCTCATCAACTGCATTCTTCGGAGCTGGAGTACCTTGGGCTGGCGGTCGCGCTCAAAGGCCTGTGCCGCGAATTTGACGAGCAGTACGGCATCGCGGTCAACTTTGCGTGCAACGATCTATCGGCAGAGCTGGACGACGAGGTTGCTCTCGCTTTCCTCCGCCTGGCGCAGGAGGCCCTGCAAAACATCGCAAAGCACAGCCGGGCAACAAGGGTCCAGGTGAGGTTGGTGAGTGCGGGCGATGAACTGACTTGCACCATCACCGATGATGGAGTCGGGTTCGACGTGAACAAGGCGCGAAAGACGACCGGGCTGGGGCTGGTCAGCATGCGGGAACGAATGCACTTAATCGGCGGCCGGCTCACCATCGCGTCCACCAAAACCACCGGCACTACGATTGAAGCCAAGGCCCCGTTGTCAAAGTCGCCCAGAAGTCTCAGCGCCGCCCCGGGCCAGTGAGCAGAAAAGATCTTGGTCATGGAATACAAACCGGCCGCGCGTCTCCTGATTGCCGACGATCACCGGCTGGTGGCCGAGGCCTGCAAGGCCATGCTGGAGCCGGAATTCCAGGTCGTGGGCATTGTTGGCGATGGGCGCAGTCTGGTCAAGCAGGCGCTGGCGCTTAAGCCCGACATCGTTATCCTCGACATTGCCATGCCGCGTTTGAACGGCCTGGATGCCGGCCAGCAAATTAAGGAGAGATGGCCGGGCGCGAAGCTCGTGTTTGTCACGATGAACTCGGCCACGGAGGTGGCGGCAGAGGCATTTCGCCGGGGCGCTTCCGGGTACGTGCTCAAGCACTCGGCGGCGGAGGAATTGCGGACCGCCATTCGCAAAGTAGCGCAAGGCGAGTCCTACCTCTCGCCTCTGATCGCCAAGGAGACGGTAAAGTTTCTGCTGGGCCGCCACGATTCGCGTCCCGCAGAAAAGCGCATCACTAGCCGTCAGAGCGAAATCCTGCAACTGTTGGCCGAAGGCCTGAGCATGAAGGAAGTAGCTGCGGTCCTCGACCTCAAACCCGGCACCGTGGCTTTCCACAAGTACCGCATGATGGCGGTCCTGGGGGTCAAAACGAATGCCGAACTTCTGGAATACGCCCTGAAGCGGCAGATGGTCGCATCCAACCCGGCCTTGTAGCGGGAGCCGCATCGCCCATTTTTTCCAGACACGATTAGCATTTTTGCCAGTAGGCAGCTTCGAGTTCCGTTGTTAAGGTTGAGAGTGGCAGTTCACCCGTGTATCCGGCGGGATTTCATTACAGGTGGAGGTTGCTCGTGGGACCAACACGGCTTTTGCTCGTGGATGACAACCCGGAGCTCCTGAGAACGGTCATCGACATTCTCCAGCCTTCCTATGTGATCGCGGGCGCCCTCTCCGACGGTACAACCGTAGTGCAAAGGGCCGCGATTCTACGTCCCGACATCATCATTCTGGACATCTCGCTCCGCGAGGTCACGGGCTTCGACATTGCGCGGCGGTTGAAGAAGAGCGGGTTCGACGCGAAAATCATCTTCCTCACCGTGCACGAAAACGTCGACTTCATTCGCGCTGCCTTCGAACTCGGCGCCGCCGCCTACGTCTTCAAATCGCGAATCGTTCCTGATCTCGTCGATGCTCTCCATCGAGTCTGCCGTGGGAAATGTTTCAGTTCGGGCGACCTGGCAGCAGCGGGCGCCGATCGGCAGCGGGACAGCGGGCGCATCGCGGCCAATCCACGAGACCCTTCTTGAGCCCGGCGCTGTTCCTTTGCAGTTCTTCAACGTAAGTTTGATCTCGGCGTAAAGTCCTACTCTATCTCCCGGCACATGGAATATATTGACTGCGATGCCCTCGCTTGCACTTTCCCAGTTGATTGGCGCGCCCGTAATCGACAACACCGGCTCGAAGGCCGGAAAAGTGCGCGAAGTGGCATTGGCTCCCCAGGAGAACTCCAGCCAACTGAGCAGCTTCGTCGTTGAGACGCACCACGGCCAGCGACTGGTGCCCGTCAAGGCCATCAGCCTGATCGACAATGGCCTGCGCGTTGCGACGTCCGCGGCGGAGTGGAGCCCGTATGGCGGCGGCGAAGGCCTGCTGCTGCTGGAGCGCGACCTGCTCGATCAGCAGATCATCGATGTACACGGACGCAAGGTCGTTCGCGTGAACGATGTCGACATCCACGAGGAGAGCGGCAATGGCCGCCTCGTGCTCAAGATCGGCGCAGTCGATGTCGGCGCGCGCGGCGCAATCCGGCGGTTACTCAAGGGCGTGGTGCCGGCGGGGGTCCTCCATCCCTTGTTGGAGAGAATTCCGCCGCGAATGATTCCCTGGGACTTTGTCGACCTGATCGAGGTCGATCCTGCGCGCCGCGTGAAGTTGAAGATTTCCCTCGAACGGCTTGCCAAGCTGCATCCTGCCGATATTGCCGACATTGTGGAGGACCTTGCTCCGGCTGAGCGCGAGGCGATCTTCGAGACGCTGGATGAAGAAGTCGCTGCTGAGACGCTGGAAGAAGTCGATCCCAAGTTGCAAGTGTCGATCCTCTCCTCGCTCGATTCCGACCGTGCCGCCGACATTGTGGAGGAGATGGACCCGGATGCCGCAGCGGACCTTCTGGCTGACATGCATCCCGACGCCTCGCAGGAGATCCTCACCGAGATGGAGCCGGAGGAGCGCGCCGAAGTCGCCGAGCTGATGACCTTCGAGGACGATACGGCGGCCGGCCGCATGACGACCCAGTACATGGCATTGCGGGCCAGCGCGAAGGTCGAGGATGCGATCGAGATGCTGCGCAACTTCGAGGGTGGCCTCGAAAGCATGAGCACAATCTACATCGTGGGCGAGAAAGATAAGCTGCTGGGCGCTGTGCCCTTGGCCAAAATTGCGCTGGCTCCGCCGGGCACGCCGCTAATGCTACTCAGCACCGGTCACATGACGACCGTCCATCCCGGCGCCGATGAAAAGCGGGTGGCAGAGCTCTTCGACAAATATAACCTGCTGACCTTGCCGGTGATTGATGACACCGGCGTATTGACCGGCGTCATCACCGCCGACGATGTCATCAACATGTTGCGGGCGAAGTTGTAGCGCCCGGTGTTGTGCGGTCACCTGATTGCAGCATTTAAGGTGGCGGACGTGTCGAGCTGGCCTCGTTATCCTACATTGTATGAGATCAACACCTGGGTTTGGCTTGGGGAGCTAAGCGCCACGTACGGGAGGCGTGTCGCTCTTGGGTCGGTTCCTCCCACGGAGTGGGATGCCGTAGCGAAGCTTGGCTTCGATGCCGTGTGGTTCATGGGCGTGTGGGAGCGTAGTCCTGCGGGTACTGCCATCGCCAATCGGAATGAGAATTTGCTGGCAGATTTTCGCCGGGCGCTGCCGGATTTTCGCCCTGAAGATAATGTGGGTTCGCCTTATTGCGTGCGCCGCTATGTAGTCGATCCGCACCTTGGAGGGCCGGAGGGTCTTGCCCGGGCGCGCGAGCAGCTTGCGCAGCGCGGACTGCGCCTGCTGCTGGACTTTGTGCCCAATCACGTTGCGCCCGATCACCCCTGGGCCAGCGAACATCCGGAGTACTTCATTCAGGGCAGCGCGGACGACGCTCGTGCCGATCCCTCCTCCTACATTGTGGTAGGACAAACGGTCTTTGCCTGCGGAAAGGACCTTTTCTTTCCGGCGTGGTCGGATGTGCTGCAACTCAACGCCTTCAGTGCGGGGCTGCGCAGCGCGGTAGGTGCGACTCTGTCGGACATAGCTACGCAATGCGACGGCGTGCGTTGCGATATGGCCATGCTGCTGTTGAACACGGTGTTCGAGCGCACGTGGGGCGGTCGCGCTGGTCCGAAGCCGGCCACCGAGTACTGGGCCGACGTCATTCCGGCCATCAAGCGGGCGCACCCCGATTTCTGTTTTATCGCAGAAGCCTACTGGGAACTGGAATGGCAATTGCAACAGGAGGGGTTCGACTTCTGCTACGACAAGCGGCTCTACGATCGCCTGGAGCATGACGAGGCAGAGAGCGTTCGCCTGCACCTGTGCGCCGATCCTGCTTATCAGGAGAAGCTGTTGCGCTTCCTCGAAAACCACGATGAGCCTCGCGCCGCCATGGCGTTTTCTGCGGCCCGGGAGCGTGCCGCCGCGGTAGTGACTTCAACGCTGTCGGGCGCGCGAATGTTTCACGAAGGGCAACTCGAAGGAAGAAAGGTAAGGCTTCCCGTCTTCCTGGCCAGGCGGCCGCAGGAGCCTGTAGATACCACATTGTGGGAGTTCTATCGCGGCCTACTGGCAGGGATAAACAGTCCTGTCTTCCGCGAAGGAGAGTGGCATCTGTGCGAGCGCACAGGCTGGCCGGACAATGCGAGCTTCCGGAATATTGTGGCGTGGAGTTGGGGCCGCGATGAGGACTTCGACCTGGTTGCTGTCAATCTAAGTGACAGCGCCGCGCAAGCCCGCATCAAGATCGCCAACGATCAGCTACGAGGAAAGCCGTGGCGCCTGATCGACGCACTTTCCGGCGCAAGCTTCGACCGCAGTGGCGACGAGATGCTGTCGCCAGGCTTGTACGTCGACTTGCAACCCTGGAGCTATCACTTCCTCCGATTTGCCGCGGCCACGGATGCGAAGAGCAGCGACGGTTGAGCAGATGAATCCAGGCAACGTGGTAGCTGGTCGAAGCCCGGCAGCAGAACGCGGTGCGTCGGGTGCTGGCCCGCTGGATGCGCTTCGACGTCATCGTGCTGGATGAGGTCGGTTATGTGCCGCTGGCCGACATCGGGGCCGAGTTCTTGTTTCAGGTGATCGCCGAGCGGGCCGAGAGAGCGACGCTGATCATCACCACGAACTTGCCTTTTTCGGAGTGGACGCAGGTGTTTCCCAATCCGCGTTTATGCAAGGCATTGCTGGATCGCATCACCGACCGGGCTCACATCATCGAGACCGGCACCGATTCGTTTCGCTTCCGCCGAACGCTGGAGGCACGCAAGAAAAAGAAGGCTTCGTAATCACTGGGCCGGGGAAGGGGCTCAATCGCCGCCCCTTCCCCGGCACCCCTTCCCGGCTAGCAATCCGGGATGGCTAATTACGGCACCAAAGGGTGGGCCAAATGAAATGATCACGGGTGGGCCAAATCAGGTTGTCAAAAGCAGATGTTTTTATCGGGCGCAGCCATGATCTCGTTCATGACCAGGCCGGCCGCTTGTAAGCGCGCAGGGGCGTCTTGCTGCCCCGGACCAGCGAACGCGAAGGTGGCCAAGGACAACGTTAGTAAAGCAATTGCGTATTTCTTCATAAAGCACTTCCTTTCCACGCTATTTTGTGGACGAACTTGTGAGGGCGATATCCGCCGAAACATCAGACTGCTCGACGGCCTACTCAGAACCAGAGGTCGTCTGAGCAGAATTGCTCAGAGGGAGGATGATGGGCTCGGCAAAACTACAGCGCCCTTATTCGTGCAGAAAGATGTTGAGGAGGGAGTTGTGAACCCGAATCTCACCGTTATATTCGATGAAGCCCAGCTTTCTGAAGCGAAGCTAGCACGGAAGAACTGCGAACCGCGATGATCCACTATCGGTCACTCTTCGACAAACTGGTGCAGGTGCAAACACCTGGCGACAAGAGAGTGGCGTAACACGAGGCGCTACGACTCTCCAGCAATAGGCGTCAATTGAAACCCACTACGGAACAGAGAAGATTCTCATGATGAAACCGAGCACGAACGCACGAACGATAAGACAACTGGCAAGCTCCACGAAGTCAAAGGAACAATCAAGCAGAAAGTCGGCGAACTCACCAAGAACCCCGACGTGAAATCTGATGGCAGACCTGAAAAGACTGCCGGCACAGTTCAAAACTGGGTCGGCAACGGCTTAGGCTGAACCTACGGGGTACGCGCCAGTCCTCGACCCGACCAGGCGTCGCTCGCTTGCTCAAGCAGCAGACCGTTGTAGACAGATGCGACCAGCAGGCGCCCCTTGTAGTTCAAGGCGGCGCGAATCGAAATTCTTGCCTCGGGTGTGCTCTGCCAGCTCCGTCCGCCATCCTTGCTCTGGAACACAACACGAGAATGCAGCGCCGTAGCCAGCAGTCGCTGGCCGCCGGCGTCGTAAAGCACCGCCAGCACATCGTTCTTGGGAAGGCCGCCCAGCATGTATTGCCAGCTCTGCCCGCCGTCGGTCGAGCGCAACGCGCCCTGGCGGGTCCCCAACCAAAGCGTGGGACCGGGTGTCAACGTCAGGTTGTAAACTCCACTGACATACTTCGGAAGCGGAACGGTGGTCCATGTTTTTCCCCCATCCCGGGAGAGGTAGGCACCCTTGAGGCCGGCCAGCGTTACTGTACTGTCCTCGTAGCAGTTGATGACACTAAACTCGCGCTCTCCGTCGACCGTCTGGCCGTACCACTTTTCTCCGTGATCCACGCTGATGAACAATCCGTCATCGGTGGCCGCAAACCAGGCTTTCTCCCCCATCTGCAGCGACCGCACCCGCGGGGCGTTAGCAAGGGGAATCAGTGGCTCAGGCGGGACCTTTGTCTTTGCAACCGCAGCTTTGCGCTTGGCGCCCGCAGCCGCCTTTGAGGACTTCGATTTGGACGCCGCCGGCGATACCTCGGCTTCCACCGGCTTCGGCTGCCATTCGGGCACCGCCCCCCAAATCATCTTCCTTGGCAACCAGGAAGCGCTCAACGACGCCAGTTGGAAGATGCCATGATTGGTGCCGGCGAACAGCGCTCCGTTCTCCGCCTGTTGCAGGCTCAGGATGTCGCGCCCGGCCAGTCCGCGACTGGACTGCCGCCAGCTCTTGCCAACATCATCGGACAGGAACAAGCCGCCCTGCTCCTTGCCATTGGCCACTCCCACATATAGCCGGTTCGGGTCCTTGCGGTCCACAATCACGGCGACAACCACGCGATGGGAGAACCCCTGGTTGGAGCTTGTATAGTGCGCGAAACCATCTTTGCTGACGAGCACTCCTCGGAGGTCGGTCGCCACCAGCACTCGATTGGGATCGCGAGGATCAATCAGCACGTCATTGACAATGAGGTCAGGTGAAGAAACCAGCGACCACCTGGCGCCGCCGTCCACTGTCTTCCAAAGCCCGCCGGTGGTGCCGGCATAGACGATCGAGGGACGCTGCGGGTCCTGGCGCAGCACCCGGGTACGGATTGCGGAATGGGGAAGTCCTTGAACGCGATGAAAAGTTTCGGCGCCATTGTCGCTCTTGTAGATGCCCGAGCAGGCACTGGCATAGACCCGCGACGGCAGCTTGGGATCGACGATGATGCTAAAGACGTCGGAGTCGTCCAGGATTCCCTCCTTGAGGTTGTGCCAGTGCGCCCCGCCGTCGCTGGTCTTCCACGGCAGGTGTCGCGTCCCTGCATAGATGACGTCGGGATTCTGCGGATCGATGGCGACGGAGACAAAGTTCCGCAGCGAGGAGTGGTTCTCGATCGCAGCGTGGTTCTCCGGCGAAATACGCTCCCAGGTCGCCCCACCGTCGCGGGATCGAAACACTCCATCCAGCGCGCCAATCACCAGCGTGTTGTGGTCGCTGGGCGCTATGGCCAGGGCGCGGATTGATTTGCCATGCACCCCGGCCAGTTCCCGCCAGGTGCGGCCACCGTCATCGGAACGAAACACGCCGCCCTCATTGTCGTTGAACAGTCCCCACGCCGCTGCGTAAAGCGTCGCCGGGTTGGTGGGGTCGAAGACGATGTGGTCGAAAACATAATCGTCGCCCGGGCCGAGGTGGGCAAAGATCGCCCACGAATTTCCTCCGTCTTTGGAAATGAAAAGCTGTCCGGCACTGGTACCCAGCAGGATGCGGTCGGGATCGCTGGGATCGTAGGCCAAGCTGCGCACGTTGCCGCCTTCGGGCCCGATCAACTGCCAGTCGGACGCAAAGGAAAAAAAGTTAAATAGCAACCCGACGCACAGAAATAGCTTTACAACAAACCCCGCTTGACTACGCATAGAAAAAGTCCCGTCTGCCTTGCTGGCCTGAAGTGTAATGAAAAAGAAGCCTGTCGGGGATCATAACTCTAAGTTGCCCACCGCGCACATGTCCAAACCGCCAGCGTATCTTTTCCGCAAATTGCCATGCGGGAATGCGTCAACATGGCTCAGAAAAAGCCGGCAAGAGGCATGGCCTCTTACCGGCTTGAGTCGAGCTACTTCATCTTGGCTATTGCGCTGGAGGAGCTGAAACAGATGCCTCTGCCTTAGCCTTAGCCTTAGCCTTAGCCTTGTGGTGCTTCTTCATAGGTTCAGGCGCCGTACGCGACTGCGGCTGCACCGCAGTTTCGTCAACCACGGTGCCCTCTTCCAGTTGTCCGCCGCACAGAGTGCCCTCGGGGACAAAGTAGAAGTGAGTGGCCTTACCCTTGGCTTCGCCCTGCCGCGGCGTGATGCGGCTGGCATCGGCCTTGTTCGGCCCATCCGTGGTCAGGTAGTACTTCACGTTGACTGCGCGCTGCGCACCCAGGGTTTGCATGTTGGTGGACTCTTCCTGGTCGGTGTAGCCAACGATGTCCAGCTTGCCATTGGGCATCTGCTGCAACCGCAGAGAAAGTTTGTCCAGCGTGTCCTTGCAGTCGTTGTCCACGCGCCACGGCTTCTTGGGGTTCTTCTCGAAGGTACACTCGCCCCAATCCTCGATGGTGGTGCACTTGACGACCCCAGGCACGTTGACGCTGGCCGTGCAATTGGCGCTCAAGTTAGCGCGTGCGTCACTCGCCGTGCCCGTAACGGTGATGGTGTTGCCCGCGTCCGCATTGGTCGCAGTCACCGTGACTGAGGTGCCGGTGCCGCTCAGTGCGCCGCCACTATTCGTCCAGCTATACGTCAACGGCCATCCCTGTGGATCGCTGGCTGTCATCGTAACGGTTGCCGGTTCGCCAATCGCGATAGTCGTCGGACTGGCCGAGCAGCTTACCGACGGGGGTTGCGGCTGCTTGATGCTGAAGCTGGCCGAGCACGTCGCCGCGTTGTTCTTCTTATTTTTGGGATCGGTGATCGTGGCATTGGCGGTGTAGCTTCCCGGTGCCTGGCCTGTGGTGTCGATGGTCGCGGTCTGGGCGTTAGCCTTCGACAGCGTGCCACCATTGCCGGTCCAGGCGTAGGTCACGGTATGCTTCGCGTTGAAGTTGGCTCCGTTGGCAGTGACGGTCACCGGTTCGCCTGACCAAACCTCAGCCGGTGACGCTGAACATTTGGCGCTTACCGGAACCGGCGGCGCGCCGCCAAACATGAACAGCAGGCCAGTTGAGAGCCGGATGTTGTTTTGGTCGTCGTTGAAGTGATTGGTCCGCAGAAAGTCGACCTGGGCCAGGCGAATTCCAAACTGCCTGTTGATCGGAATATCGATCCCGCCGCCAACTGCCCAGGCAAATTTGGTCTCGCTGCCCGAGCCTCCCGTGGTACCCACATTAATGTGGTCTGCGCCAACTAGCCCGTGGATGAATGGAGCAACGTGTTCCGCCCGGTAGGTCAACGTCGGCCCGAACAGGAAGCTGTAGTCATGGACTGAAACGTTGAACGGCGAGCCGTAGTAGCCGCCAAAATCCGCCGTCAATCCAAACCAGCGATTGACGTTCACATCGGCTTGTCCATTCCAGCCGTTCAGACCTTTTCGGCCGGACGCCGCGCCTGTATCCACGCTCAGGTAAGAATACCCGGCGAAGACTTCAGCCCGTGGGAAGTCGGTTTGTGCGAGAAGTGGCAGGTTGCCGAGCAGCAGGATACCGGCCATCAGCAGAGTGGCAAATGCGAGAATGCCTTTCTTCATAATCTCTCCATTCCTCAACTGCGCGATGAATTTATACAAGAACGGAAGCCCCTCACGGAACGGGAGTTCAAGCCCGCCCCGTTTCTCTTCTATCTCATTAGAACGCGATGGTGACTGCGATCCCGGGGCCGGGGCGCATACGATTGTATAAGTAATACCCATCGTCAGTGTAGTCAAGATAAATGTCGTCGGTTTCGTACCACGTATCAGGCCACATTTCCGGCCAGGGATCAACGAGTGTGACCCAATAGCCGTCGTACTGGAATCGTGGATACCCGCCTACGAAGACCAACGGAAGGCCGTACATGCGGAAGTAGTGGTTACTCCCGAAGTAGAGCCTGAAGCGGTCTTGGGGTACGCGGTAGCCGTTATAACCGCCGCGCTGACCCCAAGTGCGGTGGTCGTTATTCCACGAACTGGCGCGAGACTGGGCGAAACCACTGTGTACCTGCCCTTTGTGTTGTGGGACTCCGCTAGGGTGGACACCCCCATAGGTAGGACTGCTGGGCTGGACGCCGCCGTGATAGACGCCGCCGTAGGTCTGTTGCGGTTTTCCCTGACTTCGCGCAGGTTTGTTAGCCTGCTGCTGATGCTGTTTGTTTTGGTTCTGCTGTTGGGCGTGCTGTTGTTGCTGCGCGGGTTGCTGATGCTGTGAGACTGATACACGGTCCCGCCATTGTGATATGGGCCATCGTCCTGCTCGGACCGACGACACTCGCCCAATCCGCTCCCGGCAGCCAAGAGGTGTCGGCCAACGAGCTGGCGCGGAGGGTGGTCACCAACGAACTGAAATTCCAAGATGAAGATCATGACCACTGGATGTACCGGCAAGAAAAAGAAGAATCCGGGAAGAAACAGGTCAAGGAAATCGTTGAGACAAAAGATGGTGACCTCTGTCGGCTCCTGTCTATTAATGGCCACCCTCTGACCGCGAAAGAACAGCAGAAAGAGAACCAGCGTATTCAGGAGCTGGTGAGCAATCCAGATGAGCAAGGAAAATTGCAGCGGGCGCGAATCACCGAAACAGAACGAGGAAAACGCTTGTTCAAGATGCCGCCGGATGCATTTGTGTTCAACTACGCGGGCCGCGAGGGAGAGCTGATAGAGCTAAGCTTCAGACCAAACCCGAATTTTCAGCCGCCGTCGTTCGAGGCGCGTATTTTTCATGACATGGAAGGCGAATTGTGGGTCGAGGCAAAGCAGGAAAGACTGTTCCGGCGGTACCGATCCACTCTGCACATTTGATGAGAAGGCGATTTCGAGGTGATAGGTGGAACACGGTTCCGGCCGTTTCCATGGGCCCCTTTGCATACTCGGCTGAAGCCTATACGTCCGCTGCGCTCCGCAGTCAAAACAATGTTGCGAGGGTATTTCCTCTCCCTCACAACGTATGGGCCAACTTAAGTTGATGTGAGGACATAAGCTCAGTATTCGCATTAAACTACGGAATGCTTTGGACATGGTTGCAGTCAAAAGGCCTCCTGTTAAACATGGCGGCCTGGTGGGTTCACGGCCACAAACAATTGTCGTTGGGAATAGCAGGTCGCGTCTGGTCAAGATTGACCGTCCATAGATAGTGCCCAGGGATGTTTAGGACGGATCGCTCTTGCTCTCAGTAGCGAGTTTTTGCATTTCCAACGTAGCCCTCGCAGGCTCGTGACGCATCCCGGAGCTTCGTAAGTCAGACGTCCTCGTTTGGTGCGCCTTTAGCAGGTCCGGGCGTAACCAATTTGGTCAATAACGGTCGCCTTGTCTTCAGACGAGGACGTTTGCCGTGTTGCCCCGCAAGTCAACTGTTGGCAATGGACTGCGGAGTGCTGCACAACATTGGAGGTATGCAAGAGAGCGCCTGCCTGCTCATCCTCGCTTGGCCGAAACACACATCAAAAGCTGTGTGCGGTTCGGTCTGAGCTTAAGGCTAAACTTTTCCTAGCACTGTTGGCGGCGGTTTTCCCAACCGCGCGGGTATCGCCGTGATTTTGGTTTTTTATTGATTCTGCTGGCCTTACAGGTTTCGGACTGCGCACGGAGCCGGCTTTTTTCGGCCAATCCGGCCAGCAATGTGCTAAGCTATTGAAGACAAATCGCGGAGAGGTGGCCGAGTGGCTGAAGGCGGCGGTTTGCTAAACCGTTTTGGGGGCTAATACCTCCAACAAGGGTTCGAATCCCTTCCTCTCCGCCATCAATG
>Ga0335081_10003372_pt1 | contig 25152 bp, 25 predicted proteins | sample Lox_Sample_35_FD_206713 | JGI IMG/M metagenome (GOLD analysis project Ga0335081, IMG submission 206713) | Soil microbial communities from Loxahatchee National Wildlife Refuge, Florida, United States - Lox_Sample_3.5 | ecosystem: Environmental > Terrestrial > Soil > Wetlands | place: USA...
CTGCGCGCCGAGGTGGGCTCATGAGCTCCCCCGCACAGCCGCCACGCAAAGCCGGCCGGGAGTCCTCGCCCGTCCTCGTGATCGAAGACGAGCCCGGAGTCGTCGCCCTCGTCCGCGCCGCGCTCGAACGCCGCGGCTATCGCGTCGTCGAGGCTGCTTCCGGCGCGGAAGGATTGCGCATGCTCGAATCTGAAATCTTCGCGGGCGTCATTTCAGACGTCCGCACTCCCGGAGGGGTGAGCGGCGCCGACGTCCAGGCCTGGATCCGCTGCCATCGTCCCGCCTTGGCCCCGCGCCTCGTCTTCATCACCGGCGATGTCGCCAATACCGAAACCCTGGCCCTCCTTCGCCGCACCGGCGCGCCCTGCCTCGAAAAGCCGTTCCGCGTGGGCCAGTTGCTGTCCATTGTGGAACAGACGATCGGAGCCCCATGAAAGACGATTTGCGAATCCGTTTTCTCATCGTCGACGATGAGCAGAGTATCCGCAAACTCTGCATGACCATCGGCGGCTCGCTCGGCTTCCAGTGCTCCGAGGCGGAGAGCGGCGAGGCCGCCTCCGAGCGCCTTGAGGCCGAGGCTCCGGACATCGTCATGGCCGACCTCAAACTTCCCCAGATGTCCGGCATCGATTTTCTCCGCCACGTCAAAACGGTCCTCCCTCGCACCGAAGTCGCCATCATGACCGGCCATGGCTCCGTCGAGTCCGCCGTTACCGCCATGAAGCTCGGCGCTTACGACTACATAGAGAAGCCGTTTCGTGTCGAAGCCCTGCGCCTGTTTCTCCAGCGCATGGCCGACAAGGTCCGTCTCGTCGCCGAAAATCAGTTTCTCCGCGAGCGCGTCAACGCCCAGGATGAGTTCAGCGGCATCGTCGGCTCCTCCGCCAAGATTCAGGACGTGCTCCGCATCGCCGCCCGCCTGCGCGACACCCGCACCCCCGTGCTCATCACCGGTGAGAGCGGCACCGGCAAGGAGTTGGTCGCCCGCGCCATTCATTACGGCGGCGCCATGGCCTCCATGCCGTTTGTGGCCGTCGATTGCGGCTCGCTCGTGCCCACGCTCATGGAGAGTGAGCTCTTCGGCTACGAGAAAGGTGCCTTTACCGGCGCCGTAAAATCGAAGCAAGGCCTCTTCCGCGCGGCCAATGGCGGCACTATTTTTCTCGATGAAATCGGCGAGCTGCCCCTCGAGATGCAGGCCAAGCTCCTTCGCGTCCTGCAGGAGAAGGAAGTGCGCCCCGTGGGAAGCAACGACAACGTTCAGGTAGATGTTCGCGTCATCGCCGCCACCAACCGCGATCTGGAAACCGCTTATCGCTCCGGACTCTTCCGCAAGGATCTGTACTTCCGCTTGAACGTCGTCACCGTCCACATGCCCGCCTTGCGCGAGCGCCGCTCCGACATCCCCATGCTCGTCCACTTTTTTCTGGATCGCTACGCGCCTGGAGAGAACATCCACGTCGCTTCCGACGCGATGAAGGTGCTGCTGGAATACGACTGGCCGGGAAACATCCGCGAACTGGAGAACACCATCGCCCGCGCCGTCGTCCTCGGCGACCGCCATACCGTGCAGGTGGCGGATCTCGCTCCCAACATCCGCGAAGCCGCCGGCTCCGCGGCCCCATCGGAACACGCCCCCGGTTCCTCGCGGCCCGCCAAGACCACGGACCTCGAGGATATTGAGTATCAGACCATTCTGCGGGTCTACAAGCAGGCCGGCGGCGACAAAGTCCTCACCGGCAAGCTCCTCGGCATCAGCCGCGCCACCCTGTATCGGAAATTGAAGCGATACAGAATCGCCTTTAAGCCCGACCCGGCGGAGGAAGGCACCACCGGTTCTCCCGCCGCCTGACGCCCCGCGCTATTTCTTCGGCCGGTGGTACTCGCAGTAGTCCACGATCTTCGCGGGATCGATCGCTTCGTTGTCCACCTGCATCTGCGCTACTTTGCCTTCTTTGTCGATCAGGAAGGTGGCACGCCGCGCCGCTTTGTATTTCGGGTTGTACAGGCCGTATTCCTTCACCACCTCGCCGCCCCAGTCGCTCAGCAGCGGGAAGGTCACTCCGATTTTCTCCGCCCATGCCGCGTTACTGAAGGTGCTGTCCATGCTCACGCCCAGTACCTGGGTATCCGCAGCTTCCAGCCGTTTCACATTGGCCTGGAAGTTCTGCATCTCCTTGCTTCAACCGTTCGTGAACGCGAAAATGTAAAAGGCCAGCGCCACGCTCTTCTTTCCCCGGAAATCGTGCAGCGATACTGGCTTCCGGTTCTGGTCCAGCAGCGTGAAATCCGGTGCCATGTCTCCGACTTTCACCGCCGGTTCCGGCGGTCCTTCCTTTTTCGCTTCCTGCGCCCGCATCCTCGGGGAGAGCGCCGATGTCGCAAGAGCAAGCAGCAGCAATCCGGCAAGACTGATGAGTTTTGTTCGCATGGACTCCTCGTGCCGCGTGTGGAACGACAATCGTTAGGTTAACGTTCCCGTCAGGCCGGGTCAATGCCCCCGCCCGTCCCGCCCCCGGCAGAATCAGCTATAGTGACAGGATGCTCTCCGTTCGCCCCGCATCTCCTACGGATGCGGAGGCCGTCTGGTCCATCCTCGAGCCGGTCATTCGCGCCGGGGAAACCTACACGCTCCCCCGCGACATGGCGCGCGAGGCCGCTCTTGCCTGGTGGTTCTCTCCCGGCCACGAGGTTTTCCTCGCCGTCGAAGAGGCCAACCCGCTGGGCACCTACTTCCTCCGCGCCAACCAGCAGGGGGGCGGCGCTCATGTGGCCAACTGCGGCTACATCACCGCGCCGCATGCCTCCGGCCGCGGCGTCGCGCGCGCCATGTGCGCCCATTCGCTCCAGCATGCGCGCCAACGCGGCTTTCGCTCCATGCAGTTCAATTTCGTGGTCAGCACCAATCAACGCGCCGTCCGCCTGTGGCAGAGCTTCGGCTTTGAGATCGTCGGCCGCCTTCCTGCCGCGTTCCACCATCCCACTGCCGGTTTCGTAGATGCGTTCGTAATGTCCCGTCCGCTATAGCCGCCGCTCGAGCCGGTCGCCATACGCTGACTGCCGCCGCACGCGCCGGCCCGGACAAAGGGAATCAGCCGAATCCTTCAACTCGGATGCTACAATCGTCGGTTTGTTCGCTGTCTTTAGGCGGAGTGTGATGCTGCGGTTTTTCACAGCGGGGGAATCACATGGACAGGCGCTCGTGGCCTGGCTCTCCGGGCTTCCCGCCGGTCTCCGCGTTGATTTCGATTTTGTGAACGCGGAGCTGCATCGCCGCCAACTCGGCTACGGCCGCGGTGCGCGGCAGAAAATAGAACGCGACCGCGTCGAGGCCGTCTCCGGAATTCGCCACGGCCAGACCATCGGCGCTCCCGTGGCCCTGCGGATCGAAAATCGCGACTGGCAGAACTGGGAGCGCGCCCTGCCCGTGGAAGACACGCCCGAATTTGTGGATGCCAAACGCACCATGACCGCTCCGCGCCCGGGCCACGCCGACCTCGCCGGCGCGCTCAAATTCAATTTCCACGACGCCCGTTACGTCCTCGAGCGCGCCTCCGCCCGCGAGTCCGCCGCCCGTACCGCCGCCGGCGCACTGGCCAAGCTCCTTCTCGCCGAGCTCGGCATTCGCGTCCTCAGTCACGTCATCGCCGTCGGCCCCGAGCGCCTTGAACGCGAAGCCTCCTGGGAGGAAATCGCCGCCGTTTGCGCCAATCTCGATTCGCCGCTTCGTTGCGTGGACCTCGGCACCGAAGCGCGCATGAAGGCCGCCGTCGACGCCGCCGTTCGCGCCGGAGATTCCGTCGGCGGAGTGTTTGAAGTGGTCGCCCATGGCGTCCCTCCCGGCCTCGGCACTCATGCCCAGTGGGACGAAAAGCTCGATGGACGCCTCGCCGCCGCCCTCATGTCTCTTCAGGCCGTCAAGGCCGTCGAGATCGGCACCGGCGTCCGCAACGCCGCCTCGCCCGGCTCGACCGTGCAGGATGAAATCGGCTACGATGCCGCCGCCCGGCGCTTTGTGCGCACTTCCAATCGCGCCGGCGGGATCGAAGGCGGAATGACCAATGGAGAGGATGTCGTCGCGCGCGGCTACTTGAAACCCATCTCCACGCTCCGCCAGCCGCTCTCCACCGCTGACCTGGAGACCAAGAAGGCCGTTAAAGCCGCCTACGAGCGCTCTGACGTCTGCGTCGTTCCCGCCGCGGGCGTCGCTGCGGAGGCCATGGTCGCTTTCCTCCTCGCTCAGGCCTGCATCGAGAAATTCGGCGGCGATTCCATCGCTGAGCTGCTCCGCAATTTCCAGGGATATCGCAAGCAGTTGGAGGAGTTTTAGGCGAAAATACTCGCGGGGGCGCGCTCTCCATTGCTCCCCCCGTTCTCATACGGAGACGAACACGCGCTCATGATCTATCCGATTCTGAAGTACGGTGACCCGGTGCTGGAACGTACCACTCCCCGCGTCGAAAAATTCGACGACGAGCTCCGCAAGCTCACCGACGACATGTTCGAGTCCATGTACGCCGCCCGCGGCGTCGGTCTCGCCGCCACCCAGATCGGCGTTTCCCTCCGCCTCGCCGTCGTCGACGTCACCACCGGAAAAAATCCCGAGGCACGCATCGTTCTCGCCAATCCCGAATTGATCCACGCCGAAGGGGAGCAGCGCGAGGAGGAAGGCTGCCTCTCCCTCCCCAACTTCCGCGGCAATGTCATGCGCCCCATGTTCGTCACCGTCCGCGCCCAGGACTCGACCGGCCAGACCTTCGAAATGCGCGGCGAGCAACTCCTCGCCCGCGCCTTCTGCCACGAGATGGACCATCTCGATGGCGTCCTCTTCATTCAGCATCTCAGCATGCTCAAGCGCGACCTCATCCGCCGCAAAATCAAGAAGCTTCGCAAGACCGGGGAGTGGTAGCCCCGCTCGGCGGCACACCCATGCGCGTGGTCTTCTGCGGCACCCCGGATTTTGCCGTCCCCACACTCCGGGCCCTCCTCGCCGATTCCCGTTTCCACGTCGAAGCCGTCATTACGCAGCCGGACCGTCCCCGCGGACGCGGCCTCGCCTCGGGCCAGTCCGCCGTCAAACAACTGGCCGCCGTATCCTGCGTCGAAATCTTGCAGCCCGAAAAAATCCGCGCCCCGCAAGTCCACCAGTGGTTCGAAGCCAAGGCACCCGACGCCGTCGTCCTCATCGCTTACGGCCAAATCATCCCCCCGCCGCTCCTGGCCATTCCGCGCCTCGGCTGGATCAATCTCCACGCCTCGCTCCTGCCCAAGTACCGCGGCGCCGCCCCCATCGCCTGGGCCATCGCCAGCGGCGAATCGCGCACAGGGGTCACCACCATGCAGATCGACGCGGGCATGGATACCGGCCCTATCCTCCTCAGCCGCGAAATCGAAATCGCCCCCCAGGAGACCGCGCCGGAGCTCTCCGCGCGCCTCGCCGAAGCCGGCGCCCCTCTTGTCCTGGAATCCCTCTTGGCCCTGGAGCAGGGAACTCTGCGCCCCGCGCCGCAGGAGCACTCGCGGGCCACCTATGCGCCACTGCTCAAGCGCGAAGATGGCCGCATCCACTGGGGGCTGTCCGCCACCGCGCTCTACAACCGCGTGCGCGCCTTCGCGCCCTGGCCCGGCACGTTTGCCGATTTCCGCGGCAAGCGTCTCCATCTCTGGGGCCGGCCTGCTGCCCCCGATTACACCTCCACGCCTGAGGCTTCCCCTGGCCTGATCCTCCACTCCGCCGGCCGCCTGCTCGTCTCCTGCGGCTCTGCCACCTGGCTCGAAATTCTCGACGTTCAGCCCGAAGGCCGCCGCCGCATGTCCGCGCGTGAATTTGCCGCCGGCGCCCGGCTCGTTCCCGGGGAGCGATTCGAATGAAGGTCTCGCCGGCCCGGGCCGCGGCCTTTGCCGCGCTCCTCCGCGTCGAGCGCGACGCCGCCTTCGCCACCGACGCGCTCGACGCCCGCCTCGATTCCGTCTCCAGCCGCGCCGACGCCGCCCTCGCCACCGAACTCACCCTCGGAGTTCTCCGCTGGCAGCGCCTGCTCGATTTCCTCCTGTCGCGCTACACGAAGTCGGCCCCCGGCTCGCTCGACTCTGAGGTCCGCCTCGCTCTTCGTCTCGGCCTCTACCAATTGCGGTTCCTCTCCCGCGTCCCTGCCGCTGCTGCTGTGAATGACAGCGTTGAGCTCGTAAAACGCGCGCGAAAATCCTCCGCCGCCGGCCTGGCCAACGCGATCCTCCGCCGCGCCGCCCGTGATCCGCAGCTCCGCTCCCCGTCCGATCCGCTCCTCCCGCCGGAGCTGCCGCTCGCCGATCGCCTCGGCGTCGCCCTCTCTCACCCCTCCTGGCTGGTCCAGCGCTGGCTCGCCCGCTTCGGCGAACCCGCTACGCGCACTCTGCTCGAAGCCAACAATCGCCCGCCGCGCCTCACCGCCGCCATTCTGGACTTGGACCGGCTGGAGGAGACGCGCGCCAACCTCATGCACAACGGCTTTGAACTCTCGCCCGGCCGCTGGCTCGCCTCCGCGGTCGAACTTCGTCCCGCGCGCCGCGGGCCCTCCGCCCCTTCCCGCCGTCCGCTTCTGCCTGCGCGCGTCTTGATCCAGGACGAAGCTTCGCAGATGATTCCACTTCTCGCCGGGGTTCGGCCTGGCCGCCGCGTCCTCGATCTTTGCGCCGCTCCCGGCGGTAAGACGGCCCGCCTCGCTCTCCAGGCTGGCCGCGGGCTGATGGTTGCCTCAGACCTTCACCTCCACCGCCTCCGCCGCATGCGCGAGCTGCTGGAACGTGCCCGCGTTGCCGCAGTCCCTGCCGTCGTGCTCGACGGGACCTGCACCCTTCCCTTTTCCGCCCGGTTCGATTTCGTTCTCGTCGACGCTCCCTGCTCGGGCACGGGGACGCTCGGCCGCAATCCCGAAATTCGCTGGCGCTTGCTTCCGGAGGACCTTTCTGCCCTGGCCGAGAAGCAGCGCGCGCTCCTGCGCCAGGGTCTCGCGAACCTTGCCCCGGGCGGCCGTTTGATCTATTCCACCTGTTCCCTCGAGCCTGAAGAGAACGAGCAGGTCATCGCCGGACTGTTGGCCTCTAGCCAGGCGCGGCTCGCGGATGCGCGCGCCGCGCTCGCCCCGCACCTGCTCCCGGACGTTCTCGCCGGGTCGCTCTTCGATGATCAGGGATTCTTCCGAACGCTCCCTTGGCGCGACGCCACCGACGGTTTCTTCGCCGCTGCCCTGGAACACGCGCCCGCCCCCGCGCGTTGATGCCCGTCATCCCGCGTGATAGCCTCGCTCGGAGAGCCGGATTTCCATGCCACTCCGAGAATCCCTCCAATTCTGGGCCCGCGTGTCACTGCGCATTTTCATCCTCATGGCTGTGGCCTTTCTCAGCATGCTCGCTGCCATTCGCCTCACCATTCACGGCCGCGATGTCAAGGTTCCCGATCTCACGCGCCTCCGCGCCGGCGACGCCCAGCAGCTCTTGGACGCTCGCGGGCTCGGCATCCGCATCGAAGATCGCATTTTCAGCGCTCTCCCTCGCGATGCCGTCATTCGCCAGCGGCCCATCGCCGGCGAGACGGTGCGCGTCGGCCAGCGCGTCCATGTCGTGATCAGCCTGGGTTCCCAGGCGCTGCCCATCCCGGAATTGGTGGGCGAAAGCCAGCGCGCCGCCCGCATCGGCCTCCTCGAAGCCGGCATGCAGCTCGGCCACATTTCCAGCACTCACCTGCAGGATTCGGACCCGGACACCGTCGTGGATCAGGACCCGCCCAGCACAGAGAAATCCACCCACAGTCCCCGCATGGACCTCCTCGTCTCCCTCGGGCCTCCCGACGCCGCCTATGTCATGCCTGACCTCACCGGGCTCATGCCCGTTGACGCCCAGCGCCGCCTGAATGCCGCCGGCCTCGTCCTCGGCAAATTTCTCACTATCCCGGCGCCTCCCGAAAAGCGCGGCACCGTGGTCGGCCAGTCCGTCCCCCGCGGCAGCCGTGTCCTATCGGGCACGATTGTAGACGTCCGTTTGGGGGGCTGATCCCTGTGCTAGAATGTTCAGGGTTTGCAGCATGAGAGCGCCTCTGGAAATCGCTCCCTCCATTCTCGCCGCTGATTTTGCCGCTCTCGGCGCGGCCGTTCGCGCCATTGAGCAGGGTGGCGCCGAGTTGATCCACTTCGACGTGATGGACGGCCACTTCGTGCCCAACATCTCCATCGGCATCCCCGTGCTCGAGTCCCTGCGCAAGGCAACCCGCCTCCGGCTCGACGTGCATCTCATGATTGATTCGCCGGAGCGCTACGTGGACGCGTTTGCCGACGCCGGGGCCGACTCCCTTATCGTGCACCAGGAGGGCAACCACCATCTCCAGCGTCTGCTCGCCTCCATCCGTCACCGCAATCTCGGCGTGGGCGTGGCCATTAACCCCGCCACTCCCGTTGGCACTCTGGCGGAAGTGCTTCCGGAGGTCGACGTTGTGCTCGTCATGTCCGTAAATCCCGGTTTCGGCGGACAGAAGTTTCTCCCCGCCTCGCTCGCCAAGATGCGCCGCCTCCGTGAGCTCCGCGAGCGCGACGGCTATAAGTTCAGGATTCAGGTGGATGGCGGCGTGGCCATGGACACCATGGGGGATATCGCTCGCGCCGGCGGCGAAATCTTTGTCGCCGGCACTTCCGTCTTCCATACCCCCGACCCCGCGGAAGCCGTTCGCAAACTTCGCCAGGCCGGCATGGAAGCCCTGGCGCAGAGGGTGTGATGACATTAAATCCCAGTCGGTCCTCGCTCGCGGCGGCGATTCTGGCCGGCCTCCTGGTCTGCTCCGCTTGCGGTAAGAAGACCGTCGCGCAGGCTCCCCTCGGCGCAGACACCACCGCCGAGCCCGATAAGGTTCTCTACGAGCGCGCCATGGCCGACATGAAGTCCGGCCACGAAGAGGTCGCCCGCCTCGGCCTCAACACCCTCCTCAACACCTATCCCGACAGCGAATTTCTGGCCAAGGCCAAGCTCGCCATCGCCGACTCCTATTACCGCGAAGGAACCACCGATGGCCTCGCCCAGGCCGTCGCTCAGTACAAGGATTTCATCACCTTTTTCCCCTATCTCGATGAGGCCTCTTACGCCCAGTACCGCGTAGCCATGGCTCACTTCCGCCAGATGGAAAAGCCCGACCGCGACCAGACCCAGGTCCAGCTCGCCGAACAGGAATTTCAGAATTACTTGCTCAACTATCCCAAGGGTCCCCAGGCCGCAGAGATCGAGCAGCATCTCCGCGAAGTCCAGGAAGTGCTCGCCGAGGCCGACTTCCGCGTCGCCAAGTATTACTACGACAAAGGCTCCTTCCACGCCTCCGCGGCTCGCTTCACCGAGATCGCGGACCGCTATCCCCTTTACAGCCGCGCCGACGATGCCCTCTGGATGCTTGCCGAGTCCGCCGAGAAATATGAGGTGCTCAAGCACTTCGCCGCCGACTATTACAAGCGCATCGTCCGCGACTATCCCCTTTCCGACCACGTCCAGGAAGCCAAAGCGCGCCTGGAGAAGGCCGGCGTTCCCATTCCTCAGCCCAATCCGGAAGCCCTCGCCCGCGCCGAAGCCGAAAGGCAGCACGAAAAGGAGAAGCCCGGCTTCGTCCGCAGGTCTCTCGGCATTCTCAAACAAGGCCCCGATGTTTCCAACGCCGCCCACTCCGGCCCTCCTCAGATGAATCCTCCCGGTGATCAGGGCGGTGAAACTCTTTCTGGCGGCACGGGAAACGACATCGTCGTGGGCACCGCCGGTTCCGAAGGAGGAGCGCAGACCGGCGGCACCGGCGCCGGCGGCTCCGCTCCCGTGCGCACCGTTACCGCCGGCGGGTCCGATGCCAACACAAACAATTCCTCCGGCGACGATCCCAACTCTTCAGCCAGCGGCCCCAAGCAGCCCACTCTCGTTGACGAGCTTCCCAATCACACCGATGTCGCACCGCCCAAGAAGAAGTCACCGGAAGAATCCAGCAGCAAGAAGAAAAAGGGCATCTGGAAAATTATTCCGTTCTGAGTCCGTCCTTCTGAGTTTCTCCTCTCGCGCTCGCCGCGATCCCTGTTTCTCTCTTCTCGGCACTCGACACACCTGTACGCCCGCAATCCCGTTTCGGGAATCATTTCGTCCTTGTCCGATCCTCCCCTCCCTCTTCCCAGTGCCGGGGAAGGGAATTCGCACTTCGAGGAAATGTGCGTAAACCGTTTCATCCGCATTCTTCCCCCCGCATGGCCTGTGGCTCTAACCAATTGACCCGGAAGGAGTTGCGCTCCGCCCATTGGTACCTGGATTGCTTCCCCCCGTGCGAGCGCGGTCGTTTCCGCAGCCCGCCCGCGCCGAGAAGTAAGACAACTCGTCTCGGAGGGCGCATTTGAGCGTACCAAGAGCAGTGCCGCGGGTTCTTCTCGCGGGGCTGGGCCTCCTGGTTCTCACTCTGTTTGTGCCGAGCGCGAAGGCAGACGAAATCTACCTCGACTTCAACTGTTCGGGGTTGGCGTGTGCCGGCAGCGTCAGCCAATCGGGTGGGAACTTCAGCACCACGGGAATCACTCTCACAGCTGGCCCCGGATCTCCTCTCTCCGGGGACAACTTCCTGCTGGTATTCGACACCTCCACCGGCAACATCTCCCTGACCGGATTGGGAGCCGCTTCCGGCGAGAATTTCGTCGGCACCATTACCAGCTTCCAGCCTTCCACTTTCGGCACCACCACGGACCTGAATTTTGGCGCCATCTGGCCTGCGATCCCGGCCGACGTTCAGGCATTTTTCGATGCCCCGGAAGGCGGCGATAGTGGATTCACTATCTTCCTCACCTCCTCGGGGACCGACACCAGCACCGACATCACTATCACCCCGGCTCCCGAACCCGGCGGCACAGCTCTCATGCTCGCCGGCCTGCTGAGCTTGGGCCTGTATTGGAAGCGCACGGCCGGCGCGGTGGTCTAGCGTCCGGTCCTGCTCCTTCGTCATCGAACACGGGAAAGCCCTGCCGGACCTCCGGCAGGGCTTTCCCGTTTCTCACTCGCGTCCGCCATGAATCTGTCCGCCGCTCCCTCCTCGATTTCTCTTCGCGACGAACCCTTCCGGCCACGCCCTGCGCTACACTGGGCTCATGGCTGCGCCCAGCGATCCCGGCACAGGTCCGCCGAAGCCGCCTTTGGACCGTCCTGCCTCACTCGCCCGCGTCTTCGCCCTGGCCATTGAGTTGCCTTTTGTGTTCGTCGCCGCTGTAGCCGCCGGCGGCGCCATCGGATATTGGCTCGATCTCCGCTTCCATACCTCGCCCCTCTTCCTCCTGCTTCTTGGAGCGCTGGGCCTGGCGGCCGGTGTCCGCGAGATCCTCCGCCGCCTCGCCAATTCGGGGAACGGCCGTGGCCAATGAAGTGTTCTCCGCTGCGGCCTCCCGCCGACGCATCGAACTCGGCCTGCTCCTCGCTGGAGCGCTGGCCACCGCAGCGGCTGCTTACTGGAGCGGTCTTCTCGCTGCCGCAGCCGCCGCTCTGGGCACCGCTCTCTCTTGGATCAATTTCCGCTGGCTCAAGCAGGGATTGGGCGCCATCGAGCAGGTCTCGCGCCGTCAGCAGGGCTCCGCCCGCGTCCGCATTCCCGTCCTCCTCCTCGTCAAATTCTTCGCCCGCACCGCGTTGATTCTCGTCGTTCTGTATGTTAGCCTCGCCTACTCTCTTGTCCCTGCCTGGCCTTTGCTGGCGGGACTTTTTACCCCGGTGGCTGGCGTCATCGGCGAAACTGTGTACCAGCTCGCCGCCGGCTCCGGCGCGGCGCGCTAGCGGGCGGCAAGGGTCGGCATGGAAGAGCACATTCTCTGGATCACTCGTCTGGTCAATCAGCTCCTCGGCGGCCCTGCCCTGGCGCTGCTCGACGCGCTCCATATTCACCCCGAAAATCGCGCCTACCCCATCCCCAACCACATTGCCATGGAGTTTGTCGTTCTCCTGTTTTCCCTCGTCTTTTTTCTCTGGTTCCAGCGCCGCATTTCCGTGGAGAATCCCGGCGCAACCCAGCAGTGCATGGAATCCCTGCTCACCAATCCCCTCGGCGTTGGCGCGCTCGATCTCCTCAAGGGCATCGTGGGCCCTCACAGCGAGCAATACCTTCCCATGATCGGCACCGTGGGGATGTTCATTCTGATTTCCAACCTCATCAGTCTCGTGCCCGGCTTTATGTCTCCCACTGCCCAGGTCTCTGTTCCGCTCGGCTGTGCCGTGGCCGTCTTCCTCTACTACAACTTCTGCGGCCTCCGCGCTCACGGCCCCTGGGGATACACCAAGCATTTCATCGGGCCCGTCTGGTGGCTCTTCATCATCATGGTGCCCATCGAGGTTCTCAGCCACCTCGCCCGCCTGCTTTCCCTCACCGTCCGTCTCTGGGTCAACATGTTCGTCAGCGAGCTGCTCTATGTCATTTTTCTCGGGCTCACCGTCGGACTCTACGCCTTTTCCAGTTCGGTGAGCCCCGTTCTGCGGGTCACCGGGGTCTTTCCTCTCTCCGTGCCCATCATTTTCATGGGTCTGCACATTTTTGTGGCAGTATTGCAGGCGTTTGTTTTCACTATCCTCCCCGTCGTCTATCTCGGCGGGGCCGTCGGAGAAGAGCACTGATACCGTTTCGTCCGGCATGATCGCCGTCCAGTGTGAGGCCGTTCTGCACGTGGGTTGAGCGGCAACCACCTCCTGCGGCAACTTCATAACGAGGAGAAACACCGATGAGGAAACTGGCTCCATTTCTGCTCGTGGCCTTCCTGCTGCTCGTTGTTGCGCCCGCGGTCTTTGCCCAGGGCGCGGCGACGGCGCCGGCGGAAGCCACCAATTGGGTGGCCATCTCGGCTTCGTTCGGCATGGCCATCGCTTCCGGCGCCTGCGGTTACGCTCAGGCGCGTGCGTCCGCTGCGGCCTCGGAGTCCTACGCCCGCAATCCGGGCGCCGGGGACCGCATCTTCATCTCGCTCATTATTTCGCTCGTGCTCATCGAGTCGATGGCGCTCTACGCCTTCGCCATCATCTTCATGAAGGCGAAGTAACCGCCCCCCAAAGCTCCCGGACATCACCAGGGGCCGGCTCCCTGAACGAGGGGCTGGCCTCTTTCCTTTAGGTCGCGGAATCGGTCAGGAGGGAATCGCGCCCCGCGCGCGTCACCGCAGCGCGCTCGCCGAGCGCATCGCCAGGTCTCGCACCATATCCGGGAACAGGCCCAGGTACACCGTGGCGAACGAGGTCACCAGCAGCACCACGCTCACCGCGTAGGGCACCGGTCCAGGGTTCCATTCCGGAGAAGGATCGCTGAAGTACATCACCCGCACCACGCGCAGATAGTAATACGCGGAAATCACGCTGTTGATGGCCAGGATGATCGCCAGTCCCGTCAGCCGCGCGTTCAGCGCCGCGCGGAAGATGTAGAGTTTTCCCATGAAACCCGCCGTTATCGGCAAGCCCATCAGCGACAGCAGGTACAGCGTCATGCACGCCGCCGCCAGCGGGTGCGTTTGTCCCAGTCCCGCCATGTCCTCGATTTCCACCCGGCGCTCTCCGGTGTCTCCCAGATGCGAGAGCAGCGCGAAGGCGCCCAGGTTGACCAGCGCGTACACCAGAATGTAGAAGAGCAGCGACGCCACTCCCAATTCCGTGTTCGATGCGAACGCCACCAGGATGTACCCCGCGTGCGCAATCGACGAATACGCCAGCATCCGCTTCACGTTGCCTTGCACCACCGCGGCAAAATTCCCCACGAACATTGTCAGGATCGCCGACCCCCAAATCGCCCAGAACCACGTCCCGCTGAGCGACGGCAGCGCGGTGTAAAACACCCGCACCAGGATGGCGAATGCCGCCGCCTTCGGCCCGCTCGCGAACAGCCCTGTCACGGGCGTCGGCGCGCCTTCGTAAACATCCGGCGCCCAGAACTGGAATGGCGCGGTCGCCACTTTAAACGACAGACCGGCCAGCACCAGGGCCCCTCCCATCACCACCAGGCTCGTCTCCGTCCCCCCGTGGAATTGCAGACGCTCCCGGATCACCTCCAGTTGCGTGGATCCCACTCCCCCGAAAATCAGCGCCGCCCCGTACAGGAAAAACGCCGTGGCGAACGATCCCAGCAGGAAATATTTCAGCGCCGATTCGTTTGATTTCGGCGCGTTCCGCCGGTATCCCGCCAGGATATAACTGGCGATGCTGCTCACCTCCAGACCGATGAAGGCGGTCAGCAGCTCCTGCGCGCACGCCATCACCGCCATGCCCGCCGTGGCAAACAGCACCAACGCGTAATACTCTCCGTGCTGCAGCCCCTCCCGCTCCAGATAATCGATGGAGCCCAACATCGCCAGCACACTGAATCCAAACAGGGCAACAAACAGGAACACGCTGAAGTAGTCCACCTGGATCAGGCTCGCATAGGGCAGCCCCGTGTAGGCCCGTCCCATGTGCCGTGCCGATTCCACAACGGAAACGAGCGCCGCGATCCCTCCCGTCACTCCCAGCCGGGCCATCCAGTGCCGGCTCGTTGCGGGAATAAACGGCTCCACCAGCATGATCAGCGCCCCGAACCCGCAGGCCACGAAGATGGGCAGCAGCCGCAGCACATCCTCCATGCTCGTGATGTTGTGGAGTGGAGGCATCTAGGGCCGTCCTGCCCTCCCAACGGATGTGGGAAGCACCACTGCGCCGGCCTGCTGCGGCGCTGCCGCCGGCAGCGGTGCCGCTGCCGGGCGCCGTACCGCGTTGTACATATTCGGCCGCGACATTTCCTGTAGCCGGATGCGCGACACGGTCGCCTCCGTCCTTCCCAGAAAAAGCGGCGATGCCACGCCCATGAAGAGCGCCATCACGCAGATTGCCACCAGTGAAAATCTCTCCCGGGGCGACACGTCCCGCAGTGTCTTGTTTTTCTCCACCGTCACCGGCCCGTAAATCAGCCGCTGGTAGCTCCACAGCAGATAGACCGCGGATAGGATCACGCCTGTCGCGGCCAGCGTGCCCCACAACGGGTCCCGCAGGAACGCCCCGTTCAGGATCAGAAACTCCCCCACAAATCCGTTCAGCAGCGGCAGCCCGGCCGACGAGAGGCACACGAACAGAAACAGGCTCGAATACACCGGCATGGGCGTCGCCAGTCCCCCGTACTCGGAAATCTCGTAGGTGTGTCTCCGGTCAAACAGCATTCCCGCGGCCAGGAACAGCCCGCCCGTCGAAATCCCGTGGTTCAGCATCTGGTAGATGGCGCCCTGCATCCCGATCTGTGTCAGCGAGAAGATTCCCAGCACCACGAATCCCAAATGGCTCACCGAGCTGTAGGCCACCAGCTTCTTGTAATTCGGCTGCACCATGGCCACCAGCGCCCCGTAAATGATTCCGATGATCGCCAGGCACGCGATGTATGGGGCGAACTCGCGCGCTGCCGCGGGGAACAGCGGCACGCAGAACCGCAGCAGCCCGTACGTCCCGATTTTCAGCATCACTCCCGCCAGGATCACGGAGCCCGCCGCCGGCGCTTCCACGTGCGCGTCCGGCAGCCACGTGTGCAGCGGGAACATCGGCACTTTGATCGCGAAGGCCGCGAAGAACGCCAGAAACATCCACCGCTCCGCGCTCGGCGAAAGCGCCAGCGTTCCCGCCACCAGCCGCGCCTGGATATACGGCAAGTCGAACGATCCCGTGGAGTTGTACATGGCCACGATGGCCACCAGCATGAAGGCCGATCCCGCCATCGTGTACAGCACGAATTTCACTGCCGCATAAATCCGCCGCTCATGCCCCCAGATCCCGATCAGGAAGTACATCGGGATCAGCACGGCCTCGAAGAACAGGAAGAACAGGAACAGGTCCAGCGCCACGAACACGCCCAGCATCGCCGTTTCCAGCGCAAGCAGCAGCACGTGAAATTCTTTCACCCGTTTGTTCACCCCGTGCCACGAACACAGCACGCACAGCGGCGTCAGGAACGTCGTCAACAGCACCAGCCACAGGCTCAGCCCGTCGATCCCCAGGTGGTACCGGATCGGCGGCGACGACATCCAGTGGTGCAGCTCCTGGAACTGGTAGCCCGACACCTCCGAGTCGAAACCCGCCAGCAGCGCCAGCGACACCACGAACGTCACCGCCGTCACCGCCAGCGCCGCCCGCCGGATCCACTCGCTATCCTCCTCGCGGATCAACAGCAGCAGCAGCCCGCCGGCCAGCGGCAGGAACGTTACCAACGACAGTAGATGCGATGCGCCCACTTCAATGTCCCAGCCACAGGAACAGCACCAGGATCACCGCGGCCCCGGCCACCAGCAGTGACGCGTACGACCGCCCGTTGCCCGATTGCACCTGCCGCGTTTCCTGGCCCACCCCTCGCGTCAATTTCCCCACTCCGTTCACCAGCCCGTCGATCCCCGCCGCGTCAACGCCCTTCCACAAAATGTTCGTCGATATCCACTGCATCGGATGCACGATCACCGCGTCGTACAGTTCATCCACGTAGTATTTGTGCAGCAGCACGGAATGCGGCCCGGGCATTTTCGCTTCCAGCTCGTCCGCCGTTTTCGGCGACCTCACATACATCCACCAGGCCACCAGGAAGCCGATCAGCGCTCCCGTTATGGCCACAGCCATCAGCAAGTGCTCCATCTCGTGCGAGCCCCCCGCCGGCATCTGCGATCGAATTTCTTCCGCGTGTTGGAACACCGGGCTCAGAAAATCGTCGAAGTAGTTTTTCCCGCCGAACAGCGCCGGCGCCGCCATCCATCCCCCGCCCAGCGACAGCAGCGCCAGCACCACCAGCGGTATCAGCATGGATTTCGGAGATTCGTGCACATGTACGTGATGTTCGTCGTATCGCGGCGTTCCGTAAAACGTCAGAAACACCAGCCGGAACATGTAGAACGCCGTCAGCAGCGCCGTGAAGGTTCCCACAAACCACAGCGCCCAGTTTCCGTACGGGCTCGAAAACGACTCCCACAAAATCTCGTCTTTACTGAAGAACCCTGCGAACCCCGGGCAGCCCGAAATCGCCAGCGTCGCCGCCAGCATGGTCAGGAACGTCACTCGAATCGGCCCGCGCAGCCCGCCCATGTTTCGCATGTCCTGCTCGCCGCCCATGGCGTGGATCACGCTCCCCGCGGCCAGGAACAGCAGCGCTTTGAAAAACGCGTGCGTCATCAGGTGGAAAATCCCCGCGGAAAACGCCCCCACCCCGCACGCCAGGAACATGTAGCCGAGCTGGCTGACCGTCGAATACGCCAGCACGCGTTTGATGTCCGTCTGCACCAGCCCGATCGTCGCCGCAAAAAACGCCGTCAGGCACCCGATCACCGCCACCGTTTCCATCGCTATCGGCGCGTGCGCGTAGAGCGTGCTGGACCGCGCCACCATGTACACGCCCGCCGTCACCATCGTCGCCGCGTGGATCAGCGCGCTCACCGGCGTGGGTCCTTCCATCGCGTCCGGCAGCCACACGTACAGCGGCACCTGCGCCGATTTCCCCGCCGCCCCCACGAACAGGAACAGGCAGATCGCCGTCAGCGTCCCGATTCCCGCCGTCTCCACCGGCATCGTCTGCGCCTTCGTCAGCACCGTGTGGATGTCCATGGTCCCGAACGTCCGGAACATCAGGAACAGCCCCAGCAGGAACCCGAAGTCTCCCACTCGGTTCACCACAAACGCCTTTTTCCCCGCGTCCGATGCCGATTTCTTCAGGAAGAAAAACCCGATCAGCAGGTAACTGCACAGCCCCACGCCTTCCCAGCCCACAAACAGCAGCGCATAGCTTGCTCCCATCACCAGCACCAGCATGAAGAACATGAACAGGTTCATGTACGCGAAGAAGCGGTAATAGCCGCCCTCGTGCGCCATGTATCCCGTCGAATAGATGTGGATCAGCCAGCCGACCCCCGTCACCACCAGCAGCATGATGATCGTCAGCTGGTCCACCTGCACCGCAAAATCCACGCGCAGGCTGCCCGCCACCATCCACGGGAAAAAGTCCCGGATCACCGGAATCTGTGTCTCTGGCAGCTTCCAGAATTCCGCCACCAGCGCCAGCGTGGAGAGAAACGCCAGCGTCGTCGACCCCACCGCCACCGCGTTCACGGTTTTCTTCGAGAATCCCCGCCCAAAGATGCCATTCACCGCCGCGCCTGCCAGCGGCAGCGCCGGGATGATCCACGCGTTGTCGAGCACGCTCATCATTGTTTCAACAGGTCAATTCGTTCGAAGTTCAGCGAATGCCGGTTCCGCGCCACCTGCAGGATGATCGCCATCCCCACCGCCGCTTCCGCCGCCGCCACCACGATCACGAAAAACACGAACACCTGCCCTTCCAGCAGGAATCGCAGCCGCCCGAACGCCACAAACGACAGGTTCACTGCGTTCAGCATCAGCTCGATGGACATGAATACGGTGATGATGTTTCGTTTGAACACGAATCCCAGCGCACCCAGCCCGAACAGGATGGCGCTCAGGATTACCGCATACGATGCCACCGGCACAGTCCCTCCCCGGATCTTCGTCTCGCGGCCCGCCCCGTTCCCGCCGGCCGTCCTGCGTCGTTCCGTTAGAAATCCCGTTTCGCCAGAACCACGGCCCCCAGGATCGCCACCAAAATCAAAATCGACGTCAGCTCGAACGGAAACACGTAATTCGTGAACAGCAGTTGCGAGAGCACCCGCGTGGTCCCCGGAATCTCCGCTCCCGGCGCCATCGGCCCCGGCTGGGCCATGGCGATCCGCCACCCCAGCACAGCCGTCAGAACCACCGCAAACGGCAGCCCCAGCCACGTCGCCGTCCGGCTGATGGCCGTGCGCTCTTCCTTCCCCGCGTTCAGCAGCATGATGATGAATACAAACAGCACCATGATCGCGCCCGCGTACACGATAATCTGCACCGCCGCCAGCAGTTCCGCTCCCAGCAGCAGGTAGATTCCCGCCAGCGCTACCATCACCACGATCAGCGAGAGCGCGCTGTGGATCGGGTGCGTCTGCACGATCAGATTCACCGCCCCCGCCACCGCCGCGGCCGCCAGAATGAAAAACAGGATGGTTTCCACGCTCATCGTGGAAGCCTCAGCATCACCAGCCACGACGTCACCAGCACGTTCGCCAGCGACAGCGGCAGCAGGAATTTCCATCCGAAAGCCATCAGCTGGTCGTACCGGATTCGCGGCAGCGTTCCCCGGGCCCACACGTAAATGAACAGGACCACAAACACCTTCGCCGCCAGCCAGAATGGGCCCTGAATCACCGTCATCACCGCCGGCAGCCCGCACACCATCCCCACTCCCAACAGCACGATCCCCAGCACCGGCAGAATCATCCGGCCAAGTGCCGTATGGTAGCGCAGCCCGCTCCACGCCAGCGCCAGGCCCCCGATCACTCCTCCCGCCGCCGGCAGATAGTACGTCCAGTGGAACGCCGGCGTGTCCGGAAACGGCGAGAGGTATCCCCCGAAGAACAGCACCGACACCATGAACGACACGCTCACCATTGCCGCGTATTCCGCCATGAAATACATGGCGAATTTGAAGCTCGCGTATTCCGTGTGGAAGCCGCCCACCAGTTCCTGCTCCCCCTCGGCCAGGTCAAATGGCGAACGGTTCGTCTCCGCCACCGCGGAGATGAAGAAGCACACGAATCCCAGGATTTGCGGCAGGAAGAACCAGTGCCACGCCCCGCCCCTCTGTGCCTCCACGATGTCCCGCAGGCTGAACGTATTCACCATCAGCACGATTCCCACCACCGACATCGTCATCGAGAGTTCGTAGCTGAGCATCTGCGCCGAGCTCCGCAGGCCCCCCAGCAGCGAGTATTTGTTGTTTGACGCCCACCCGCCCAGCGATACCCCGTACACGCTCAAAGCCGTTATCGCGAACACCACCAGCAGGCTCACATGCGATTCCGTCACCGAAAGCCAGATGGGATGCCCGAAGATCTCCACCTGCGGCCCCAGCGGCATTACCGCGATCGTCGTCATCGCCAGCGCCAGCGCCAGAAACGGCGCAAAGAAAAATACGAATCGGTCCACTCCCTCCGGCGTGGGGTCCTCTTTGAACAGGAATTTCGCTCCATCCGCCAGCGGCTGGATCAGCCCGTAAGGCCCCACGCGTTCCGGCCCCCACCGCGACTGGATGTGCGCCACCACTTTCCGTTCGAACCAGCTCAGGTAGGCCACCACCGTCAGCAGCACCACCATCACCACGACCACCTTCACCAGGTCGATCAGGATCCCCCCGTAGTTCGCCAGGAAGCCGTTCATCCCGCCTTCTCCGCTTCCCCCAGCGACTCAATCATCATGCAGAACCGTCCCAGCGTTCCGCTCGTGAACAGCGTATCGTTCGCCGGCCGGATGGCCCCCGCGGGCACGTCGAACGCGCCGTTCCCGTTGCTCGGCGCCGCGCTCGTCATCACCGCGCCACCGGTCAGCAGTCCCGCCGGATCCACGTTGTATCCCGCCACGTTCTGCCGGATTTCTTCAAACACCGCGTCCGCATTCCGCGCGTTCCACGGCGTGCCCAGCCCTTTTTTCTGCAAATGGTGCGCCACGATCCGCAGGATATCGAAATCGCTTCGCACCCCCGGCGGGTCCGCCGCTTTCCGCACCAGTTGCACCTCGCCAGCCGTGTTCGTCACCGTCCCGCTCTTCTCGTACGCGCACGCCGCCGGCAGCACCACGTCCGCCTCCCGCGACGTCTCCGTCAGGAACATTTCGTGCACCACTAGGAATTTCAGCCCGCTGGGCCGTCCACCGCTTCCAAACGTCCGGAAGGGGTTCGCCCCCACCACATACAACGCGTTTAGCCGTCCCGCCGCTCCCGAATCCAGCATTTGTTTCGCCGACATGCCCGGCCGTTCCGGCAGCTTCGCGCCCCACAGCGCGCCGAATTTTTCCCGTGCCTCCGCGTCCCCAACCCGGCTGTAGCCGGGCAGCGCGTCCGGCAGCAACCCCATCTCCGCGGCGCCCCGCGAATTCGCGTAGTCGCCCAGCGGCATGTAACGCGTCCGTCCGGGCAGCGTCGCGCCCCACGCCACCAGGTCTGCCACCGCCGTTCCGCTCACTCCCGCCCCGTACAGAATCGCGGCGTTCGTTTCCGTCGCCAGCGCCTTCCGTATCGCCTCCAGCGCGTCTCCCGCTCCCGCCGGTGCCGCTCCCTTTCCGGCCAGCGCGCGCACTGCGGCGGCCTCCGCGCCCTCCGGAATGCGCGCATACAATTTGGCCCGCCGCGCCAATTTGATTTCCGCAGAGTCGACCACGTACACGCGTGCCCCCACGTGCCGTACCGCCTCCCGGATGCGCCAGTCCACCAGCGGATTTTGCCGTCCCGTGTCGTTCCCGATCAGCAGGATAGCCGTCGCTTCGCCCAGCGCTTCCATGGTCAGCGCACTCGCACCGGCGTTCGCTCCCAGCGCCCCGGCCAGCGACGCGTAGTCCGCCGTGCGGTGATGGTCCACGTTGTTCGTTCCGAACGTTGCCCGCGCCAGCCGCCCCAGCAGGTAATTCTCTTCGTTCGTTGTCCGGTTCGACCCGATGAACCCGATCCCGTCCGGCCCGCTCTCCGCACGGATGGCCGCCAGCCGCGGCGCCACTTCCTCGATCGCCGCCTCCCACGTCACCGGCTCCAGCTTCCCGCCTCGCCGCACCAGCGGCTGCGTCAGCCGCTCCGGATGCTCCGTAAAATCGAACCCGAACCGCCCCTTCACGCACAGGAATTCCCGGTTGATTCCGGAAAGGTCGCGGTTATTTGCCCGCAGGATTTTGTTGTTCCGCACCGAAAGCGTTGTCTTGCACCCGTTCGAGCAATGCGTGCAGATCGTTCCCACGTACTTCATTTCCCACGGCCGCGTTTTGTAACGGTACGTCCCGCTCGTCAGCGCCCCCACCGGACACACGTCGATGCACATCCCGCACTCTTCGCATTCCAGATGATCGCCCCGGTTCGGAATGATCGTCGAATGCACGCCCCGCTGGCCCACTCCCAGCGCCTTCACGTCCAGCCCTTCGTCGCACACCCGCACGCACCGGAAGCACAGGATGCACCGCGGCGCGTCGTAATACACCAGCTCCGACCATTTCTCTTCCGGCTCGTGGATTTTTTCCTCCACAAACCGGCTCGTGTCCGCCCCGTAGCGGAACACCATGTCCTGCAACTCGCACTCGCCGCCCTTGTCGCACACCGGGCAGTCCAGCGGGTGATTGGTCAGCAGGAACTCCAGCATTGCCTTCCGGCCTTCGCGTACGTTGGGCGTATCCGTACGCACCACCATCCCGTCCACGGCTACGAGCGTGCACGCCGTCTGCAGTTTCGGCGCTTTTTCCACTTCCACGAAGCACATCCGGCAGGCCGCTTGCAGCGACAGCCCGGGGTAATAGCAGAACGACGGCACCTCGATTCCCGTCCGCCGCGCCGCTTCGATCACCAGCGTTCCTGCGGGCACGGTCACCGGCCGCCCATCAATCGTCAGCGTGACTAGTTTCTGATCCCCCATCTCTCCCCGTTGCGCAGGCTTTCAGCCTGTGCGCCTCTCCATTCCGCCCTCGAATCCCCGTTACTTCCGCGCGGTCTCCTCCGCTCCCGTCACTCCTGCTCTTCTCCCCTACGCGTTCACCATCGTCGATTTCAACGGGCACCGCCCGCTCAAATGCTCCTCGAACTCGCTCCGCCATTTCCGCACGATCGCTTCCGTCGGCATCGCCGCAGCGTCTCCCAGCGGGCAGAACGTGTGTCCCAGAATATTTTTCGACAGCTCGTGCATCAGCGGAATGTCCTCCGCCCTCGCTCCGCCCTCGTGGAAACGCGTCAGCATCTTCCGCAGCCACGTGGTTCCCTCACGGCACGGGATGCACCATCCGCACGACTCATGCGCGTAGAACGCCATAATCCGCCGCGCCAGCTCCACCATGCAGGTGTCCTCGTCGTACACCACCACTCCCGCCGACCCCAGCATGGACCCGATTTTCGCCACCGCGTCGTAATCCATGGCCACGTCGCACTCGTCCGCTTTCAGCGGCGGCGTCGAGCTCCCGCCCGGAATCACCGCCTTCAATTTCTTTCCCCCCAGAACCCCTCCGGCGACTTCGAAAATCATTTTGTTCAGGTTGTAGCCCATCGGCAGCTCGTAAATCCCCGGCCGCACCACCTGCCCGGAAATCCCGAACAGACGCGTCCCGCCGTTTTTCGGCGTTCCCAGCTTTGCGAACCAGTCCCCGCCGTTCAAAATAATCGACGGCACGCTCGCCAGCGTCTCCACGTTGTTGATCACCGTCGGGCACCCGTACAGTCCCACCACCGCCGGAAACGGCGGACGGATTCGCGGATACCCCCGTTTCCCCTCCAGCGACTCCATCAGCGCCGATTCCTCGCCGCACTCGTAGGCCCCCGCACCCGTGTGCGTCGACAGGTCGAAATCGAATCCCGTCCCCAGCAGGTTTTTCCCCAGTTTCTTCGCCGCGTACGCTTCCGCGATGGCCTCGTCCAGGATGTCCAGCACGTACCGGTATTCCCCGCGGATGTAAATGTACCCCTGCCGTGCGTTTACCGCGCGGCCCGCGATGATCATCCCCTCGATCAACTGGTGCGGGTCCAGTTCCATCAAGGGACGGTCTTTGCACGTCGCCGGCTCGCTCTCGTCCGCGTTGCAGATGATGTATTTCGGCTTCGTCGTTTCCTTCGGCACGAAGCTCCACTTCATCCCCGTCGGGAAACCCGCTCCCCCCCGTCCCCGCAGCGCCGATTTTTTCACTTCGTCCAGAATCTGCTCCGGCGTCATCGCCGTCAGCGCTTTTTCCACCGCCTTGTAGCCCTCGTGCTTCACATACACGGCCAGCTTCCGCGCGTCCGGCACGCGAAACCGCTTGCTCAGCACCAGCACCTCGTCCGGGTGCGGCTTCTCGTAGATCCCCGTGATCCGCTCCACCGGCTTCGGTTTCCGCCCTGCGCGCACTTCCTCCAGCATTTTGTCCAGGTCCGCAGGCGTCACGTTTTCGTAGTAGTCGTAATCGAGCTGCACCGCCGGCGCGCCCGTGCACGCCCCCAGGCATTCCACCTCTTCCAGCGAAAACACCCCGTCCGCCGCCGTCTGTTTGTGCCCGATTCCCAGCCGCTTCTTCGCGTGCTCAAACAGCTCCTGCCCGCCCCGCGCCATGCAGGATACGTTCGTGCACACCTGAACGTGGCATTTCCCCCATTTCTCCCGGTGCAGCATCGAGTAGTACGCCATTGTCTCGGTCACTTGCAGTACGTTCGTCCCCGTCCGCCTCGCGATCTCTGCGATCATCTCGTCGCTCACCTGCCCGTACTCGTCCTGCGCGTACATCAGCATGGGGATCAGCGCCGAACGCTTCACCGGATACCGCCCGATGAGCTGCTGGAATTTCTCCTCGAGTTTTGGCGGCAGCGTCATCACCGGTCGATCTCCCCCAGCACGATGTCCAGCGTCCCGATGCACGCCACCGCGTCCGCCACCAGTCTTCCGGTGCACAGCAGCGGCAGCGCTTGCAGGTTCACAAACGACGGCGCGCGGAATTTCACACGGAACGGTTTCGGCGATCCGTCGCTCACCATGTATGTGCACATCTCTCCCCGCGGCGATTCCACCCTCTGGTACACCTGTCCCGGCGGCGGCGAGAATCCCTCCGTGAAAATCTTGAAGTGGTAGATCAGCGCCTCCATCTCCGTCTTCATCTTTTCCCGTTGCGGCGGCACGATTCCCGGCGCGTCCGTCTTGATCGGCCCTTCGGCCGGCATTTTCGCCATGGCCTGCTTCACGATGGACATGCTCTGCCGTATCTCCTCCAGCCGTACCAGGTATCGCGCGTAGCAGTCGCTCTCCGTCCGCGTCGGCACTTCAAATTGGAATTCGTCGTAGCTCGAATACGGGTAGTATTTCCGCACGTCGTACGCGACTCCCGCCGCCCGCAGCGATGGGCCCGACACTCCCCACGCAATCGCGTCTTTCGGCGAGATCACTCCCACTCCCATCGTCCGCACACGCCAGATCCGGTTTTCCGTCAGCAGGTCCTCGTACTCCTTCAGGTGTGGCGGAAACGCATCCACAAACGCCTTCACACGCTCCAGCCACCCCGCCGGAGGCTCCAGCGCCAGCCCCCCGATCCGGAAGTAGCTCGTCATCATCCGCTGTCCCGACACGTATTCGAAAATCTTCA
>Ga0335081_10003373_pt1 | contig 25142 bp, 16 predicted proteins | sample Lox_Sample_35_FD_206713 | JGI IMG/M metagenome (GOLD analysis project Ga0335081, IMG submission 206713) | Soil microbial communities from Loxahatchee National Wildlife Refuge, Florida, United States - Lox_Sample_3.5 | ecosystem: Environmental > Terrestrial > Soil > Wetlands | place: USA...
CGGATCACCAAAGACTGGCAGGTTTCACCGATCGTCAGCTTCATTACCGGCAACCCGATCCAGATCACCAGTGGCGGCAAGGACGTTTCGCTCAGCGGCCAGGGGCTCGACCGGCCGGACGTGCTCGCCCCCGACCAGGTTCACCAGGTCACTCAGGGCACTGTCGCTCCCGAGTGGTTTAACCCGAACGCGTTCATCTGCGCGGATTCGATTGGAAACGTGTCGGCCGCGACGTTGTCGCCGAACTGCCCGGCTGCGACCGCTGCGACGGCTGCGTTCGGCAACCTCGGCCGCAATAGCGTTTACGGTCCGGGCCAGATCAACTGGGACATGGCGATCACCCGCCGGTTCTCGTTCGGCGAACGCTGGCATCTAGACCTGCGGTCCGACTTCTTCAACATTATGAATCACGCCAACCTGAGTAACCCGAATGCCAGCATTACCGGCAGCACCTTCGGTTACATCACGGGCTTCGGCAGCCCGCGCATCATTCAAATGGCGCTCAAGCTCTACTTCTAGCCGAGAGCTCCACTTGTGCCGGGCGGCGCTTCGCGCGCCGCCCGGCATTTTTATTGCGCAGCGTCGAAACCTATCCTCTGGTTTGCCATACAAAACATCGCAGCCGTGTGCGCTCGTGTACCATATGGGTTCATGCGATTTCGTCCCGCGGGCCGACCAACCTAAGCCCTCGACGTGATGAGTCTTCTCCTCACTTCGTAGAAACACAGGGAGCGCAGGGACCAGACAAGGAGCAGAAATGCCGATAGGGATCTTGGCGGGCATCGGATGGCACATGGTGGGAGCGGCCTGCGCCGCCTCCTTCTACGCGCCCATTGGAAAAGTGAGGAAGTGGACGTGGGAAACCACGTGGGCCGTGGCTGGTCTCTTCTCATGGATCATTCTGCCCGTCGGCGTGAGCCTCATTCTGCTTCCCCATTTCGGCTCCTTTTACGCAGCCCTTCCGGCGAGCCTCGTGTGGAAGGTCGTCCTCTTCGGCGCCATGTGGGGGGTGGGCAACGTGAGTTACGGCCTCACCATGCGGCATCTGGGAATGTCGCTCGGCATCGGTGTGGCCATCGGAGTCACGCTGGTAGTCGGCACGCTCGTACCGCCCATGCTGCACGGCCAGTTTTTCGCTTTGTTCGGGAGCCCCGGCGGGCTATGGAGTATGGCCGGCGTTGCGGTTGCGGTACTCGGCATAGCCATCGTCTCCTACGCGGGTCATCAAAAAGAGATGAAGTTGGGCAGCGAGGTGAAGGAGTTCAACGTCGCGCTCGGCCTGGCGCTGGCGGTGATGTGCGGCATCTTCTCCGCGGGATTCTCCTTCGGGCTGGACGCGGCGACGCCGATCCGCGCCTCCGCGCTCGCCCTGGGAGTGAATCCGCTTTACTCGCGGCTGCCCAGCTACGTGCTCATCATGGGCGGCGGAGCGGTGGTAAACATGAGCTACTGTTTCCTCCGCCTCGCCTTCCACCGCCATCTTTCCCTGGCCGCGGATCTGGCGCAGCCTCGCGCCACGCTGGTCCGGAACGGAGCCCTGGCCGCCAGCGGGGGCATCATGTGGTACCTGCAGTTTTTCTTCTACGCCTGGGGCGAGGCTAACATCCCGACGCGCATGGCCTACGTGAACTGGATGCTGCATATGAGCGGCTACGTGCTATGCGGCGGGCTGGTGGGCCTGGCCGTGGGGGAGTGGGCGGGCGTGGGCAGCCGGCCCCTGCGCCTGCTGTGGACAGGGATACTGGTCATCGTCGGGGCAGCCAACCTGGTGGGGCTGGGTATGGCGTCCTGAGGCGAGGCGTGACGGCGAAAAGCCTCTGCTGTGTCCGCTATTGGCTGAGTTGCGTTTTGCTATCCAAAACTGCTACAACGGACGCAACAGGAGTCCCCGTTGAAGACTTCCAACCACGGCCGTTACATGGTCAAATCCCTGGTGCACGCTTCCCGCATCCTGGAAGCGTTTCAGTCCGCGGGCGACGTCTTGCGGCTGCGCGACGTAGTTTCGCGCACCGGCTTCAACAAGGGCATGTGTTTCCGCCTGCTCTATACGCTGCACCAGTGCGGTTTTCTGGACAAGGTGGGAGAGAACCATTACCGCCTCACCTCGGAAGTGCGGCGCCGCCGGCTTTACCGCATCGGTTATGCCGCGCAGGGACAGGACGCCTCTTTCGATAAGGAGGTGCGCCTCAGCCTGGCGCGCGCGGCCGAGCGCGAGCACGTGGAGCTGATCACGGTGGACAACCGCTACCAGCCCAAAATCGCGCTGCGCAGCGCCGACTACCTGATCCGCGAGCAGGTGGACCTGGTGATCGAATTCCAGACCGACGAGGTGATCGCCCCCGCCATCGCCTCCAAGTACATGCAGGCGAACATTCCCTTCATCGCCATCGATATTCCCCATCCCGGGGCCACGTATTTCGGCGCCAACAACTACCAGGCGGGACTGATGGCGGGCCATTACCTGGGCCGGTGGGCAAAGAAACACTGGAGCGGAGAGGTGGATGAAGTTCTGCTGGTGGAACTGCTGCGCGCCGGCTCGCTGCCGAAAGCGCGCATGCGGGGCGTTTCCACCGGCATCGCCGAAACGCTACGCCTGCCGGAGCGCTGCCGCACGGTCTCCATCGATGGCGACGGCCAGTTTCAGACCACGCTGGAGCGCGTGCGCAAGCACCTGCGGGAATCGAAGTCCGGGCATATCCTGGTGGGCGCCGCCAACGATTCCAGCGCGCTGGGCGCCCTGCGCGCTTTTCAGGAAGCCGGGCGCGCCGGCGACTGTATCATTGTCGGCCAGAACGCCGAACCGGAAGCGCGCGCCGAGCTGCGCACGCCGCAGACCCGGTTGATCGCCTCGGTCGCGTATTTTCCGGAAAAATACGGCGATGGCCTGATCCGCCTAGCATTCGATATTCTGGCCCGCCGCGTGGTGCCGCCCGCCGTCTTCACCAGCCACCAGCTCATCACGCCGGAGAACGTGGATCATTTCTACCCCAACGATGCGCTGATGTCGGTGCCGGCATAGTGCCTTGGATTCGCATATGATTTCACGCAGGGAATGGATCGCGGGCGCACTGGCGGCCGCTGAAGCACGGGCCGCGCGGCCTCAGGGAGTATTGATCGAATCGCACGTTCACCTGTTTGCCGGCGACCCGGCGCGGTTTCCATACAGCAGCCTGTCCTATAAGCCCCAGCCGAATCCGGTGGAAAGGTATGTGAAATTCGCCGCGGAGGCCGGCATCGACCACGCGGTCATCGTACACCCGGAGCCTTACCAGGACGATCAGCGCTACCTGGAATACTGCCTGAATCGAGGACCTTCCAAATCCTTCTTCAAAGGCACCTGCCTTTTCGATCCAATCGACCCGCGGACACCGAAGCGGATGCAGGCGCTGGTCGAACGGAATCCGGGACGGATCGTGGCCTTGAGGATCCACGAGGTTCACAGTGCGGGCACGCCGTCCACGACGAGTGGCGCCATCCGCGACCGCGATCTGCGAAATCCGCAAATGGAGTTGACCTGGCACGCGGCCCACGAACTGGGCCTGGCAATTCAGGTTCATTCGATTCCCCACTATGCGCCGCAAATCGGCGAACTGGCGTCCAGGTTCTCGCAGATGCCGGTGATTCTCGATCACCTGGCCCGCCCCGGCCAGGGAACGCCGGAGGAGTACGACCAGGTTCTAAAGCTGGCCGAGCTTCCGAGGGTCTACATGAAGTTTTCCAGTACGGGCGTGGCGGCCGCATCCAGGCAGCCCTTTCCGCATGCCGACGCGAAGCCACTCGTGCAGCGGGTTTACCGGGTGTTCGGAGCCGACCGGCTGATTTGGGGAGAACTGGGCAACAGCATGGCGGAATTCGAGCGCGCCATCGAGCTATTTGACTTCATGTTCAATTTCGCGCCCGAGCCGGAAAGGGCGAAGATCCGCGGCCTGAACTCTCAGAAGCTATTTCGCTTTTCCTGAATCAACCGCCTTGCGCGCCTACTCCAGATAAAACACTTCTTTCATCATCGCGAAGCGCTCGCCCGGCTCTTTGCCGGGGACGGGTTCGAACAGCCGGCTCATAAACTCTTGCCAGCGCTGATTCACCGGGTCGCGGTCCAACTGGTCCCAGGCTCTCTCGAAATCTTCCACGCGCAGGCAGAGCACCAGCTCCTGATCGCGTCGGAAAATCGAATAGTCCGAAATTCCCACTTCCTTGAGCTTGGCCAGCAGCTCCGGCCAGACACGTTGGTGCTCACGCTCGTACTCGTCGATGCAGTCGTGTTTGATGCGAAGTTTGAATGCGTATCGCGCCATAAGGGTCGTGAAATTCCATCATGCGTAGCTGGAGACCGCGGCCATGTTGCGTTGCGCCCGTTGGGCGGTGACACGCTCCAGGTAACCGCTCTGCCGGAAAGCGTCCATGGGATCGGCGGGCAGGCCCTTGGATTGCGCCCACTCGCGAATCACCGGCCGCACGTCGCTGGAAAAAGCGTCTTTCAGGCAGTTTTCCGCATCCACCAGCGAACAGCTTTGCTGGCCGCGCGCCAGCTTTTCGTGATCCACCAGCGCGGCTTTCGCGTACAGCTCCATAGCCGTAGTCACCGTCTGGATCATGGCCTCGATCTTGCCCTTCAGGTTGTGGCTCTGGTCGATCATGTACGCAATGTCGGCGCGGCGGCCCGTCTCCCATTCGAAATAGGCGATTTCGTGGAAGATGCGGAACACCTGGTAGGGATCGATCGATCCCATGGTCAGGTCGTCATCGGCATAGCGGCGGTCGTTGAAATGGAAGCCGCCCAGCATGCCCAGATCCAGCAGCCAAGCCACAATCTGCTCGATATTCTGCGCCTGATAATGATGGCCCGTATCCACCAGCACCTTGGCTTGCGGACCGGCCGAGCGCGCGAACTCCAGCGCCATGCCCCAATCGCCGATATCGGTGTGGTAGAAGGCCGGCTCGAACGGTTTGTATTCCACCAGCATGCGCTGATCGCTGGCCATGCGGGCGTGAGTAGCCTTTAGGCCTTCCTCGAACCACCGCTTGCGCCGCCGCATGTTCTGCGTGCCGGGATAGTTGGATCCATCCGCGAACCACAACGAAATGTCGCGGCTGCCGAGCCGCCGGGCGATTTCGACGCTGGAAAGCAGGTGAGCGAGCGCCGCCTGGCGCACCGACGGATCGGGATTGCCCAGCGAGCCGTGCTTGTAAATCTGGTCCTGGAATACGTTGGGGTTGATGGCGCCCGCGCGCACGCCGTTGGCGGCCGCGATCTTCTTCACCTCCTCGATATCGTCGAGTCCGTTCGGCAAGTCCCACAGAACGTGCAGTGCCACTGAAGGACAAACGCCGGTCAAACGGTGTACCTGCCCGGCGTCGCTGAACTTCTCCTCGATGGTGGAGGCTGCCGCCGGCTGCAAAAACTTGCCGAACCGCGTGCCGGTATTGGCAAAGCCCCAGGAGGGCAACTCGATATGGAACCGCTCGAGGGCGGCGACAATCTGGTCGTTCTGTTTGGACGTGCTCATATTGTTCATCCCGTCGCTCTATCATGTATGGCCGCGCGCACCGGCGTCAAACGCAAAACTCTAACGCTACACTCGTTTCACAATGCAGAACCGGAAGCCGCCTTCAGCGGAGACGGAAATTTCAGATTCCATTTGGTTTACGGCGGAACTGAATGAAATCAGGCCAGATTCCGGCGCAGCCCCGGCGGAACTTCCGTTTGCCACTCCGAAACCCCATTGCCGGGCGCCGAAACCTCTCCAACCGCCCGCTCCGGTCGACTAGCATGGTAGAAATGCGAGTATCTGTTCTTCTGCCGGCGGCGCTGATGGCGGTCGCCGTCCTATGGCTGCACGGGCAAACTGGCGGGCCATCGACCGTGGCCGGGTTGCGCCAGGCGTTCGCCAACCCTCCCGCCGTCAGCCGCATCATGATGCGTTGGTGGTGGTTCGGCACAGCCGTGGAAAAACCCGAGCTGGAGCGCGAGCTGCGCACCATGAAAGACGGCGGCATCGGCGGCGTGGAAGTGCAGCCGGTTTATCCGCTGGTGCTCGACGACCCGTCCCATGGTTTGATCAACCTGCCATATCTCTCCGACGGCTTCCTGGACGCGCTGCGCTTCACCAACGATAAAGCCCGCGAACTGGGCCTGCGCGTGGATGTGACGCTGGGCAGCGGCTGGCCGTACGGCGGGCCGGAGACGCCGGTGGAGCTGGCCTCGGCGCGCCTGCGCTATGAGCGCGGTACGGAAGCTCCGAAGCTGGCCGAAGGCGAGAAGGTCCTGGCCACGGTGGATGGCATTACCTTCATTGCCAGCCGCACCCGCCAGACGGTGAAGCGCCCGGCCGCGGGCGCGGAGGGTTGGGTGCTCGATCACTACAACAGCGCCGCCATAGAGAACCATCTCACCAAGGTGGGCGACCGCCTCATGACCGCCTTCGGTATGTATCCCCCGTACGCCGTTTTCAGCGATAGCCTGGAGGTCTACGGCGCCGATTGGACCGCCGACTTTCTCGAGCAATTTCAGAAACGCCGCGGCTACGACCTGACGCCATACTTGCCTGCCCTGGTGCAGGATATCGGACCGAAGACCGCGGCAATCCGGCACGATTGGGGCCTCACCCTGAGTGAATTGGCTGACGAACGCTATCTCATGCCCGTGCACCGATGGGCCAATTACCATAAAACGCAGTTCCGCTCGCAGACCTATGGGATTCCGCCGGTGACGCTTTCCAGCAACGCGCTGGTGGATCTGCCGGAAGGCGAAGAGGGTGGTGGCGCCGAGTGGAAGCACTTCACGCCCACGCGCTGGGCCGCCTCCGCCAGCCATCTTTACGGCCGGCCGGTGACTTCATCGGAAACCTTCACCTGGCTGCACTCGCCGGTTTTCCGCGCCACGCCGCTGGATATGAAGGCAGAAGCCGACCTGCATTTTTTGCAAGGCGTCAACCAGATCATTTGTCACGGGTGGCCCTATTCGCCGCCGCAAGCGGGCGAACCGGGCTGGCATTTCTACGCCGCCGCCGTGTTCAACAATCACAATCCGTGGTGGATCGTCATGCCGGATATCGCCGCCTACTTGCAGCGCGTCAGTTTCCTGTTGCGGCAAGGCCAGCCGGCTAACGATGTCGCACTCTATCTTCCTACGCACGACGCTTACGCCACCTTTCAGCTCAGCCAAAACCCGCGCGGCCAGTCGCGGGCCTCGGTGAACCAGGCGATGGATCAACTGATCGGGCCCAATGTGATCCCGCAGATTCTGGAAGGCGGTTACAATTTCGATTACATCGATGACGGCGCCATAGCCAAGGTGGGCATTCCCTACCCCGTGCTGATTCTGCCCAACGTGGAGCGCATTCCGCTGGCGACGATGCAAAAGATTGCGGAGTATGCCAAAAAGGGTGGCATCGTGGTGGCCACCGGCCATGCGCCGTCGCTTGCGCCCGGGCTAATGGCCGCGAAGGACGCCCCGGAAATTCAGCAACTGGCGCAAGGTCTGCGCTTGCTCAAGGACGATACCAGGCTAGCCGAGACGCTGCACGGGTTGTACAAGCCCGACCTGGATACCGCGCCCGAAATCAATTTCATCCACCGCAAGCTGCCGTATGCCGATCTTTATTTCGTGGTGAATACAAGCAATCATCCGGTGAAGCATGAAACAACTTTCCGGGTGAATGGCATCTCCGGTGTGGCGTGGAACCCGTTCGACGGAAGTCAACAGCCGATGACCACAGACCTCAACCTGGCGCCATACGAATCGCGCGTGTTCGTCTTTGCCAAAGGGCTGCAGCCCGCTATGGCCAGAACCGCCGGCGCGCCAGTCCCCATCGACCTCAGCACCGGCTGGAAAGTGACGCTCGCAGGAGCGCAGCCGATCGCGATGGACACGCTGCAACCGTGGCCCGACAAGTTTTTCTCGGGAACAGCGACATACGAAAAAACGATCCGCCTCGATTCGGTAGTGCCTCGTCTGTCCCTTAATCTCGGTGAAGGCACGCCCATCGCCCCCAGCGGCCGCCGGTCCAACGGCTTTGCCGCGCTGCTCGACAGCCCGGTGCGCGAAGCCGCGGTGGTGTACGTGAACGGCAAGCGCGCGGGCTCGGTCTGGTGCCCGCCGTTTGAAGTCGAAGTGGGCTCGCTGCTGCATCGCGGCGAAAACCAGATCCGCATCGTGGTGGCCAACCTCGCCATTAATGAGTTGGCCAACCAGCCTTTGCCGGATTACCGCGCGCTCATCGCCAAATACGGCGACCGCTTCCAGGACCAGGACATGCGTAACCTGCAACCGCTGCCTTCAGGTTTGTTGGGGCCTATCCGGCTGGTGGCGAAGTAGTCAGCCGCCGCGGGCCGGTTGCGATAAAATTCTTTCTTGACCCGAAAACATCTCATCCCCGTGGCCGTCGCGCTGTTTGTCCTACAGGCGCGGACGGCCGAAAAATTTGCCCTGACGGTAGACAACATCATGCGCGGCCCTGGCCTCGTGGGCTACGAACCGGCGCAGGTGCGATGGTCTTTCGACAGCCGGAGGATCTTCTTCCAATGGAAGCAAGCCGCCGACAAGCTGGAAGCGCCGCCCGATACTTACGCGGTAAATCGGGACGGTTCGGAGCTGCGCAAACTGACGGAGCAGGAGGCCCGCGAGGCGCCGCCGCTCGTCGGCGACACGTCGCTCGATCGCCGGCTCACCACCTACGCGCGCGATGGCGACCTGTTCGTTTACGACAACACCACCGGAGAGACGCGGCAGATCACCAAGACCACCGAAGCCGAGGCCAACCCGCACTTTTTGCCGGACGGCAAGCGCATCTACTTCACCCGCGCCGGCAACCTTTATGTGATGGCGCTAGATAGCGGTTATATCGAACAGCTCACCGACATCCGCGCGGCGGCAGCGCCGGGCGCGGCAACTCCCGCGGCGGGCGGCGGGCGGGGCGGACGCGGCGGACGCGGCGGCGCGCCTCCCACGGCGGCAACCGGTTCGGGTTCGGGAGAGGCGCCGCCCGCCAGCGCCAGCCAGGAATTCCTGAAACGCGAACAGAAAGAACTTTTTGACGTGGTCCGCGACCGCGCCAACCTGCGCGACGCCGAAGAAGCGAAGCGCAAACAGGAGCCGGCGCGCAAACCGTTCAACTTGCAGGCGCGGCAAACGGTGTCGACGCTGCAGCTTTCGCCCGACGGGAAGTACGTAATCGCGAGCGTGATGGAGGCGGCCGGCGCCAAGAGCACTATCGTTCCGAGTTGGATCACCGATAGCGCCTATGTCGAGGACATCAGCGGCCGCTCCTACGTAGGCGACGTGCAAGCGCGCACCAGGCTGGCGGTTCTCGAAGCGGCCACGGGCGAAGTGAAATGGGTGGACCACGGGCAGGGACAGCGCGACGTGCAGATGTTCCAGCCCGTCTGGTCCGAGGACGGCAGCAAAGCGTTTCTGCTGGCGCGCGCCGGCGACAACAAGGACGATTGGCTGCTGGCGCTCGACCCCGCTACCGGTAAGACGCGCGTGCTGGCGCACGACCACGACGACGCGTGGGTGAAGGGCGCCGGGCCGCAGATTCCAGGCATTTCCACCGGCCCCGGCTGGATGGGCGACGGCCGCGAAGTTTATTTCGTTTCCGAGCGCACCGGCTACGCCCAGCTTTACGCGGTTTCCTGGGATAGCGGCGAGCCGCGGCCGCTAACCTCGGGCAAGTGGGAGGTGCTGGGGCTGCGGCAATCGCCCGACAAATCGCACTTCTACATCACGGCAAATAAAGACACACCCTACGAAAACCATCTCTACGAAATGAGCGGCGACGGCGGACCGCTGACGCGCATCACTAAGTTGCCCGGTAAGCACGTCACCACCATTTCACCTGACGCACATTGGATTGCCGACATTTACTCTTTCACCAATAGGCCGCCCGATCTTTATACGCAGGAGTACCGGCCGGATGCCGAATGGAAGCGGCTCACCACCTCTCCCACGCCGGAGTTTTCGCAATTTCCGTGGCTGGACGTGCCCATCATCGAGTTCACGGCGCGCGACGGCGTGAAGGTGCCGGCGCGCCTGTTCAAGCCGGCGAATTTCAAACGAGGCGGCCCGGGCGTGGTGTTCGTGCACGGCTCCGGCTACCTGCAGAACGTGGACCGCTGGTGGTCCAGCAACTACTACCGCGAGTACATGTTCGACCACATCCTGATGGAGCGGGGCTTCACCGTGATCGACGTGGATTACCGCGGCTCGGCGGGATACGGCCGCGACTGGCGCACCGCTATCTACCAACACATGGGCGGCAAGGACCTGGACGACATCGTGGACGCCGCCAAATACCTGGCCGCCGAGCAGGGCGTGGACGCGAAGAAAATCGGATTGTTCGGCGGCAGCTACGGCGGATTCATCACGCTCATGGCCATGTTCACGCAGCCGGACGTGTTCGCGGCGGGCGCCGCGCTGCGACCCGTTTCCGATTGGGCGCTCTACAACCACGGCTACACGTCGGACATTCTCAACGTTCCGCAGAGCGATCCCGACGCTTACCGCCGTTCCTCGCCCATCTACTTCGCACAGGGACTGAAAGGCGCGCTGCTGATTTGCCACGGCATGGTGGACACGAACGTGGAGTTCGCCGACACCGTGCGGCTGGTGGAGCGGCTGATCGAGTTGCGCAAGCCGAATTGGGACCTGGCGGTCTATCCCGTGGAGAACCACGGTTTCGTGCAACCCGCCAGTTGGACCGACGAGTACAAGCGCATCCTGGCGCTGTTCGAAAAGAACCTGAAGTAGCGCACCGTGCAACGACCTGCAGTACCATTGTGAGACAGGTCATCCGGACAGCAGCCGATGAATGGCACGCCAGGGGAACCGGCAGCGGAAGGAAGGGGGAACTGGGGCGTCCTGCACGCTGGCCAGGAATTGGGACCTTACCGGGTGCTCGGGCCGCTCGGCGAAGGCGGAATGGGCAAGGTCTACCGCGGCGTGGACACACGCCTCGATCGATCCGTAGCCATTAAGATCTCAGCCGAGCAATTCAGCCGGCGATTCGAACGCGAAGCGCGGGCCATCTCCGCTTTGAATCATCCCCACATCTGCACGCTCTACGATGTGGGGTCGCTCGCTTCCGGCGCCGGCTAATGGTGACAGAGTTGGTGGAAGGCGAAACTCTGCGCGATTGGCTCAAACGTTCGCCTTCCCTGGAACAGATCCTTCACGTTGCCCGGCAGGTGCTGGAAGCGCTGCGGGCGGCGCACGCCGCGGGCATTATCCACCGCGACTTGAAGCCTGCCAATATCATGATTCGTTTCGATGGCTACGTGAAGGTGCTGGATTTCGGTCTTGCCAAGCGGATTCCGTCCTCGCTTGCCGCCGGGACCGAGGACACGACCGTCACCGAGTTGACGGCTCCCGGACGGGTTTTCGGAACCATCGATTACATGTCGCCCGAGCAGGTGCTCGGGCGGGAGGTCGACGCGCGCAGCGATCTGTTTGCGTTCGGAACGATTCTCTACGAGATGCTCGCCGGCCAACAGCCGTGGCGGGGCAGCTCCGGCGTGGATACGATGCACGCGATTCTGCACGACGAACCGCCGCCGCTCGGCGGCGCCTGTTCGGAAGTGATGAAGAAGCTGCTTCAGAAGAAACCGGCGGAACGCTACCCGTCGGCCGAAGCGGCGCTCGAAGCTCTCTCCGGCATTGGAATTCCCGCAGTACCTTCCGCCACCATCCGGCAAGCGAGAAAACGGACTCTGTTGTGGCGGCTGGCAGCGGTAGCGGCTGCGATTGCCGCGGCGGTATTCGCCGTCATCCGGCTGTGGCCGCATGATTCCCCGCTCCGGGCCGCTGACTTGAGACGCGTCACTGCTGACGCCGGCTTAACCATGCAACCGGCGCTGTCGCGCGACGGGAGAGGTTTTCATCCGCCTATGGTCCCGTATGGTCGCCCGAAGGCAAATATCTGTTGTTTGTGGGTGCCGAATCGGATCGGCTGCCGCCGGCAGCGCGTTTCGACTGGTGGGTCGCGCCGCTCGACGGCAGCCCGCCGGTCGCTACCGGCATGCTCGCCGCCATGGAGCGCAACGACGCCGTCAGGGCTGCCCCTCACTTTCCGACTTCGAGAATCGTGAATGACCCGGCGACCATCTGGCCGCGGCCACCACGGCCGCCGGCCGGCGGCGGCGTGGGAGGCGGGGTATACTCGGCGGCGATCAGGAAAATGTTACCGGTCTTGGCGTCGAGCGTCAGCGTTTTCGCGCTGGGCATGGTTTGGACGGTCTGCTCCACTTCAAAATCGGTGGGGCTCTTTTCCTTGACGACGGTCAGGGTGCCGTCGCGCTGCGAGCTGAATGCTTCCATGGTTTTCTGATTGAACGTCGCGCCGTCGGTGCCGGCGCCGATCGGCAGCGTTGTCAGAATCTTGCCTTCCGCCGTCAGAATCACCATGTTCTGCGGATTGCGGCAGGCCGCGAAAAGGATGTGGTTCTTCGTATCCATCGCCAGGCCGGCGCAGCCGCCGCCCTTGCCGGTGAGGTCGTAGCTACCGGTCATGGTGAGGGTCTTGGCGTCGATCACGGCGATCTTATCGGTGTCTTCCAGGTCGACGTACAGCTTGCCCTTGCCGTCGCTGGCGGCCTGTTCGGGAGCGCCGCCCAAGTCAATCGTGCCGGCGATCGAGCCATCCGCGGGGTTGATTACGGTCACGTTGGGCTTGCTGTGGCTGAAGATATAGACGCGGTCGTTGAACGCGTCATGCATGATGCCATCCGGGTTGCCCTGCACGTCGATGGTCTTGATCGGTTCCATCGTCTTGGTGTCCCACATGGCCACCGGCTTGCTGCTGGCGAATCCGTGATGCGTTTTGGTGGAGACCGCCACGCCATGCGCCGCCGTCTTGGGAATCTCGCCGGCGGGCTCGAGGGTGTCCAGATTGAATACGGTGACGCGCGGCGTGGAGCCGGTGCGCGCTATGTACAAGCGCCGGCCGTCCGCGTCGGCGTACACGTAGTCGAAGCCGCCGTCGCCGCCGGTTTTGGCGGTCTTGAGCACCTTGTACGGCCCCGCGGCGGAAGCGGATTGCGCCCATCCGATGCATGCAGACAGGGAGAGGGCGAGGACAGCGAGAAGGCGAAGTTGTCGCATAGCGGAGCTAGTCTACACCTTTTGTCATGAACAGAAGATGAACGGAGTTGGGGGCGGTTTGAAGCGCCTCCAGACACCGCCCGATGTCGATAACTGCGCGCGATAAGCCACCGTTCTTGCGAACTGTTTCCGCGAACGTGCCTTCATTGAGCTGCGGCTTGATCTTTCCGATAGGCGAGGTTTCCAGATGATCTCAAAGCGGCCTCGCGTAGCAGCTTAACCAGTTTGTCGGCTTGAAACGGCTTCCGAATGTAACCGACAACCTGCGGCACTTTGAGAAACTGCGAACCCGCTTCGCGGCTGTAAGCGCTCGTAATGACGATTTTTGTTTCAGGTCGAATTCGGCCGGATTCTTCCGCGACATCGAGACTATCAGCTCCAGGTATAGTCAAGTCGAGTAGAACCACATCAATATCGTATTTTGTATCTCGCAGCACATCAATCGCGGTAGAGCCATCGGCGACCTCGACCACAGAAAAGCCTCTTTTTTTAAGCATCCTTGCCACGGCCGAGCGCAGCACGTCCTCGTCTTCGACTAATAGTACCGTCCGAGTCGAGTCGGACATATCTTCCCCCGAGGCAGCGAGTTCGGTTCTGTCATCTTGCTCTTCCAATTCACCGGCACAGGGCAAAAAGATATGAAACGTTGTTCCTTGGCCGGGGTCGCTGTTCAATCGGATTGTGCCACCATGCGCTCGCACAACGCCTTGAACCACCGCGAGCCCCAAGCCGCGGCCTGCGAATTTTGTCGTGAAGAACGGATCGAAGATTCTGCTTCGTTGTTCCTCCGTTATCCCACGCCCGTTATCGCTCACGTCTAGCCGCACGTAATCGCCACCAGACAGTGCGGTGGCGGGCTCCGGAGTCTGGTCCTCGGCCGCGGTGACAAGCGAAGTCGTGACTTTAATGACGCCATCTTTCTCTCCAAGCGCTTCCGAGGCGTTGATAATCAGGTTCATCACGATTTGCCGGAGCTGTGCGGCCTGCCCCTTGACTTTCGGGAGATTGATCTGGAGCTCGGTCTTCAGGATGGCATGCTTTGAAATCGATACCTTGAGCAGCTCCAGCATTTCCTCCACGAGCCGCGAAAGATCCACTGGTCCGAAGTTGCTTGTCTCGCGCCCGGCATAGACCATCAGCTCGCGAACGATCTCAGAGCCACGCGCGGCGAGGGTTTGGATTCTTTGAAGTTCCTCCAACACCGGCGATCCCTCGGGTATTTCGTCCTTTACCAGTTGTGCCTCGGCAAGGATACCACCCAACAAGTTATTGAAATCGTGGGCAATACCTGACGCCAGCGCACCGACGCTTTCCAGTTTCTGCCTGCTGAGGTTCTCTTCTTGTGTACGCTTGAGCTCAGCTTCGGCGAGCTGGGATTGCGTTAGAGCCCGCCGAAGAGAGGAAAGAACAACCGATACGGGCACCACCCCCATCACGGTGCACTCCAGGAGCAGAAACCAGATCCCAACGGGCCGGCCCTGGAAGTAATGCAAGGGTCCAATGCCAATCGTTTCGAGTACTGCCATCACCGATGCGCTTCCGAAGCAGGTAGCAGCCGTCCATAAAGCAGCTCTATAGCCGAAGAGCCAAGCCGCGGAGACCGGCAGGGCGATGTATACCGCCAAACCGACATGGTGGATACCGCCGTTAAGAAGGATGATGAGCGTATACGCCAACCAAACTCCCGCCAGGTACACGACGCCCGCGTGCCGGACCAGATTCTTTCGAAGCAGAATCAGGCTGGCGATGGACGTTGAAACCAAAAGACTGTTAACGAAAATGACCAGGCCGATACGGTCCCAGGTAGTAAGGAAAATTGCGACTACGGCGTGGATCATGAATATCGGCAGCAAAACCCACATGAGCGCATACAACATCCGTGCCGTCGGATCGTTCGCCGCGGAACCCTGCAGGCGCAGGCCAGCCAAACCAGCCTTCGATCGTGAAAGAACGTCTTTCATCCGGCAAATGCCGACCAAAGCAGAAAACTACTGGACTAAGGATGCACCTATCGATGAAAAGGTGCCAAAAAATTACACCTCGACCCCGAGTTTGTCGGGTTCGAAACCGGTTCGTGTCGCTAGGTCCTCAGAATAACGCTATACTGAACCCAAAGCAAATAAAGCGCATCTGACCGTCGGTTATGCGGTCCGCAATTTCACTTTTCCTGGCCGGCGCTACAGTCCTCTCAGCCCAGACGACTTTGGGCACCGGAGCGGTCGGCGGTACGGTTCGCGACGAATCGAGCGGGTATATCGCGGGCGTAAGAGTCGTCCTTACCGAGAAGTCCAAAGGGCTAACCCGCGGGTCTGAAACCGATAGTAGCGGATCGTTCTTCTTTCCCTCGGTGATCGCGGGCGTTTACCGGTTGGAGGCGGAGAAAGTTGGCTTCGAGTCCCACCAGGTGGACGATCTGAAGATCGAAGTCGGCGAAGTGGCGTCTGTTGCGATCACTTTGGTGGTCGGAACTTCTCACACAGTAGTCATCGTATCGCCCCCGTCCTCAACCGAACTGGATAGCGACTCGAATACCATCGGCTCGGTGGTTGATTCCAAGCGTATCCAGGAATTGCCTCTCAACGGCCGCGAATTCTTACAATTGGCGTTGCTTGCGGGTGGCGCCTTGGATCTCAGCCCCGCCAATAACCTGTCCACTGCTAACGTCGGTCCTCCTTCTCGAGGCGTCACTCTCCCTGGAACTTTTCCCGCGTCTACGGGCTATTCGCTGAACGGCATGAATATCAACGGCTCAAGGGACGGCGAATTGGCAGTGGGTTTATCGGTCGCCGCCATCGACGAATTCAAAGTCCAGCAAAGTTTCCTTATGCCGGATCAGGCGTCTGGCGCTGGGACGGTCAACATCGTCACCAAGAGCGGAAGCAACCAGTTTCACGGCGAGGCTTTTGAGTTTCTGCGAAACCGCAACCTGGATGCGAGAAGCTTCTTTGCCGCCACAACGGACGATTTGAAGAGAAGCCAGTTCGGCTTCGCGCTAGGCGGTCCTATCCGGCGTGGCAAGCTTTGGTTTCACGGTTTCTACGAAGGAACGCGTGAGCTGACCGCCTTTTCCACTGCCGGATACAGCCCAACTCAAGCGATGTTTGAAGGAGATTTCGCTGGTAGCGGCCATACCATCTATGACCCCGCCAGCTACGCCCCCGATTCCGATGATCGATCGCCGTTCCCGAGCAACATGATCCCGCCGAATCGAATGAACCCAGTTGCGAGACGCCTGCTTCAGTACTATCAGCCAGGTTCCACGCTGCTGGCTCAACCGAGCAACGTCTTTGGAAACCCGCGAGATACTCTGAACGATAATCAGGGCGGCCTGCGGGTCGATGCGGCCCTGAACCCCGGTCAGCAATTATTCCTCCAACTCTTTACACAGAGCACGCCCGTCGATGAGCCGGGATTGTATCCACTTAGCGGAATGCTGTACGTCAACGGTTCCAGCCTCGCTATGGTTCAACACACCTGGTCGCTGAGTCCGCAAGCAGTGAACAGTCTGCGGGTCGGTTTCCTGCGAGCCATCGCCGTAGGCGGCAATGCGGCACAAAATCCAGTGCTTTCATCCGTCGGGATATCGAACACCTTCGGTGAAGACGGAATCAGCACGATCAACCTTCAGGGGTACTCATCCTTTGGAAACGCCATTGGCAACGTAGGCAACCGCGACAACACCTGGCAAATCGACGAAGAGCTCACTTACACCCACGGCGGCCACAGCCTCGCCTTCGGCGTCGGAACGCGCTATCGGCGGGGATGGCAACAGAATGCCAATCGACAGGCGCTCGGAGCTCTTTCGTTTCAACCGGTATTCACGGCTCAGTTGGCATCGAGCGCACAAGGGCAACTGACACCACTGGCCAATACGGGTGATGCTTTCGCCGATTTTCTTTTGGGACTACCCATAAGCGGCACATTGGGCGGTCTCCCGACGGCGCAGTATCGCGCGACCCAGTTCACTCCATTCGCACAGGATACATGGAAGATCACCCCGAATCTGACCTTGAACTACGGAGTCTCCTGGTTTGTGGAGACGCCTCCCAATCCCCAAGGCTGGGCTAGAAGCGCAATTCACGGATTCGACCCGAGCACTGGCCTGCTGACCTTTGCGGCCCTCGGGCAAATCAATCCCCAAGTCATTTCGACACGTTGGAACAACCTTGCTCCGCGCTTTGGTGTCGCCTGGAAACCGAAAGCATTCAGCTCCACTGTGTTGAGGGCTGGCGCGGGTATTTATTACTCCCAAATGCCTTGGGTTTTTGTTCTGTTTCCGCTTTACCTTGGCTCACCCCTGGGCGCAGGTATGGATTTCACAAATCCGCAGAGCAATTCGGCGCCGGTCTACCAGTTGGGCAAAAACATCTTCCCTCCGGCTCCTGCAGGGCCTGCGGCCAGCACGTATGCGGCGAATCTGCCGCCCAACTCGTCGATCTCCGCGCTTGATCCGGCCTTTCGAACCGCTTACGTTACTCAGTGGAACCTTTCCATACAACGCAATATCGGCGCGAACGATGCCATGGAATTCTCGTACCTCGGTTCCAGCGGTCATCACCTTCCGGTTGTCGACGACATCTCCCAGTGCCGGCCAGCACCCAATCTGTTCTGTAACGCTGCCGCTACGCCGTGGCCGCGTTATTCGTTGATCTACCATGCGACAAGTAGTGGCAACTCATCGTATGAAGCCGGAATCGTCCGCTATTCGCATCGCCTCAACCGCGGCCTTAACCTGGGGTTCGAATACACGCTTGGCAAAGCGCTTACGGACGCCTGGGAATCCGGCCTGACGCAGAACGCGCAGATTACCGATTGCCGCCACTGCGACAAAGGTCCCGCCACGTTCGACGTTCGCAGCCGCGCTGTCGCCAGCTTGATATGGGAAATCCCTTTCGGACGCGGCCCCGTTACTGGCGGATGGTCGATCACCGCCATTACGACGTTCGCCACTGGTCAACCGATTTTGCTGAGTGGGCCGAACCAGACTAACACCCAGTTGCTGAACCATCTTCCTAATCGCGTTTGCGACGGCCGCAACAATCAGCTCTCTGGCAATCTTCATAACTACGGCTTCTTGTGGTTTAATCCAGCCTGCTTCCCGGTGCCACCTGTGGGATATTTTGGCGATTCGGGCGCCACCGTTCTCAACGGCCCTGGCCTCAACAATTGGGACGTAGGCATAAGCAAATCTATCACCCTGACAGAATTCGTCAAGCTGCAGTGGAGAGCGGAAATGTTTAACGCCTGGAACCATACCCAGTTTCAGCAGCCCGATAGGAATTCAGGCGACGGAGCGAACTTCGGCCGCATCTCGGCTACCCTGCCGCCCCGTTTAATTCAGCTCGCTGTGAAGGTTTATTGGTAGACCAAATCGCGCGAGGACCGGAAGTTCAGCAACCACCCAACTCCATGAGGTTGTACCTATGCCTCATGGTCGTGCCCAAGTCTCCTTGATCAAAAGCGGCAGGTCGTGTATCCAATCGTTTTGACTTACGCCGCCGGGATAGATGACATGAGCCAGGTTGTCCCTGGTATAAGCGACAACGAAATTGGCGTGGGAAACGGAATAGATGGCATTGGCGCCGTTTCTGCGGGCCGGAGGTACCCCCGCCGCTTTCTGGACCGCCTCCAGAGCAGCTTCACTTCCCGTGAGGCCGATGAACTGCTTATCGAAAAGGTCGAGCCACCGGCGCAGTACCAAGGGAGTATCCCGTGCGGGATCGGTGGTAACAAAGATGAGTTGGACCTCATCGGCAATGCCAGGAGGCAATTTCTTGAGAGCCGCTCCGATATTCGCCATGTGCATGGGGCACTGATCCGGACAGTTGGTGTAGCCGAAAAACAGCAGCGTGACAGATCCCTCGGTCCTGTTCCGGAAATCAAATGCAGCACCGGAAGTGTCCGTGAGAACGAATCTCGGCTTCGGTAAAGGCGGTTCGACGAGGCCGCCCCGGTATGCATGGACCTCACGCTGTTGAGCCGGCGCCAAACTCGCCAGCACGAGGAATAATCCTAGAAGTGTTGCTTTCATCTGGAGATCCTCTCACGGTTGAACAATGACGGTCCCTTCCATGCCCAGCGTGTCATGGATGGCGCAGATGTAGTTGAACGTGCCCGGAGTGGTGAAGGTCACCCGAAAACGCGTTACACCCGGCGCCGATGGGGCAAGCCCCGATCTATCCTGCGGCGCAGGCGACAAATATCCGGAGTTCACGCTTTGTGAGGGCGAGGCGATCACCGCCTGCCTGGCGCCATCGGAGGCCAGCGTCACACCGGACGAAGCCGGCCGCGGATCCGCCGGCTCGGTCCCAAAGGTCACGGTATGGTTGATCGACGGGTCGAGACTTGTCCACTCCACGGTGTCCCCCACTCGCACCTCGATCGTGTTGCGCAGGAAGAGCATCAGGGACACGGTCTTGGAACCTGCTCCGTTTGTGGTCACGATTTCGCCGACACCCGCGGTCACGCCATTGCTGGGTAGCAGGCCCTCGACCTCGTTGGTTCCCCTGCCCCGCAGGCGAGAAGCTTCCGCGAGCAAGAGCGCCCCCTCGGTCAGCGCCTGCCGATCATAGAAGTCCTGGTCATGGGGAAGAGTCTCGGACGCGTTGAGAACATGGACCACTCCGGTCATATCCGCGTGCGCCAGGCAAACGAACTTGAAATTGCCGGATTTCGGGAAGGTCACGGAATAGGTCGGCGCATTGACCGTGGTTAGCGTGTCTTCATCCAATAACAGGATGCCGGAGTGGACGCACGCGGAACCGTCGAAGCTGGCTCCATCGGGTGTAGCCCCCGGACACCCGACCTCGACGCCAAACGTGGGGCCAAAGAGAGCCGGCCGCGTCTGGCTGGAGGTCAGGAATGTTACCGTATGCCGCTCGTGCGTCGGGTAGGTCCAGCGGATACTGTCACCTGCCTGGATCCAGAGTTCATTTGGCATGAAGGCCAGCGCCTGGTCCCCACCGCCGAGACTCTCCGATCCCACTAATGCCTGCCATTCTTTGGCCTGAATCCTATTCGTTGCGCCTCCAGCCATCAGGATGGCGACCAACGCGATCGAAGCCGCTAATTTGGGCAGTCTCTCCGATACTGGCTTCCTCTTCTCTTTCACTTTTTCACCCTCCTTGCCGCTGCTGCTCCGCCGCGGTGCAACCTGGCGGACCCGGAAACCACGGCATATCGCCCAGTTTGGTTCGGCTGATTGCTCCTGCGGACGCCCTTGCCACTATCGGACAAACGGAAGGGTATTGGCCAGCCGCAAAGCGCGGAATCGAGCCTTTTCCTCAACTTGCCGTCGAATGCCGTTCTTTGCCGCCGACTGCCGCATGCGATAGAATCGGTGACTGGCTCGCGATACGACGGCGAACCACCCGAGGCCGCGATGGGCGAACCATCCCCTGACGCACCGCCATCCGTGAAACCACCCCAGGAGCGGCTGGATTCTTGGAAGGAAATCGCGGCATACCTCAATCGGGACGTGACGACCGTCCAGCGTTGGGAGAAGCGGGAAGGTATGCCTGTCCACCGGCACCTGCACGACAGGATGGGCTCAGTCTACACGTCCAGGGCGGAGTTGGACACGTGGGCGAAAAGCCGGAATCTTCGATCGGACAACGGCAACAACGTCCCGGAGCCCATTCCTCCTGTACCCGATCCTCCCGCAGCCGCACCTCCTACGCGGCCGCCGCATGCGCAGATTCCGGCTACCCGAAACAAATGGGCACTTGCCTTATGGTTGGCAGCGGTGGGAGCCGCGCTGGCAGGCGCCGCAGGCCTTTGGCTTCAAAAAACCGAGTACTTTTGGCGAAGCCCCATTGATGGCGCGCGATTTCAGACTGTCACCGAGCTCGATGGAACCGAGCAGGCGGCTGCGGTGTCACGAGATGGCCAGTTCGTGGCGTTTCTGTCGGACCGCGACGGACAGATGGACGTCTGGATAACGCAAGTCGGTTCGGGACGGTTCCACAACCTGACTCGGGGGAGCGCGAAAGACATCCTCAACAACGAACTCCGCTCTCCGGAGTTCTCCCCCGATGGCTCTTTGGTAACGTATTGGGAGCGCAAGCCGGACTCCCAGAGTGGAGCAGGAATCAGCGTCTGGGCGGTACCCACACTGGGCGGCGAGCCGCAGCTATACCTGCAAGGCGCAGCCGAGTTCGACTGGTCGCGCGATGGCTCCCGGCTGGTGTACCATAAGCCGGGATCGGGTGACCCGATGTTCGTTTCGGATGGCAGCCCGGGACCAGGCGACCGGCCTATCTTCACGGCGCCTCCCGGTCTGCACTCTCACTTTCAGCTGTGGTCCCCCGACATGGCATTCATCTACTTCGTCCACGGGTCTTTCCCGGACAAATTAGACATCTGGCGAATTCCCCCCAGCGGTGGAACCCCGGAACGCATCACGTCGCATAGCGGACGCGTGACTCATCCGGTCCTGTTGAACCGGCGAACGCTGTTGTACCTCGCCAGCGATTCCGATGGCTCGGGGCCGTGGCTTTACAGCATGGACGTCGAGCGACGCATTCCGCATCGTCTGGCCACGGGCCTTGACTGGTACACATCGCTGTCGGCCAGCGCTGACGGCCGCCGGCTGGTTGCCACACGCACAACTCCGAAAAGATCGCTCTGGCGCTTGCCGATCGGCACTTCACCGGCCACGATGTCGCGGATTTCCCTGACGACCAGCACCGGGTTCTCCCCGCGGCTTGGGCCGGATTATCTTCTGTATGTCTCCGCCACCGGAACGGGTGAGAGCATCTGGAAGCTCGCTGACGGAAATGGTACGGAGTTGTGGAGCGGCCCGGGGGCGCGAATCATTGGCGGTCCGGCAATCTCGCCCGATCAGCGGCACATGGCATTCTCGGTAAGGCAACGGCAGCAAACCCTCTTGTACGTGATGCAAACCGACGGTACGAACGCAAGGATCGTGGCCGGTTCGCTTGGCCTGCAGGGCACTCCCGCCTGGGCGCCGGACGGCCAGTCGATTACCTCGGCCGTGGACGATAACGGCGTGCCTCGCCTCTTTTGTGTGCCGCTCGCCGGTCGCTCTCCCGCGCGTCTTGTACAGGAGTACTCGGTCGACCCGGCGTGGGCGCCCGACGGACGCTTCGTAGTCTACTCGGGACCCGACATCGGCACCACGTTTTCAGTGAAGGGTGTTACCGCAGCGGCCGAACCCTATCCCTTGCCGGCCCTGAACCTGACGCGAGGCGCCCGCCATCTCGTTTTCCTGTCCGGAGGACGGGAACTCGTCTTTCTCCGCGGAGAGATGGAGCATAAAGATCTCTGGCTCGTCGACCTGAAAACAGCCGCGGAACGGCAGTTGACTAACCTCGCTCCGGATTTCGACATTCGCGACTTCGACATCTCCGCGGACGGCCATGAAGCCGTTCTCGAACGAGTTCAGGAGCGTTCCGATGTTGTGCTTCTGGATCTGCCCCGCCCATAGTCCATCATCCACGCCGCGCCGCTCTTAACGCCTATCCCGAACATGGGCCGGCGCGGGCGTGTCATGGGCGCATGGATCCGCGAATTCACTCCCGCCCCGCCGCCGAAGTGAGGGTATCATCTGACCCTCAGTTTTAGTTATAATGATACCGATGCTGGAAGCAAGGCACATTGGAGAAGTCCTGGGCGGCCCGCGCATTTTGGGCGTCCCGGTGCGGTCGCTGTGGGAACTGGCCAGCGCCGTGGAACACGGGCTGCCGAAAGCCACGCTGCGCAACGTTGCGCGTCGCGTGTTTGAAGACGCCGGCGACCAACGGGCCATCATGCAGCGGGTTGTGCCGGAGGCGACTTACAAGCGCCGCCGCGACCGTCTCAGCCCCGCGGAGAGCGAACGCACGGAACGGCTGGCGCGGGTGATCGCCATGGCGGAAGACGTCTGGGAGGACCGCCAGGAGGCGCGGCGGTTTCTCACGACGCCGCATGCGGAAATGGGCGGCCGTACACCGCTCGATGCGGCGCTCACCGAGTTAGGCGCGCGGCAGGCGGAGGAGATCATGGCCCGCATTGTGTATGGCCTTCCGGCGTAGCGCGTCCCTGCGCGCGTTTCGCATTGCCGACAAGCGGCACGCCATTTTCGACGGCACCGGGGCCATGCTGCACGGTGCACGCTGGAACTCGCCCGGACGGCGGGTCATCTATGCCGCCGAAACCTATGCGGGAGCCTTGCTGGAAACCCTGGTTCATGCCTCGGGCTACGTGCCGCGCAGCCTGGCGTTGGTGGAGATCGAGATTCCCGCCGGCGTGGCCGTCGAGGAAGTCGCCGCGGATGATGTGCCGGGCTGGGACGCATCCTCGTTTGAAAGGGCGCGGGTTTTCGGAGATCGCTGGTACGACGAACGGCGGACGGCTGTGTTGATGGTGCCATCGGTGGTGACGCGCATGGAGCGCAATATTCTGGTCCACCAGGAGCACCCCGATTTCCGCCGCATCCGCGCCAGCCGGCCCGCCGCCGTGCGCTGGGATGCGCGCCTGTGGGGCGGGCGGCAGTAAGACGGCGGCCCCACGCTATAATTCCTTCAATGCCTGAAATTCGCCGATCTGTCTGCGCGCTCGATTGCCCGGACTGCTGTTCGCTCCTGGTGACGGTGGAAAACGGGCGCGGGGTCAAGTTGCGCGGCAACCCGGAGCACCCGGTGACGCGCGGCTTTTTGTGCGGCAAAGTAGCGCAATACCTGGAACGCGAGTATTCGCCGGGACGGCTGCTCTATCCGCAGCGGCGCGTGGGCGCCAAAGGCGAGGGACGGTTCGAGCGCATCTCCTGGGAGGAAGCGCTCGACACGATCGCGGAGCGGCTGAAAGCAGTCGCCGGGGAGTTTGGACCGGAGGCCATCCTACCCTACAGCTACGCCGGCACCATGGGATACCTCAACGGCAGCGGCATGGACCGGCGGTTCTGCCACCGGCTGGGAGCGTCGCGCCTGGATCGCACCATCTGTTCTTCCGCCGGCATGGCGGGCGCCACGGAAGCCAACGGCGTTCGCTACTGCACGGAGCCGGAGCAGTTCCGGCACGCGCGCCTGATTCTGGCCTGGGGCGCGAATATTCTCGGCACTTGCGTGCACCTGTGGCCGTTCATTATGGAGGCGCGGCGCAACGGCGCACGGTTCTATACCATCGACCCGCGGCGCAACCGCACTAGCGCGGCGGCGGACAAGCATTTTTTTATCAACCCCGGCAGCGACACGGCGCTGGCGCTGGCGATGATGCACGTCATCATCGGCGAGAGCCTTTACGATGCCGATTACGTGAGCCGCTACACCCAAGGTTTCGACGGCCTGCGCGAACGCGTGAAGCTGTGGACGCCGCAGCGCGCGGCGGAGATGACCGGCATCGCGGCCGAGGAGATTGTCCAACTGGCGCGCGAATATGCCACCACGCGGCCGGCCGTCATCCGGCTGAACTACGGAGTGCAGCGCAGCGAGCGCGGCGCCATGGCGGCGCGCGCCATCAATTACCTGCCGGCGCTCACCGGCTCGTGGAAGGAAATCGGCGGCGGCTTGCAGCTTTCCACTTCGCAGGCGTTTCGCCTGAACAAAGACGGGCTGGAGCGGCCCGATTTGCAGCAGATCCCGCTGGGACGCGCGGCGCGCCTGGTGAATATGACCGAACTGGGCTATGCGCTGACCGAGCTCGACCATCCGCCGGTGAAAGCCATAGTGGTTTACAATTCGAATCCGGCCGCCATCGCGCCCGACCAGAACACGGTGCTGCGCGGCCTGCGGCGCCACGACCTGTTCACCGTCGTGCTGGAGCAGTTCCAGAACGATACCGCCGATTACGCCGATATCCTGCTGCCATCCACCACCTTTCTGGAACACACCGATCTGTATTTCGCGTACGGCCATTACTACCTGCAACTGGCGCGGCCGGCGCTGGCGTCGCCGGGCGAGGCGAAATCGAACGTGGAAGTATTTCGCCTGCTGGCCCAACGCATGGGATTCGACGACGGGTGTTTCGGCGATACCGAAGACGACATGATCCGCACGCTGCTCGATTCGCCGCATCCGTTTGTGGCCGGCATCACGCTGGAGGAACTGGA
>Ga0335081_10003375_pt1 | contig 25136 bp, 14 predicted proteins | sample Lox_Sample_35_FD_206713 | JGI IMG/M metagenome (GOLD analysis project Ga0335081, IMG submission 206713) | Soil microbial communities from Loxahatchee National Wildlife Refuge, Florida, United States - Lox_Sample_3.5 | ecosystem: Environmental > Terrestrial > Soil > Wetlands | place: USA...
CCTCGGCTCCCTCTGTGTAATTATGGACTCATTGGCGCCAGCCTATCGCTTGGTTTCACCGGCGAGCGTAAAAAACACAATACCGGCATTACTCATTATTGTTTTCATAATATCCAGTTTTCCTTTGCTTCAACAATATACATCATCTTTTCGCGCAAAGTTGTTACTCAACTTCACAGTCGTATTCTTGGTCGCAGGGATATTTGCCACTGTCGCAATTCAACAACAATTACAGGAGGCGCAAACAGCAGCGATCTCAGAAGCCGCGGATGTCGCGAAATCGGTGGCGCTCTCGGTTGGCCGCTATCCTGGGAGCGCAAAAGATTATGTAGCACAACTCTATCAAAGCCAGCATTGGCCGGTAGAAATTGTGGATACTCAAATGCAGGTTCTGGCCGCGCCCAATAGCGTAGACATTTACAAACCCTTTATTTCCGACCCGGGCACCGAAGTGGCAACCACAATTAAAGACGGGCAGGTGCGCACGTTTCTTGGGAAGGATTCGGCAGGCCAAATAAATCTCAATATGTTAGTGGTACCTGTCAATAACCCAGCGGGCAAGATCGCTGGTGCCGCGGTCATTGATTACACTAGCATTTACAAAGGCTTCCAAAACGCTACTAGCTCTGCTCCCCGCAACTTGATTACAGTGGGCGTAATTGGATTATTGATCGCATTCGCGGTTATTCAATTCATTGCCACGACTATTGCAGATCCGATCATTCTCCTTAGAAATGCCGCGCTGGAGGTGGGGCAAGGAAATCTAAACGTTGTGATGCCGGATCAGACCTCCGACGATGAAATCGGTACGCTTTCAGCTTCATTCAAAAACATGGCAGTACAGTTGCGCGATCTAGTCGGCACGCTGGAACAACGAGTAAACGAACGCACATCGGAATTGGCTACAGCCCATCAGGAGGTTTCACGACGCGCGGCGCAACTGACAACGATCGCGAAGGTTACTCAGTCGATCGCCGCCATTCACGATCTGGATGCCATTCTTCCGCAGATCACACATACCATTAGCGAAGAATTCGGCTTTTATCATGTTGGCATTTTTCTGATTGATGAATCTAAAAAATTTGCCGTGCTTAAAGCCGTCAACAGCGAGGGTGGTCAAAGGATGCTGCGGCGGGGCCACCAATTGAAAGTTGGGGAACAGGGAATCGTTGGATACGTCGCCGCAAACGCTGTTCCGCGCATCGCCTTGGATATTGGAACGGATGCCGTCTTCTTCAACAACCCCGACCTCCCCACCACGCGCTCGGAAATGGCTCTGCCACTTATCTTGAACGAACAGACAATCGGCGTGCTGGATGTGCAAAGCGAGGAGCCGTCGGCATTTACACAAGAAGACGTTGACGTTCTTTCAACCCTGGCGGGACAAGTGAGCATCGCCATCCAAAACGCCCGCCTATTCGATGAGACCAATCGTTCACTCCGCGAAGCTCGCGCCCTTTACGAACAGTACGTACGGGCGGCGCTAAGCCAAACGGTCGAGGAGGAGAAAGTCGGTTATCAATTTACTGGAACCAGCCTAAACGCTTTAAGCGCGCCTGTGGCAAATCCCGAAATCGAAACGGCCTACTCCAAAGGTAACAAGGTAATAAAACTAGCGGGCGCTGAAAGAAATGCCGCCGTTTTAACAATCCCGATTAAATTGCGCGAGGATGTGATCGGCGTGCTTGACATTCGCTCGCAAAACAAAATGGATTGGGATAAAGATGATATTGATATTGCCGAAGCCATTGCCGAACGTGTAGCACTTGCGGTAGAAAATGCCGCACTGTTGGAAGATTCTCAAAGACGCGCATCGAAGGAACGTATCATCGGCGAAGTCACATCCAAAATCAGCCAATCCATCAACCTGCGAAATGTGTTACAAACCGCGGTCGAGGAATTGGGTCACGTGATTCCCGGTTCGGATGTAATCATCCAATTTGAATCGGAAAATGACGGAGTTGGGAAGAAAAAAAAGTGATCCTATGAAAAACTATTTATCAAAAATGCTTTCTTTTATACGGCCGCTCAGCCTTCGCACACAGCTGACTCTGGGTAATATCATTGTTACATTCCTTGCCGTCGCTGGATTAGGGTATTACGTTTACTACCGCGCACAAGAGTCGAATCTCTTTTTGACGAATCAACTCAATACCAGCGTTCGTCAACAGGCTGAAGCTCAGCTGAGCGCCACCAGCACAGAGCAAGCCGCGACCCTAAACAATTTCTTTGAGTCGGCGATCATAAACATTACCACCATCAGCTCAACCACTGATAATTTGCTTTCCGAAGAGAACAGTCTGGCTGGCGGGAACTATTGGGATGCATCCAAATCCTTGACCCGTTTACCCAACGGCAGCTGGGACAACTCAAATACTGATACAGCCTCGGTCTTCATTCCCGCAAAAAATGACCTCACCGACAATCTAACAGCCGAATTGAATACTATCAAACAATTAGACTTTATCGTTCCAACGATTCTCAAAGCGAACCCGAATGTCGTGGCAATTTATTTTGGAGGCTTATCTGGAGAGACTCTCTATTATCCCAATATTGATTTAGCATCTGTGGTGCCGCCGGATTTTGATGTAACGGGACGGCCATGGTTTGTAAAAGCCTCACCGGGACAGAATCCTTCGCATGGGGCTGTATGGTCCGACCCATATTTGGATGCCGCCAGCCACGGATTGATTGTAACCGCGAGCGCTCCTGTGTACGATTCGCGCGGGAATTTTCGCGGCGTTGTTGCGATGGACTTCCAACTCAACAAGATCACAAGTATTGTTTCTGATATACACGTTGGCGACACAGGATATGCCTTCTTGATCGATTCAAACTATAAACTGATTGGGATGCCCGCGGCTGGATATAAAGAGTTTGGAATATCTTCTAGCGCCGTTCCCTTGGGGCAGGTGTTGGACCCGACCAAAGTTTCCGCTCAAGTCACACCGGATTTTTGGAAGGTATTAAACAAAATGAGCGCCGGTCAGAGCGGCTTAGAAACAATCCCGGTAAACGGGGTGGAACATTTCATAGTTTACAGTCCCTTACCAAGCGCAGGATACAGTCTTGCAATTATTGTTCCTTCACAAGAACTTCTATCAGGAGCCGCAGCCGCTCAAGAGCAGATCGCCCAATCCGCTAAGAACACTTTGGTTTTCAGCGCACTCTTGATCCTTGGAATTCTAACCATCTCATTATTTGCCGCTTTGGCAATCAGTGGCGCATTGACTTCCCCTCTGGCGGCGTTGACCCAAACCGCCGAAGAAATTACTGCGGGCAACCTGGATGCAATGGCAAATATTGGCGCCCAGAACGAAATAGGAACTCTTGCAAATGCGCTCAATACAATGACCGCTACGCTGAGAGAAAACATCCAATCTCTTGAACAGCGCGTAAGGGAAAGAACTTCTGCTTTGGAGGAAATCTCTCGACATGCGGATCGACGCGCCGCTCAATTTGAAGCGGTTGCCCTCATCGTCAAAGCGATTAATTCCATCCATCAAATGGACATGCTCCTGCCTCAGATTACATCCGTGATCAGCGATCACTTCGGTTATTATCATGTGGGCATGTTTCTTAATAACGAGAGCGATCAGACTGCCGTCCTTACCGCCACAAACAGCGAAGGCGGAAAACGCATGCTTAAACGTAGACACAGTCTTAAGATCGGCGAGCAGGGTATTGTAGGATATGTGGCGGCAACAGGCACAACCCGCGTGGCGCACAATGTAGGTGAAGATTCCGTATACTTTAACAATCCCGACTTGCCGGAAACATTATCGGAAATGGCGTTGCCAGTGCGCTCCGGCAATAAAGTGGTAGGCGTTTTGGATGTGCAAAGCAAACAAACCGATGCGTTCTCGCAAGAGGATATCGAGGTGCTTTCGCTTCTCGCGGACGAAGTAAGTCTCGCTATCGATAATACTCGATTGCTTGAAACTACTAGCAAATCCCTTGCCGAAGTGGAGGCATTGTATCGCCAGTATCTGCGCCAGGCGTGGAACCGCTTGCCGCGCGAAGAGCATCTATTGGGTTATCGCTATAATATCTCCGGCGCAGCGCCGCTTGATAATCCTATTGATCTCGGTGACAAAGCCAAAGACGAAAATAAGGAACAGAAGACATCGGACCGCCTCATCGTTCCCATTAAATTGCGCGGCGAACAGATTGGCAATCTTCTCATCCAGGCTCCGCAAAGTAAGGAATGGAGTCGGGATCAATTGGATCTGGCGCAGGCGGTAGCGGATCGCGTTGCGCTCTCCGCAGAAAACGCACGTTTATTCGATGAAACCAGCCGCAGAGCGGAACGCGAACGGATGGTTACAGATATCACTTCGAAGATCCGCAGCACGAACAATCCGGAGGAAATGATCGGGATTGCTCTTGACGAGTTGCGAAATGCATTGGGCGCCACTCAAGTGCAGCTCATACCGCAAGTTGTCTCCGCGCTAAAAGATGATAAGAGCACAAAAACATCTGCCGTTCATCAAAAGGTAAATACAGTATCCCATAGAAATGGAGCGAAGAAATGAGCCACGTGATTGCCATCTCAAATGAAAAAGGCGGCGTAGCCAAAACTACTACCACGCTTTCGCTGGGAGCGGCCCTCACGGAAATGGGCCAAAAGGTTCTGGTGGTAGATCTCGATCCGCAGGCAAACTTAACCCTAGCCTTGGGCGTGGAACCCGGGTCAGCCGTAGTAACTTCGAGTCACATCCTGATCGAATCCGCACCACTTATGAGTGCGCGTTATCCGACAGAGATCGAAAACCTTGACCTAATTCCCGCACAGGCGAGCATCGAAAACGCTGAACAGTTCCTGCCGGTCCGAACCAATTACACCGCCGGCCTCAAACGGGCGCTAGATGACGCGGCGCCTCTTCTTTACGACTATGTGCTTTTCGACTGTCCGCCCTTTCTGGGAGCTATTACCATCAATGCCATGAGCGCCGCCGAGTTACTAATCATCCCGACACAGGCCGAATATTTTTCAGCTTATGCCCTACGCAATATGATGGGAGTTATTCGACGTGTTCGACAGGAAAGCAATCCCGACCTCGGTTATCGAATTCTGATCACAATGCTGGACCGCCGCAATCGCACTCACCGCAATATTCAAGAACAACTGCAAAATACTTTTGGCGAAGGTTTGTTCAAGACCATCATCGAAGTAGATACCAAATTGCGGGAAAGCCCAATTGCCGGTGTGCCGATTACACACTACAGACCCGCTGCGCGCGGTTCCCAACAATATCGGGAACTGGCTCAGGAGCTAAGAGAATATGCCAAAGAAAAAGACCAACAAACGGCTTGAGAGCTTATTTCAAGATCTCGCCCCAGAAGAAACGAAGCCCGCGAAACAGCCTCGAAAGCAAACGGGGCAACCGCTTGAGGCGATTACCGCTGCCCAAGTTCATACCCCGCCTCAACCGCGGAGCAGCGCCCAATCTAAATCGGCGCTACCGCGTCCGGTAGAACAAATCGCTCCCATCGTTTCTTCCGCAGTCGCCGGCGATTCTGGTGCGATGTCACTCGCATTTCGCACGGATGAAAAGAACTGGGCTACCCTGCGCGTGGTAGATGAAGCTGAGCCACGTACCTGGGCAATGGAAGAGCAGATGCTAGTTAAGCAAGTCGCCGATCAGCTATCGCTCGCGCTGGAAAATGCACGGTTATTCCAAGAGACACAACAACGCGCCTCTGAACTGACAGTCTTGAACGAATTGGGCAGTGAACTTACCAGTCAATTGGAAGTTGTTGGCATCGCTGAAAGCGTCTATAAACACGCCAGCCGCCTGATGGACACCACCAATTTCTTTCTCGCCCTATTCAACGAGGCACAACATACATTTTCATTTCCACTATTAGTCGATGAAGGAAAAAGGGTTGAGGTTGAGGATCGTGACATTTCCCGTGGATTATCCGCCTATGTCATCCAGTCCAAGCAGCCGCTGTTTATTCCAGAGAATGTATCTGCCAGAATGAAGGAAATGGGACTTGAAACCCTGCAAATTGGGAATCAGAACCAAGCCCTGTGCTGGCTGGGCGCCCCACTGTTAGCCGGCGAAAAAGTGTTGGGTCTCATTACTGTTCAAAGCACAACTACTCCCAATCTGTATACAGTACAGCATCAAGGCCTACTGCTTTCAATTGCCAGCCAGGCAGCAATTGCACTAGAAAATGCCCGTCTATTCACAGAAACTCAGCGTCGAGCAAGAGAAATGTCAGCACTAGCCGAAGTGGGTCAGGATGTTTCTGCATCGCTTGATCTCCAAGTTGTGCTGGAACGGATTGCGGGCCACGCTAAAGAACTGCTGAACGGTATCAGCAGTGCGGTTTATCTGCCTGAGTCCGATGGCAAAACATTCAGGGCCATTGCCGTACTTGGAAACGAAGCTGATGAAATCAAAAAAGATACCATTAAATTGGGTGAAGGAATCCTCGGAAACGTTGCCAAGACCGGAAATGGAGAAATTGTCAATGATGCATTGCACGATCAACGAGCGATGACCATTCATGGCACTGAACAGCTCCTCAACGAACATTTAGTGGCTACCCCTTTGCTTTCCGGAGATCGCATCAGCGGTCTTATGGCGGTTTGGCGCACAGGGGCGGGCGCTGAGTACAACCAAAGTGAATTAGAGCTTTTAACGGGTCTGGCGCGCCAGGCAGCTATTGCGGTGGAAAATGCCCGCTTATTTGAAGCCACGCGCCAAAGCCAGCGGGCAGTGACACGCTCGGAAGGTGAACTCCGCGCTTTGTTCGCGGCGATGAATGACGTCATCATTATTTTGGATCAAGATGGCCGTTATCTGCGCATCGCGCCGACCAATCCTTCCCGTTTGGTTAAACCGCCCGACGAATTGATCGGGCAATTAACAGAGGATGTTCTTCCAAGCGAAGCCGCACATTCTATCAAAACTGCCATCGAGCAAGCACTGAGAACTGGTGAGACGGCCAAGTTGGAATACATGCTTGAAATCAGCCAAAAAGAATTTTGGTTTGAAGGTACGGTTTCCAAACTCAATGAAGAACAAGTCTTTTTGGTTGCGCGGGATATTACTGACCACAAGTACAACGAATCGCTGCAAACCGCCATTACGCAAATCGCAGAGGCGGCGTTGTCTGCACCAGATATAACGGGTTTGATCAAGATCATCCATGAGAATGTCAACACGTTGATGCCCGCGCGTAACTTCTACATCTCGCTCTACGATCAACACACGGACTTAATGACGTTTCCGTATTATGCGGATGAACACGATTCTCCATTTCCTCCGCAGAAGCCGGGCCGCGGCCTCACCAGCTATGTCCTACGAACAGGTAAACCATTGCTAGTCACGCCTGAGGTATTCGACGATCTTGAAAAATCCGGAGAAATTACAAGCGAAGGCACGCGCGGAATCGACTGGCTGGGTGTCCCGTTAAGAAGCGGAGCGCAACGCATTGGTGTGATGGCAATCCAAACCTTTGATCCCAAAATCCGGCTGACCGAAAAGAATCTTGAAACTTTGAACCTGATTGCTTCGCAAGCCGCCATTGCCGTTGAGCGGAAACGCTCACAGGAAGAATTATCAAAATTCAAACTTGGCATTGACCACTCAGATGACGCAGTTTTTATTACCGACACCGACGGAACGATCCTGTATGCCAATCCAGGGTTTGAAAAGGTCTATGGTTACAAGCCCGAAGACGTGATCGGCAAAAACCCCCGCATCATCCAATCAGGCAAAATGACTCAGGAGGACTATCAGCACTTCTGGGCGACCTTGCTTTCCAAAAATACCGTCAGTGGCGAAATCATAAACAAAGCCAAGGATGGACGAATGATTCCCGTGGCGGGGACAAACAGCCCCATCCTTAACGAAGCGGGAGCAATCATCGGCTTCCTTGCTGTTCATCATGATATGACCGCGACCAAGCGCGCGGAAGAAGCCCTTCAGCGCAGAAATGATTATCTCGCGGCTGCAGCAGAAATCGGCCGCCTCGTTACCTCAACCCTTGATTTGAACACGATCTTCAGCCGGACAGTCAATCTGGTCAGCGAACGCTTTGGCTTTTATCACGCGGCTATATTCATCGTGGAAGAAACTGGCTTCAATGTCGTCCTAGCTGAAGCAACTGGAGAAGGCAGCGAGGAAATGAAGCGCACGGGCCGCAGCCAACAAGTGGATAACTTTTCGATCATCGGCCGCGCGATACAAATCGGCGCGCCGATCGTCGTCAATAATACTGCCATGGATGGGACCCATAAACTCAACCCCTATTTACCATTTACGCGGGCGGAAGCCGTAATCCCCTTACGAGTCGGCACACGCGTCATTGGCGTGCTCGATATTCAATCTCCAAAGATAGACGCCTTCAGAGAAGACGACATGGCAGTCCTACAGATTCTGACGGATCAAGTCGCGATTGCCATTGATAACGCCCGTTCCTATGAACTATCACAACAGGCCATCAAAGATATGCGTGAAGTAGACCACATGAAGAGCATGTTCCTGGCCAATATGAGCCACGAACTACGCACTCCATTGAATTCCATTATTGGCTTCTCCCGCGTTATTCTGAAAGGCATTGACGGCCCTGTAAGCGAATTACAAGGGCAGGATTTGACTGCAATCTACAACTCTGGCCAACACCTGCTTGGCCTCATTAATGACATTCTCGATCTATCCAAGATCGAAGCTGGCAAGATGGAATTGGCATTCGATGAAGTGAACATGACCGATGTAATCAACGGAGTGATGTCCACAGTAGTTGGTCTGATCAAAGACAAACCGCTCAAACTTGTCAAAAACATTGAAGAAAACCTGCCCACCGTTCGAGCTGACGCTATTCGCGTGCGCCAAGTATTACTGAACCTCCTGTCCAATGCGGCCAAGTTTACATTGGAGGGAAGCATTACAGTGGACGCAACGGTTAGTTCCGGGCCGGCCGGACACCCCGAAATTTTAATCAGCGTAGCGGACACCGGCCCTGGCATTGACCCAAAAGATCAAACAAAGCTCTTCCAGCCGTTCTCGCAAGTAGACGATTCGTTGACCCGAAGGACCGGAGGCAGCGGTCTCGGCCTTTCGATCAGCCAGCAACTGGTTCAAATGCATGGGGGCCGAATCGGTCTCCATAGTACGCCGGGAAAGGGCAGTACGTTTTATTTCACCCTGCCCATTTATCGCGTCAAAGAAGAAACGCCCGAATCCAGAGGTGGAAAGGTGATCCTCGCAATTGACGATGATCCGCAAGTGATTTCGCTTTACGAGCGATATCTCCAACCGCAAGGCTATCAAGTCATCTCGCTTACCAATCCAAATTTGGCGATAGAGCGGGCTAAGCAACTTAAGCCATATGCGATCACCCTCGACATTATGATGCCCGGCTACGACGGTTGGTCCGTGTTGAATGACCTTAAAGCTGATGGGGAAACGCGCGATATTCCGGTTGTCATTTGTTCCATCGTGGAAGATCAGGAGCGCGGCTTCAGCCTCGGCGCGGCAGACTATTTACTCAAGCCAATCCTCGAAGACGATTTACTTAATGCTTTGGATCACTTGAACAGCGACGGAAGTATCCGAGAAGTGCTGGTCATTGATGACAACCCGAGTGACTTGCGTTTGATAGACAAGATTCTTAAAGATCATGGACGTTACAAAACTAAACTTGCTGAGGGTGGTCGAAAAGGCTGGGACAGTATTCTAGCTCAGCCTCCCCACGCTGTGATCCTCGATCTGTTTATGCCTGAAATGGATGGCTTCACTATTCTCGAAAAAATGCGCGAGGACCCCAAATTACGGGATATCCCCGTAGTTGTGGTCAGCGGCGTTGACCTATCTGCCGAACAACAGCAGCAACTGAAAGAGTTTGGACAGCGGCTTCTCAGCAAAGGTGCGCTGAACGAAAGTGATTTGCTAAACACGATCGAACGCGCACTCAAGCGAGTTGAAGGAAGAAAATAGGAAATAACAAAATGTCATTCGTTATCAAATGCATGGATTGCGGGCATACTGCACCTTACTTTCCCACTTCAACCAACTGCCCGCGTTGCAACAGTCAATGGCGCGAAGCGGAATATGATTACGATACCCTCGCAAAGACTTTGCCTCTGCAATTACCAGGCCGTTCCTTTGACATGTGGAGATATCGCGAACTTCTGCCTGTCCGGAATCCGAACGCGACCCTCTCGCTTGGAGAAGGCGGCTCGCCACTCATCCAAGCTGTGAACCTCGGCATGATGCTGGGGACGCCAAACCTTTTCATTAAGGATGAACGGCAGGGACCAACGGGGTCTTTCAAAGATCGGCAAGCGGCGGTAACAATTGCAGCCTTAAAGGAAGCTGGCATCACTGAAATGGTAGCCGCCTCTACTGGAAACGTGGCGATTGCGTATTCTGCGTACGCCTCGAGGGCCGGCATCAAGCTTTGGGCTTTTGTAACCAGCCTTGTTCCCGCGGTAAAGATGCGTGAGATCGCACTATATGGAAGCCAGGTAGTCAAAGTCACAGGCTCATACGATCAAGCCAAACAAATTGCATCAGAGTTTGCGCGCCAAAGAAATCTTTATCAGGATATGGGCGCGCGCACCATTACCTCCATTGAAGCCATGAAGACGATTGCATTCGAACTCGCCGAACAACTGACTGCCATTCAGGGACCGGTAAACCCGAATGGCAAAGAAAAAGCGATATGGCGTACACCCGATTGGTATGTGCAAGCCGTGAGCGGAGGAATGGGACCGCTGGGCGTATACAAAGGATTTCGCGAACTAAAGCAAATGGGGCTTGTAGATCGAATTCCATCCATCGCCGCGATACAGGCGGACGGCTGTGCGCCTATGGTTAGCAGTTTCAAACAAGGACTTGAAACTGCTATTCCGGTAACATCTCCCAAGACCCACATTGAAACCTTAGCTACTGGCGATCCTGGACGTTCCTATACACTTTTGCGCGAACACATTCTCGAAACAAAAGGAACATTCGAAAGCGTCGCTGACGAGGAAGCATTTCGCGCCATGCACGCGCTGGCAAAGATGGAAGGCATTTCCGTAGAACCAGCGGCGGGTATAGCCTTTGCTGGTTTGTTCAAATTAATCCGTTCGGGTGCGATCAAGCCAACTGATACTATCGTAGTCAATTGCACAGGGCACACCATGCCTGCGGAAGAATTCATCCTTGGCACTAACTGGACGCGCGACGTGGAATTCCCGGCCAAAAAACAAGATACCCCTGAAGACGGTTTACTTGCCGCGCTCAACCAAGTCGCACCAAATCGGTTTCCACGGATTGCAATTGTGGATGATACCGCCGAAGCGCGGCGGTTGATCCGGCGGATTCTCCAATCCCAAGGCGACTTTACGATCTTCGAAGCTGCAAATGGGCAGGAAGGCTTGAACGTGATCCAGCGCGAATTACCCGACTTGATCATTCTAGATTTGATGATGCCGGAAATGGATGGTTTCGCGGTTATGGACGCGCTGAAGGCAAATCAGAAAACTGCTGAAATTCCCGTCATTGTCGCGACCGCAAAAGAGCTTACGCCGGAAGAAAAGAATCGGCTGGGCACGCAGATTCAAACGCTCATGCAAAAGGGAGATTTCCTTAACGACGAATTCCTAGAAGAAGTCAAAGCACTTATCAAATGAAACTTTCATAATTTAGAAATATTGTGGAATAGAATGCAAAAAGGACGCACAAAAGGAATCTTTGCGGCACTTAGTTCAGCGGCCTTTCTGGGAATCTCACCAGTCTTTGGAAAACTAGCAATCAATTTCGGATTCTCTCCGCTGGCCGTAGCTGCTTTTCGCACTAGCATGGCGGCGGGCTTAATTCTGATTGTCATGCTTCTTTTTTTTCGTTCATATCTTTATATTTATCCCGTGGGCCTGATAGGCTGTTTGCTGGCAGGAACGATTAACGGCCTCGGATCCATTTTATATTACATGGCACTCGAACGACTGGACGCAAGCGTTGGGCAAACTTTATATCTGATCTACCCTTTCTTTGTCGCGATATGGCTGATCCTTGACCGCCAACCGCCAAGCCGCCTGACTATCTATCGGATGGGGATTGCGGGCTTATCTTTGCTTCTTATCACAACCCTGCCCGGGCATCCTGCAGATCCGATTGGAATCGCAATGATGTTGGGTGCGGCGGCCCTGTATGCTCTTCACCTGCCGATCAATCAGCGAGTATTATATGAAGTTCCTGCGCCAACGGTAACACTCTATACTTTGATTGCAATGACCGCAGTGGTCCTGCCTGCGTATTGGATTTTTGACCGTCAATGGATAGCTCCGAGCTTACTTTGGTGGCCCGTGATCGGCTTGACTTTTGCCACACTTCTATCGCGCCTCTCGCTATTTCTTGGAGTCAAACATATCGGCGGTATGCAAACCGCGTTGCTGGGACTTAGCGAGCTACTTATAACGATTTTATTCAGCTATATCTTTCTTAAAGAAAACCTGGCGTGGACACAATGGCTGGGCGCTGCCGGCCTTGGACTTAGCCTATTGCTGGTTCAATTAGAGGAATCGCGTCCGACACATGACAGCGGCAAAGGCGGTTGGCTTTCCTGGATTCGTCCTCCCGATCTACCTCGCGATATACCCGCTGACATACCTTGGGGACCACATGAATAAGCGAACCATGATTCTGCATTAAGACAGGATTGTGGGTCTTCGTGTATCATATTTCGTCTTCATAAAGATATCCGGTGCCCCGCACACTTGCAACGCGTTCGGATAATGCAGGAAATTTTTCCAATTTATGCCGCAAGCGACTCACCAGCGGACGCAAAATCTCAGGGGCCTCGCGCTGGGATGTATCATATCCCTGGACCAGCAAAACAAGCTCGCGATGAGAAAAAACCTTTCCAGCATTTTCCATCAAAATATGTAACAACCTGCCTTCAGCAGGGGTAAGATGTTCCACTTTCTTTCCAGTGCGAATCTGCCGCCGGGAAAGATCCACCACAGTTCCATCCTTCAACTTATATTCTATGGCTGTTTCATCAATTTCAGTTGCTTCTCCGGAGTTACTCTTAGACTGTAGTTTTGCAATGCGACGGGCTAATCCTTTTTTTACACTGGCAATGACTTGCGCCGGTGCAGCGGGCTTCGTCAAGTAATCATGGACCCGTAGCCGCAATGCTTTGACCGCTGAATCGGTCGAGGCAAATGCGGTCAATAAAACGATTTCCGTATCCGGTGCGACTTGATTGACAACTTGCACCACTTCCAAACCATCCATACCTGGCATACGCAAATCAACAATCATCAAATCAATCGGATGAGTACGGACATGCTCTACCGCCGCCTGCCCGTTTGAAGCAGAGGCTACATTGTAGCCTTCCAGCTTTAGGATGTCAGTAAGAGATTGGCGCGCCACATTCTCATCGTCAACTACTAGAATATTGGATTTCATGGTTTATCTCCTATCGGCAGAAAAAGTCTAAAACAAGCACCGCGTCCATGGCCTGTCAGCAATTCCAATGCACCACCATGAGCCGTGACGATATTATAGCTGACCGTCAGACCCAATCCAGTACCGCCTTCCTTTGTACTAAAGAATGGTTCGAAAATATTTTTTTGTTTTTCGGCAGACACACCGGGGCCATTATCTTGAAACAGAATCTCAACACCGCCTTCCGTTGACCTCCCAGTGATTGTCAAAAAGCCGCCATCTGGCATAGCATCGAATGAATTTAATATAAGGTTGATGAATACTTGCTGGATTTGACTATTGACCGCCGTAATCGACGGCACCGAAGAAGGCAGATTCACTTTTACCTGTATGCCTCGCTCTGAAAGCTGTTTTTGCATTAAAGACAGAACGTAGTTTAACAATTCCGGTAGATTCACAAGTTCTGGTTTAGCCGCACCTGGACGATAAAAATCGAGCATATGACGTACCGTGAGAGACAATCGTTCTAGTTCAATCTGGGCCAAGTCAAAGTATTCTTTTCGCTTTGCCGCTGGCAAGTCTTCCCGGCCAGCCAAGTGCAAGCAGTTTTGCACAGATTGCAATGGGTTATTCACTTCATGGGCAATCGAGGCACTCAAGCGGCCAGCGGCGGCCATCTTCTCGGCTTGCAACAATGCCGTCTGCGATTCCTCGATCTTACGAACATACGCGCGTTGTTCGTCATACAGACGCGCATTCTCTACTGCCGCCGCACTCTGACGCGCAAGGATCTGGAACATCTCCAAATCGGCTTCACTAAATGGCGATTCATTTGGGTCGCGGGCGGCAAACAAAATGCTGCGAGAACCGGGGCTTACAATGGGAGCGAACATCGCCGCGCCCAATCCCGCCTTGCGAAGCCGAGCTTGTAAAACCACATCGCCCGGACCGACCGCATTGATCAAAATTGGGACGCCGCCCGCATCCGCCTGGATCAAAAAATCCGTTAGCGTTTTACCGATGCCGCTCAGAAGAACGAATCGTCCATCTTCCTGCGAATATTGATAATACGTTGCATGCCTGCATCGCAATTGTCCAAGCACGGCATTGACAATCAAATCAAGCAAAGAGTCCTGCCTTGTTTCAGAAAGGAGCGACTCGGTGATTGTAAATAAAGGCCGTAAAGCATTAATCCGGGCCGCATCGCGTTTCTGCTGATTGTCAGAAAGAGCTAGTTTAACGGCTTCAACTAGTTCTCCTCCATTTTGGAATGGCTTCAAGATCAAACCATCTACGCCCTGACGAAGGGCACGGATGGCAGTTTCAACCGTGCCAAAGCCCGTCATAACCAACACGGCCAAATCTGGCTGCAGCTGGCGAGCAAGTGTGATCAACTCGAAGCCATCCACTTCAGGCATACGAATATCAACCAGCAATAAATCAGCTGCATGTTCTCTGAGCCAAACCACCGCCTCTTTCGGGTCGGTCAGCGCAACAACCATATTTCCTGCGCGTGAAAGCAAACGTTTGCAAAGCAAAGCGATGCCCGGCTCATCATCTACAACCAAAATCGTTATTGGACCCATAATCATAAGGGAAGCAAGACGGTAAACATCGAGCCCTTACCTGGCCAGCTTTCCACTTCGATTGTACCGCCATGATCGGTCACAATACCATAAGTCACTGAAAGTCCAAGGCCCGTTCCGCCTTGATCGCCCTTCGTCGTAAAAAAAGGTTCAAAGATCCGGTCTTTATTCTTAACGTCTATTCCAACACCACTATCCCTTATCGCTACTGCAATCCATTGACGCTCATCCTTTCTCCTGACCGATGTCAGGATCTCCAAATTGCCGCCAGCCGGCATGGCTTGTAAGGCATTGTGTATCAGATTCAAAAAAACCTGTTTCATCTGGTTTGTATCGACGGAAACCCAGGGCAGACCTTTGGCCAGCTCAAGGGACAACTGAACACCGCTCGTGTGGATCAGGTGACGAGTAAGCATCAACACATCCTCGATCACTTCGTTGATATCCGCCTTGGCACGTGCTCGTTCTCCCTGACGGGCAAAATCAAGAAGACGCCTGACGACATCCCGCGCGCGTCTTGCCTCCTTGAGAATCAGCTCAATATCTGCGCGATGCGGAGCATCTGTGGATGTCTCATCTAGGACAAGCTCAGTAAAACCCGTTACGGTCGTTAAAGGATTATTCAATTCATGCGCAATGCCCGCCGCCATTTCTCCAACTGCCGCTAACTTCGCGGCTTGTAATAGCCGCCTTTCGGCTTCTTGTTGAGCCGCCATACGCGACTTCAATTCAACCTGCGCAGTGCGTAATTGTCGAACCGTTTCCAATTGACGTTGATATTGATCCGCACTGGAAACAACCGTTGCAAGTACGCCTGCGAGAGATTCCATAGCGATCAGATCGTTGTTGCTAAATGCGTTCTGCTGACTGCTTTCCACATCAATGATGCCCATCACGCGATCCCCATCTTTTAACGCCACACATATTTCCGAACCTGCATTCCAGCCGCGCAACGGTTTATAAAGATCGTTGTGAGCAGCGTCATTCACCAAGATATTTTCACCGGTATTGAAAACGCGGCCTGTGATTCCATCTTGAGCGAGAAATTCTTCGCGTTCCAATTCGCGTCGAATAACGACCGCGCGCGAACCACCCATTCCTAGAATAGGCGATTTCCCGCCATCGTTCACTAGCATGACGCCAGCCAATTCATAACCAAAATATTGCGCGACGAGGTCAGCAGTGATTTGGGCGATTTCCACTTTATTGCTCAATCCGATAATTTGTTGGACGACTTCATGAATAAGACCGAGGTTGCGAGCACGCGCTTCGGCTTCTTCACGCAAGCGGCCATACTCAATCAGTCCAGCCAAATAACTGGCGATGACCATCATTAAGTGTTCATCATATTGAGTGAACGCATCGGGACGCACGCTTTCAAGTGACAGTAAACCAATGGTCTGCCGGCGATACATAAGCGGCACAAGCAGAATTGATCGGGCATCGGAATAAAATGGTTTGAATTCAGCGGTCGAGGAATCGCTAAGTCGAAGAGTCCGAGCAATTTTCAAGAGTGTAGAAGCTGGATGACCCGCAAGCGTCGCATTTTGTGCGGTGAACTTCCCTTCGCGATTGGTAAACTCGCGCATCAATCGTTCGTCCACTGAAGGCACATAAATTGAAATCAGCTCTGTCGAAAATGATCGGGAAAGAAGGCCAAAAGCGCGGCGTGCGATCTGATCTAGGCTTTGGGCGGATGATACCGTCAAGGCAAAATCATTTAACATCCCAAGCCGCCGCAGATGGCTGGTCAATTCGGAAAATGTGACGATTACTTCCACAGACGAGGAGACTTGCCTTGCGATCTCGCGAAGTCTGGACCATTCTTCTGCACCAAGTTCCGAATGTCGCCACAGTGCCACAGCGCCAATCAATCGCTGACCTACGTTTAGCGGAAAACAACACCATATCTTTGTATTAGACTTAAATGTCACACGCGGAATTTGATCCCACTCAGCCTGTTCCTTTTTAATTGCAATTTCCGCCCGCGTCCTATTGATTCGACGCAACAGGAGATTCGAGTCAATAGGAAGTGAGGCTCCAATACTGCGCACATCATTGAACTGCGCTGCAATATCAAGCATGTCGCCGCGTCGAATCGCCAACCAGGCTCCTTGCGGATCGGCCGCGCGCACAAAACTTGCCAGCACGCGGTCGAGGGCGCGAGGCGTGTCATAAGATAATTCGGTTTGAATATCCGGCAAAAAATCGGTATCTACGGCTTGGCGCTCTGTTTCAATTAATCCGGACGCAAGACGCCAAACCCCTTGCTGATTTGAAGAAAATTGATTTCCACCGACAAGCAAAGCCCGTGAAGTTTGGAAAACCGGAAAAACATAAAGCCGAGCCGCACCCAGTTTCGTGTCCAGCAGTAAAGAAGAGGATCGGTTGCCATCTCCGTTCAATGCACTGACCAGCCAAGCATCCGTTGAGTCTTGATCAAGAAATTTTTTTAACGCGGCTTGCTTCGGGCGAGTCAGGTGATATGCGACTCGAATCAACCATTTTCCGCCCTCGCGCTCCGCGAGGGCGGCCCAGCCTGCCCCTGTAAGTTGACAAGCCTGTTTGAGTTGAGCTTCCATGCCAAAGATTATACAGCACCCTCGGATGGTACAATAGGCTTCGCAATGACCGATTTAATCGTTATCGGCGGTGGACTGGCGGGCAGCGAAGCCGCCTGGCAGGCGGCACAACAAGGCTTGGATGTTCGTCTTTACGAGATGCGCCCTGCCCTTTCAACAGGCGCACACGAAACAGATTATCTCGCAGAACTAGTTTGCTCGAATTCGCTTGGCTCGAATCAACCCGACCGCGCATCCGGCGTGCTGAAAAATGAATTGCGCCGGTTAGGCTCGATGCTTATGGAATGCGCCGAAGCTGCGGCGCTACCAGCTGGTTCCGCACTTGCAGTGGATCGCGAACTCTTTGCGCGAACCGTGACGGAGAGGATACAAAACCATTCCCGAATAAAAATCATCCGCGAAGAAGCGACTGACATTCCATCCACTTTATCCGTCATCGCTTCCGGCCCATTGACATCGTCTGCTCTGTCACAAAAGATCACTGAACTCAGCGGTGAAGAGCATCTCTTTTTTTTCGATGCCATCGCGCCGATTGTCTCATATGAGACAATCAACATGGATATTGCCTTCCGCGCCTCGCGCTATGATCGAGGAAATGGCGATGAAGGCGATTACATTAATTGCCCTCTGACAAAAGATGAATATTACACTTTCATCGAGGCGTTGCTCCGAGCTGAACGAATCGAATTGCGTTCATTTGAAAATACCATCCATAATGGCGTCAAAGCGGGACACTTTTTCGAAGGCTGCCTACCGATAGAGATCATGGCTGAACGCGGAAAAGACTCGCTGGCTTTCGGTCCAATGCGCCCTGTTGGATTGATCAACCCGCACACAAATAAGCGGCCTTACGCGGTGGTTCAACTGCGGCAGGATAACCTCGCAGGCAATCTTTATAATTTGGTTGGCTTTCAAACCAACCTCAAATATCTCGAACAAAAACGTGTCCTGCATCTTGTCCCCGGGCTTGAAAATGCCGAGTTCATTCGCCATGGTCAAATGCACCGCAACACATTTATCGCCTCGCCTAAACTTTTAAAGCCAACGCTGCAATTTCATAACCGCCGCGATCTCTTCTTTGCGGGACAACTGACTGGTGTTGAAGGATATATGGGTAACATCGCCACAGGTTTGTTGGCAGGCATCAACGCCGCACGCTTACACAAGAATCAACAACCTATCGCTCTTCCGCCAACTACCATGCTCGGCGCGCTATGCCATTATGTAACCCACGCGGACTTAAAAGATTTCCAACCGATGAAGGCTAATTTTGGCATCTTGCCATCACTTGCAAACATAGATCACTTGGGCAAACGCGAGCGCGCAAAAGCTTGCTCAGACCGTGCCGCCATTGATCTCGAAAACTTTTTAAATCAACATGAATAGACGAGGCGTTATCATCTATCTCATCGCGATTGGAATCTTGCTTGCTCTGATTCTGGGTTGGTATGTTTTGGCGTTCCTTCTCGGGCAACAAATGGTTTCCGTTAAATTCGATGGAGTCCAGGCCTTGGTGGATATACAGACTCAAGTCGCGTTCGGGCCGCGCATTCCCGGGTCGGATGGACACGCAAAAGAGTTGGAATGGTTACGAAGCGAACTTGAAGCGGCGGGCTGGCAAGTTCAAATTCAACAGGAAGGAGAAATGGGGCATCCGATTCAAAACCTGATCGCATTTCGAACCAACGCCCCACCGCAATATATCCTGGGCGCGCACTACGATACGCGCATCTATGCTGACCGCGATCCTGATATCACAAAGCGAACTCAGCCCACTCCCGGCGCTGATAATGGCGCTTCGGGCGTGGCTGTCTTATTGGAATTGGCTCGCACGCTTCCAGGTAATGCGCCTCCCGTCTGGCTGGTTTTTTTCGACGCGGAAGACAATGGCAAGATTCCCGGCTGGGATTGGACACTCGGTTCAAGAGCCTTTGTGGCGACGATGACAGTCAAACCACAAGCCATGCTACTCGTGGACATGGTTGGCGGGGAAAATCCAACATTTTACATGGATGGGAACTCAGATTTGGCTCTGCGCACATCGATCTGGAATACCGCGGCGAAGCTAGCATACAAGGATTCTTTTATTCCGAGCGTGAAGTACGATATCTTAGACGATCATATTCCTTTCATCCAAGCTGGCATTCCATCCGTGGACATCATTGACATTGATTACAAGTATTGGCTCACCACCGAAGATACGCCCGATAAGATTTCGCCTAAAAGCCTGCAGATGGTCGGAGATGTTTTATTGTCTTGGCTCACCCAACAGAATCGTCAAGCAAAATGAAATTGCCAAAAGACGAATCTCGGCTTACACTTGAGTACATTCAATAACCATGAAAACTCAAGAACTGCTCAGCCAAATCCGTCCCATCTGGTTACAACGCGTTTCACAAAGCCTGACGCGCGGCGCTGGAGCTCAGGATGCGCTCCTCAGTGAATTGAATCGCTTCTATGACGGATTAGAACAGGCTGTGATGACCGGCAACCCTGCCTGGCTGGATCCCGCTATCTATGAATGGACCGGCTCTCCCACCTTATCCGATTTGCAACAAAGCCAACAGAATGTTTCGGGAACATTGAACAACATTATTGCCATCACAAATGATATCGCCGTCGAAAATCTTCCGGAACAAGATGCGCTTGACCTGCTCTCCACGATCACGCCTATTTATACTTACGGCTTGGAAAAAGTCGCCCGCCTCGAAATGGAAGCCCGCGTGGCTTACATTACCAATGAGTTAATTGAGGTAAGACAAACGCTTGAAAAGCTGGACCGCTCGAAGTCCAACTTTATTTCCGTAGCTGCGCACGAGCTTAAAACGCCGCTGACTCTCATCGAGGGGTATGCAGCAATGATGCGTGATCTCGTTACGCAACACGGCAACGACCAAATAGATATGCTCTTAAGCGGAGTCAACACCGGCATTAACCGCCTGCGTGAAATCATTGACGAAATGATTGACGTTTCACTGATTGACAATGACCTGCTCTCGCTTAACCTGCAGCCGTTATTGATCGGCCAGCTTCTTACTCTTCTCAGGCGAGAATTGGAATCTATTACCCAAGAACGCCAACAAACGCTTGAAATAAGTAGATTTTCCGGAAGTGAAACGTGGATCTACGCGGATTCGGAACGCCTTTATCAAGCCTTGAAAAATGTATTATCCAATGCAATCAAGTTCACGCCGGATCAAGGCAGAATTACGGTTGACGGCCGTATTCTACCCGGATTTATCGAAATTATAATTGCCGATACCGGTATTGGGATTTCAATCGAACATCAAGCGCAGATTTTTGAAAAGTTCGGCCAAACCGGTCGCGTGAATTTGCATTCCAGCAGCAAGACGAAATTCAAAGGCGGCGGTCCCGGTTTGGGTTTACCCATCACGCGTGGTATCATCGAGGCGCATGGCGGAACGATCTGGGTCGAGTCTTCGGGTTATGATGAAGAAAAATGTCCCGGTTCCACGTTTCATATTCTGCTTCCCATTCGCACAGAACGTACCGATCCAAAAGTTGCTAAGCTCTTCAGCAAATTAGAGAAACAGCAATCCGAATCCGATGTCAAAGAGAATCCCGCAACTGACACAACCACCGCGTGAACGCGCCTTTTTGGTAGGCGTTGAACTGCGCAGTCAAAAGAATTTTCTCCCGCTGGAAGATTCGCTCGCCGAACTCACTCTTCTCGCCGACACAGCCGGACTCGAAGTGGTGGGCGAGTTGACTCAAAAGCTTGACCGCCCGCATGTTGGAACCTACATCGGCCCCGGCAAAGTGACCGAACTCAAAGCGTTGAGCGAAGAAACGTTATCGCAAATCGTTTTATTTGATGATGAGCTCTCTCCTCGACATCAACGTGAATTGGAAGAAGCGCTTGGACCGAACACTCGCGTGCTGGACCGAACTGCGCTCATTCTGGATATCTTCGCACAACATGCTCATACCGCGGAAGGAATGGTTCAAGTCGAATTAGCTCAATACGAATATCTGCTGCCGCGTCTTACGGGACAATGGACGCATCTCGCCCGACAAGCTGGCGGCGGTGGTGGACGAACGGGCTCGGTCGGCGGCGTGGGCTTACGCGGACCCGGCGAAACGCAACTAGAAGTGGACCGGCGCTCGATTCGAAATCGGATTGCCCACCTAAAGCGCGAATTGGAAAAAGTCCGCGCCCACCGAATGCGCTATCGCTTGCAGCGCAAGCGCTCACGCATTCCAACGATTGCTTTGGTTGGGTATACAAACGCCGGTAAATCAACTCTATTGAATCGCCTTACCCAATCCGATGTTTATGTGGCAGACCAACTGTTTGCAACCCTTGATCCAACCACCCGCCGTATTGAATTATCCGGTGGCTATCAAGCCTTGCTTACCGATACCGTCGGCTTTATTCAAAAACTGCCAACCACATTGGTCGCGGCATTCCACGCAACGCTGGAAGAAATCACGGAAGCCGATTTGCTTTTGCATGTGGTGGATATCTCACATCCAAACGCGCTGAATCAATATCAATCAGTTCAGAAAACATTAGAAGAGATTGGTGCGGGACATATCCCTGCGGTTACGGCGTTAAATAAAATAGATCGCCTCAACCAGCCCGAAGTTGTGCGCGAAACAGTAAGACAATATTCCCAAGCAATTGCTATTTCCGCGCGCAAAGGAATTGGTTTATCTGAACTTCTGGATTTAATCAAAAAAGAATTGTATGAGACCTACACACCGATCCTTGTTCGATTGCCGTATCAACAGGGCGCGTTGATCTCCCTATTCCATGAAGCCGGTCAGGTGGAGCGCATTGAGCATGAGCGCGGAGGAGTGGTGATGCAAGGGCGGATTCCCGGACGGCTGGCCGCACAATTCTCATCGTGGCAAACCACAAACAAGAAAACTGAACCTGAAGAAGAGGAGGTGTAATGTCAAAAATATTGGATCTGCTTTCAGAATATCTCGCACATCGCAAAGGGCTTCTGCCTCTGATCGGCATCCTCCTCATTGCAGTCAACTTGATTTTGCAATTTGCGCTTGAGCCGTTTTGGCTGACGACATCCAATCTTCTCCTTCACGTTGGATTGATCGTTGCGATCATTGGACTAATGCTAGCATGGGCATTGTAGAAACAAACAAAAAAGAAAAACGGTTTTGGTTTGGGTTATTCGCGGCCGGATTAATTGCCGGCCTTATTTTACGTTTTTACCTTGCCAGTTTTGCACAGATGCCAGGGCATGGCGATTCGGCGTTTTATTACACTGTCGCAAAGAATATCGCGAATGGCCGCGGACCGGTAATTGATTACATCGTTTATTTTTTCAGCGGATTACTTCCGCTCCCACATTATGCCGGTGATTTTTGGAATCCAAGCGCATCGTTTTTGATTGCCGTCCCAATGATACTATTTGGCAGGACAATTTCCAACGCACTCATCGCGCCGATTGCGGCAGGAATCGCGCCAGCCGTTGCTGGATATTTGGCAGGAAAATATTTTTCTAATTCAATCAAAATCGGCGCATTGACCGGCATCCTGACATTCTTCTCGCCATTTCAAGTGTGGTTTTCAACCACAACCGAGGCAATCATTTTTGCCGGCGCTTTCGGGACAATTTCAATTTATTTCATAATGAGGGGATTCAAAGAACCGCGCTATTTTTTATTGGCAGCCGTCTTCACGGGACTCGCAAATTTGATTCGGCAGGACGATATACTTCTTTTAGCCACACTTGGAGTTTGCATCCTTGTTGCGTCTATAACCTGGAAGAACAAACTTGTTGTCGCGTTGGCGGTGATTGGAATTCATTGCTTAATCCTGTTTCCATTGATGGTCAAGAATTACGTAGAATTACACACGCTTTTTCCTGCCGGTCCCGCCAAAACCGCATTCCTGACCAGCTATGAAGATTTCCATTCATATGGAAAAGAAATTGACTGGAAAACATTGAGAGCCACATGGGGCATTACGGGTATTCTTAGCCATAGATGGCATACGGCTCAGGAGAATCTTGGACAAGTCAACTATTTTCTTGATCCCGTATTCACGGTGCTGTTTTTCATTTCGACCGCAGATGCGCTTTTAATTCATCGCAAGAAGAACAAACTCTTGCTTTTAATCCCGGCTTCGATCTTTGCTATCTTCGAATATTTATTTTATACAATCGTTGCCAGTTTTTCAGGGCCAGGATCGCTTATCAAAAGTTTGGGCATACTCATGCCGTTTGTTTGTCTTCTGATTGTAGATTTCTTCGCTAATTATCTGCAACCGAAATTATTGCTCGCCAGTATAGTAGTTTTACTGTCCATATATGCCGGCTATCAAGGATTTGAGCAGAATTACAATTCAACAGTTTACTATAATGGCATTTATCAGGAATACAAAGCCATCGAATCCATCATCCTTAATGACGCAAATCAACAAAGGATTGGCATTAACAATATCACCGTATTAGCGCGCAACACATGGGATGTTTATGAAGGCACCGGATTCAAAACAGTCATGATCCCAAATAATGATATCAGCACTATCGTCTTCGTTGCCCAGCATTACGATGCGCGCTATATTCTGCTTCCGGGCTTGCGCCCGCAATTGGACAAGATCTACAACAACACCACGCCTGATCCGCGTTTCACTTATGTTGCTTCAGTGCCAAACTCGGATATGAAAATCTTTCGAATTAACTTCAATCCATAAAATTGAGGGCTGGTCAACCAGCCCTGTGTCTCACGCCTCCGGCAATTGGTAATTCTTGTATTGTTCTCTTAGCACTTTCTTATCAAACTTTCCCACGCTGGTCTTTGGTACCGCCTCAATGAACACAATATCATCGGGGAGATACATTTTATCGAAGCGCGTCCGCAGATGATCATAGATTTCCGCTTTGGTCAAGTTATCTTTATAATCAGGTTTCGGGACGACACACGCCAGCGGTCGCTCCTGCCACTTCGGGTGCGGAACCGCGATCACCGCCGCTTCTAGAACTTTCGGATGAGCCATGATCACATTTTCCAAATCCTGGCTTGAGATCCATTCTCCTCCGCTCTTGACCAAATCCTTTGTGCGATCCACGATCTGCACAAAGCCTTCAGCGTCAATCGTCACCACATCACCGGTGCGAAACCATCCGTCAATGAACGAATCGGCGCTACGGTCATCATTGTAATAACTGCTAATGATCCACGGGCCGCGCACCTGCAATTCGCCGAATGCTTTGCCATCCCATGGGATTTCTTTTCCAGATTCATCCATCGCGCGGATTTCAACGCCCGGCACAGACAATCCCTGCTTCGCGCGGAATGCGAAGCGCTGTTCTTCCGGCAATTCCATCTGATAACTCTTCAAGTGGCTGACAGTTCCCAACGGCGACATCTCCGTCATACCCCAAGCATGGATAACTTTGAGTCCATGCTTGTTCTCGAACGCTTCAATCATGGACTGCGGAGCGGCCGCGCCACCGACAATCATTCCCCGCAGACTGCTTAGATCATAAAGTTCCTTATCCAGTAAAGCCAACAGTCCGAGCCACAAGGTTGGAACGCCCGCGGTGAGCGTAACTTTTTCGGCTTGAATCAATTCTGCC
>Ga0335081_10003376_pt1 | contig 25133 bp, 14 predicted proteins | sample Lox_Sample_35_FD_206713 | JGI IMG/M metagenome (GOLD analysis project Ga0335081, IMG submission 206713) | Soil microbial communities from Loxahatchee National Wildlife Refuge, Florida, United States - Lox_Sample_3.5 | ecosystem: Environmental > Terrestrial > Soil > Wetlands | place: USA...
TCTGAGAAATGGTTGACAAAATATAGGCGTGGGGCCGCTGCCTTTTGCGCGGCTGCAAGGTGCCTCCGCGGGCTTATGTCCCGCCAGCGCGAGTTCGGCGGCCAACAGGTAGCGCAGGGCCTGGACGACTGGGATGTCGCGCTCTTCCGCGAGTTTGTTGAGCATGCCACCGGTGCGCCCGCGCTTATGTGGCAACGCCCGCTTTGGCTGCAACACAGATTTTTTTCTTTCACCTGCTGCCGTCGCGGTGCAAACCGTAGAAGGTCGCGTCAACATTGAGTGTCAAGGTGTCTTCCGGGCAATTGTTGATGGGTTATTCACAAAGTTGTGGAAAGCGTTCGCGATTTCGGGCGGGAGTATCCGACAAATCTCTTGACGGAGGAGAACTTCTCAAGCATGTTGGCGTGGAGAGGGTGGAATGTCCGATCTGATCGCTTATATAGATGGTGGGTCGCATGGCAATCCTGGGCCATCGGGAATCGGAGTTGTGATCGAGCATGCCGGAGGACGCAAGATCCGCATCGCCAAGCGCATCGGCCACCAGGACAACAACGTGGCCGAGTACGTGGCGCTGCTGGAAGCCTTGCAATACGCCCTCGAGCAGAAAGCCAGCACGCTGCGTGTCTACTCCGATTCCGAGGTTGTGGTGCGACAGATGAGCGGCGAGTACGCCTGCCTGAGTCCGCGCCTCTATTCCCTGAACTGGACCTGCCGCAAGCTGGCGCGCTCCCTGGAATTTTCCATCACCCATGTTCCACGTGAGAACAACAGTGAAGCCAACTCGCTGGCCAACGCCGCCGTTCGCAGCCTCGCCGATCCCGCGCTTGGTAATCCTCTGCCCCAGGTTTAATCTATACGGGAGATTTGCGTCTCCCTGTCTGGAGAATCCGGACGTTTCAGGCCGGCGTGAACTCTCCTTCCTATGGCTACTGCGATTGACACCGCTCCGGCGGCCAAAACGGCGCCCCCCCCCGCCACCCTCACCGTCTCGCCTGCCTCGGACACGCTGAAACAGGAATTAGGACGCATCGTGGACCCGTCCCGAGTCCTCACCCGGCCTATCGATCTGATTGCGTTCGCCTCCGACGCCAGCTTCTATCGCCTGATCCCCAAGGCGGTGGTTCTGGCGCAGGGGATCGCGGAGATCCAGGCGCTGTTCCGCTTCAGCCACGAGCGCAGGATTCCGATCACCTTCCGCACTGCCGGCACCAGCCTTTCAGGCCAGGCCGTGACGGACGGCATCCTGGTCGAGGTCGCCCGCCACTGGAAAGGTTTGACCGTCGAAGACAATGGAAAAAAGGTGCGCGTCCAGCCCGGGCTGATCGGCGGATACGTCAACAGCATGCTGCGGCCTTACGGCGTGAAGATCGGGCCGGACCCGGCTTCGATCAGCACCTGCATGATCGGCGGGATTCTCTCCAACAACTCCAGTGGGATGTGCTGCGGCGTCACGCAAAACGCCTACCACACGCTGGATTCGCTCATCTTCGTGCTGCCTTCCGGGACGGTGATTAACACCGCCGATGCCCGCGCCGATGAGGAGTTTCGCGCGAAAGAACCGCGACTGGCCGAAGGACTGCTGGAGCTGAAGCGGCAGATCGAGTCCAATGCCGCGCTCTATCAGCGCATTCGCGCCAAGTACCGCATGAAGAACACCACCGGCTATTCGCTGAACGCGTTCGTGGATTTCGAGCGGCCGGTGGATATCTTCGAGCACGTGATGATCGGCTCGGAAGGCACGCTGGCCTTCATCGCCGAGGCGGTGCTGAACACTGTCCCCGATCTCCCAGTGAAGTACACAGGGCTGCTGCTATTTCCCGATCTGCACAGCGCGGCCGCAGCCATTGTGCCGTTGCGGGATGCGGGCGCCGTGGCCCTCGAGATCATGGACCGCGCCTCGCTGCGGTCCGTAGAAGACCAGGCCGGGGTTCCGCCGTCGTTGCGCAAGCTGCCCAGCGACGCCGCCGGCCTGCTGGTGGAATTCCAGGCGGCCAGCGAAAGCGGGCGAGCCGGGCTGGAATCAGTTGCGCGGCGGGCGGTGGAAGGACTCAAGCCGCTGGAAGCTCCAGTGTTCACCCATCAGGCCGCCGAGCAGGCCGCGCTGTGGAAGATTCGCGCCGGCTTGTTCCCCTCCGTAGGCGCGGTACGCAAGAGCGGCACCACGGTGATCATCGAAGACGTTGCCTTCGCCATCGAGCATCTCGCCGACGCCTGCGTCGAATTGCAGAAGCTCTTCCTCAAGCACGGCTACGACAACGGCATCATCTTCGGACATGCCAAGGACGGCAACCTGCACTTCGTGATCACGCAGTCGTTCAACGACCAGAAAGCGATCGATCAGTACGCGCACTTCCTTGACGATCTGATCAAGCTGGTGGTCGAGCGTTACGATGGCGCCCTCAAAGCCGAGCACGGCACCGGCCGCAACATGGCCCCGTTCGTCGTGGCGGAGTGGGGCGGCGATGCCTACCGCATCATGAAACGCCTCAAGGAGCTGGTGGATCCAGAGGGCCTGTTGAATCCTGGCGTGATCATCAATTCCGATCCCAAAGCGCACCTCGCCGATCTGAAGCGCATGCCGGTGGTCGAGGACGAGGTGGATAAGTGCATCGAGTGCGGCTACTGCGAGTCCAAATGTCCCAGCAGGAATCTGACTACGACGCCGCGGCAGCGCATCGTCGTGCGGCGGGAGATGCAGCGTCTCAAGGATGCGGGTGGAAACGGCGCTTTTGCGGCCCTGGAAGCCGATTTCCCATACATGGCGCTCGATACCTGCGCGGTGGACGGCTTGTGCGCCACCGCTTGCCCGGTCGCCATCGATACCGGGCAGTTGACCAAGCGCTTCCGCCGGTTGCGGCACTCGAAATCCGCGCACGAGCGCGCGGTCCGCTGGGCGAATAATTTCGCGTCGCTCGAACGCCGGATGCGGTCTGGGCTTCGCCTCGGTCACATGGTGCAATCAGTTCTCGGAACCGGAACCATGGTGGCGATCACGCGCGCCATCCGCTCGTTCGCAGGCGAATTCCCGCTCTGGAGCGCGGACGTGCCCCGCCCGGCAGGCCCTCGCCCCGCTACCGAGCGCGCGAGCGCCCAGGCGATTTATTTCCCGACCTGCATCTCCCGGGTGCTGGGCCGTCTGCCGGGAGAGACCAGCGAGCAATCGCTGATGGAAGTGTTGGTCACTCTCGCTCGCCGCGCAGGAGTTCCCGTGTTTATTCCGGCGGACGTGGAAGGCGTCTGCTGTGGCGTGCCTTTCTCTTCCAAGGGTTTCGACCAGGCACACGATGTGCTGGTGAATCGGACCATCGAAAAGTTCTATCAGTGGACCGATGGCGGCAAGCTGCCGGTGGTCATCGACACTACACCGTGCACCTACGGCATCGCCACCTGCCGTCCGAACCTCACGCCGGAGAACCAGAAGAAATTCGACAGCCTGAAGATCCTCGACAGCGCGCAGTTCGCCCACGACCTGCTGTTGCCCAAGCTCAAGGTTGCGCAGAAGGCGGAGTCGGTGGCGCTGCACCCGGTGTGCTCGGCCACCAAGCTGAACCTTGTGCCCAAGCTGGAGGGGATCGCGCGCGCTTGCAGCGAGAAGGTCGTGGTGCCGCTGAATGCCGGTTGTTGCGGCTTCGCCGGCGACCGCGGCTTCCTTTTCCCCGAACTCACCGAGTCGGCAACGCAGGCGGAGGCCGCCGAACTCAAGGGCAAGCCACAGGACGGTTACTATTCCAGCAGCCGCACCTGCGAGATCGGGATGAGCCGGGCCACTGGCCAAGTGTATGTGTCGTATTTGTACTTGCTCGAGCAGGCGACACGGAGCTAACCGTCTGGTACCGTCTTTTCCACATTTGCACCAATCACGGGCATTGACGCTCGCGGAGCTCGCGTTTAATGTGGGTCCCGTCGATGGCTGAAAGGGTTGGCAACCTAACAAGTAGCCAGTCCGAAGTAAGCTGGGTGATCAATCCGGCGGGGCGACCCGCAGGATTGCCAAACCCGAAAAAACCGACGGTCTTGCGAGAGGCCGCTGGGGTTTGGAACCGCGAAAGCGGTGATCGCATCAGGGGCTGCAACGGTGCATGCATCCACGTCGTCGAACTCCCTCGCCGGAGTCGGCGGCTAGAGCATAACCAAGGTTGCAGCCCTTCCTCTTTTCCGCCGCAAATTTTCCCTCAAACTGGATTATTCACGACGACGTGCATCGGCATTCGTGTCTGGGATTTGGCTCGTGGTAATGCGGAGAATCGGCTGGGCGGGACACTGCATTGGGCAAAAGCGTCGGCCGGTACCGGCGAAGAGCGGAGTTCGCTATCGGCGGGACCGGCCGTGATGATCTTCTTTCAGTGCCATGCAAATCCTTTCTTGCAGGCTCGTTGGGTTCTTACCCACCCCATACTGCGCTGCCAGCCTTGGTATTGGTCTTCACCGTCATGGGAGCTCTCCTCTCTTCTGAAATTCTTTAACTCTCTCCCTACCACCCTCGGTCTGCCTCTGGTTGTTTGGCGTTGGTTTGATTTAGCCACCCCATACTGCGCTGCCGGCCTTCGTGTTCGTCTTCACCGTCATTTGAGTTCTCCTTTCTTTTGAATTTGTGGTTGTTCTTGCTGTTTGCGATTACTTCGGCTGCTTAGCCACCCCATACTGCGCTGCCGGCCTTCGTGTTCGTCTTCACCGTCATTTGAGTTCTCCTTTCTTTGTGATTTTCGTTTGCTACCGCGTTACCTTTGATTTTCTTTATTACGTTGGACACCTTGACATATAGCAACCCCCGTGCCAGACCGCAGAGCCCCGGTCGGACCACTCCGCGTGCGTGTTAGTTGTTGAAAACAAGCAAGTTATTTGGAGGTCGCGCAGGACGGGCTGAATCGGTTGCGGGGGATCGCCGCTCGGACCTAGCAGCCCTGTTTGGTCGCCTAACATTTATGTTAGGTCTCGGCCCCCCGCAGGTGGGCGAAGGGGGCGTTGGTATACTCATCGCGTGGCGAGCAACCCCAATCCGCAAGCCGAGCCAGGAGCTGAGGTTCGCCTGGAAGCGGTAAGTGGGCCGGTGGAAGGCCGCATCTTTTCGTTGGAGGAAGGCGAGCTCTCCATCGGCCGCGAGCCTTCCAACCGGATCTCCCTGCTGGATCCCCTGGTCTCGCGCCGGCATTGCCTGATCCGTCTGGTGGGAGCTGATGTCCGGCTCGAGGATCTGGATAGCCGCAACAGCACCTTTGTGAACGGGGTCCCGGTGAAAGAGCGTGTGCTGGTGCATGGCGATCAGGTACGGGTGGGGAATTCCATTTTCGTCTTCCACGGCCGCCACAGCGCCGACGCCAACAGCAGTTCGGTGCGCCTGGACGACTCGGCGACCCCTGGCGGGCCGACGGTGATTTTGCGCAAAGAGAATGCGATGTACCTGCAGCCGTCCCAGGCGGGCTCGATTCTGCCCAGCTCGGCGCGCACCGTTCGCGACCTGAACGCCCTTCTGAATTTCAGCCGTACGCTCAGTTCGGTCCAGGAAGTGCCAGCCTTGCAACAAAAGGTGCTGGACGCCATCTTCGAAGTGGCCCCGGCGGACCGGGCCGCGGTCTTGCTGCTGGAGAACGGGCCGGAGGAATTTTCTTCCATCCTGGGACGCTACCGGCACGGGGGGACGGAACAGCCCATCCAGGCAAGCCAGACGATTCTTAGGCAAGTCATAGGCGACAACGTGGCGGTGCTGTCGAACGACGTGATCGAAGACGAAACCTACCGCGCTGCCGACAGCCTGATGTCACCCCGGGTGCGCTCGGTACTGGCCGCGCCCATGGAGGCGCAAGGCAAACTGGTGGGTGTGATCTATTTAGATGCCAGCACGGCAGGCGTGCACTTCGATGCCGGGCTGCTGCAGCTGATCCTGGCGCTCGGCAACATCGCGGGATTAGCGATGGAAAATGCGCGCCGCCTGGAGTGGCTCGGCGGCGAGAACCGGCGCTTGCAGCAGGAGCTGACGGCAGATCACGGCATGGTCGGAGAGAGCGGGCCCATGCGTGCCGTCCTGGATTTCGTCTCCCGGGTTGCGGCGCGCGAGTCCACCGTGCTGGTTTGGGGGGAAAGCGGCACGGGCAAAGAATTGGTGGCGCGTGCTATCCATGTCAACAGCAGCCGTGCCGATAAGCCCTTCGTGGCCATCAACTGCGCCGCCATCACGGAAACTCTGCTGGAGAGCGAGCTGTTCGGACACGAAAAAGGAGCCTTCACCGGCGCGGTGTCGCAAAAGAAGGGGAAGCTGGAGGTGGCTGACGGCGGCACCGTGTTCCTCGACGAAGTCGGCGAACTGGCCGTGCCCTTGCAGGCCAAGCTGCTGCGCGTCTTGCAGGAACGCGAGTTCGAACGCGTGGGCGGAACCCGGCCCATCAAGGTGGACATCCGAGTGGTCGCTGCCACCAACCGCGATCTGAAAGAAGCCGCTCGCGCGGGAAACTTCCGCCAGGACTTGTTCTACCGGCTGAACGTGGTTTCCGTGCGCATGCCGCCGCTGCGCGAGCGCAAAGAGGACATCCCGCTGCTGGCCAACTTCTTCGCCGTGCGCTTCGGCGAGAAGGTGAAGCGGCGTGTCGCCGGAATCTCTCCCAAAGCCCGCGCCTGCTTGTTGCAATACCAATGGCCGGGGAACGTCCGCGAGCTGGAGAACGCCATCGAACGCGCCGTGGTGCTAGGGTCGACGGAGCTGATCCAAGTGGAAGACCTTCCGGAAGCTCTCGTAGAAGAGACGGCCGCCGAAGGCGAGCCGCTCACCGCTCTGCATGAAGGGCTGCGCGAAGCCAAGAAACAGCTCATCGAGCGCGCCATCGAGCAAGCGGGAGGTAATTACACGGACGCCGCCGGCATCCTGGGAGTCCACCCCAACCACCTCTTCCGCCTGATCAAGACCCTGAACTTGAAGCCCAAGCGTGAGCGGCGGGCGTAGCTGCATACCAATAGACACATTTATGTTCCGCACAAGGGCTTGCTTGCGCGCTCCTACTTCAGCCCCTTCACCAGATACAGGTTGGCCAGATCGTGCTGGAAGGTGCAGGCCACGTTTTTGCCGTCGGGCGTGAGCGCGACAGGGCCGACGAACTCCGCTCCATTCTCCGGTGCTTTCAGCAGGCGCCAGGGCTCGCGTTTTCGGGTTGCAATTTCAAGCCGGGACAACCTGAGGGTCTCCCCCTCTTCCTGCGCCAGGAACAAGTAGCGTCCGTCCCCGCTCCAGCGGACGACGCTCTCTCCGGGTTCCAACTCGGCCATCGCCTTGGCCCCGGTCTCGCCAAGCTGGCCCAGCAAGAGCTTGCGCGGATCGACAATGACGAAGCTATGGCCATCCGGAGAAACACGGGTTGCCCGGATCCCCTCCGGCGTAATGGGCTTGAACTGGCCGCTCTCCAGGTCATCCATCCAGGAACGCACCGCGTGTCCGGGCTGATTGCCGGTAAACAGGATGTGCTTGCCATCCGGAAACCACTCGACCGATTCGTAGTGCATATCTCCCAGGTCGAGAGCGCGCAATTCGCCCGGGCCGGTCGGCAGGAGCAGCAACTGCGAGCGCGAGGGTTGGTTTTGGATGGCGATCACCCACTTGCCATCGGGGGAAAGCGCCGGCCGGTTTCCAAATCCCAGCCGCACCGCGGGGGAGCCGTCGGTTTTGCGGAGATAAATGGCGGCGTTGCGGCCCTCGCCGCTACTGAGCTCGCCAAAGATGAGCGATTTGCCGTCGTCGGAGAGTGCGAACGCCTCGGATGCATCCAGCCAGGCAAGATCCCGCTGAGGAGAGCCGTCCGGCGGAGCGTAAAGAATACCCAGCCGCGAATTGACGGCGCTCAACAGCACCAGCCCGTCGGGGGCCACATCCTGCATAATGATCCAGCCGGGCGCCTGCAAGATCAGGTGTTGTTTGCCAGCGAGGTTTACAGCGTAAAGAGCAGGGTCGCCGCCGGAGGGCGCGGCGGAAAACCAGATCTCGTCGCCCTTCGGCGACCAACTCAGCCAGCCGATTCCTCGCCATCCGCGCGACAGCACTTGCTTCGGATGGGCATGACCGATCACACATAATGACAAATCTCCAGCTCCGGCATCGAAATCGAAGAACGCCACCAGCTTGCCATCTCGGGAAACGCGAGGATGGTCCGGCGGCCGCCCCTCGGTTTCGTATAGCACGGTGCCGATGGGGTATTCCAGGCGGTACTTCCCAGCAGCCTTGCGAACTACGGCCAGCGATTCCCCATCGGGTCCCCAATCCGCGGCGTAGACGTTCTCCAGAACCTCCCGTGGGGCACCGCCGCCGAAAGGAACACGGGCCAGCATGCCCGAAGGACCATCCCCCAGCACGACCGCCATCTCTCCCGCGGCGGAGACGGACATGACCCGCCCGCTTGGCAGTTGCAGCTCACGGCCTTCGCGGTTCCCAGGAATCACCGAATAGAGGGTGGAAGGGGAGCCGTCCCACTGCGCGCTGTAAACGATGGCGCCTCCGGGAGCAAACTTAGCCGAGGTCACGTCGCCGCGACGGAAGGTCAGTCTCTGAAAGGTGGGTGGCTCCGGGCGCAAAAGTTTGGGCGCGAAATAAGCGGCCGGCGCCAGCGCAAGTACGATTGCAGCCAGCGCGCCAATCGCAACCCAGCGCCACCTGCGACGTGCAGCCGGCTTGGCAGCTCGCACCCGAATCGGCGTGCTGCCGCTCACGTCAACTTCGTCGCGCAGTTCCTCGAGCGCGACCTTCACGTCGGCCATGGTCTGCCAGCGGCGCTCGGGGTCCTTCTTCAGGCAACGGCTGATCACCCGCTCCAGCTCGGGATGAATGTCAGGCACCGCCTGCGAGACTGGGTCGGGCTCCCGGTAGAGCACCGCCGAGAGCATCGACAGTTTGGAGGACCCGGGAAAGGCCTGGCGGCCGCTGACCATTTCGTACAACACCGAGCCAAAAGAGAAGATATCGGAGCGCGCGTCAATCTTCCTGCCGTCGGCTTGTTCCGGCGACATGTAGGCGACGGTTCCGAGCACGGTGCCTTCCTCGGTGTGCGGGGAGGCTTCCGCGTGCATCGTCTCGGCATAGGCATCGGCCTCCAGCGGTCCCGTCAGTTTGGCAAGCCCGAAATCCAGGATTTTCACCAGGCCCTGCGGCGTGACCATGACGTTGCCCGGCTTCAGGTCGCGGTGCACGATGCCGGCCGCGTGGGCTGCGGCCAGCGCGTCGGCAATCTGGATGGCATACTTCAAGGCCTCGCGGGCCCGCAGCCCTTTGCGCCCGATCAGCTTATCGAGCGTCTCACCCGCCACGTACTCCATGGCGATGTACTGAACCGGCTGGCCATCTACTTCCTGAGTATTAATGTCGTAGATGGTGACGATGTTGGGATGGTTCAGCGAGGAGGCGGTCTTAGCTTCCTGCACGAAGCGCTTTTGCCGGTCGGGGCTGGCCAGCGCAGCCGCGGGCAGTACTTTGATGGCGGCCGGACGGTCCAGGCGCGAGTCCACTGCCTTATACACAACGCCCATACCGCCGGCCCCGAGCTTCGACTCGATGCGATAGGACCAGAGAGTTGTCCCTACCATGGCCGTCCTCTTGTCCTGGGAGGGCTCATTCTATCCCAATTCGGGAATTTGTCACGGGTGCGCGATGACCAGCACGGTCGATGCCCGGTTCAGAACGCAATCCAGCGACAGCCGCAGGTTCTCGGGATCGAGAGCGGCAAAGCTCTCATCGAAGACGAGGACGTCGGAGCCTTGCAGCAGGGCGCGGGCGATATAGAGCCGGCTGCGCTCGCCGTGCGAGAGCTGCCATCCGCTCTCGCCCACCATCTGCAGCATGCCCGCGGGCATTTTTTCCAGAAGCGGACCGAGACCGAGTTCGCGGCAGATGGTCTCGGCTTCCGCGTGATCCTTCTCGGTCAGCCAGCCGTCTTTGCCCATCAGCAGATTGAAGGCAAAAGTCCCGGTCAGCACGTGGTTTTCGTGAAACTGCGGGGCGGAGGCGACGCGTCGCAGCCAGCCTTGCGCGCCCAGGGTTTGCCGATCCAGGCCGCGCGCCAACAGCAGCCCCGACTCCGGCCGCAGCATGCCGGTGAGCAGCGAAGCCAGCGTGGACTTGCCGCCGCCTGAAGGTCCTTCGAGCAACAGCCGGTCGCCGGCGGCGATGCTCAAGTTGCAGCGCTGCAGCACCGGCTCCGGTTGATGGGGATATCGGAACACCAGGTCGCGGGCCTCAATCACCGTCTCCCGCTCCACCGCCGACGACATAGGAGCCAGCGCCGGTGAGCCCGGAGTTTCCTCGCGAGCGGCGGCCTCGAATAGCGGTTTAACCTGCTTCCAGGCGATGGCGGCCTCGGTGAGGTTCCACATGCCGGAGGAGAGACGCCGGAAGGCGCGGTACGCCAGCAGCAGGCCGCCCACGCTGACCGCCAGCGCCGCGGTCGGGCTGCCGGAAACGAACGCCGGCGCCAATCCCGCCACACCCACCACCGGCCAGCCCCGCGGAACGATCGCCATCAACAGCGCGCCCCGCCGATCCACCGCCTGGGAGACCCCTTGGTAGCGTTCCAGCACCTGATCCTCTGAGTCGTGCCAATGCTCGCGCGGTTCCTGCGCCAGGCGCGTGCGATGGCCCACCATGCGCTCGACCAGATCGTGCGTCATGGCGATGCGCGAATCCGTCCAGCGGCGTTCTTCCTGGAAGTAGCGCCAGCCCAGAACGGCGGCCATGCCCACCCAGAGCACCAGCAGCAGGGCGTGTCCGATCCCGCCGGCGCCGAGGCCCAGCACCACCGCCGCCAGCACCAGTTCGATTACCGACACCAGCGCCAGGAAGCCGCCGCTCAGCGCCAGCGACTCCAGCGCTTCCGACTCGATTACGCGTCCCAGCAACTGGCCCGCGCCTTGATGGCGGATCTCGTCCGGCTTCAGGCGAAGTGCGCCGTACAACAATCGCTCCTTCAGGATTCCGCCGGCGGTGATCGAAACCAATCCCTGCAGCCAGGTGATCAAGCCACGGATGGGAACCAGCGTCAGCAGCAGCAGGGCCCACGCCAGCAGCAGGCCGCGATCCAGTCGCCCGTCGAGCGCGCCCACGCCAACAATGAACCACGCCAACAGCCAGAGCACGTATTGAATCAGGTGAGCGCCCGCCAGCATGCCCAGCCGCCGCGGAACGCGCGCCAGTTTCAGTTGCAGGCGAAAGCTGGCGCCGGGCGGAAGCCTCAGCAGCCACGCGTGGCCGACACGGGTGGCGGCGAAACGTTCGCGGAGCAGGGCCGCCCGCATGCGCTCGCGGTGGTGCCCGTGAATCGCGGCGGCCTCCAACAGCGCATCTAAGTCGCTCGGCGAAGACGTTTCCGTTGTCTCGGGACGGGCGGCCAATTCAGCGACGGCCAACAGCCCATCCATCGCCCCGGTAAGCGGCGCTTCGACGTCGGCGCAGAGTTCCGCGCGGATCACTTCCGCGCCCAGGCGATGGACCTCCAAGTCCGGCCCGAGCACCGTTCCCGCATCCAGCAAAGCCAACAGGCGGCCATCGGCGCAGCGCACCAGCGCGGGAGCGGCGCACGCCAGCTTCCTTTCCACCTCGGCATAACGGATCTCTTCCGGCTCGGCTTCAACGCCGAGTGAGCTGGCTGCCGATTCGATCCACAGGCCCAGCCGGCGCGGGTCATCGGCAATCCCTGCAGGCGGCGTGGGAAGCTCGATGGAATTGGGACGCAAACCGCTCCGCAACGCCAGCGCTTCCAGCGCCTCCGCCAGTCGATTTGCCGGCCACGCAATCACGAGGTTGCTCCCTGGCTACGTTGACGCTCCATGGGTGGTGAGCAGATATTGCCGTTATCGAGGCGCAACCGGCGCCAGGCGCCGCGCGACCATCCGCTGAGCTGGACGGCGCGCTCGGCGTCGAGCAGAGCGCGATAACGCGAAGCCGGTGTCTCGGCGAGCGCGGCCGGGTGGCCGTCTTCGACGATCCGTCCGCTGTCGATCACCAGCACGCGGTCGAAGGCGCGGGTTTCGCTTACGTCGTGGGTGATGCAAAGTAACGTGATGTCTCGCCACAAGCGGCGCACACGTTGCAGCAATTCGCGGCGTTGCTCGCGGTCGAGGCCGCGGAAGGGTTCGTCCAGAATCACGAGGCGGGTGCCGGCGCGCAACAGGGCGCGCCCCAAGCGTACGCGCTGCCCCTCGCCGCCCGAAACTATTCCCCCACCTTCACCCAGACGAGTCTCGAAACCTTCCGGCAGCCTTTCCAAAACGCGCCGCAGTTCCGCGGTCTCAATCACCTGCATCATGGGCCGGACGTTGCCGTTGCTCGATCCGTAGCGCAGGTTTTCGTAAAACGAGCGGTTCCACAGCTGCACCGCCGGATCAACCCAGGCGGTCGCTTGACGCAGTTCCTGCAAACGCCCGGCGAGGGGCTCGCCATCCACCAGCACCTTCCCGCTTGCCGGCCGCCACCAGCCGAGCAGAATCCCAACCAGGCTGGACTTGCCGGCGCCGGAAGGTCCGACGATCGCCACGTGCGAGCCGGCGGGGACCTCAACGTTGATGTCCTGGAGGATGGTGTGTCCGGCGGCGTGCACGCTCACTTTTTCCAGCTGGATGGCCGCAGCCTGCGAGAATGCTGGCGACGCGGACTGGCGGCTGTCCACCTCGGCCGGTTGCTCTTCCAGAGCGCCCAGCGGCTCCAGCAAACGAAGCGTCATATTCCGATATGCCGGGTATTGCCAGGCCGCCTGCGCGATATCCTGACCCAGCACCGGCAGATTCAGCGCCCAATAGACGAGCAGCAACACCGCTCCGGCTTCGCCACTGCGTCCCAGATGCGCGAACAGCAGCCATGCCGCCAGGGCAAAGCCGAGGGCATACTGTGCCGCCTCCACCCACACTACGACCTGCTGCAGTCCGATGCCGGCTTGCGCCCAATCGAGCAGCAGCTTGCCGTGCTCGCGACGCACCGCACGCTGCGCTCCGTGCACCCGTATGGGGACCAGTCCGAGCAGCGCGTCGAGGTAATAACGACACAAGGCGCCGGTGTGAGTGCGGACACGCAAGTCGCGCTCCATCACCACCGGCTGCACCGCCAAAGGCAATGCGATCGCGACCACGGCGGCAGCCGCCGCCAGGGGAGCGCTGCGCGGGTCGAGCCAGGCGATGCCCACCGCTGTCAGTACCAGCTCGAAAGTGCTGCGCAGAAGCTGGCCTCCAAGATCGGGCAGGCGCCGGATGCGATGGATCATGTGGCTGCGCTCGGTCATGTCCGACTTCAGCCGGCTTTGGAAGTAGCGATCGCCGAGGCGCGGGATCTTCTCCAGAAAGGCCCGGCGCAGGCGGGTCTCCAGATGTCGTCCCAGGCGCAATAAGCTGGTGGCGACGGGGAACTCGAGGAACAGCAGGCCGGCGAGGAAGAGGATCAGCGCCGCGATTGCGCCCATGCGCTGGCCCGATAGCCCGAGATCGCGCCCCAGGTCGAACAGACCGCGGAACAAAATGGCCTCGAGGATCACGCCCGCGCTGGCCGAAACCAGAGTGAACCCCAGCAAGGAAGGTGTGAGGACTCCGTCCTCGCGCAGAAGCTTAAGCAACTCCCGGCCGGGCCGGACTGGCTTTTCGTGCAATGCCGCAACCAGTTCCGGGGGAAGCTGCGCTGCATCCTCAGCCGCCTTCTCCAGCCGTCCGCGCACGCGCACCATCACGGCGCCGCGCAGCAGAAGTTCGTCTTCCCCGCGCGGCCGCACCGACCAGTATTCGGCGGGGATCAATCTGTCGTCCTCGACGAACCGTTCGAGCAGCCGCCGCGCTTGCCGTCCGCGTTGCACGCCGCCGGACTCAACCATCGAATCCACCAGCCGGATGCCGGCATCCACCGCCGCCAGCTTGCCCCACCCCGGATCCGAAAGCGCCGCTTGCAGCAGCGAGTCCTTGCGGATGCCTATTATCTTCAGCCGATGCCGCATGGCGTTGAGCGACGGCTCTGAGCCAGCCCATTCCCGCCATCCCGCGGCCGGGACCACGGTCTTCCCAACGTAAACGTCTTCCAGAAACCGCCGGCTGGTGATCCAGCGCCGTCCCGTCGCCGGATCCATCAACTGCAGCAGAGCCCCGTGACGTCTCCAGACCACAACGAAATGCGTGATCCCGCTGGGCAAGACCACCACCACGATAGCGGGCAATGCTTCGGCTTCGGGCAGCAGCATGTGGTCGAGCGGCAGCATGATTTGCCCGGCATCGAGCCCGAGCTGCCGCGCCACATCTTCCATGGTATCGATGGAGGTGCCGTCAACGTCGGTCTGGCAGGCTTCACGCAAGCGCCCGTAGCTGGCACGAATGCCGAAGCCCTCGAGCAGGCTCTTGAGCGCCGCCGGACCGCAGTCCATGGCCGACGCCTGCACCGCCTCCGGCACCAGGAAATGGCGATTCATCTTCATGTGCGACTACGGGGTTGGAGCAAAAACGCTGCGCGGACGAGTAATCAGTTGCCCGGCGGTGCGCAGGGTCAGCGCCGCCGGCGAAACCCGCTCGACTTCCACTTCGACCGAGCCCGGTTGCCCATGCTGCAGGGGTATGGGGAAATTCGGGTTGCGGGCGATGCTCAGTTCCACGCGCACGCGGCCGTCGCGGATCTCGCCGGCCACCGTCGAAACCGTGGCCGCGATGCTGCCGTACTCTGCCCAGGGAAAACCTTCCAAGCGCAGGCGTGCGGGCTGCCCGGGACGGATGCGTCCGAAGGCGGCCGGAGGAGCAAACTCAGCGACGGCGCGCAGGTGTCCCGGGGGCAGAATCGCGCAGATGCGGTCCCCTTCGTTGACCACCGCACCCGCGCGCAAGGTAGCGGCTATTTCGCCCACGCGACCGGAAATCGGCGCTCTGATCACGCGGCGCTCGACCTCATAATTCAAACGCTCGACGCTGGCGCTGACCGTGGTCCGGTCGCCTTCCAGTTTGCGAATCTGGCTTTCGAGGTTATCCAGCTGCGCGCGGCGGTCGCTTTCGTGGGTGCGCAGATCGCGCAGAATGCGGTCGGGTTCGAGCTTGAGGCTGTCGGCGGCATCGCGGAGCCGCTCCGCTTCCATCTTGCCGATGTCATAGTCGCGCCGCGGCACCAGACCTGCGGCTGCCAGCTTCTCCAGGCGATGGGATTCGTGATCGGCGGAACGGGCCAGGGCGTCGGCTTCGCGGTATTTCGCCCCTGCCTGCTCAATGGCCACATGCGCCGTCTGCTCCTCGCGAGCCCGCGCCTCCTGCAACTGCCCGACCTGCGTTTTCAGAGAGTCGATCTGTGATGCCAGCGCCGCCAGTTGCGTGCGCTGTTCTTCCACTTGCAGCCGTTCCGCATTGGCGTCCAGTTGCACGAGCACGTCGCCGGCCTTGACCTCTTTTCCAAGCACCAGGTTGCTGGAAACGACGCGCGCCAGCACCGGCGATTGCACCGGATGGGTTTCCTGGTCCACTTCCAGACGTGCCGTGTCGGTTACCTCATAGCGCGCGACCCGCGCCAGGAAAAACCATGCCATCCAGCCACCCAGCAGAGCGATCACGCACGCGAGCGCCAGCAAGGAGCCGCGGAAACTGTCAGCCTTAAGAGCGCGCAGAGTGCGTGAAAATGGCGTTGCCATGTTGTCCCTGGGATGCGCCGACACAAATCTTCCGGGAGCGCAAGGCCCCCAACCAGCTTCTTTTGCCGGCGGCTTTGTTGTCTAAGGAGTATACCCCAAGCGCACTGGTTCGAGGTCTGGCCAAATCAGCGTCCGCAGCCCGTGACCACCATGGTTCGAGTCCACCGCCGCCGTTCGGGAAGGTCAACTGAGGTCGGGGTAGAGAAGCGAATCGTGGGCGCGCGAAGTGCCTGCGGCGGACGCCATAGAGGAGTCCGCCAGCCCGATGGGCGCTCCCAACGGCGGTTTGGCGAAGGGCGCCTGGCGTTTCCGTTCTTCCGCCGCCAGAAACGAAGCGACGATCCCGGCGAGGTGTTCCAGGGTCGCGGCGTGCGCGGCGCTGAACGCTGCGGGGGCGGCAGCCAGCACCTGCAGCAGACCCAGCGTCAGGCTTTCCGTCCGGATGGGCACAATCAGGATTGAGCGCGATTGTAAGCGATGCGCTACAGCTGAGTTCACGCGGGGATCCTTCTCTACGTCGTCGCAACGCACGACTTGGCCCAGCCGGATGCATTCTCCGGAAAGACCGGACCCGGGGCGTAGGCGCGATCCCACCGGCGGCGCATTCCCGATGCTCGCCCGGCAGACGAGTCCCCCCTCCCCGTGCAACACCAAGGCGGCACCCTCGGCTTGGGTCAGCGAGTTTGCCCGGGCGACGATGCGCGGCAGCAACTGCTCCAGTGTCTCAGCCTCGGCGGCTGGCGGCTCGCGGTAGGTGGAACCGGAAGCCGGAGGCGCCGGGGACATGAGCTTCTCCAAGGCGGCGGCCAACTCTTCGTACGTCGGCGGCTCGGGAGCATTCCCGTCCATCGCGGCGGAGGCCGTTCCCACGGTAGCCGCATCCGCCAGCACACTTCCCGACCCAGCCTCATGCGAGATCAGCCAGTCTTCTAAGGCACGCTTCTTGCTGTCGGCAAGAGGGAAGAATTTCAGGCCGGCCTCACAATTGTCGTTGGCCCACACCACCTCGCAAGTCGGACTCATGGCGGGTTCGCCGGGCGGCAGGTGAAACTGAGCGGTGAGCTTGTCTCCAGGTGTCAGCCGGTTCTGGGCCTGGACGGAGATTCCGCCGGCGCACAGGGTCAGGAGCAGCCCGCGCTGGGAATCCAGCGTGACCATGATCAATTCACCGAGTTCCGAGAGCACGCTTCTGCGGCTCTGACTGCGCCGTTCGGGCAGCGTCTGTCTGTCTCCCGCCAAGGTATCCATCCCGCCGTGGTTCAACATCACCCGCCTGCTGGGTTGAAGTTGCGTTTTCGTTAGAACCCGCAGGCTTCGGGTTTACGGGAATTCGCTCCCACCGTTCGTCCCATTAGGTTTGGAGGGACGGTTTCCTTCGCGGGCGACCGCGAATGGCTTTGGATTTCCATGATTACTGGCTGCCGGGTCGCCCTCGTCCTCGAGCAGGCGGTCAATGGTGGTCAACGCTTCTTGCAAGGTCTTGCGCAACCGCACCAATTCGACTTCTTTAGCCCGGACCGCATCCTCGAGCGCTTTCTGTAATTCGAGTTCCTTCTGACGGATGACATCCTGAATGCTTTTCATGCTAAGCGTGCCCCTTGTGAATGACTTCGCCCCTCTTCCAGCAATCCACAGTCCACCTGCAAGCTTCTACAAGACGCAGAAGAATCAGGGGATACACCCCTGTTTCCAGCAGCAATCGGCGCCTTATGTGCAAGAAGTTGCCCCTCCCGTCGCGGGCTGTTGCTCCAAATGCACGGGGGTGATTCAGCGGGCCACGCAACGCGGGTGGGCATTAAGCTGGCGGTTTTGCGCCGCGGCAAAGCGGCTGCGCCCAAGACTGTGACGCACGCACTCTGCAATCTGGTGCAGCGCCTCCCCCAACGGCTTGAGCAGGCGTAAACGACCTTGGACACCCGCCGCCTACTTGCCGAACTCAGGGATAACGCCTAAATGTGCAATGTGGTTTTGGCCCGTTAACTCTTGGCGTGCTTTTCCAGATAGCGAACTATTTCCCGGTTCTCTTCGGTAGTGATCTCAGGTTTCCCCATCGCCTTCATGAAAGTCTGCATTTTGGCCACGACGGCGGGCCACTCCGCTGCGGTGTGGGCCGTCGGATTTGGCAAGGCATGGCAGCGCGCGCAATTGGCGGCAAACAGTAGCGCGCCTTTCGACCGGGGCGACGGAATTGCGGCCGCCTTCACCGACATGAACGCGTGCTTTTGCAGGTAAGCGACAATCTCGTCCTGTCCGGTGGGCGTAGGGACTTGGATATTCACGCCTCCCATCATGCCCCGTCCGCCCATCATGCCCCCTCTGCCCATGCTGGCCATCATCTCCTCGCGACGAAACATCCAACCGGCCGCCGCCGGCCACTCCTCCGCAGAGTGCATCGCAGGGCTGGGCAGGTTGTGGCACAAGGATTCCTCGCTACACGACAGCAGACCGAAAGCAGGTTTGCAGCGGCCCGCTTGCTCGCGCTTCTCTCACGCCGGCTGAGCGCCTCAATTTTGCCGTGATCGAAATAGCCTGTCCCAGCCTGTGACGACGGAACTTCCAAATGTGACACAGGTACATCCCAAGCAGGGTCCGTCGGGCGTAAACTATATAGTTTTATTAACAAGTACGGATCATAAGAGGGAGGGCCTGCACTCATGGAACGGTCGAAGGTAACAATCGACGGCAACGAGGCCGCAGCGTATTCCGCTTTTCACACCAGCGAGGTGATCGCCATCTATCCGATCACGCCTTCCTCCAACATGGGGGAATTCGCTGACGAGTGGGCGGCTAAAGGCCAGACCAACATCTGGGGTGTGGTCCCCACCGTGGTGGAGATGCAGAGCGAAGGCGGAGCGGCCGGGGCGATGCACGGGGCCATCCAGGCAGGGGCACTGGCCACCACCTTTACGGCGTCGCAAGGCCTACTGCTGATGATCCCCAACATGTACAAGATCGCGGGCGAACTCACCCCCGTGGTCATTCACGTGGCCGCCCGCACCCTGGCCACGCACGCGCTTTCCATTTTCGGCGACCACAGTGACGTGATGGGTTGCCGGCAAACCGGCTTCGCCATGCTGGCCTCGAATTCGGTGCAGGAGGCGATGGACCACGCGCTGATCGCGCACGCCGCTACGCTCGCCGCTCGCATCCCGTTTCTGCATTTCTTCGACGGCTTCCGCACTTCCCACGAAGTGGACAAGATCGAAGAACTGTCCGACGGCGACATGCGCGCCATGATGGACGATGAATTGGTGCACGCGCATCGTCTGCGCTCGCTCTCTCCCGACCGTCCGGTGCTGCGCGGCAGCGCCCAGAATCCCGACGTTTTCTTCCAGGCGCGCGAAGCCATCAACCCCTTCTATTTGGCGTGTCCCGCCATCGTGCAGAAGACGATGGACAAGTTCGCCAAGGTGGTGGGGCGTCGTTACAACCTCTTCGACTACGTGGGCGCGCCCGATGCCGAGCGCGTCCTCATCATGATGGGCTCCGGCGCCGAAGCCGCCGAGGAAACCGTCGACCACCTGAACGCGCACGGGGAAAAGCTAGGCCTGCTCAAAGTCCGCTTGTACCGGCCGTTTTCGGCGGAGCACTTTCTGGCGGCGCTGCCCGCCACCGCCACGTCACTCGCGGTGCTCGACCGCACCAAGGAGCCCGGCGCCAGCGGCGAACCTCTCTACATGGACGTGATCACCACCTTGAGCGAAGCGCTGGCCGCGGATAAGGGTCCCTTCAAGACCATGCCGCGGGTGATTGGCGGCCGCTACGGGCTGTCCTCGAAGGAATTCAGTCCTCCGATGGTCAAGGCCGTGTTCGACGAACTTAAGAAAGCCCAGCCCAAGAACCACTTCACCGTCGGCATCATCGACGACGTCACGCGCACCAGCCTCGATTACGACCGCGAATTTTCCACCGAGAGCGCTGACACCGTGCGCGCGGTCTTCTACGGCCTGGGATCCGATGGAACCGTCGGCGCCAATAAGAACTCCATCAAGATCATCGGCGAGGACACCGACTTCTACGCCCAGGGCTACTTCGTCTACGACTCGAAGAAGGCGGGCGCTATGACGGTGTCGCACCTGCGCTTCGGGCCGCGGCCCATCCGTTCCACCTATCTCATCACGCAGGCGAATTTTGTCGCCTGCCACCAGTTCTCATTCGTGGAGCGGTTCGACGTGCTCAAGCTGGCCCAGCCCGGCGCCACCTTCCTGCTGAACAGTCCCTACCGGCCGGAAGAAGTCTGGGACCACCTGCCGTTGACGATGCAGCAGGAACTGCTCGATAAGAAGCTGAAGTTGTACGTCATCAACGCCGACCCCGTGGCCGAAGAAGCGGGCATGGGCCGCCGCATCAACACCATTATGCAGACCTGCTTCTTCGCCATCAGCGGAGTGCTGCCGCGCGAGGAAGCCATTGCCGCCATCAAGAAAGCCATCGAAAAGACCTACAAGAAGCGCGGCGAAGCGGTGGTGCAGAAGAATTTCGCGGCCGTGGATGCCGCCCTGGCGCACCTGCACGAGGTCAAGCTGCCGGCCGAGGCTACCAGCAAGTTGCACGTGGAACCGCCGGTGCCGGCGGCGGCGCCGGATTTCGTGCAGAAGGTCACGGCGCGCATCATCGCCGGCGAAGGCGACCTGCTGCCGGTGAGTGCGCTCCCCGTCGACGGCACCTTCCCTACCGGCACCGCGCAGTGGGAGAAGCGCAACATCGCGCTGGAAATCCCGGTGTGGGACGAGCAACTCTGCATCCAGTGCGGCAAGTGCGTGCTGGTGTGTCCGCACTCGGTGATCCGCGCCAAGATCTACGATCCTGAATTGCTGGCCAAGGCGCCTTCCGGCTTCAAGTACGCCAAGCCCAAATGGAAGGAGTTCGAGAGCCTGCGCTATACGCTGCAGGTGGCGCCCGAGGATTGCACCGGCTGCACTCTGTGCGTGCAGATCTGCCCGGCCAAGAGCAAGACCGAAGTCAAGCACAAGGCCATCAACATGGAGGCCCAGGCTCCCTTGCGGGTACCGGAGCGCGAAAACTGGGAGTTTTTCCTCTCGCTGCCGGAAGCCAACCGCGAGCAACTCAAGTCCGGCCAGGTGAAGGACGTGCAGTTGTTCCAGCCGCTGTTCGAGTTCTCCGGGGCCTGTGCCGGTTGCGGCGAGACGCCTTACATCAAGTTGATGACGCAACTCTTCGGCGATCACGTGGTGATCGCAAACGCCACCGGTTGTTCGTCGATTTACGGCGGCAATCTTCCCACCACCCCTTACACGGCCAACGCCCAGGGCCGCGGCCCAGTCTGGTCGAATTCGCTCTTCGAGGACAACGCCGAATTCGGCCTAGGCCTGCGGCTGGCGATGAACAAGCAGGAAGAGTACGCGCGCGATTTGGTGCATCGGCTGGAAGCCAAGATCGGCGGCGAACTAGCGGCGGCCCTGCTGACCACCAACCAGTCCAACCACGCCGGCATCGAGCGGCAACGGGAGCTGGTTCGCCAGCTCCAGCTCAAGCTGAAGGGCGTGAACAGCCTCGAGGCCCGCGACTTGCTCGCCATCGCTGACGCCCTGGTGCGCAAGAGCCTGTGGATTGTCGGTGGCGACGGCTGGGCCTATGACATCGGCTACGGCGGGCTGGATCATGTGCTCGCCTCCGCACAGAACGTCAACGTGCTGGTGTTGGACACCGAGGTGTACTCCAACACCGGCGGGCAGCGTTCCAAGGCCACCCCGCGCGGCGCCGTCGCGCGCTTCGCCTTCGCCGGCAAGGAAACCGCCAAGAAGGACCTGGCGCTGATGGCCATCAACTATGGCAACGTATACGTCGCCCGGGTGGCGATGGGCGGCAGCGATATGCAAACCCTGAAGGCGTTCGAAGAGGCGGAGGCTTACGACGGGCCATCGCTCATCGTCGCCTTCGCGCACTGCGTGGCGCACGGCTATGACCTGATGTACGGCATGGAGCAGCAGAAGCTGGCGGTCCAGGCCGGCTATTGGCCGCTGTTCCGCTACAACCCCGAGCTGGTGAAGCAGGGCAAGAATCCGCTGCAGCTCGATTCCCGCCCGCCCAGCGTGCCGTTGTCGAAATACATGTTGAACGAAACCCGATTCAACATCCTGAACCACGCCGATGCTGAAGCCGCGCAGAAGCTGCTGCACGAAGCCGAGGAGGATGTGCGCAGCCGCTGGGAGCTTTACGAGAAGCTGGCGTCGCTGCCCGCCGACGGCGATTTGGCGGCCGCGGTTATGGCCACGAAAGGAGGCAAGGAATGATCGACCTTTCCACTACCTACCTCGGTCTGCAGTTGAAGAACCCGATCGTGGTCTCAGCCTCGCCGCTGCAGAGGGAGCTGGAGAACGTGCGCGAGATGGAGCGGGCCGGAGCCGCCGCCGTGGTCATGCACTCGCTGTTCGAAGAACAGATCGACATCGAAGGTGAAGAGCTGAACCGCTGGCTGGAGTATGGCAGCGAGAGCTTCGCCGAATCGCTGCACTACCTTCCTGATCTCGAAAACTACAATCACGGACCGCAAGCCTATCTGGAACACCTGGCGAAGGTGAAGAAGGCGGTGAACATCCCCGTGATCGCCAGCCTGAACGGCAGCACCATCGGCGGCTGGACGCGGTACGCGAAGATGATGGAAGAGGCGGGCGCCGACGCCATCGAGCTGAACACCTATCACGTGGCCGCCAACCCCGAACTGCCGGGTCCCGAAGTGGAACAGATGTATTACGACGTCGTGCGCCAGGTGAAGGCGGCGGTGCGCATTCCGCTGGCGGTCAAGCTGGGACATTTTTTCAGCTCCATTCCGCACATGCTGCGCCGGCTGGACGCCGCCGGAGCCGACGGCCTGGTGCTGTTCAACCGCTTTTACCAGCCGGATATCGACTTGGAACAGCTCGAGGTCGTGCCCCGGCTGGAGCTGAGCCACTCCTACGAGTTGCTGCTGCGGCTGAACTGGGTGGCCATCGTGTATGGCCATGTGCGCTCCGATCTGGCCATTACCGGCGGCGTGCACACTGCCGAGGACGTGCTGAAGAGCATGATGGTCGGGGCCCGCGTGGCGATGATGACCTCGGCGCTGCTGGAGAAAGGCGTCGGACACATCCGCCACGTCTTGCATGAGTTGCGGCACTGGATGGAGGAACACGAGTATGAATCCATGGCAGCATGGCGCGCAAATCGGTCTCCGATCCTGCAGCCTTCGAACGCGCGAATTACATGCGGGTCTTGAGTTCCTACGCCATGAAGAAAGTTGCGCATTGACGCTGCGCGGGCCTGCCTGATCCGGCTCAGTGTTCCTCGTCCGCGCTGGGCGGGCTGGCGAACTGCTCTTTGGCTCGTCCAAAAAACCGGAAGTAGAGAACGATGTTGCCCAGCATAATGGCGGCATAGAGGAAGAACGGGATGGCAAAGTCCGTCTCGGCGAACAGGTAGCCGGTCAAAGCGACGGCGCCGGATGAGGCTCCCAAGCGCATCACCTGGTTCACCCCCAACGCGCGCCCGGTTTCGGCGGGATCAACCATATCGGTGAGCGCACGCTGCTGTGCCGGTAGGGCTGCCACGCGCAGAGCTGGAATCAGGATGTAAATGGCGAAGGCCAGGCGCAGCCAGTGTGAAACCGGCAGCAGCGCCACGAGCAAAGCTCCGAGTCCTCGCGTGATGGCGATGGCGCGCACGAACCCCAGCTTACGATCCAGCAGGGGCGCGGTCAGTAGTGCGAAGGAGCCCACGGTGCCCGCCAGAAAAGCGTACAGCGCCATCCGTTCCTTGGGCAAGTGATACACCAGCACGAAAAATGGGATCAGGAACGGCGTGATCAGCCCCTGGCTGAAACCGTTGAGCATACCGGTCAGCGAGAACTGGCCAATGATCTTGGCGCTTCGCAAGCGCCGCCACTGCTCTTTGAATTCGGGCACGCGCATCGGCCCGAGGGCCAGCAGTCCCACCGCTCCCACCAGCGTGGCTGCCAGGAAATCGCTCCGGGTGCTGAAGAGCCGGGCTCCCAGGCTGCCGAGGGCGGCAAAGATCCCGCTGGCAAAGGTGAAGATCGAGAAGAAAAAAGTGCGCTCGCGAGACACGGTCAAGCTGGCGATCACGGCGCTCTGGATGGGCTGCGCGGCGCCTCCCACTCCGCCTCCCATTAAGGAACCGGTAGCGGAATATCCACCGATCACGGCGGCCATGAAGAGCCAGGGCAGACCTCTGGCCAGAAATACGATCGCGGAACTTACCGGCAGAGCCACCGCCACCAGCAGCAGGCTGCGCTTGCGTCCCCAGATGTCCGCCAGGAAACCCACCAGCAAGCCGAAGATCGCCGTCGCTACCGCCGCCGCGGTGTACAGCAATCCCAGCGTCAACGGACCGTAATGGTATTGGTTGAGGATGAGATAGGGGAATGCCAGAGTGATCACGCCGGCGGCGATGCTGCGCGAAACTCGGAACGCCAGTAGCAGCGCCAGCTCCCGCTGCGGGCCACGGCGGTCCCCCGCCGTTCCAGCAAACCAAAAGCGGGCTTGCTCGGGATCCCGGAGGTGCGGGCGCATGGGCATGAGATCGTCAGGTGAAGCGCGCGGCTCCTCTTACAGATGCAAAACCTCTCGCCCGGGCGAGGCGGTTCCCGGCGAGGCATCGCCTTGAAGCAAAAGTCTGGTTGTGACCAATGGATTCCCAGCCTGCGCCTCAGTCTGATTGATACCGGCGTTATCGTGCGGCGCTCAGGTAAAGATTTGTAAACCTGAGGCTTGGGGTCCCCACTGACCCGTCATGGTACTAAGATAATTGCAGCACGCCGCAGCTCGGCTGGGTAGTCAAATACAATTTGAACGAGACAGGGATACCTCCGCGGAAAGGCGGGAGTCGATAGCCGAATATGCGCAAGAGTCTGTGGATCATTGTTGGCATCATTGCATTGGCCGCGATCATAGGCGGAACGGCGGTTCGCCGCTCGCGCGTGGAGGCGGCCCAGAGTAAGAAGGCCGATGTCGCCGCCAATCAGCGTCCGATTCCGGTGGTTGGGGCGCACGTGACTTCGCGCGACATGCCGGTTTATCTGCGGGGACTGGGAACAGTTATCGCTTTCAATACCGTCACCGTCAAGTCGCGGGTGGACGGCGAACTGGTGAAGGTCAACTTCAAGGAGGGCCAGGAGGTCCGTGCCGGCGAACTGCTGGCGCAAATCGATCCCCGGCCCTTCCAGGTCCAATTGCACCAAGCGCAAGCGACTCAGGCCAAGGACGAGGCGCAGCTGGCCGACGCTCAGATCAACATGGATCGCTACACCGACCTGTATAAGCAGGGCGTCATTCCCAAGCAGCAGATGGACACGCAGACCTCACTGGTGGCACAGCTTCAAGGCGCGGTTGGGTCGGACAAGGCCCAGGTGGAGAATGCCAAGCTGCAGCTCGTGTACAGCCGCATCACTGCTCCGATCGGCGGGCGAATTGGCCTGCGGCTGGTGGATCCCGGCAACATTGTGCATGCCACCGATACCAACGGCATGCTGGTAATCACCCAGATGCATCCCATCGCCGTGGTGTTTACGCTGCCGGTGGTTTTCGT